>Ga0181520_10002962_pt1 | contig 30593 bp, 28 predicted proteins | sample PEATcosm2014_Bin_29_FD_132451 | JGI IMG/M metagenome (GOLD analysis project Ga0181520, IMG submission 132451) | Peatland microbial communities from MTU Mesocosm Facility, Houghton, MI, USA - PEATcosm2014_Bin02_30_metaG | ecosystem: Environmental > Terrestrial > Soil > Wetlands > Peat | place...
CCCGGTGGCGAAGAGCCGCTGGATGACGGTGTCGTGGAGGTCGCGCGCGATCCGCTCCCGTTCGCCGAGGACCGCCAGCTGCTCCAGCCGCTGGTGGAGCCGGGCATTCTCGATGGCGACCCCCGCCGCGCCCGCGAGCGCCACCACCAGGTCCTCGTCGGACTGGGAGAACTCCGCAGCACCCTGCTTCTCGGTCAGGTAGAGGTTGCCGAAGACCTGGTCGCGGACGGTGATCGGGACCCCGAGGAACGACCTCATGGGGGGGTGGTGGGCGGGAAACCCCGCGGATGCTGGGTGAGCCCCGATGTTCGCGATCCGTCGGGGCTTGGGGTCGGTGATGAGCAGGCCGAGGATACCGAGCCCCTCGGGGAGGTGCCCGATGGCGCGGATCCCCTTGCTGTCGATGCCGTGGGTGACGAACTCGACCAGGCCGCGCTTCAGGTCGGGCTGGTCCTGCCCGAGCACGCCGAGCGCCGCGTAGCGAGCGCCGCTGACCGCCGCCGCCGCCTCGACGATCCGCTTCAGGACGTTGGGGAGGCTCAGGTCGGCGGAGAGCGCGACCACGGCATCGAGGAGGCGGGAGGTCCTGGTCACCTCGGTCATGACGCAAAGTCTAGGGTGGGAGAGGTCGGGGCAGGGGCCATCGGTCAGGGGTGGACGGCCCGAACGTCGCCGCTCGGCGCAGTCCGGGCAGCCCTGATGGGCGCCCTCCGGGTGTGGCCCGGTTCAGGAGCAACCCTCTTCTCGGTATCGTGTTCGCAGCCAAGCGCGACCACGAGGAGGCGCCGATGACCACCAGCCAGAGACCGCTCCACGACCTCACCCGGAAGGAGTGCCTCGAGCTGCTCCAGTACCACTCCTTCGTGGGCAGGCTCGGGTTCGTCCTGGACGGTCGGCCGATGGTGCTCCCGGTCAACTACCTGGCCGACGAGGACGCCGTGGTCTTCTGCACGGCCGAGGGCACGGCGCTCGGCGCGGTGGGCGAGGGCCACCAGGTGGTGTTCGAGGTCGACGAGAGCCATCCCCTGGAGCGCTCCGGCTGGAGCGTGGTGGTGCGGGGGACGGCGAGCGTGGTCACCGACCCCGGTGAGGTCGAGGCTCTCCGGCGCGGTCCCCTCCACTCCTGGGTGACCAGGGCGCCCGAGCGCTGGGTCCGGATCACCATCGAGGAGGTCACCGGCCGGCGCCTCGGCCAGCGCTGAGTCAGATCGCGGCCAGGAAGAGGAAGCCGAGCAGCGCCACCGCGGTGATCACAAGCAGGGCGGTGATGAGGGCCCAGGCGACGGCGTCGAGGTTGTGCATCAGATGAGCCATGGACGCATGGTCGATCCGTGCCGGCGTCCGCGCCAGTGTCCCTGGGCCCCTCCCGCGAGGGCCAATGGGGGCCTCACGAGGGGTCCATCGGGCGAGGTGGGTGGACTTGCATAGGGCCGAAAGTCCCGCAACGAGTGAGGCGAGTGCCCCTAGCCCCGACGGGCTCCTGGCAGGGATGCTGGGTCCATGGAGCACCCCCTCCTCAGCCTGCGTGAGCTGTCACGTGCCCGCTGCTTCGACCTTCTCGCCACCGTGGGGGTAGGCCGGGTCGGGGTGAGCGTGCGGGCGCTCCCGGTCATCCTGCCCGTCGGCTATGTCGTTGCCGGGGAGAGGGTGATCTTCCGAAGCGCGCCGGGCGTCAAGCTGGACGCCGCCCTGCATCGCGCGGTGGTCGCCTTCGAGACCGACCGGTACGATCCGACCGGTGCCTGGGGCTGGAACGTCCTGGTCCAGGGGATGGCGTCGGAGATCTCCGGCCCGGCCGAGCTGACCGAGGCCCGGGCCAGGCTGGCCCGCGAGTGGCGGTTCGGCCCCGAGGAGGAGGTCCGTTTCATCTCGATCGAGGGCACCTTCGTGAGCGGGAGGGCCTTCGGGCCGGTTCCCGCGCCCTGAGCTGGGCCGGTCCTCAGGAGGCGCTGCGCCGCAGCGTCGCCGTTGCCGCCGCGATCAGTGCCACCGCGAAGGCCACCACCACGACGATGTCGAGCAGCAGCGGCCCGGACGCCAGGCCGTCGCCTTTCAGCATGACATCGCGGAGTCCGTCGACTCCGTACGTGAGCGGCAGCAGCCGCGACACCACCTGAAGCCAGCCCGGCTCGGTGCTGACCGGGAAGATGATCCCGCTCAGCAGCGCCTGGGGGACGATGGTGAGCGGGATGAACTGGACCGCCTGGAACTCGGTGGTCGCGAACATGCTGAGCAAGATGGCGAGGTTCACCGCGACCAGGGTCATCAGCAGGGTCAGCAGGATGATCAATGCCACATCCCCCTGGTTGTGGACGTGGAGCGCGTAGAGGGTGAAGACGACGACCTCCACCGCCTGCACGGCCGCCACCACCATGAAGCCACCGATGTATCCGAGCACGATGTCGGCGCGGCCGAGCGGACTCGCCATCAGCCGTTCCAGGGTTCCCTGGCTGCGCTCGCGCAGGAAGGCGATGATGGTGACCACGAACACCAGGAAGAAGACGACCAGCCCGATGAACGCCCCCCCGAAGTAGTCGAGGGTGTCGAGGCCGGGCCCGCCGTGCAGGTAGTCGAGGCTCGGTTCGAGCACCGGCACCCGGACTCCCTCCGCGGTCGCCAGGCTGCGGGAGGCGCGTGTCACCGATTGGTCGAGGGCCAGCAGCACCGGTTGGGTGAGCGCCGGCTGGGTGCCCTCCAGATGGACGGTCGGAGTGATCACATCGCTGTTCCGCGCGCGCGCCGAGAGATCCGGTGGCAGGACGACGTAGGCGGCCACCGCGTCGTTGCTCAGGTCGCTCGCAGCCTGTGCCGCCGTCGTCCGCGTGACGCTGATCTCGGTCGACTGACCGAGGTCGGTGGCGAGGACCGCGCCCAGCGGGCCCTGGTCGAGGTTGACGACGTCGACCGCGGGGAGGCTGGATCCGCCACCGGTGAGGAAGTAGAAGAGGCCGAGCAGGATGATCGGCACCCCGAAGAGGAGCATCAGGGTGCGGCGGTCATGGCGGAACTGGTGGAGGATGCGGAGGCTGATCGCACCCGCGCGGCGCCCGTTCACGAGGTGCCCTCTGAGAGGACCAGGAAGGCGTCCTCGAGCCGCTCCACCCCGGCCAGCCGGCGCAGCTCGGCGGAGGTGCCCTCGGCGAGCATCCGGCCGAAGCGGACCAGGCCTAGGCGCCCGCACCGCTCCGCCTCGTCCATGACGTGGCTGGAGACGATGATGGTCGTGCCCTCCGCCGCCATCGTGGTGAACCGCTGCCACAGCTCCGCCCGCAGCTGGGGATCGACCCCGACCGTGGGCTCGTCGAGGAGGAGCAGGTGCGGACGGTGGACCAGCGCGCATGCCAGCGACACGCGCTGGCGCATCCCCCCGCTCAGGGTGGCGACAACCGAGTGCCGCCGCGGGCTGAGGTCGACCAGCTCCAGCGCGTCCGCCGTGCTCTGCGCGGCCGCGTGCCGCTCGAGACCGTGGACCGCGGCGAAGAAGCGGACGTTCTCGTCCACGGTGAGATCGGCGTAGAGGGCGGGCGACTGGGGCATGTACCCGATGTCGGCCAGGATGGCCCGGTCGGGCAGACGGCGGTCCAGCACCGTGACCGTCCCCGCGTCGGGAGTCACCAGCCCGACCAGCGAGCGGATGAGTGTGGTCTTGCCCGCGCCGTTGGGCCCGAGCAGGCCGTAGATCTCACCGTTGCCGACCGTCAGGGAGACGCTGTCGAGGGCTCGGATCGTCCCGAACGACTTGGCCAGACCGTCGACGCAGACCGCCACGGCCGGTGTGCTCATCGGGTGGCCTCCGCGGCCGGCCTCATGGCGCGCAACCATGCGGACGACAGCTGATCGGCCACGGCTTCCCACGGGGTGTCGAAGCCGAAGGCCCGCTCCACGAGGTCACGGGCCATCAGATGCATGATCAGCGGGCCGACGAAGGCCATCAGCGCCAGCAGCGGGTCCATCTGCCGCAGCCGGCCGTCCGCCATCTGGCGGATCAGGTATGCGGCGAGCGGGCCGATGGTCTCGGAGAGCGCGAGCTGGCGGGCGAGCTCGGCGTCGACATCCGGTCCCGCGATCTCGACGAGCAGGGTGCGGACCAGTCCCACCCTGCCCTGCGCGCTGCGCACCAGGGCCCGTGCGATCGCCGGCATCAGCTGCTCCGGTGGTTCATCGGTGTGATCGGCGAAGGCCAGCGCGACCGGGATGAACGGGGCATTGGCGCGCACCACCTCCCGGAAAAGGGCGGCCTTGCCGGGGAAGAGGCGGTAGAGGCTGGCGCGGGAGACGCCGGCGCGCTCGGCCAGCTCGTCCATCGAGAGCCCCGCCAGGCCGTGGGAACCGAAGAGGGCGACGGCCTCGGCCAGCACCCGTTGATGAGCGCTGGGGTCGGGCTCGACCTCGAGCACCCGCAGCAGCTCGGCGCGCGATGCCACGAGGCGGTAGAGGGTGGCCCGGGAGACCCCCGCCTCTCCGGCGAGCGCCGCGAGCGATGGAAGGCCCCCGCTGTCCAGGGCATGCCGGGCGGCCTCGAGGATCCGATCCCGTGCGCTCTCGGTGGGGGAGGTGCCGGCCGATCCGCCGCCGTGGTCCGCCGTCATGGGACGATACTAGACGATACGTCTCGTCTTGTCTAGTCTCGCGCGGGCGGTTTCCCCCCGACGGCCATCAACCCGAGGCATCGCGCCGGTGCGCCCAGGCACGGCACGGGGGGTCGCCTGGAAGCCGCGTCAGCTGGCGGTCGCCGCGGTCAGCGACCCGCTGCTGGAAGTCTCAGCCGACCCGAACCGGGTGGTGATGCTCCGCCCGGCGGAAGACCTGCACCGCCCAGCTGCTTGCCCGCTCCTGCTCCCCGTCCATCAGCTCGGACACCTGACCGGGCTTGACGAGGAAGCTCGCCGGACGGGTGACCAGGTGGCAGCCCCGGCGGCGGAGGGCGCGGTAGAGGGCGAGGGCGGCGGTCCCGTTGAGCACGCGCAGACCGGGTTCGCGGGTGTCGTAGGTGGCGGCGGAGAAGCTCGGCCGCGGCGGGAGGTGGTCCAGCCAACCGCGCACCCCGGCGGTGGGTGGCCGGAGGTCGCGGAGCACGTGGGCCGAGCTCTGAGTGCGGGCGACGTCCGCCCAGTCCTCCCAGTGATGCGTCGGCCCGCCCACGACGAGGAACTCGACCCCGTCGAGCTCGGCGAGCGGGATCTCGTGCACCTCTCCGACGATGACCGGGCCGTGCACGGCGGCTTCGGCGGCGATGATCCGGGCCACCGCCGCGCTGCTGCCCTGGGTCCCCTCGTACACGATCGCGGTGCGCATCAAGCCGATCCTCCTAAGGCATCCCACGGTGGCCCCTGTGGTTCCCGCGCACCAGAGCCCAATGGCCCCTTTACACCGATGTCCCGTGCCTCCCTCAGCGCCGTGGTCTCCGACCCCTGGGCCGATGATGTTCGGGCCAAACCTGACCGCGCGCGGGGAACGTCCGGAGCGGCGTTCGCCCGTGGGTCGACGACCTCCACCCAGATCATCCGCGCGGTCGCGGGCGCGAGCGCGATCACGTGGCGCCGAGCACCCACGCTCAGGATGATCTCGGCCGCGCTCCCGCCCGGCTCGACGCTGACCTCGACCCCGGTGCACACCCCGGCAGCCGCCAGTGCGCGGAGGAGCTCGAAGGACTCGTGCTCGATGATCTCCGAGATGCGGCGCACCGCACCCGCCGACCCGGGACGGAGGTCGGCGAGTGCGACCAGCTGCCCGTAGGGCGCCGCCCGGCCCGGGATGGCGTGCCCGTGGGGGCAGATCCGCGGCTCGCCGAGGGCGGCGTCCAGTCGGGCGAGCACGGCGTCGGAGAGCGAGGCGGAGACGCGGGTCGCCTCCAGGTGAGCGCTCGCCCAGTCCAGGCCCAGCAGGTCGGTGAGCCAGCATTCGGCCAGCCGATGACGGCGCACGATGGCCCGGGCGGCCGTCTCGCCCTCCGCGGTGAGGGTGACGCGCCGGTCCAGCTCGGTCCGGATCCACCCTCCGGCGCGAAGCCGCCGGAGCCCGATGCTCACCGTGGGGGCCTTGACCCCGAGCCATTGGGCGATCCGGCTGGGCCGGACCGGTTCGTCCTCGGCGGCGATGCAGAAGATCGTCTCCAGGTAGCGGTCGATCGCGACCGTGCGCTGAGGCAGCCGGCTGACCCCCCGGGACCGGTCTCGGGTCCGGTGGCGGGGGAGGCCTCGCGGAACGCCGCCCTCGCTCCCTCGCGCGCCCGCGCGCTCCGGTGCGGCGGGTTCCGCCGGGCGGAGGCCCGGTGCGGCGTGAGCCTCGGCGGTCACCCGGCCCGTGATCCCACCGCCGCTGACGTCCCCGGGACCTGCGGCCGCGTCTGCGCCGCGCCGCCCGAGAATCGCTCGACGACCCTCGCCAGGAGCGCGCGCACGCTGGCCTCCGCCAGCCGGTGGAGGAGCATCCGGTCCACCTCCCGCCCCAGCGGGCCGAGCGGCGGCACGTAGCGACCCATGAAGCTGATCGAGGTCATGGACGTCCCCATCGGGGTGAACTCGAGCTCTGCCACCATGGCGGGGAAGAGCCCGGTGGCCCCCGTCGCTCGCCAGCGCAGCGGCTGGGTGACCCGCTCCGGCTTCTCCACCATCTCGCCCAGCTCAGCCCAGACCCGCTTGCCGACCCGGATCGGCCCGATCGACGAGATCAGGCGGAGCGAGAGTTGCTCACCCTCCTCGTAGGCGGCGACCAGCGACTCCGCCAGCCACCCCGGCCCCGCGGAGACCAGCTCGTCGCGCACGGCGTCGAACGGCAGGTCGATCTGGACGAAGTCGGAGACCAGCATCAGTCGAGCATCCCCGGCTCGGATCAGCGGGGATAGGGGCGAGGGTCACTACCCGATGAGGCCGTTAGCCTCTCATCAGTTATGACCTCGCGGTCTCCGTCTCCTCGTCGTGGTGGGCATGGAGCTGGTGCTCGGCGGCTCGGCGCGCGGCCCTGCGCTTGGCGCCGGCCTGGAGCAGCTTCTCCTTCTCGCCCTCCAGCGGGACACGATGGGAGGGGCGGGCGGGGCTGATCACCTCGTCGCGTCCCTTGCGGCGCGGGCCCGACCAGAGCGCCGGGGGGGCGTCGAGCCGGAGCGCGAGCCCGTAGGCGGCGGCCTCGTAGTTGACCCGCCAGCCGTGGAAGTGCTTCCAGGCCTCGTCCTGGTTCCTCTCCAGCTTCCACCCGACCGACCCCAGCCGCACCACGGCCTCGTCGAAGTCGGCCCGGGAGAGCTGGATGGGGTCGGCCGGGTCGGGGTCGGGATCGACGGTGATGCCGAGCGTCCCGGCCAGGTCGCGCAGCGCCACGTAGCCCATGCGCAGCAGCGGCCGGGCCGAGGCTGGCGCCGTCAGCGGTGAGAGGCTGAGGTGGAGCGCCGCCGCATCCATCACCGCGAGCAGCCCGATGACCCAGGAGCGGAGGGCCTTGGGGGAGCGGAAGTAGAGGAGCTGCGGGTAGGTGGTGTGGGACTCGGAGACATCCGCCGCCCACTCCGTCCAGCGCTCGTAGAACCACCCCAGCCGCTCCTTGTTGTCGATGAGCTCGTGGCGGATCAGGATCTCCGGGCCCCAGGCGGGGACGCCGCCCAGGAACGCGAGCATGGTCACGAGCGTCTCCCGGCGGTTGAAGGCGGCATAGAGGGTGGGGAGGTACGCGATCTGGAGGGCGACGATCACCAGACCGCTCATGGCGCAGAGGAAGGCGAGGGCGACCGGCGCCGTGCCCCGGGGGGTGGTGAAGCCGAGCGTGAACATCGACGACCCGGTGATCTGGAGCGCGCTGCCGAAGCTGGCGACGAAGGGCCAGAAGAGGAGGGCGAAGCTGAGGAAGACCAGCCCCACCCAGGCGACCAGCAGGCCCATCAGGAGCGCGGGGCCGTTGAGCGCCTCGATCCGGTCCCGGGCCAGGTAGTCGTCGACGCGGTCGGTGACCAGCAGGAAGCTGTGATGGACCACCGCGGTCACGAGCACGGTGAGCCGCGGTGCGGTCGCCCGGGGAACGACCAGCGTCCCGAAGAGGCTCGTCGCGGTGAGCAGGAGAATGGCGATGCCGACCGCGAAGCCGGCCCAGGGGAGGGCTCCCACAGCGTCGAGGATAGGCGGCCGCTTCGATGCGGTGCCTCGGGCGGTTCTTCCGTCCCTGGAGACGCCGGCTCAGAGCGCTGGGGAGGCTCCGGTCAGGTAGCGGATGACGTCGTTGGCGCTGTAGTCGTCCCGGCCGGCGGGGATGAGGCCGACCAGCCGCCCCAGGTCGTCACCGCTCGTGACGATCGGTGGTTCGACCGTGCCGTCCTTCTGCACCTGGGGATGGCCACAGGTCGCGAGCAGACCATTGCAGAGGCAGCGGCGTCCCGTGGTGTCCTCCTCCACGCCCCCCTTGGCGAGGTAGGCCGCCACCGGCTCGGCGGCGCAGCGGTAGGTGACCGCGCCCCCGCCGGTCGCGACCGGCTCGCGCAGGTACCCGTTGTCGCACACGCGCGGCCGCGCCTCGTACACCGTGGGCTCTGAGACGCTGCCCTCGACCTGGACCACCTTGAAGGGGTAGCCCGTCGAGGAGGCGCGCGGATCGGTGCGGACCTCCGCCCCGCCCTCGCGGGCGTCACGGATGATCTTGACCCGCAGCTCGGGGTCCATCCCCGACTCCCGGGAGAAGGCGAAGAGCGTGCCCAGCTGGATCCCGGTGGCTCCCGCCTCGCGGGCCGCGGCGAGGCTCTCCGGGGAGCCGGTCGCGCCGGCCAGCCAGAAGGGGAGGCCCAGCTCGGCCATCCGAGCCGTGTCCGCCTGGTCGCGCTCGCCGTACACCGGCTGGCCGGTCTCGTCGAGGACGGTCCGGCCCCGCGGCGGTGCGTTGTGCCCGCCCGCCAGCGGCCCCTCGACGATGAAGCCCTCGACGCTGCCGGTCGAGCGGCGCAGCAGCATGGCCGCCAGCGAGTCCGCGGAGACGATGGGGAGGAAGGCGGGGCGGGGAAGCTGCGCGGCACCGTAGCCGACGCCCGCGGGGTCGAAGCGGAGCATCGGTGCCGGCTCGTCGGTGGTGGGGCCGTCGAAGAGGCGCAGGCTGGCGTCGCGCCCCTCGGCGAAGGCGTCGAGGACCCCGGGGATCTCGCGGGGGATGCCGGCGCCCATCAGGATGCAGTCGACGCCGGCGAGCATGGCCCCGTAGAGGGTGGGCAGGGTCGGCGCCTTGACCTTGGTCAGCAGGTTGATCCCCACCCGGCCCCGGTGTCCCTCGCGGGCCAGCACCACCTCGACGAAGGCCGCGAGCACGGTGAGGTCACGCACCAGCGGCCGCTCCACGTGGGTCTGCATCCCCACCCGGCGGTAGGGCGTGGCAGCCTGCTTGCCCAGCGGGACGAAGAAGCGGTCGAGCACACGGCCGGCCACCCCCTGGTCGGGGAAAGCCTCGATGGCGCGGCGGAGATGGCCGCCGGCGTCACCGTCCTGGAGCCGGCGCGCCACCACACTGTCCAGCGCCGTGCCCGAGACGACCCCCATGCAGGCGCGGTGGGAGGCGACGGCACGGGCCAGCCGCCATCCGGAGATGGCGACGCCCATCCCCCCCTGGATGATGCGGACCTGGCGCAGCCAGCCGTGCCGGCCGTGGGTCTCTTCGTCGACGGTGTTCACTCTCGTCAATCTTCCTGGCTCGCGCGGCGCATAGCATCGGCAACCAGGGCCAATTCGTCCTGACCCGCAGGGCCAGGTGTGGCCTCGTGAGCGTGCGTAATAGAGCCGAATGACCATTGAGAATCAAGGGATTTCGGCCTCTCACCGTGGGACCACGGGCTCCCCGGTCCTACCCTTTGAGGTCCTCACGGCCCTGCCAGAACAGTGTTTCCGGGCCTCCGGAGAGCGGCCGATGAGGACCTTTGGTCCGCGCTAACTGACGTCTCTCGACCCTGTTGCCCGGGCTGCGTTTCTGATTGACTCGTGAGGTCCGAAATCCAGGCAACGGGGTCGCTTCGCGGCGGCTCGTGCGGCGGAGGTGACACCGAAACTTTGACTAGATCCGCGCGCATCTGCATCGATGGCAACGAGGCCGCCGCCCGCGTGGCCTATGCCCTCTCCGAAGTCATCTCTCTCTACCCGATCACGCCGTCCTCGCCGATGGGCGAGCACGCCGACGACTGGGCTGCCGCCGGGGTGCCCAACCTCTTCGGCCAGGTCCCCGACATCGTGGAGATGCAGTCCGAGGCCGGTGCCGCGGGCGCTCTCCACGGCGCCCTCCAGAAGGGCACCCTGGCGACCACGTTCACAGCCTCCCAGGGGCTGCTGCTGATGGTCCCCAACATGTTCAAGATTGCCGGCGAGCTGCTGCCCGCCGTGATCCATGTTGCGGCCCGCACCGTCGCCACCCACGCGCTCTCCATCTTCGGTGACCACTCCGACGTGATGGCGGTCCGCTCGACGGGTTGGGCGATGCTCTCCTCCGCGACGGTGCAGGAGGCGCAGGACCTGGCCCTCGTGGCGCACGCGGCCACCCTCACGTCGCGGGTTCCGTTCCTTCACTTCTTCGACGGCTTCCGCACCTCGCACGAGCTCTCCAGCGTCACCCCGCTCGAGAACGACGACCTGGCTGCGCTGATCGACACCCTGGCCATCGAGGAGGTGCGTCTTCGGGGCATGAGCCCCGATCACCCCGACGTGCGCGGCACGGCGCAGAACCCGGATGTCTTCTTCCAGGGACGCGAGGCCTCGAGCCCCTTCTACCGCGAGATCCCGGGCATCGTCGCTCACGCCATGGACGAGCTTGCCCAGCGCACCGGGCGGCGCTACGGGCTGGTCGACTACGTGGGCGCTCCCGACGCCGACCGCGTCGTGGTCCTGATGGGCTCCGGCTGCGGCGCCGTCGAGGAGACGGTCGAGGTGCTGCGGGCGCGCGGCGAGCGGGTGGGGATGCTCAAGGTCCACCTCTACCGTCCCTTCCCGAGCGCCGAGCTGATCGGGGCGCTGCCCTCCACCGTGAAGAGGATCGCCGTCCTCGACCGGACCAAGGAGTCGGGCGGTGTCGGCGAACCCCTCTACCTCGACGTCCGTGCCGCCATCGACGAGGCCATGGAGTCCGAGACCCGCCCCTACGCATCCGCGCCGCTCGTCGTCGGCGGGCGCTACGGGCTCTCCTCCAAGGAGTTCACCCCGGGGATGGCCAAGGCCGTCTTCGACGAGCTCGCCGCCGCCAAGCCCCGCCGCCACTTCGCGGTCGGCGTCAACGACGATGTGAGCCTCTCCAGCCTGGCCTGGGATCCCGAGTTCACCGCCCCGCGCCCCGAGGGCGAGCTGCAGGCGATGTTCTTCGGGCTCGGCTCCGACGGCACCGTGGGAGCCAACAAGAACAGCGCCAAGATCATCTCCGACGGCACCGGCGCGCACGTCCAGGGCTACTTCGTCTACGACTCCAAGAAGTCGGGCTCGATGACCGTCTCCCACCTTCGCTTCGGCCCGCAGCCGATCCGCTCCACCTACCTGATCACCGCCGCCGACTTCGTCGCCTGCCACGCGCATGGCCTCCTCGACCGGGTCAACGTGCTGGAGTGGGCCAAGCCCGGTGCGACCTTCCTGCTCAACTCCCCGTACCCGGCCGGCGAGGTCTGGGAGCGACTCCCCGACGCACTCCGCCGGACGATCGTCGAGAAGCGGATCGAGCTGTGGGTGGTGGATGCGCAGCGCATCGCCACGGAGGCACATCTGGGAACCCGCATCAACACCGTGATGCAGGTCTGCTTCTTCGCCCTCTCCAAGGTCCTGCCCGTGGATCAGGCCATCGCCGACATCAAGGGCGCTGTGGTCAAGACCTATGGGCGCCGTGGCCAGACCGTGGTGGATCACAACATCGCCGCCATCGACTCCGCGCTGGCCGGGCTCACCCGGGTGATGCCCTCCGAGGCAGCCGTCGCCGCTGCCGACGGCTCCGGCCCCGTCCGCGACTTCAGCGACGCGCCCCGGTTCGTGCGGGAGATCACGTCGCTGCTGATCGCCGACCGCGGCGAGACGCTGCCGGTCTCGGCGATGCCGGCCGACGGGAGGTTCCCGTCCGGGACCGCGCGCTACGAGAAGCGCGCGATCGCCTCCGAGATCCCGATCTGGGACGCGCCCATCTGCAGCGACTGCGGCAAGTGCGCGATCGTCTGCCCGCACGCGGCGATCCGGATGAAGGTCTACGCACCCGAGGCGCTGGCGGAGGCTCCCGCGGAGTTCCCCTCCAAGCCCTTCCGTTCCAAGGAGCTGGCCGGCCACCTGCTGACCATCCAGGTCGCGCCCGACGACTGCACCGGCTGCGGCCTCTGCGTGGAGGTCTGCCCCGCCCGCTCCAAGACCGAGGCCCGGCACAAGTCGCTCAACCTGGAGCCCGTGCTCGAGCACAGCGAGGTCGAGCGGGCTCGCTGGGACTTCTTCCAGACCATCCCCGAGCTGGACCGGAGCCTCCTCGCCCACAACACCGTGAAGGGTGCGGCCGTCCTCCAACCGCTCTTCGAGTTCTCCGGGGCGTGTGCCGGATGCGGCGAGACCCCCTATCTCAAGCTCATCTCCCAGCTCTTCGGCGATCGCCTGCTGATCGCCAACGCGACCGGTTGCTCGTCGATCTACGGTGGCAACCTGCCGACCACGCCCTGGGCCGCCAACCGGCAGGGGCGCGGCCCCGCCTGGGCAAACTCGCTCTTCGAGGACAACGCCGAGTTCGGTCTGGGGATTCGCATCGGCCTGGAGGCCCAGCAGCGCGCCGCCCGGTCGTTGCTCCAGGGACTCTCGGCGGCGGTCGGTGAACCGCTGGCCGACGCCATCCTCGGCGCCACCCAGGCGGATGAGCCGTCGGTGGTCGCCCAGCGTGAGCGGGTCGCCGCGCTCAAGGAGCGTCTCGCGACACTCAGCCCCGCAGGCAGCGCCCTCGCGCGGCAGGCGGCTGAGCTGAATGTGCTCGCCGACAGTCTGGTGCGCAAGTCCGTCTGGATCGTGGGGGGCGACGGCTGGGCCTACGACATCGGCTTCGGGGGCCTCGACCACGTGCTCGCCTCCGGTCGCGACATCAACGTCCTGGTGCTCGACACCGAGGTCTACTCCAACACCGGAGGGCAGGCCTCCAAGGCCACCCAGCGCGGCGCCGTCGCCCGCTTCGCGGCCTCCGGGAAGGGCACTCCGAAGAAGGACCTGGGCGCCACCGGTCGCGCCTACGGCAATGTCTATGTGGCTCAGGTCGCCATCGGGGCCAACGACGTGCAGACCATCAAGGCCCTGATGGAAGCCGACGCCTGGCCCGGGCCGTCGCTGGTCATCGCCTACTCGACCTGCATCGCGCACGGCATCGAGATGTCCACCTCCATGACCCACCAGAAGGACGCGGTGCGGTCCGGCTACTGGCCGCTCTACCGTTTCCACCCCACCGTGGAGGAGTCCGGCGAGCCGCTCACCCTCGACTCGCGCGAGCCCTCCATCCCCATGTCCGAGTTCGTCGGCTCCGAGGTCCGCTTCTCCTCGCTCACCCGCAGCGATCCGGATCGCTCCCGTGAGCTGATGAAGCTCCTGGAGCGCGATGCCGCTGAGCGCTGGCGCTACTACAGCCAGCTCGCCGGCGTGCACCGGACCCTCGTCAGTGACGGCGTCGAGGACGACGCGGAGGTCGACGGCGACGGTGTGGAAGGCGGCGCAGCGGCGCCGGCCACCGCGCCCGCCGGCGAGGAGGGTTAGCCGTGGATCCGAGCAGCGTCGATCTGACCAGCACCTACCTCGGCCTCAGGCTGAGGTCCCCGCTCATCGCCTCGCCCAGCCCGCTCACCGGGGACGTGACCTCGGCCCGCCAGCTGTCCGCCAACGGGGTCGGCGCCCTGGTTCTCCCCTCCCTCTTCGAGGAGGAGATCGTCGCCGAGGAGCTCGGTCTCACCGCCGCCCTGGAGGCCGGAGCCGGGGTCAACCCGGAGGCGAGTGACTACTTCCCGCCGGTCGAGGGCGCCACCCTCGCCGACCGCTACCTGGCCAACCTCGAGAGGATCAAGTCGGCGGTCGACGTTCCGGTGATCGCCAGCCTCAACGCCACCTCGGTGGGGGGGTGGAGCCGCTACGCCGCGCTGATGGCGGGTGCCGGTGCGGACGCCATCGAGCTGAACGTCTACCGGGTCGCTGCCAACCCGCAGTTCGCCGCCGCGGACATCGAGACCGCCGACCTGGAGCTGATCGCCGAGGTCTGCGCCCAGGCCAAGGTGCCGGTGGCGGTCAAGCTCTCGCCGTACTACTCGTCGATGGCTCACTTCGTTCACCAGGTGATCCGTGCCGGCGCATCCGGCCTGGTCCTCTTCAACCGCTTCTACCAGCCCGACATCGACCTCGAGACCATGGGCGTCAAGGTGCGTCTCGAGCTCTCCGGCCGTGTCGAGCTGGGCCTGCCGCTGCGCTGGATCGCCATGCTCCGCCCGCAGATTCCTGACTCGACATCGCTGGCTGCGACATCAGGTGTGCACACCGGCGAGGACGTGGCCAAGGCTTTGGCGGTGGGGGCGAATGCCGTGATGATGACCTCGGAGCTGCTACGCTCGGGGCCCGAGAGGGTCGCGGCGGTGGAGAGGGAGCTTCGCCTCTGGCTTGCAGAACACGAATACGATTCGGCCGCCCAATTGCGCGGATCGGTGTCTCGGGTGACCGCGGAGGCCGGTGAGGCCTTCGAGCGGGCCAACTACATGGCTACCCTTCGCTCTTGGGTTGGCGTGGGTGCCGGACCACGGAGGTGACCGCATGAAGGTTTGGATCGATCAGAAGTACTGCACCGGGGACAACCTCTGCGAGGATCTCTGCCCGGCGGTCTTCACCCAGCTCGACGACGGGCTGTCCTACGTGAAGCAGGACGGGGTGGTGCTCGACAAGCCCGGTGGCAAGCAGAGCGTGGCCCTGGTGCTCCCCGAGGACGAGGCAGGCGTTCGCGAAGCCGCCGCACAGTGCGCCGGCGAGTGCATCTTCATCGAGGAGTAGCCGATGACCGTGGCGGCCGACGCGTCTCCAGCCTCTCCACCCCGCGACGACAAGCGCTGGCGTCAGGTCGACGTTCGCATCCGCCGCCTGGGGGCCAGGCCGGATGGTCTCATCGAGGTCCTCCACACCGTGCAGGAGGTCTTCGGCTTCCTGGACGACGACGCGCTGACCTACGTGAGCGAGGCGCTCGGAGTGCCCCCCAGCCGGGTTCTGGGCGTGGCCACCTTCTACTCGCACTTCGTCCGCAAGCCCCAGGGCGAGCACACCTGCGTCGTGTGCATGGGGACGGCCTGCTACATCAACGGCGCCGGCGCCATCTTCACCCGCCTTCACGAGACGCTCGGCATCGAGGCGGGCGGCACCACCCCTGACAACCGGATCTCGCTGCTCCGGGCCCGCTGCCTGGGGGCCTGCAGCATGGCCCCGGCGGTCGTCATCGATGACGAGGTGCACGGACGGATCTCTCCCGACGGCGTGGAACAAATGCTGGAGGCGCTATGAGCGAAGCGGCCACTCCCACGCCGGCGCGCCGGCGCCGCCAGGATCCCCTGATCCCCTCTGGGACGGTGCGTGCCTCGGCGCACGTCTGCATGGCCGCGGGCTGCCTGTCCATGCAGGCCGACACCGTCTTCGACTCCCTCTGCGACCGGGTCACGGCCCGCGGCCTGACCGATGTCGCCGTGAAGCGAGTCGGCTGCCTGGGGCTCTGCGCCGCCGGGCCGCTCGTCGCGGTGCCGGAGCAGGGCCGGATCTATGACCACGTCGGCGCTCTCGACGACGCCGCGCTGGACGGCGTGGTCGACGGCCTCGCCGGCGGCGAGGGCGGCCGGCCGATCGCGACCGACCCCTTCTTCTCCCATCAGGTCAAGGTGGTGCTGGAGCACTGCGGCCAGATCGATCCCGAACGGGTCGAGGACTACGTCGCGATAGGCGGCTACGAGTCGCTGACCAAGGCGGTCACCACCATGTCCCCGGCCGAGGTGCTGGGTGAGGTGACGCGCAGTGGGATACGCGGCAGAGGCGGCGCCGGTTATCCGACCGGTCTCAAGTGGACCACGGTTGCCAAGACGGAATCGCCGCACGGCAAGTACGTGGTCTGCAACGGGGACGAGGGCGATCCCGGTGCCTTCATGGACCGCAGCGTCCTGGAGAGCAGCCCCCAGCAGGTGCTGGAGGGCATGGCCATCGCCGGCTACGCGGTGGGCGCCTCCCAGGGCTATGTCTATGTCCGCGCCGAGTACCCGCTGGCGGTCAAGCGCCTCACCACCGCGATCCGCCAGGCGGAGCACGCCGGTCTGCTCGGTCCGCGGATCGCCGATACCAGCTTCGGCTTCGAGGTCGAGATCCGGATCGGCGCCGGCGCCTTCGTCTGCGGCGAGGAGACGGCCCTGATCGCCTCCATCGAGGGGGGGCGGGGCACGCCCCGGCCCCGTCCGCCCTACCCGGCGGCATCCGGCCTGTGGGGCAAGCCCACCCTCATCAACAACGTGGAGACCCTCGCCAGCATCCCGGCCATCATCGGCCGCGGCGCCGAGTGGTACTCCTCGATCGGCTCCGGGAAGAGCCTCGGGACCAAGGTCTTTGCGCTCGCGGGGGCCGTGGTCAACACCGGCCTCATCGAGGTGCCCCTCGGCCTGACCCTGCGCGAGATCGTGTTCGACATCGGCGGCGGCCTCCCCGGCGGCGGCAAGTTCAAGGCCGTCCAGACCGGCGGTCCCTCGGGCGGCTGCATGCCCGAGTCGCTGCTCGACATGTCGGTCGACTACGAGTCGCTCGCCCAGGCCGGCTCGATCATGGGCTCCGGCGGCATGATCGTCATGGACCAGGGGACCTGCATGGTCGACGTGGCCAAGTTCTTCATGGACTTCTGCCGCGAGGAGTCGTGCGGCAAGTGCGTGCCGTGCCGCGTCGGCACCACCCAGATGTATCGATTGCTGGACCGCATCACCCGCGGTCTCTCGAGCCGCGACGAGCTGGCCGAGCTGGAGTCGCTGGCCGCGATGGTCCGGGACACCAGCCTCTGCGGGCTCGGCCAGGGATCGCCCAACCCCGTCTTCTCCACCCTCCGCTACTTCCGGGACGAGTACATGGCCCACATCGACGACCACGTCTGCCCGGCGGGGGTCTGCACGATGGAGCCCCGAGAAGCCGCGCTCGCGGCCGGGGAGGGCGGGCGATGAGCGTGCTCACCCTGACCATCGAGGGCAAGGATGTGGCCGGCCAGACCGGACACACCATCCTCCAGGTCGCCCGGGAGAACGGGATCTCCATCCCCACCCTCTGTCACATGCCCGGTCTCTCCGACGTCGGCGCCTGCCGGCTCTGCGTGGTCGAGGTCGAGGGACAGCGCAAGCTCTTCCCCGCCTGCGTCACCGCGATCGACGAGGGGATGAAGGTCACGGTCAACTCCGAGCGGCTGGCCGCCCACCGGCGCCGGATCGTCGAGCTGCTCTTCACCGAGCGGAACCATGTGTGCTCGGTCTGCGTCGCCGACCGCAACTGCGAGCTCCAGGATCTCGCGGTCGGGCTTGGGCTCACCCACTTCGACCTCCCGCTGCTCTCCCCCAAGGCGAGTGTCGACGCCACCCACGAGCGCTTCGGGATCGACCACAACCGCTGCGTGCTCTGCACCCGCTGCGTGCGGGTCTGCGACGAGATCGAGGGAGCGCACACCTGGGACGTGATGGGCCGCGGCACCGAGGCCAGGCTGATCACCGATATGGGCATCCCCTGGGGAGAATCCAACACCTGCACCAGCTGCGGGAAGTGCGTCCAGGTGTGCCCCACTGGTGCGCTCTTCGAGAAGGGGAGGTCGGTCGCCGAGGCGCGGCGCCGCCGACCCTACCTGCCCTACCTGGTGGCTCATGAGGGACGCACGCGATGAGCAAGCCACGCCTCGCCACCATCTGGCTCGACGGCTGCTCCGGCTGCCACATGTCGCTGCTCGACATGGATGAGCGTCTGCTCGACATCACGGCGCGTGTGGACATCGTCTACGGTGCCCTGGTCGATTTCAAGGAGTTCCCCAAGGACGTCGACGTGACCCTGGTCGAGGGGGCGGTCAGCTCCGAGGACGACCTGCGCAAGATCTACGAGGTGCGGCGCAACACGCGCATCCTGGTCTCGCTGGGCGACTGTGCGGTCACCTCGAACGTGCCCGGGATGCGCAACCAGATCGGGCCGGCTCCGATCCTCGAGCGCGCCTACCTGGAGAACGTCACCATCAATCCTCAGCTTCCCGGTCCGATGGTGCCGCGCCTGCTCGCGATGTCACGTCCGGTGCATGCCGTGGTCAAGGTCGACGTCTTCGTGCCTGGATGCCCGCCCTCGGCCGACCTCATCCACAGTGTCCTCGACGACCTGATCTCCGGGCGGGTGCCCGTTACCGCGGGGGTGACCTGCTTTGGCTGACAAGACGATCGTCATCGAGCCCGTGACCCGGATCGAGGGGCACGCCAAGATCACCATCCAGCTGGATGAGTCGGGTCAGGTCGCCGACGCCCATTTCCACGTGACCCAGTTCCGGGGATTCGAGCGGATCAGCCAGGGACGGATGGTTCACGAGATGCCGTCCCTGATGGCGCGCATCTGCGGCATCTGCCCGGTCAGCCACATGGTCGCCTCGGCAAAGGCCTGCGACGAGATCCTGGGAGTCACCGTTCCCCCGGTGGGGGTCCGGCTGCGCCGCGTGCTCAACCTGGCCCAGATCGTCCAGTCGCATGCGCTGAGCTTCTTCTACCTCTCGTCCCCCGACCTCCTGCTCGGGTTCGACTCCGACCCGGCCCTCCGCAACCTGGTGGGCGTGGCCCGTCAGACCCCGGACCTGGCCCGCGACGGGGTCGCCCTGCGGCGCTTCGGCCAGCGGATCATCGAACGGCTGGGCGGGAAGCGCATCCACCCGGCGTGGGTGGTCCCCGGCGGGGTCAGCCGGCCCCTCGAGGCGTCGGAACGGGACTCCATCCGGGCCGAGATCCCCGACGCCCGGGAGCGGGCGCATCGCACCCTCGAGTGGTTCAAGAAGAACGTGGCCCAGTGGACGGAGGAGGCGGCCCACTTCGGCGACTTCCCGAGCCTCTACATGGGACTGGTCCACGAGGGCGGTAACGCCGCCTACTCCGACGGTCTGCTGAGGGTCGTCGACAGCACCGGCTGGGTGTTGGCCGATGGGGTGGATCCCCGCGCCTATGGAGACTACCTCGGCGAGACCGTGGAGCCCTGGTCGTACCTGAAGTCGACCTACTTCAAGCCGCTCGGCTACCCGGCGGGCATCTACCGCGTCGGTCCGCTGGCCCGGCTCAACGTCGCCGAGCGTCTCGGCACCCCCGCGGCCGACGCAGAGCTGGCCGAGTTCCGCGAGCGCCTGGGGCGCTACCCCTCCAGCTCCTTCCATTATCACTATGCGCGGCTCATCGAGATCGTCCACTGCATCGACGTGATCGACGAGATCCTCTCCCGGCCCGATATCCTGAGCGCGCATGTGCGGGCCCGCGCCGAGATCAACCGCAACGAGGGCGTGGGTGTGTCCGAGGCGCCCCGGGGAGTGCTCATCCACCACTACAAGGTCGATGACGACGGGCTGGTGGAGTGGGTGAACCTGGTCATCGCCACCGGCCACAACAACCTGGCGATGAACCGGAGCGTCCTCCAGACGGCTCGCCACTACATCAAGGGCGACCAGGTCAAGGAGGGGATGCTGAACCGTGTGGAGGCGGTGATCCGCTGTTACGACCCGTGCCTCAGCTGCTCCACCCACGCCGTGGGCCAGATGCCGATCGAGGTGGACATCCGTGATGCCGAGGGCGAGCTGCTCCGCCAGGTCTCCCGCTGATGGCGGCGGGGCAGGTCTGAGCCCGCCACCGGGGGGCGAACCCGCGGAGCTGCCCCACCGGGGAGTGCTCGTCGTCGCCTGCGGCAACACGCTGCGCGGCGACGACGCCGCGGGTCCCGCGGTGGGCGAGTTGCTCGCCGCCCGGCTGGCGGGTACCGGGGCTTCGGTGATCGTCTCCGATCAGCTCCTTCCGGAGCTGGCCGACGACGCCAGCCGGGCGCGACTCCTCGTCATCGTCGATGCCGCCGTCGACCGGCCGGCCGGCTCGGTGAGCGTTCGAGCGGTGCTGCCGCGGCCTGTGACGGACGGGGTGGGTGTGGAGGGTCGGGCTGACGGTGCGGCGGTCCGGTCGCTGGATCCCTTTTCGCATGGCATGGGTCCGGAGGATCTCCTCGCGCTCACCCGTGACCTCTACGCAGCCGCCCCCGCGGCGGTCCTGGTGAGCGTCGGAGCGGAGAGCTTCGAGCCCGGTGCCGAGCTGACAGAGGGTGTGCGGCTCGCCGTGCCGCGCGCCGTCGATGTGGTGCTGCACACCATTCACGAGGGGGCGCAGGGCGTCTCGACACCTGATGCATGAGCTCTCGCTGGTCACCGAGCTCGTCGCGGAATGCGTGCGGCGCGCCGGCGGGCGCCGGGTGGTCGCGGTCCAGGTGCGATGCCCCGACGGGGTCGACGCCGGAGAGCTGACCGAAGCATTCCACCAGCTCATCGATGGCGGATCGCTGGCCGGCGCCGCGCTGGAGATCGAGGCGGTGCGCCAGGTGCTGACCTGCGAGTGCGGCTTCGCCGGAGAGGTCGATCCGGAGCAGTGCGCCGGCCACATGGTCATCTGCCCGAGCTGCAGCCGGGTCCACGAGGCACCCGACGCCCTCGAGCTGGTGTCGGTCCTTTTCGCCGACGCGGATCGCATCGTTCCCTAAAAGAGAATTTTAGCCGGCGCTAACACCGCTTGATGCAATCGGTTGGCTCATGTCAGAGTCACCGGGCGGAATCGCGGCTCATCTGGTCCGGTTGACGTCGTCCCGGTTGCCAGCACGCAGAGCCCACATCAGCCCCTTCACGAGATAGACAGAGCCGCCCCATGCCACACACGACCCCCGAGGTCGATCCCATCGGGGGGGGCGTCCAGCTCTTCCGCAGCTGCATGGTCTCCAGCGAGTACCCGGGTGCCGAGGCAGCCACCAAGTGGCTCTTCGAGAGGCTCGGGGTCGAGTACATCGTCAATCCCGAGCAGACCTGCTGCACGGGGATGGGCTACTACACCGACCTGATGCCCTTCGCGACCACCCTGGCGATCGCTGCCCGGAACGCGTGCGTTGCGGTCGAGGCGGGACATCCCATCCAGGCCTACCTCTGCTCGACCTGCTACGCGATCAACAAGAAGGCGCACCGGGTTCTGCAGATTCCCGAGCACCGGGCAGAGGTCAACCGCTCCCTGGCCGAGATCGGCCGCGTCTACGACGACAGCGTCGCCCAGAGCATCCAGCACCGGCACGTCCTGGAGGTGCTCTGGTCGCAGCACGAGAAGCTGGCCGGCCTGGTCAGGCGTCGCCTGGGCGGCATCCGGGTGGCGAGCCACCCCGCCTGCCATTACTGCAAGGTCTTCCCCGACGAGGTGCTGGGCGACAGCGAGAACCTGATGCTCGCCGAGGACCTGCTGGAGCCCGCCGGGGTGATCAGCACCGGCAATTACCCGGAGAAGACGACCCATTGCGGGGCGGGCTTCCGGCAGCGCTTCGTCAACCCCTCGATGTCGATGGCGGTGACCCGGGAGAAGCTGCGCCGCCTCGCTGCCGAGAAGATCGACGTCTGCGTCCACATGTGTCCAAATTGCGCGGTCCAGTTCGACCGCCATCACGACATCATCGAGCGCGACTCCGAGGAGGAGTACCCCTTCGTGCATCTGCACGTCCAGCAGCTGGTCGCGCTGGCCCTGGGGGCCGACCCGGACACCGTCTGCGGGGTCGCCGCCCACTCGCAGGACCTGGAGCCGCTGCTCGCCCGGATCGGCGCGCGTCAGGTGGCGCCCCTGTGACTCGGTGCGGGGTCTTCCTCTGCGAGTGCGGAGGCAACATCTCCGGCGTCCTCGACCTCCCCGCGCTGGCCACGGGCGGACGGGCACTCGATGGGGTCGTGAACGTCGCCGTCTCCCAGTTCCTCTGCGGTGCCGAGGGGCGCCGCCTGATCGAGGACGTGGTGGCCGATCGCGGCCTCGACCGGATCGTCATCGGCTCCTGCTCCCGGCGCTTCCAGGGTCCGACCTTCGAGCGGATCGCGCGCGACCTGGAGCTCGGTGAGAACACCGTCGCCTTCGCGAACCTTCGCGAGGGCTGTGCCTTCATCCACCGCCGCGAGCCCGAGAAGGCCCAGCGCAAGGCGCAGACCGTGCTCGCCGCCGCGGTCGCACGCGCCGGACGGCAGCAGCCGCTCCAGCCGTCGCGCACCTTCCTGAACCGCTCCGCGCTCGTGGTGGGCGGCGGCATCGCCGGGCTCTCGGCGGCGGAGGAGCTGGCCGGCGCCGGGATCACGGTCCACCTGGTCGAGCGGGAGCAGTCGCTGGGCGGGTACATGGCCCGGCTCTCCAAGACGTTTCCCACCGAGGACTGCGCGATGTGCTCGCTGGGGCCCCGGCTCGCCAACGCGGCCACCGATTCCCGGATCAACCTCCACACCCTGACCGAGGTGACCGCGCTGAGCGGACCCCCCGGCGAGTTCCGGGTGCGGCTCCGCCATCACCCCCGTTTCGTCACCGATCAGTGCGTCGGCTGCGGAACCTGCACGGGGGTCTGCCCGGTGGAGCTGGAGAGCGAGTTCGATCTCGGGGTCACCCGGCGCAAGGCGATCTCCCGCCCCTTCGCCAACGCGGTCCCGTCCACCTTCGCCATCGACAACCGGGGCTGGGCACCCTGCACCTCCACCTGCCCGGCCCACACCGCCGTCCAGGGCTACATCGCGCTCGCCGCCCAGGGCCGCTGGGCGGAGGCGTACCGGGTCGCCAGCGCGCCCAACCCGTTCCCGAGCGTCTGCGGGCGCATCTGCCCCCATGAGTGCGAGGAGCAGTGCACCCGGGGCCGCCTCGATCAGCCGGTCGCCATCGCCGCGATCAAGCGCTTCGTGGCCGACCAGGCAGGGGCCGCCTGCCCGGTCGAGGTACCCGTGCGCCGGTACGAGGATCGGGTGGCCGTGGTCGGCGCGGGCCCCGCCGGTCTGACCGCGGCGCGGGACCTGGCCCTGCTCGGGTATCCCGTCACCGTGTTCGAGGCCCAGCCGGTGGCGGGCGGGATGCTCCGTCTGGGCGTCCCGGAGTACCGGCTGCCGCGCGCCGTGGTCAGCGCCGAGGTCGAGCGCGTGCTGGCCCTCGGCGTCGAGCTGCGCACCGGCCGGCGCTGCGGCCGTGACTACACCGTGGACTCGCTGCTCGCCTCCGGCTATCGAGCCGTGCTGCTCGCCCTCGGGCTGCAGCAGTCGCGCACGCTTCCCCTGCCGGGCGCCGGGTTGCCGGGAGTGGTTGGTGGTCTGGAGATGCTCCGCCGCCAGGCGCTCGGCGAACCTGCCGGCCCGGGACCGCGGGTCGTCGTGATCGGGGGAGGCGACGTGGCCGTCGATGCCGCCCGCACCGCTCTGCGGCAGGGTGCCGAGCGGGTGACCGTCGCCTGCATCGAGGACGGCGACACCCTGCCGGCGCAGCCGGCCGAGATCAGCGATGCGCTCGCCGAGGGGGTCGAGCTGGCGACCTGCCTCATGCCGGTCGCGATCCTCGGCGAGGACACGGTGACCGGGGTGCGCTTCCAGCCGTGCGCCCTGGGAGAGCCGGATGCGCGGGGCTGGCGGCCGCCGCAGCCGGCGGACGGTGACCCGGTCGAGCTCGAGGCGGACACCGTCGTCCTCTGCGTGGGGCAGCGCCTCGATGAGGATGCACTCCGCCTGGCCGCCGGCGTCGACGTGGTCCGGGACCGGCTGGTCATCGACCCGGAGACGATGATGACCGGCCGGCGCGGGGTCTTCGCCGCGGGGGACGCCGCCCCCACCGGCGGGCTGATCGCCATCCAGGCGATCGCGGCCGGTGCCCGTGCCGCCCGGGGGATCCACAACCATCTCCGGGGTCAGACGTTGCTCGACGTCTGGCCGTCCGAGCGTGATCGGGCTGAGGTGTCGGACGGTGAGCTCAGCCGGCGGACGGCGCGGCCGCGGCAGGAGATGAGGGTGCTCCCCCCCGTGGAACGCGCGACGGGCTGGCGGGAGGTCCGGCTGGGGTTCAGCGAGGAGGAGGCGCTGGCCGAGGCCAGGCGCTGCCTCGCCTGCGGTGGCTGCTCGGAATGCGGCTCCTGCGCGCAGGCGTGCCCGGCCGGGGCCGTCGACCTCGCCCAGAGGTCGTGGGAGGAGGAGGTGACGGTCGGCGCCCTGGTCATCGCCACCGGGCACCAGGAGTTCGACGCGCGGCGCAAGCCGCCACTCGGCTACGGCCGCTACGCCAACGTGCTCACCCAGAGCCAGCTCGCCCGTCTGCTCGCGGCCTCGGGGCCGACCGGCGGTGAGCTGCACCGTCCCTCGGACGGTCAGGTGCCGAAGCGCGTCTTCATGCTCCAGTGCGTCGGCTCTCGGGACCTCACATCGCGGGGTAACGAGCACTGCTCGGCGATCTGCTGCCTCTTCGCCACCCTCCATGCTTCGCTGATCCGGGAGTCGTATCCGGACACTCAGGTGACCATCGCCTACACCGATCTGCGGATGCCGGGCAAGGGGCACGAGGAGTACCTCCGGCTGGTCGCCGAGCGTGGCGTCCGCTACGTGCGCAGCCGGGTCGGCGAGATCGCCGAGGAGCAGGACAAGAGCCTCCGGGTGCGCTGGGAGGACACCCTCACCGGGGGCAAGCACGAGGAGCTCTTTGATCTCGTCGTCCTCACCGCCGGGTTGGAGGCATCGGCCGGCACGACCCAGATCGCCCGGGTGGTCGGTCTCCAGCAGGGTGCGGCCGGCTTCCTCAGGGAGTACCACCCCAAGCTCCGGCCGGTGGACTCCCAGCGCGCCGGGATCTTCATCGCCGGCACCGCCCAGGGGCCCAAGGGCATCCCGGAGACCATCGCCCAGGCCAAGGCGGCCGCCGCACGGGTCACCTCGATGCTCCACGGCGGCATGGCGGCGACACCCGTCGACATCGCGTTCTCCGACCCGGGGGTGTGCATCGGCTGCGGTGTCCGCGTGAACGTCTGCCCTCAGGGTGCGGTGCGCCTCGTCGACGGGGACCGCGTGCACGCGCTGGTCGACCAGGCGAGCTGCAGGGGCTGCGGCATCTGCGCCGCCGAGTGCCCGTCGGGCGCGATGACGGTGGGAGGCTTCTCCGACGCCGAGCTCCTCGCCGAGGCCACGGTGTGAACGCGCCGGCCACCGCCACCCCCGAGGCCCGCGTGCCCGAGCTGGGCGCGTCCGATGTCCCCGTGTCGGAGGTCATCGCGGATGCGGCGGACGGCGAGCGCGCCATCGTCGCCTTCCTCTGCCGCGAGTGCGCATACAGCGCCGCTGACGCCGCGGGCAATGCGCGCACTCCGCTGCCGCCAACGATCCGCACCATCATGGTTCCCTGCACCGGGCGCGTCTCCCCGCTGCACCTGCTCGCCGCCCTCGCCGACGGCGCCGACGGCGTCTACGTCGCCGGCTGCCTGGAGGGGCAGTGCCACCACCGGGTGGGCAACTTCCACGCACTTGACAGGGTTGCCTTCGTGCGGAGGCTCCTCGAGTCGGTCGGGGTCGAGCCCGAGCGCGCCTCGATGTTCACCATGAGCGCCGCCGACACACCCCGCTTCGTGGCGACCGCTCGCGGGATGGACGCGACCATCGCGCGCCTGCCCCGGCTGCCGAGGTCGTGAGCAGATGCCTCTGAGTGCACGCGGCAGGCAGGTCGCCGACGGGCTCCGGGGTGTGACCTCCGGGGTGAGCGCCGGCGTGCTCGGCTGCGAGGTCGTCCGTCACGACGAGCTCTGCGTCGGCTGCGGGCGCTGCGTCGCCGCCTGTCCAACCGGGGCCATGCGGCAGGACGACTGGTTCGACCCTGCCCAGCTCTTCTCGGCGCCCGTCGAGTCCGGGCGCGGCGCGCTGGCCGTGGCGCTCCGCCGGATCGCACGCCATGAGCCGAGCGGCCCCTTCCGCGTCCCCGAGCGCATCCTCACCTTCCGCGGCATCCTCTTCAGCGCCGACCTCTGCGCCGGATGCGGGGCGTGCGTCCGCGCCTGCCCAACCGGCGCCGTGGAGGCGTGCTCGGTGCCCGTCGCCGACGTGGACGGTGCTTCCCGGACGCCGGTGCCGGCGGGGGCGTGCGCGTGACCGCGGCATGCGAGGCAGGCGCGATCCCGCCCCGGGATCGGACCGAGGAAGCCGCGCCCGCGGGCGACGCCGTCCGTGCCCTGCTCTGCGAGTGCGCCGGCACCATGGCGGGCAACATCGACTTCGACGTCCTCGAGCAGGAGCTCTCCCGCGGAGCGGTGACCGTCGAGCGGCGGGCGATGTGGTGCGGTCGCGAGGCGAAGGGCCGGCTCGTCGAGCTGCTCGACCTCGGTGACGCGGCCGGTCGCGTCCTCCTCGTCGGTTGCTCGTCGGACTTCGCGGCGCGCCGCCTGCAGGGGTTGACGGATCGCGGCCTCCACCTCGAGGCAGCCGACATCCGCGAGGGATGCTCGTGGGTGCACGGCGACGCCCGCGACACCGTCACCGACAAGGCGCTCCGGATCGCCCAGGCGGCCATTCGCTTCCCGGCGCGCCGGCAGCGCAGGGTTGCGCTCCGGCCGAGCGCCGATCGGGTGGCGGTCGTCGGCGCCGGCGTCGCCGGCACCCAGGCGGCGGTCGAGCTGGCCAGGATGGGACATCCGGTCGAGCTCCTCGAGCGCCGGCCCTTCATCGGGGGTCGCGCCACCGCCATCGGCGCCGTCTTCCCCACCGGCGACTGCGGTCCCTGCCTGCCCGCGACCGCAGCCCAGTCCGGGGTCAGGAAGTGCCTCTACCGCAACGTCGCCGTCGATCACCCGAACCTCCGCATTCGGCGGCGGACCACCGTCCAGTCGGTGACCGGCAGGGCCGGGGACCTCACACTGCAGGTGCGCAGCCTCCCCGAGATGGTCGGCTCCGCGTGCATCGACTGCGGGCTCTGCGAGGCGGCCTGCCCGGTCCCGGGTCCGGGCGGCCGGGCCACGGCCATCGCCGGCGAGGTGTACGACGGCCGGGTGCTGCGCTCCATCGACCTCGACAGCTGCACGTTCTGCGGCGCGTGCGCCGAGGTGTGCCCGGTCGATGCCATCGATCTGACCCCGGAGGCCGCGCTGGAGGAGCTCCACGTCGGGGCCGTGGTCATCGCCACCGGTTGCGAGCCGGCACCCGGGAATCTGGTCAGCCATCTCGGGTACGGCCGCCCTCACGTCATGACCCAGGTCGAGCTCGCCGAGAAGCTGGACAGCTGGCGGGAGCTGTCGTGGCTGGGGCGGGCGCCGGCGCGCCACCTGGTGATGATCCAGTGCGCCGGGTCGCGGGACGAGCGCCGCCTCCCGTACTGCTCGCGGCTCTGCTGCATGATCGCCATCAAGCACGCCATCCGCCTGCGCGAGCTCTTCCGGGAGATGCGGGTGACCATCTGCTTCCAGGAGCTGCGCACCCCGGGGGCCCGCGACGAGACCTGGTACCTGGCGGCGCGACGGGCCGGGGTCGAGTTCGTGCGTGGTTCACCGGCGACGGTGCAGATCGACGGCGATGGCAGGCCGGTGATCGATGTGGAGGACATCGGCGCCGCGGAGCTGCGCCGGCTGCGCCCCGACCTGGTCGTGCTCTCCACCGGGCTGGTGCCCACCGAGGAGTCGGCGGCGGTCGCCCGCCTGCTCGGTGCGCCGCTCGACGGTGACGGTTTCGTCGCCCAGCTCGACGCCAAGAACCGCACCACCGAGACGCGCGCCGACGGCGTCTTCGTCTGCGGGTCCGCGTCGGGCCCCAAGACCGTCGCCGAGTCGATCACCGACGCCGCCGCTGCCGCCGCGCGCGTGCATGACTACCTGACCGCTGGCGGTCGCCAGGATGTCTGCCCGGTCACCGTCGATGCCGCTCGCTGCGTCGGCTGCGCCGCCTGCGTGGGCGTCTGCCCCTTCGGTGCTCTCGCGCTCGTCGACCGGACAGCCGTGAGCCCTCGCCCCGCCAACGTCCTCCCGGATGCCCAGGTCGCCGCCGTCGCTGTGGATGCCTGTCGCGCCTGCGGCATCTGCGCCGCCAGCTGTCCCGAGCTCGCGATCACCCACGCGCTGGACGATGACACCCTGCTCTCCCGGCTCCGGATGCTCGCCGGCGGCGTCGAGGGCCCGGTGGTGGGCTTCACCTGTGCTGAGTGCGCGACCGCCACCTTCAACCTGAGCGGCCAGCGGCGCGACCGGTACCCGGAGCGGGTGCGGCTGATCGAGCTGCCCTGCCTCGGCAGGATCTCCGCCCTGCACCTGGTGGAGGCGGCGCGCCTCGGTGCGGCCGGCGTGTTCCTCGCCGGCTGCGTGGAGGGGCGGTGCCACTACCAGCGGGGCGACAGCAGTGCGGCGGAGCAGGTCGCCCTCGCCACGGAGCTCGTCACCCAGATGGGCCGCACCATGCCGATCGAGCAGTGGCACCTCTGCGCCGTCGACCACACCGGGATCGGGCACCGGCTGCAGGACTTCTGCGACCGGGTCGACGAGACGCAGGCCGCCGCCGGCCGGAAGCGAGAGCTGTCGCCGGTGGGGGAGAGGTGATGCCGCCGGTCGTGGAGAGGAGCCGCGCGACCGTCGATGCCCTGGCGGAGAGCTGCCGCGCCTGCTATCAGTGCGGGCGTTGCCGGAGCGCCTGCCCCCAGGGGCTGGACCTGGCCGATGGACCGCGAGCCGTGGTCCGGCTCGTCCTCGCCCAGGACGCCGAGCGTCTCCTTGCCTGCGAGGACGTCTGGCGCTGCAGCGAATGCGGGGCATGCACGGAGGCGTGCCCCACGGGGGTGGACGTCGCGGGGGTGCTCGCCGCGGTCCGTGCGCTGCAGCGCACGGAGGGTGGAGCGCGGTGTCCGGAGCGAAGCGGTGCCGATCTGGCCGCGCGCCAGCTGAAGCGCCGTCCGACTCTCAACAGCCTGACGCTCGGGCTGCGCATGGCTGTGCGCGGCTTCCTCCCTCGCGGCAGTCGGAACGCCATGTCCCTCGGCGCGGGCGCCCTCCGGGCGCAGCTGCGGCGGCCGTCGCGCTCTGACGCCTCCGCCGGCGGTAACAACGTCTTCTACCCGGGCTGCGCGCTGCGCATGGATCGCGACGCGTCGGCGGCCACCCGCGCGCTGGCGGAGGGCGCCGGGATGCGGCTCGCCGAGCCCGACGACCTCCGCTGCTGCGGGCATCCCGCGCGCGACCCGGCGGTGGGGCCGCCGGCGTTGACCGGCACCATGGTGACCGCCTGTCCGGCCTGTGAGCGGACGCTGACCGCGGCGGGCACGCCGGCCGTGCCTCTCTGGAGCCTGATGGTGGAACGGGCCCGTCGCGGTGAGTATCAGCTCACGGCGCGCAACCCCCGGTTAGTGCCCTACGTGGGCTGCCTCGCCGACCGCGAGGCCGCGCTCGCGGTGATGGCCGAGGCGGCCGAGCTGGCCGGCGCCGAGCCGCAGCTCGCCCATCCGTCGCTGCATGCGAGCTGCTGCGGAGCGCTGGGGGCCGCCTACCGCGGCCCGTCCCGCGGGGTGACCGAGCTGGTCCGCTTTGCCGCGGAGCGGCACGCCCCCATCGTCACCCCCTGCCTGCTCTGCCGCGACAACGTGCGGCTGGCCGTGCGCCGCGAGCGCGCTGATGTCGACGTCCACTTCTGGCCGGAGTTCTTCCGGGCGGCGCCCGCGACCGCGGTGGCCGCGGCCGAGGAGAGACCATGAGCCCGCATGGCGGTTTGGCGGGGGGCCCGGTGAGCGGGAACGGTCACGTGCATCCGGCGAGTGACGGCACTCTCGTGAACCCGTACGCGAGCATCGCCACGAGCGTCTTCGTCGAGCAGCCTCCGGCCCCCGACCTGGTCCAGCGCATCCTCTCAGACCCGCGCATGCACGATCACACCGGCGGCTTCCTCTCCTGCCTGCAGTGCGGGATCTGCACCTCGGGCTGCCCGGCGGCGCGCTTCGCCGACTACTCGCCGCGGGAGATCTCCCGCCGTGCCCGGGACGGTGATCCCACCCTGCTCGAGGACGATTCGGTCTGGCTCTGCTTCTACTGCTACACCTGCCAGAGCCGCTGCCCGCGGGGCAACTCGGTCGCCGTCATCAACCAGGTGATCCGCGGCATGCAGGTGGAGGCGGGCCGCGGGGTGAAGCACGTCGAGATGTTCGCCGACTGGGCGATCCAGTTCTACGAGAAGGGGATGGGGGGCACCCCGCCCGAGTTCCTCCCCCACCTCGCCGAGGCCTTCGGCCCGCGCTGGCGGGAGTTCATCGATCGCCGCGAGGAGATCCGCGCCGAGCTCGGCCTCGGCAGCATGTACCCGTCCGAGCACGCGGCCGGCGAGATGCGCGTGCTGATGGACGCCACCGGGTTCTCGGATCGGCTTGCCGCCATGGGTGCTCCGGTGCGACCCGGCGCACCCGCGCCGGAGGGCAGAGTGCCGGCCGGCCACTGACGCGGAGGCGGTAGGCGCTAATCCTTCTCCGCCAGGAGCTGCGCGTGCGCCTTCTTGAGGTCGGCGATCGCCGCCGCGTCGAGCTTGGGAAACTGGGGGTCGATGGCGGCCAGGGCGTCGACGACCACGGCTGAGACGGCCACCCGGGCAAACCACTTGTGGTCGGCGGGGACCACGTGCCA
>Ga0181520_10002963_pt1 | contig 30588 bp, 25 predicted proteins | sample PEATcosm2014_Bin_29_FD_132451 | JGI IMG/M metagenome (GOLD analysis project Ga0181520, IMG submission 132451) | Peatland microbial communities from MTU Mesocosm Facility, Houghton, MI, USA - PEATcosm2014_Bin02_30_metaG | ecosystem: Environmental > Terrestrial > Soil > Wetlands > Peat | place...
GAATATTCGACTTTTATGACCTTGCCAAGGTTGAAGTCGAGGGTTCAAATCCCTTCACCCGCTCCAAACCACAAGGCTCCGAAAGGAGCCTTTTTGGTTTTACAGATCCCGGACCCGGAAGCCGCCTTCGATCCCTTTGGGGCTGAGGACCAACTGCCACAGCTGGAGGTTGCGTGCCCGGAAGGCTCCGGCGCAGGACAGCAGGTAGTAGCTCCACATGCGGAAGAAGCGCTGATCGAACCGGTCCTGCAAGGCGGGCCAGTGCTCGGTGAAGTTGGCGTGCCAGGCCATGAGGGTGTTATCGTAGTCGGCACCGAAGTTGTGCCAGTCCTCCATGACGAAGCGCCCCTTGAGCATCGCGCTGACTTGCGCCAGGGAAGGCAGTTCGCCGTTGGGGAAGATGTACTTGTTGATCCACGGGTCGCATCCGCCCTGGGTGCCCTCGCCGCCGATGGTGTGCAGCAGGAAGACCCCGTCCTCGGCGAGATGCCGGCGCACCCCGTCCAGGAAGGCGGCGTGGTTCATGCGTCCCACGTGCTCGAACATGCCGATGGAGACCACCCGGTCGAAGGTTTCGTCGGGCAGGTTCCGGTAGTCCTGCAGCCGGAACGACACCGGCAGGCCCTGGCCCGCTGCCTCGGCGTACTGCCGCTGGGGTTCGGATAGGGTGATGCCCACCACCTCCGCGCCGTAGTGCCGGGCGGCGTGAATGGCCAGGGCGCCCCAGCCGCAACCGATGTCCAGCAGGCGCATGCCGGGCTTCAGCAGCAGCTTGGCGCACACCAGCTGCATCTTGTTCCACTGGGCCTCCGCCAGCGTCCGGGCGCCCTTCCAGTAGCCACAGCTGTAGTTCAGGGTCGGGTCCAGCATGGCCTGGTAGAGATCGTTGCCCAGGTCGTAATGCCTGACCGCCACCTCCTTGGCCCGGCGCAGGCTCTGGAAGTTGAACACTCGGTGGAGCAGCGTCCTGGCCACGATCTTCGGCGACAGCTTCAGCCGTTCCTCCACCCCGGCCCGCAGCAGACGGCAGAAGAACGCGTCCAGCTGGGGGCAGTCCCACCAGCCGTCCATGTAGGCTTCGCCCATGCCGAGGTTCCTGCGCATCCAGGTCTGGCGATAGAACTCGGGGTTGTGGACACTGATATCCCAGGGGCTGGAACCGCCCTCCTCTATGCCGGCCAATCCGAGCAGCTGTTCCACGGCTTCACGCATCTTTCCGCTCCTTCCGGATGAATGGCAACCGCCGCCGGTTCATTGCGGGTGGCGGACGGTCAAGGCTGTCATAGGTGGATGCCTCATTCTATAACCAATGCTCATCGCCGGCGTAACCGCCAACAGCCATGAAGATCCCGAAGCCGTTGGCCTGTCCGCGCCCAGCCGATTGCATCCCGCAGGCGTAGAAGCTATAGTGATTGAGGCGAGCCGCCCGGGGGTTACTCCAGTGCTGTGAGTCGTTGTCAAGGTTGAAGTCGAAGATGCAGCGCTTCATCCATCCCACCCCTTGAAAGCCAGGGCGACGTAGCCAAGTGGTAAGGCCGCAGACTGCAAATCTGCCATTCATCGGTTCGATTCCGATCGTCGCCTCCAAAAAACCCCCGTCCGGTATGGATGGGGGTTGTTTTTTATCGGCGTGAGTCCGAGGGGCTCAAGTCCCTGTAACACACCCCGGCCACATCCGGATCTGGAGCAAAAAAGTTAGGGCCGGGTGTGGTACCCGGCCCTTGTCGTCTGGCTGCCCGCCACCATTTCGCTCAGGTGATCAGCTCGCGCCTTCGACCAGGAAACCCTTCATCTCCCGGGCGATCTGGCTCCACGAGGCGCCCAGATCCAGGGTGCAGGCCCGGACCCGTTTCCCGGATAGAACAAAATCCTCAAAGAGGTGGGGCCCCACCACCGGGTACACCAGAAGCCCTTCGACCCGGCGGCCTTGGCAAGTGGCCTGGAGGTTCTCAAGGTAGCTGGTGAGCTGGTAGAGGTGGGCCGAATGCAGCTTGGACCGCCCGCCCCAGGGCCCGGTCTGGAGGGTCTCCTGGTAGTACTTGCACTCCACCACCACGGCCCGGTCCTGCCGGCGGAGAATGGCATCGGCGTGCATCTCCGGGAGCAGATCGCCGCCCAGTGGTGCATCCCAGGGGATGCGCTCCTGGGCGGTGACCCGCCAGTGAGGGTCCTTGCCATAGAAGTTGGCGACGAAGGCCTCGAAAAGCTTGGCCATCTGCCGGTCCTCGCGGAGGAAATCACGGAAGAACCGGTGCCCGGTCTGCTCGTTGACCCGATGCGGTTTTCCGGGAATGCACCTCTGGATGCCCTTCCCGACGCGAACCACCCGGCCGCCGCGGTGGGCCGGGGGCCGGATTCCGGCAATCTCATTCCAATGGTGCAGACTCTGAAGGCCGAGGGGCCGGTGAAAAGAGATTTAGGACTTCATCGTCATGGAGCAGTTTGCCAGGGGCAGAAAGCAATTCGTAATGGACGTGTGTCGCAGGGTATTGCACCTGCACAAGATCGTGGTCGACCAATGGCATCCTGATGAACCTGATGCTTTCGGCACCCTGGGCTGCATGGCGTGAAGCTATGGCGTCAAGGGTTTCTGCCAGCTTCCCATCCCGGGTTTCCACCACGCACCACCGGCCAGAGATTCTTGCCAAGGTCAACAGAGCCATGGGTCGTTGGCCGGCCATCACAGCAAAATGCCAGGTTCCGGTGGGCTCCACATGCTGCTCAAGTGGAAGACGCAATTTTAGGATGGCTGGCGAAATCGTGAAGACTTCAAAACCCAGACCGATGGTCGCTGTGCGGAGTTCCTCCAAGGAGTGGGCACCGAAGGGGAGCCTTGTCGCTACCCCTCCGGAGTCATCATTCGAGAATCTGGCAATTTGCCGTGCGAGGTTGGCCTTGGCCATGGCACGACACTCGAGATAATCCGAATCACTGGTCTTGGGGAAAAGATCTCCAGGAAAAGCTGCCGAGGATGACGCCATTGACGCCTGGCCACCCATGATTGCAATGCCAATAAGCAGCAAATAAGACGCTGCCCGTTTTAAACCTTTGATCATTTGCACTTCTCCAAAAAGGGGCTCGGGTACTCAAGTCGGAAAATGCAGCCAAACCGTCGTGCCGACCCCAGGGTTGCTGCTGATCTCCACATCCCCGCCATGCATGCGGGCGATGGATTGGACGATGGCGAGCCCGAGGCCGGTGCCGGTGCCGGGGCTTTTCCGGTCGACGGCGCCGGAGACGCGGTGGAACCGGTCGAACATGAAAGGCAGTTCCTCCGGGGGGATGCCCCTGCCGGTGTCTTTGACTTCCATTTCCGCCTGGCCTGACTGGACGCGCATATTGACTTGGATCTCCCCACCTGCGGGGGTCGCCTCCAAGGCGTTGGCCACGAGGTTTCCCAAGGCCTGCCTCAGGATCTCCGCGTCTCCCAGCACGGAGCCGGAAGCCTCGCCCGAGAGTCGCACGCCCCCCTCCTCCGCCATCGGCTCGTAGTAGGCAAGCACTTCATCAACCAGGCGGCTCGCCTCGACGGGAAGGGCCTTGATGACGGCGGTGGGATCCTCCACCCGTCCCAGGAAGAGCATCCGGGAGATCAGCGCGGAAAGCCTCCGGTACTCCTCCATGTTCGACTCCAGGACCTCCCGGTATTCCCCGGCGGACCGGCCCTTGACAAGGATGACCCCGCCTTCGCCCATGAGGTTGTTGATCGGCGTCCGGAGTTCGTGGGCCAGGTCGACCGAGAAGCGGGAAAGCCGTTCGAAGGCCTGGTCCAGGCGATTGAGCATGCCATTGAGGGCAAGCACCAGGTCGTGCAGTTCCTGGGGCACTTCCCCGGGGTCCAGACGCTGCTTCAGGCGCATGGCGGTGATCCCTCCGGTGGATTCGGCGATGGCTCGCAAAGGCTTCAGCGCTTGATGGGTCGCCCACGCCCCCAGGAAGGTGAACCCGAGGCCCATCAGCAACAAGGTGTTCAACATCTGTTTGCGCAAAGACCGGGCCAGGCGGATCTCCTCGGTGATATCCATGGCGCCTTGGGTGAGGTAGGCTCCGTCAGTCCGTTCCGCGACCAGGAAGTCGCGGCCCAGGATGCTGACCAGCGGCTTTCCCCGGAGCGACCCAGACGGCAGCAAGTCGCCCATTCCCCCTGATTCCAGAATGAGCTGGCCGTGCTTCAACACCCGGACGAAATAGTTCAAGGGCGCATCGCCCAGGGCTTCTTCTGCCAGGGCGACTGGATCATCGGGATGCCTCGCCAGGACCGTCGCGATGTCCTGGAGTTTGCCCGTCAATAGCTGCATGTTCCTGGCCCTGATTTCATGGTGGAAGCGTAATTCCATGAACCCCACCGCGACCAGCAGGATCGCTAGGCTCCCCGCCATGCAGATCAAGGCCATTCGGGTTTTCAGGCTCAAGGCCCGGCTAGCGGACTTCCATGACATATCCCAGGCCCTTCACCGTGTGGATGAGTTTCACTTCGAATGGATCGTCCACCTTCCGGCGCAGGCGGCCGATGGCCACGTCCACGACGTTGGTGAGGCTGTCGAAGTTCATGTCCCATACCTGCTGGGCGATTTCGGCCCTCGACAGCACCTCGCCCCGGCGGTCCACCAGAAGGGCCAGCAACAGGAACTCCTGCCGGCTCAGGTTCAAGGACCTCCCGCCGCGCCAAGCGTCAGAGCGGATCATAATCAGGTCCCCCAGGCTCACCGACTCCGGCTGGCGCAAGGGGTGGCGCCGCAGAAGGGTGCGCACCCGCGCCAGCAGCTCGGAGAAATCAAACGGCTTGACCAGGTAGTCGTCGGCACCCAGATCCAGACCCCGAACGCGATCGACGACCCGGTCCCGGGCCGTGAGGAAGATCACGGGGGTCGTGCAACCACCGGCGCGCATTTCCCGGATGACCTCCCAGCCCGAAAGCCCCGGCAGCATCACGTCGAGGATGACCAGGTTGAAGGCGCCGCTCCGGGCGAGTTTGAGCCCTTCATCCCCGTCCAGCGTGGCGTGGACCGGAAACCCGTTCTCCTCGAAACCCCGCTTCAGGTAGGCCATGGTTTTAAGTTCATCCTCGACGATCAGAAGCTTCATGTCCGGACCCGCTGTCAGAATTTCCCGCTTCATCCAGTTTATCCCTGCAAAATCCCAGAAGGAGCGTGCGCCCCGCCTGGGCATGGTTTCCATTCATCCTGCTCAGGCAAGAAGATTGACCCCTTTCCCCTGATTGGCGGATCCCGCCGGAGTTGCTTCCGGCTTCGCCCTGATCACCGCCGGAGATTCCTGGGACTCCCGTGCCGTGCTTTCCTGTGGCAAAGACGGAGCTTTCTGTGCGACCTGTTTTTGGGCAGCGGCGACCGCAGCCAGGGCGGCACTGGATCCTCCCTGAACACTCTGGATCGAACTCTTGGGCATCCTCCTTGATGCTTGGGGCAGCGGGCCCCAGGTATCTTCCTCATCGGCCCGAGCATCTGGGGATCTTATCGATCGGCAGCACATAACCGAATTGTCATCTAGCCGGCGAGGCTAAGCCCCCTCAGGGCCAGCAGACCACCCCAACCACGCTCACTGTGGCCGATGACAAGGCGGCGATCACCCATTCGATGCAGGACGTGATCAGCAAATACAACACGCTGGTGAGCAACTACAAGGCCGCGTCGACTGCGGCCAGGGGAGCATCCGGCAACGTCCTTCCGGCTCCCCTGTCCAATGATACGGGCGCCCGGCGCATGATCAGCCAATTGGGATCGGCGCTGACCGGCCCTCCGGTCGGCATGGCGGCTTCGGCCTTCAGGTCGGTCGGCGATCTTGGCATCACCGGCAATTCGAACGGGACCCTGACCCTCGACACCAACGCTTTCCAGAAGGCTCTCGACCAGGACTCCGACGGCGCCAAACGGCTTTTCGCCTTCACTGGGTCCACCAGCAATGGCGTGGTCAACTTCAGCCAGGGCGCCGCCTCCACCACCGCCATGAACGTCGCCTTCACCATCTCCACCTTCGATGGCAACACAGGCATCTGGTCTGGGGTCCTGGCGGCCGACGGCGGCGCTCCCATTGCCGTGACCGGAACCAAGGATGGCAGCGTCAACGGTGTGGCGGGCACCCCGATGGAGGGTCTGCAACTCGCCGTGACCGGCACCGGGGCCGGAACCCTGTCCCTGGCCAAAGGGGCGGCCCAATCGACCCGGGATCTGATTTCCAGCCTGACCTCATTCAATGGGCAGATCTGGAATACCCAGCAGACCCTTACCCAGAACAACGCCTCCCTCGATGCCCAGGTCCAAAGCAGAAAGACCCTGCTGGACACCCAGCAGAAGCAATTGAAGCAACGCTTCGCGGAGATGGAGGCCAGCGTCAGCCAATTGCGGACCGCCAGCGGAGGGTTGGCCGGCCTCTAGGATCGGAAACCCGGAGCCGTGGTCGAAGCCTTGCGGAAGCCGGGGGTGCTCACGCGGGCCTCGCTGCCGCCAGCAGCATTTCCCAGGCCCCGGGGCGCAGGTGGGCCTTCACGTGGGCCGCCCAGCGGTCGATGCGCGCCTCCAGCGGATCCGCCTGCCGCATGGGCTGGGTGGGGAAGCCGCGGTCCTCGCGCACCCGGTTGAGGTAGGCCGAGCGCCAGGGGTCCGAGGCCAGAAGACCATGAAGATAGGCCCCGGCGGCCCGCTCCAGACGCCAGCCCACTTCCGCGCCACCCTCAGCCAAGGGCTCGCCCGACTCCGCCACCGAACCGGTCCGGCCGTGGTGGATCTCGTAGCCCGAAAGGCCGTGCCCTGGTTCGGGCCACCGGGAGCGTTCGGCGGACTGGCGGGTGATCTTCTCGGCCCGGAATTCGGTTGCGATGGGCAGCAGGCCCAGGCCGGGGAAGACGTTGGGCCCGCCTTCGCTGCCGCCCGGATCGCACAGCTCCCGCCCCAGCATCTGGTACCCGCCGCAGAGGCCCAGCAGCCAGGTTCCCCGCTGGGCCGCGACCCGCAGGGCTTCGGCCATTCCGGACACCGTGAGGTAGACCAGATCGCCCACCGTGGCCTTGGAACCGGGCAGCACCAGCAGATCCTGCTCCAGCGCCAACGCGGGGTCCGTGATCCAGGTGAGATGCAGGTCCGGTTCCGCCAGCAGGGGCGCCAGGTCCTCGGTGTTGCTCACCCGGGGATACATCACTGCGCCCACCTTGAGCTTGCCTTCAGGTGCCCGCTGGTCCACGGGAATGCGGAAGGGGCGGTCCTCCTCGTCCAGGCCGTGCTCCAGGTGCGGCAGGAGGGCCAGCACGGGCATGCCCGTACGGGTTTCCAGGATGCGGATGCCGTCTTCGAAGAGATCGGGGTCGCCCCGGAAGCGGTTCACCACGATGCCCAGGACCCGGGCCCGGTCCTCGGGGGGCAGGAGTTCCAGGGTGCCGACCACCTGGGCGAACACCCCGCCCCGGTCGATGTCCGCCACCAGGACCAGGGCGGCGTCCACTTCCCGGGCGGGGCTCAGGTTGACGAAGTCCCGCCCCATGAGGTTCAGCTCAACCGGGCTGCCCGCGCCCTCCAGCACGATCACCTCGTGCCGGCCCGCCAGGCGGTGCAGGGCCGCCAGGGCCACGTCCCGGTAGGGGTTCCGGTCCCGGAAGTAGTCCCTGGCCTCCTGGACCCCCAGGGACTTGCCCATGACGATGACCTGGGCGCCCGTATGGGTGAGGGGTTTGAGCAGCACCGGCCCCATGTCCACCTGCGGAGCCTTGCGGCAGGCGGCGGCCTGGAGGATCTGCGCCCGGGGCATCTCAAGGCCATCGGCGGTGACCCCGGCCTGGTTGGCCATGTTCTGCGCCTTGTACGGCGCCACGTCGAACCCCTCGTCCGCCAGCAGGCGGCAAAGCGCGGTCGCCACGAGGCTCTTGCCCACGTCCGAGGCCGTTCCAAGCACTGAAATCGCCCGCACCATGTTGCCGCCTCGATCGGATCGTTTGAGGATATTCATGTCAGTTCGGTGGCTCCGGCGGTTCCTGGGACGCATGGCGCCAGAAGGCGGCGTCCAGGCCGGGCAGGGCTCCGCTGCCATGCGCCCAGGAAAACGTTCGAATGATTTTCAGGTCCGGGATGGGGATCACCTCGAGGCTGCCGTTCGCCAGTTCTCGCTGGATGCTCCAAAGGGAGAGGAAGCCGATGCCGAGCCCTGCCAGGACGCAGGATTTGATGGTTTCAGTATCTCCGACGACCAGATCGGAAGGCCGGGTCTGGACCGGAATATGCGCCTTGAGGAAGGCGCGTTCCAGCACGGCCCGGGTGCCGGAACCAAATTCCCGGCGGATCAGGGGGACTCCGGCCAAATCCGCCGCCTTGCGCACTGCCGCCAGGTTGGGTGGTGCTCCGGCAGGACGCACGGCCACCAGTTCATCCTGGAGGTAGGGTTCCAGGGAAACGCCGGGGGCCTTGGTCAGCCCTTCCACCAGTCCCAGCGCGATCCGGCCGTCCCGGATCCAGCCGAGCACTTCGTCCGTATTGCCCACTTCCAGCGTGACCGTCACCATGCGATGGCTGGGCAGGAAGCTCTGGAGCAGCTTCGGGATGATATAGGCCGCGGCGGTGGTGCTCGCCCCCAGGCGAAGTTCCCCGGTCATGGCCTGCTCTCCCAGCATGCCTTCGGCTGCTTCCGCAAGGAGGTCGTGGATCTTGCGGGCATAGTCCAGCAGGCGCCGGCCGTGCTGCGTGAGCCGCATGCCTTTGGTGTGGCGCAAGAACAAGGAATGCCCCATTTCGGCTTCCAGTTGGCGGATCTGGGCGGTTACCGCGGGCTGGGAAAGGTTCAGCAGGCGTGCGGCAGCGGATACCTGGGCACTCCGGGCCACGACCAGAAAGGTTTCCAGCCGGCGGGAATCCAGAGCGATGGTTGGTTGGGCGGACATGCCTCATTCCAGCGGTTTGCCGCGGCATTGTCCATCAGAAAAGCTGATGGACAATATGAAGTATGAATTTGATCTTCGAATGTGGATGGACTACTTTTCAACCTTATGAGCCACACGAACCCTTCCTCCTCCCCCCTTTCCAGGATCGCCCTCCCGCTCCTCGGCCTCGGCGCCCTCCTCGCCTTGACCCCCCTGGCTTCCGCCGCGGTGGCCCTGGTCGCGGGAGCGGTGATCGCCTTGACCCTCGGCAACCCGGTGCACGCCCTGACCCATCGCTGGACCCATCGGCTGCTGCCCCTGGCGGTGGTGGGCCTGGGGGCGGAAATGAACCTGGGCACGGTGGCCCGGGTGGGACTCCATGGCCTCGGCTACACGGCGATCAGCCTGACGTTCGTCATGGCAACCGGTCTGCTGCTGGGAAGGTTCCTCAAGGTCGATGGCGACGCCGGGCTGCTGATCAGCGTGGGCACCGCCATATGCGGGGGAAGCGCCATCGCGGCCGCGGCTCCCGTCCTCCGGGCCCGTCCCCACCAGGTTTCCGTGGCGCTGGCTACGGTGTTCCTGCTGAACGGCGTGGCCCTGGTCCTGTTTCCGCCCATTGGCCATCTGGCCGGCCTGAGCCAGAATGCGTTCGGGCTTTGGGCGGCCTTGGCCATCCATGACACAAGTTCGGTGGTGGGTGCGGGCTTGGCCTACGGTCCCCGGGCCCTGGCGGTGGCAACCACGGTGAAACTGGCCCGGGCCCTGTGGATCGTCCCCGTGACCCTCGGGCTCGGCTATTGGGTCGCCAGGCGGCAAAAGCTGGCCGGGGCCGAGGGCGAGGATGCCTTGCCGGTGAAGAAGCCCTGGTTCATCGGCGGGTTCCTGCTGGTGGCCGCGCTGGTGACCTGGATCCCGGGACTGCAGCATGCGGGCCATTTCGTCGCCATGGCGGCGCATCATGTGCTGGTGTTGACCCTCTTCCTCATCGGTGCCGGCCTCAGCCGCGAGGCCCTGAGAACCGTGGGGTTCCGGCCCTTCATCCAGGGCCTGGTGCTGTGGCTGATCGTCGCCTCCCTTGGGCTGGGCGCGGTTCGGGCCGGGCTCTTGTCAGTGGGATAGGACGGTCCGGTCATGGAGGATGCCAAGAGCCTTTGCCTCCACCTTCCGCAACTGGCGCATCAGCATCCGGTCCGTCACCCCTGCGATGTTGCGCTTCAGGGCCCCCGGGACCAGGGCCCGGGTGGCGTCTGACTCGGCGCCGAACTCCCACTTCGTCTGGAAACGAATCGATTCAGGAACGCCGGCTCTTACTCTAATTCCATCAATTTTAATGACATCATATTGTTTAATTTAAAATTATGCGTAGGTAATTATAATTTTTTTTTTTCAAGGGATTGCTGGACAGCCCATTTTGCGTATCTTCCAAACAGGTCAATGCTATTCATGCAGCAAAGGCCCATTTAAAACAGGTGTTGTCCGGGGCTCTGGTGAGGGAAGCGCGCGGGACGTTTCAGCCTCCTCGCGCTTTCCGGCCGGTTGCTCAATAGGGCAACAGCACCGTGAAGCTGGTGCCGAACCCCACCTGGCTCTGGGCCCGGATCTGGCCCCGGTGGGACGCCACCAGGCGCTGGACGATGGCCAGGCCCAGGCCGAAACCTTGCGCGGCATCCCGGCGTTCCCCCTGGCGGAACGGATCGAAGATGAAGGGGAGCTCGTCGGCGGGAATGCCGCGGCCGGTGTCGATGACACTGATGCGCAGGAAACACATCCCCGCCTCGACGCCGGAACCGCGGGCCAGGGCCGCTTCCAGGCGCACGGCTCCGCCCCGGGGGGTGAACTTCACGGCGTTGTCCAGGAGGTTGTGCAGCACGCGGTCCAGCTTCCCGAGGTCCCCCTGGAGCGTCGGCAGGTCGGCGGGAATGCTCTGCTGGAACTGGATCCCGGCGGCCTCGGCCCGGACCGCGAAAACGGCCGCGACTCCGGCAAGCCATGGGGAGGGCTGGTAGGGGCGGGTCTCCAGGGGCAGGCGGCCCTGCTCGCTGCGATGCAGTTCGAGCACTTCATTGAGAAGGGTCTGGACCCTGGCAAAGCTTTCCCCGGCCTGGGCGACGATCTTGGGTTCGAGGGGGGCGCCCGCCTTCATCAGATCCAGCACCAGGCCCACGGAGGTGAGGGGCGAACGCAGATCGTGGATCAGCATGGCCGTGAAGTTGGCCTTGATGACATGGATCTCCTTGAGCTTGAGGTTGGCGTCCACCAGCGCCTCGTTCTGCCGCTCCAGATCCTGCTGCAGGCGTCTGAGGCAGACCTGATGCTCGACCCTGGCCAGCACCTCTTCCGGCGCGAAGGGCTTGGTGACGTAGTCCCGGCCGCCCACCTGGAAGGCTTTCACCTTGTCCACGGGGGCATCCAGGGCGCTGATGAAGATCACCGGCACCGCGGCCAGCTGGGCATCCTCCTGCATGGCCTGGCATGTGGCGTAGCCGTCCAGGTCAGGCATGTTCACGTCCAGCAGCACCAGCTCCGGAACCTGGCGGCGCATGGCCGCAAGGCCCAGGGCCCCGCTGGTGACGGTGCGGACCCGGTGCTGATGCTGGCGCAGCAGCCTGGCCAGCACATCCAGGTTGGCCGGGTTGTCATCCACGAGAAGAAGGTCTGCTGGGGGCACGAGCATGGCACACTCCGCGAAGGCCTCAGCCCAGATGGTCCAGCAGGACCTGGAGGTCGTAGGCCTGCAGGTGGCCACGGAGGGTCTCCCGGAGGCCCGGATCGTCCAGGCTATCAAGGCAGTGCTCCGCCGCTTCCAGATCGCCCATGGCCACCTTGTCCCGGAAGCCCCGGCGCCAGTCCGCGTCCAGCGCATCCAGGGCGGCCTTGCCCAGGGCCTCCTTCGGCGCAGGCATGGGCCCCGCCTGCTCGAGACGCAGGTCCAGGAGCCCGGCGATCAGGGTGAACAAGGGGCCCTCCGCCACGGGTTTGGGCAGGTAGCCGTCGAAACCCCTGGCCCGCAGGGCCGCTTCGGACACGTCATAGACGCTGGCGCTGATGGCCACCACCGGGGTGCGGGGCAGGGCCCCGGCCACCTCCCGTTCACGCAGCAGCCGGATGGCCTCGAAGCCATCCATCACCGGCATGCGGAGGTCCATGAGGATGAGTTCCGGCGCCAGGGCCTGCCACTGTTCCAGGGCCTGGGCGCCGTGTTCGGCGAGGGCGGTCCGGAAGCCGGCCATGGCCAGGGCCCGGCCGAGGACTTCGCGGTTCTCCGGGCGGTCGTCCACCACCAGGATCCGCGGCTGGCCCTGGCCGCCGGCCAATCTGCGCGCCAGGCTGGCGGTGTAGAGGGTGGCGGCCACCTCGGGCTCCGGAAGCGGAATCTCGAAGCCGAACCGCGAGCCTCGGCCCGGGGCGCTGACCACGTCAATGGCCCCGCCCATGATCTGGACCAGGGACCTGGTGATGTGCAGGCCCAGTCCGGTGCCACCCTTGGCCAGCCCCGCTTCCGCCTGGGTGAAGGCCTGGAACAGCCGGGCCTGCTCCTCCAGGGTCATGCCGGGGCCGGTGTCCTCCACTTCGAAACGGGCACGGCCCTGGGCCCAGCGCCCGCGCAGGCGCACCTCTCCGGCATCGGTGAACTTGACGGCATTGCCCAGCAGGTTGGCCAGCACCTGGCGCAGCTTGGGCAGATCGCCTTCCACCTGGTCGGGGAAACCCTCCGCGGCCACGTCCAAGGCCAGCCCCCGGCCCCGGGCGGTGAGCTGGAAGAGGGCCTTGAGATCCTTGGCCAGGGCCTCCGGTTCGAACGGGGCAGGGGTGAATTCCAGGCGCCCAGCCTCGATGCGGGACAGGGTGAGCACGTCATTGATGAGCGTCAGAAGGTGCTCGCCGGCCCGGAGGATGTGGTCGAGCTGGCGCCGATCCTCCGCCGCGCGCCCCGGCTCGCGGGCCATCAGTTGGGCATAGCCGAGGATGGCCGAAAGGGGCGTGCGCAGTTCGTGGCTCATGTTGGCCACGAAGGCGCTCTTGGCCTGGTCGGAGGTCCTGGCCTGCCGTTCCAGCGCTTCCAGAAGCGCTGCCTGGTGCCGCAGCCGGCCGACGACGCGGGCCAGGTCCTGGCTCATCTGGTTCCACTGGCCATCCCTGGCCTGGAAGGGCGGCGCCGAGAGATTGCCCTCCGCCAGGTCCTGGAGGTGGCCCACCAAAGCCGTGGCATGGCGGCCGAGATCCCGGGAAAAACGGCAGGCCAGGAGACCCGCCAGGCTGCAGGCGACCAGGAGGCACGACCCGCCGGCCCAGTCCAGGCGCTGCTGCCTGTGGGCCATGGCCTGGAGCATGGCCCGGCCGGTGCGCTCCTGGAACTTGACGAGGCTGGTCAAGGTGCCTTCCAGGGGCCCCGCCGCATGAATGTAGCGATCGTTGAGCCAGGTCTCCAGGAGCGGATCCCCGGCCCGGTGGCTGGCCATCATGGCTTGCAGGTCATCCGCCAAGGGCGCGAGCGCGCCCAGTTGGGCTTCCGCCTGCTGGAGCCAGTGGGCTTCTTCAGGCAACAGATAGGTCGCCCGGTAGATCTGCCATTGGCGGCCGGCCTCTTGCCGGGCGCGCGCCAGGCTCCGGGCCCCTTCACTCCCCGCCAGCCGCCCGGTGGCGACCCCATTGGCCAGCCGCACCGGAACGGAGAGGTAGGCCTCCCGGACCGTGGTGATCTGGATGACGCAACTCAGGCGATCCTCCACCAGGCTGCGCGCCTCCTGCTGGTACTTCCCCAGGGCTTGCCAAGCCAGCAGGGCCAATCCTCCCAACAGCAGGATGATGCTGGCGAAAGCCAGGCCCAGCTGGACACCCAGGTGATTGCTTAATTCGAGTTTGATCTTGTTCAGCGGAATCGCCATCCATGCCCAAGGTGCGGCAGCCCGGGCTGAAGGTTGCAGGGTGGCCAAAAAATCAACAGGCTGGTCCCGTAGCTCCATATACTGGCAGCGCTGGATACGACCCAGGAGTTCTTGGCCATGGATATTCTCGACCGGATCAGTGTTCGCGCCAAGCTGTGGGTCCTCGGAGGCAGCCTCATCTTCATCGCGGTTTGCCTGTGGGCCGGGGGCTTCTGGTTCACGGCCAGGCTGGCCGACCGCGCGACCCGGATGCGGGTGATCCTGCAGGATGTGGCCAAGGCGGGCGACCTGGCCCGCCTGGCCGAGATCGAATTCAAAATGCAGGTCCAGGAGTGGAAAGACATCCTTATTCGCGGGCATGATCCCGTGCAGATGAACGACCACAGGGCCGGTTTTGAAAAACGGGAGAAGCTGGTGGATGAGCGGCTCACCGGGCTGAGATCGGCGCTGGCCGGCCTCGGCACCTCGACCGTCCAGGTGGCCGACCAGGCCCTGGCGGAACACCAGGCCCTCGGCAAGCGCTACCGGGAGGCCTTGGCCCTATGGCAGCCCAATGATCCCCTCACCTACCGCGCGGTGGACGGCAGGTTGCAGGGGATCGACCGGCCCATGGGCGAATCGCTCCAGACCCTTTCGGAAAGCACCTTCCTGCAATCCCGGCTGATCGAGCTCAAGGAACAGGCCGAGATCCGGTCCATCATCCGTTGGAACAGCATCTTCAATGGGGTTCTGCTGGCGGCCGGCATCGTCCTGGCGGCCCTGATCGTGCAGACCATCACCTCCAGGATTCGCCGCTCCCTGCTTGGGGTCACGGAGGGGATCGGGCGCATGGTCGAGGGCGATTTCAGCCGCGGCGTGCAGGTCCTTTCCCAGGACGAGCTGGGGCGGATGGCCGGCGACTTCAACCATCTGCTGGCCCGCTTCCAGGAGCTGTTCGGCCAGCTGCGGGATACCAGCTCCAAGGTGGCCTCGGGTTCCACCGAACTGAGCGCCACGGCTGGCGAAGTCGCCCAGACCGCCCGGGAGATCGCCCATTTCTCGGAGGACCAGCGCGCCTCGGCCGAGCATGCGGCCGCCGCCGTGACCGAGTTCGCGGTTTCCATCCAGGAGGTGGCGGGCCATGTGCGGACCAGCCATGCCCGGATCGACACCATGGTCGAATCGGTCGCGGACGGGACCCGGAAAGGGGCCGCCACCGTCGCGGCCATGCAGGTGATCAACCAGAATGCCAAGGCGATCGCCAACATCCTCGATGTCATCACTGAGATCGCCAACCAGACCAACCTGCTCTCCTTGAATGCCGCCATCGAAGCCGCCAAGGCCGGCGAGCAGGGCAAGGGCTTCGCGGTGGTGGCGGAGGAAGTGCGCAAGCTGGCGGAACGCAGCGGCGCGGCGGCCAGCGAGGTCCTCAAGCTGATCGGCGACACCCATGCGGCGATGGCCGAAGGCATGGCCACCGTGCAGGGCACCGAAGCCGCGCTGAAGGCCCTGCAGCAGGACATCCGGGCGATGGCCGGCATTTCGCGGGAAATCGGCATCGCCTCGGAGGAGCAGGACCGCACGTCGGGTGAACTCGCCCGCAAGGCCGAGGATTCCGCCGCCGCCACCGAGCGCAGCGCGGCCGCGGCCCATGAGCTCACCGCCACGGTGGAGGAGGTCAACAAGACCGCTGAATACCTGGCGCGGATCGCCGACGAGTTGGCGGCTTCCCTGGCGCGGTTCAAGACGACTTAGGGATGTATCGATCTATGCATCCATGCGGATTTTTCCCCTGCGGGCTCCGCGCAGCCCCGGGGAAGCCGGCGGGCACTGGATTTTAAAATAAATTTTGCTTGACAGGACCGGGTTGGATTGTAGTTTCTATGTATACATCCTAAAAATAGCTTGTCCACCCGTCTGCGGCTGGCCCGTGCCGGCCCAAGGATTCGCGCATGCCTCCTGTCCAGGCTCCCTTGAACATGGCCGACGCCGCCTACCGTGCCATCATCCGGATGATCCTGGAAAGCAAGGTGCGCCCCGGCGACGTGCTGCTGGAAACCGATCTGGCCGAGCGGCTGGGTTTCAGCCGGACGCCGGTGGCCGCCGCCCTGGGCCGCCTGGTGGGTGAAGGTTTCCTGGAGAAGCGCAAGAAGATGGGCTGCGTGATCCCGCTGCCTTCCGCCGAGGACGCCCGGAAGGTGTTCTACGCCCGCCAGATCATCGAAGGCCAGACCGCCGCGGCGGCGGCCCGCAACGCCAGCCCGGAGGAGATCGCCGATCTGGCGCGGGCCCTGGATGAACAGGACCATTCCCTCCAGGTGGGCAGCAAGGAGCAGTTCTCCGACACCAACGAGGCCTTCCACATGGGCATCGCCCGGATGGCCCAGAACCCCTACTTCGAGCGCTACTGCCGGCACGCCTTCTGGCGCTCGAACGCATACATCTTCTTCTTCGACAACTTCTACCAGAACCAGCAGAAGCCCGCGCCGATTTCCCGGACCGTGTTCTACCACCAGAAGATCTTCGATGCCATCTGCCGCCACGATCCCCAGGAGGCGGGGAAGTTGATGGAGCAACACGTGATCGTGACCTATGAGGGCCTGCTCATGCGCATCAGGTGAGGGCGCCCGGCAAACATCGAACACCCGTCAAGGAGGCTACCGCATGAAACATGTGCTCATCCTGGGAGCTGGCCGCATTGCCCGGCCTTGCGTGAAGTACCTGCAGCAGGTCGAGGGGCTGGAGCTGACCATCGTCGAGGCGTCCCGGGAGAACCTGGACCGGGTCACGGGGCGGCATCCCCGCACCACGACCCTGAACCTGGCCCTGCCCGCGGATGCGGCGGGCTTCCTCAAGGCCCAGAAGCCGGACCTGGTCCTGAGCCTGCTCCCCACCGAATTCCGCAACCGGGTCGCCGAGGCCTGCCTCGAGGCCGGGGCCAACCTGATGTTCCCGTCCTATTCCGACGCCACCATCCGGGCCATGGAGCCCCAGCTCAAGCAAGCCAAGCTCACCTGGCTTATCGAACTGGGTGTGGACCCGGGCATCGACCACATGTCGGCGGCCCGGACCATCAACCAGATCCACGCCGAGGGCGGCAAGGTGGAATCGTTCAAGTCGGTGTGCGGCGCCATCCCTTCGGCGGAGGCCAACACCAACCCCATGGGCTACAAGCTGTCCTGGGCGCCCGAAAGCCTGATCGGGGCTGGACGGCGCACCGCCAGGATCCTGGAGCACGGCCAGGTGGTGGAATGGCTGGACGGCGTGACCTACGAGCACGTGCACCTGGAGGAGGTGGCGGGGCTGGGCTGGTACGAGGTCTATGCCAACGCCGATTCGCTGCCCTACCTGGAGACCTACCACATCCCCGAAGCCGGCAGCATCTACCGGGGCACCATCCGCTACGTGGGCTGGAGCGAGACCATCGTGGCCATGAACGCCCTCGGCCTGTTCAGCCAGGCGCCCGAGGATCTGGCCGGGCTCACCTTCAAGGCCTTCACCGCCCGCAAGTGCGGCGCCGCCAAGGGGGCCAACGCCGAGCAGGCCCTGTGCGCCAGGCTGGGCCTCAAACCCTCGTCGGCCATCATCCTGCGCCTGAAATGGCTGGGCTTCCTGGAGGAGCACCCGCTGCCGGCCGGCGTCGCCTGCAGCCGCGACGTGGTGCGCGTGCTGTTCGGCGAGAAGCTGTTCTTCGAACCCGGCGAGCGGGACCTGATCATCCTCAAGGATGAGACCGTGGCCACCTACCCGGACGGCAAGCGCAAGCGCCACACCTCCACCCTGGTCGACTTCGGCATTCCCGGCGGCGATTCCTCCATCGCCCGCACCACCGGCCTGCCGCCGGCGATCGTCGCCAGGCTGTTCCTGGAAGGCCGGATCCCCGGCCACGGGCTGGTGCTGCCGACCCTGCCGGAGCTGTATGGCGCCTGCCTGGCGGAACTGGAGAAGGAAGGCATCCGCCTGCAGGAGACCGTTGTCGAACTCTGAACCGCAAGTCAACCCGAACGTCCGCCCCTAACCAAGGAGATCCCAATGCTACGGAAAACGTTAGGCCTAGGATTGATGACGGCCATGCTGCTGGCCGGGGGGGCCATGCCCGCCCTGGCCCAGGCCAGGCCGGTGAAGTTCCGGCTGGTGGCTTCGCTGTCCTCCCTCGACTGGGAGCAGACCACCAACACCCGCGACATGAAGGTCTGGCACCAGATGTTCGAAGGCCTCTACGGCATGGACGAGGCCAAGAACGGCTACTACCTGGAACTCGCCCAGAAGGCCGACCTGAGCAAGAACGGGCTGGTCTACACCATCACCCTGCGGCCCGGCGTCAAGTTCCAGAACGGCGAGCCGCTCAAGGCTTCCGACGTGGTATTCAGCTACAAGCGGGCGATGAAGAACCCCAGGTTCAATTACCTCACGTCCCCCATCGCCGACCTGGCCGCCGTCAATGACAGCACCGTCAAGATCACCCTGAACAAGCCCTATTCCCCCATCGCCCACACCTTCTTCAGCGTCAAGATCATGAACGAGAAGGAAGTGACCAGCCAGGGCGCCAAGTTCGGCACCATGCCCCACAAGGCGGGCACGGGCGCCTATTATGTGACCAGCTACAACATCTCCACCGGTGTCAAGCTCGAGGCCTTCAAGGGCTACTGGCGCGGGGCGCCTTCCATCGGCAACGTCGAGTACATCGTGATCCCCGATGACACCTCGGCCCTCATCGCCTACCAGAACCACGAGCTGGACTACTTCGAGGATGTCCCGCTTTCCGCCTGGAAGGACCTGTCCAAGACCGCCGGGGACCACGCCAAGCTGATCAAGGGCAACAACATCATGTTCATGGCGGTGAACTACCTCTCGCCCAGGAAGGAGCTCGCCAACCTGAAGGTGCGCCAGGCGATCTTCTACGCCATCAACAAGCACGACATCAACCTGGCCGTCTGCGACGGGTTCGGCGCCGAGGCCACCCAGTACATGCCTTCCGAATACGTGGCCACCTCTCCGGTGAAGGGCTTCCAGACCTACCCCTACAACCCCACCATGGCCAAGAAGCTGCTGGCCGAAGCCGGCTACCCCAAGGGCGTCGATGTGGGCACCATCTTGACCTACGGCGCTTCCACCTCCAACAACGCCAAGATGGCCCAGGTGCTCCAGGCCAACCTCTCGGCTGTGGGCATCAACGCCGGCGTGAAGGTGATGGAAGCCTCGTTCGTCACCCCCAAGCTCTATGCCCAGGACTATGACATCTGCATCTTCGCAGACTCCATGAATTATGATTTCAACAACATCCGGCAGCAGGTGCACAGCGAGTCCAAGGGCATGTATGTGGTCAAGTACCAGGGCGGCCCCTTCGACTGGCAGGAGATCGAGAAGCTCGTCGACCTGGGCGCCTCCACCGCGGATACCAAGAAGCGCCTGGATTACTACACCAAGCTCTGGTCCATGGTCATGGACACGGCGACCATCCTGCCCTGCCTCCACCGGCCCGTCGGCATCGTCTGGTCCAAGAACGTCGCCATCGGCCAGCCGGTTCCCACCTACTACAAGATCAGGACCTTCACGAAAATCTAGCGGCTCCATGCGCTGCCGTATGGAAGGCCCTATCGAGGGAGTCGGAAGATGTATCGATATGTCATCAAGAGGATCCTGTTCCTCATCCCTACCATCCTGGGGGTCGTCTTCATCATCCTCCTGACGATGAACTTCACCCCAGGTGATCCCGCCCGGGCCCTGCTCGGCGAATCCGCGCCCCAGGCCGATGTGACGGCCCTCGACCATGAGCTGGGCTATGACCTGCCCTTCACCAAGAAATACCTGAATTACGTGAAGAACATGGTCGTGCACCAGGACTTCGGGACCTCCTACTTCACCAAGCAGTCCGTGTTCGACGAGATCTGGCCCCGCTACCAGATCACCATCAAGCTGGCCTTCATGGGGGTCTTCCTCGCGGCGGCCATGGGCATCCCCCTGGGGATCTACGCGGCGGTGCGGCAGTACTCGCTGTGGGACACGATCCCGTCCCTCCTGGCTTTCCTGCTGGCGGCGGTGCCGGCCTTCGTGCTGGGCATGGTCTTCCTGTTCTACTTCTCCCTGAAGCTGAACTGGCTGCCCTCCTACGGCATCGACACCTGGAAGAGCTACCTCATGCCCGCCTTCGCCATCTCCATCCCGCCGGCAGCCATGAACCTGCGCTTCACCAAGTCCTCCATGCTCGAGTCGATCCGCCAGGACTACGTGCGCACCGCCCGCGCCAAGGGCGCCTCGGAGCGGGTGGTCATCTGGAAGCACGCGCTCAAGAACGCCCTCCTGCCGGTGATCACCAACATCGGCCTGAGCCTGGGCAGCCTCATCGCCGGCGCCGTGGTCGCCGAGAAGCTCTTCTCCATCCCCGGCATCGGCAGCCTCATCGTCGACCGCATCAGCTACAAGGATGAGCCCGTCATCATTGCCGGGACGATCCTGATCGCCATCTGCTTCACCATCGTCATGCTCATCGTCGACCTGATCTACGCCTGGATCGATCCGCGCATCCGGGCCAAGTATGCAAGAACGAAAGGGTAGGAACATGGAAAGGGTCACCGCCGTCCAGGTGTACAAGAAGCAGAGCCAATTCAAGGAGGTCTGGCGCCGGTTCCGCAAGAGCAAGGGAGCCGTGGCCGGCCTCCTCATGATGACGATCATCCTGTTCCTGCTGGTCTTCGCCGATTTCATCGCGCCCTATGCCAACGCGACCACGCAGGAACTCGCCAACAAGCTGCAGGGGCCCTCGTTCAGCCATCTCATGGGGACCGACGCCTTCGGCCGCGACCTGTTCGCCCGCATCATCCACGGCGGCCGGACCTCCCTGTCCATCGCGCTGCTGGCCACGGTCTCCTCCTGCCTGCTGGGCAGCGCCCTGGGCGCCATCGCCGGCTATTTCGGCGGCAAGGTCGACAGCCTGATCATGCGCACCCTGGACATCTTCATGTCCATCCCGGACATCCTGTTCACCATGGCCGTGGTGTTCGCCCTGGGGGCCGGCTTCATCAACCTCCTCCTGGCCCTCACCCTCGCCTACTTCACCAACTACGTGCGCCTGGTCCGCTCGGCGGTGCTCAACCTCACGGATCTGGACTACGTCGAAGCCGCCCGGGCCGGAGGCTCGGGCAGCACGCGGATCATCCTCTCCCACATCCTGCCCAACGCCATGGGCGTGATCATCGTCAACACGACGCTCAACGTGGCGAAGATCATCCTCTACGAATCGACCCTCAGCTTCCTGGGCCTGGGCATGCCGCCGCCGGCGCCCGAGTGGGGGCTGCTCCTGGCGGACGCCCGCGAGTACATGCGCGCGGCGCCCTACCTGATGTTCTTCCCCGCCATGGCCATCGTGCTCTGCGCCACCTCGGTGAACCTGATCGGCGACGGCCTGCGCGACGCGCTGGATCCCCACCTGAAATCCTAGGAGTAACATGAGCGAAACCATCCTGGAAATCAAGGATTTGGTGGTGATCTACCAGACCGATCTGGAGACCGTCCATGCGGTCAACGGCATCGATCTGCGGATCGAAAGGGGCAAGACCATGGGCCTCGTGGGCGAGACCGGGGCGGGCAAGACCACCACGGCCCTCAGCATCCTCCGGCTGCTGCCGAGCAACACCGGCCGCATCCTCAAGGGCTCCATCGCCTTCCACGGCAAGGACATCCTGGGGATGAACGAGGGCCAGATCCATGCCATCCGGGGCGACAAGATCGCCATGGTGTTCCAGGACCCCATGACCAGCCTCAATCCGGTCATGTCGGTGGGCGAGCAGATCGCCGAGGCGATCCTCCTGCACAACGACGGTATCGCCAAGGCCGAGGTGGAGCGCCGGGTCGACGCCATGCTGGGCATGGTGGGCATCCAGGCTTCCCGCAAGGGCGAGTACCCGCACCAGTTTTCCGGCGGCATGAAGCAGCGCGTGGTGATCGCCATGGCCCTGGCCTGCGAGCCGGAGCTGCTCATCGCCGACGAGCCGACCACGGCCCTGGACGTGACGATCCAGGCCCAGGTGCTGACGATGATCAAGGAGCTGCGCAACCGCCTGGGCACCTCGATGCTCATGATCACCCACAACCTGGGCATCGTCGCCAAGACCTGCGACGACGTGGCGGTGATGTACGCCGGAGAGATCGTCGAGGCGGGCACCGTGGAGGACCTCTTCCTCGGCAAGCGGCACCATCCCTACACCGAAGGGCTGTTCGGCTCCATCCCGAGCCTGACTTCGCGGGCCACCCGCCTCACGCCCATCCCGGGCCTGATGCCCGACCCTTCGGCGCTGCCCGAGGGTTGCGCGTTCGAGGAACGCTGCGGGCACCGCATGGACATCTGCCGCCAGCAGCACCCGCGCAAGGCCATCGAGGGGACCCACGCGATCCTCTGCCACCTCTACGGGGAGAAACCATGAGCGCCACCGACCCCCGGACGCCGCTGATCGAGATCGACAACCTCAGGAAGCTCTTCAAGCTCAACGGCGGCGCCAGGCTGCACGCCGTGGACGGCATCAGCCTGAAGATCTATCCCCAGGAGACCGTCGGCGTGGTCGGCGAATCCGGCTGCGGCAAATCCACCCTGGGCCGCTCCGTCATCCGGCTGATCGAACCGACCTCCGGGGCGATCCTGTACAACGGACGCAACATCATGAAGCTGGGGGGCGGGAAGCTGCGGGAGCTGCGCAAGGATCTCCAGATCATCTTCCAGGACCCCTATTCCAGCCTCGATCCGCGCAAGTCGGTGATCGAAGTGATCGCCGAGTACATGTTCATCCACCACCAATACAAGACCCGGTCGGAGACCTACAACCGGGCCGTCACCCTCATGGATCTCGTGGGCCTGGCCAGGCGCTACGCCAATTCCTATCCCCACGAGCTGGACGGCGGGCGCCGCCAGCGGGTCGGCATCGCCCGCGCCCTCTCCCTGAACCCGAAGTTCATCGTCTGCGACGAGCCGGTCTCTGCCCTGGATGTGTCCATCCAGGCCCAGATCCTCAATCTGCTGATGGACCTGGAGGAGGAACTGGGCCTGACCTACATGTTCATCACCCACGACATGAGTGTGGTAAAACATATCTCCAACAAGATCATGGTGATGTACCTCGGGAAGTGCGTGGAGATGGCGACCTCGGACGAGCTCTTCGCCAACCCCCGGCACCCGTACACCCAGGCGCTGCTGAGCGCCATCCCGGTGCCGGATCTGTCGACCCGGGACAAGGACTTCGTGATTCTCCGGGGCGAGGTGAGCAACCCGATCAATGTGAAGCCCGGATGCCGGTTCGCCAAGCGGTGCGATTTCTGCACCGAGGCCTGCACCCTGGCGGACCCCGAAGCGGTGGAGGTTTCCCCGGACCATTTTGTGTCGTGTTATCTGATGAAGCGTTAGAATCCCTACCATGCATTCCAGGTTGGCGAAGCCAGGGCTCGGCATGATGAGCGGCCAGGGGGCCGACGGGCTGTCCCGCTGGACCGGGGAATACCTGGACCCGGAACGGGAGCAGGGCTACCTGCTGGACATCTGGCCGCGCCTGGGGCGGCAGATCCGCATCGTCGTGACGATCGCCGGGGCGCTATACTGCGCCGCGCTCTACCTGGACCTGGTGGCCATGGGCCCCGGCCTGCCGTTCCTGGCCATGGCGCTGCTGCGGGGTGCGGTGGGCCTGCTGATGGCGGCCTGCGTGCTGGCTTCCCGCCGCCCCGGGGCGCTGCTGCGCTGGCTGATGTTCAGCGCGCCCATCCTGATCGGCGTGGCCGAACTGGTGGAAACCTGGCTCACCCCCCCCGGGCCCATCGAGGTTTCGGGCCTGCCGTTCCTGCTGGCGCTGACCTTCATGGCCTACATCCTGGCGCCGAACCGGGTGTGGATGACCGGGCTGGCGATGCTGATCGCCTCCTGCCTGTACCTGGGGCAGCAGGCCATCCTCACCGGCTGGAACTCGCCGATGAGCTTCCTGACGCTGATCTACCTGCTGCTGGCGAACGGCACCGGCTACGTCTTCCAGCTGTCCTGGAACCGCGTGATGCGCCGCGACCTGGCCATGCGCCTGAAGCTGCAGCACGAGGTGGAGGAGCGCCAGCGGGCGGAAGCCGAGGCCAGGGCGGCCAACGCCGCCAAGAGCCGGTTCCTGGCGGTGATGAGCCACGAGATCCGCACGCCCCTGAACGGCGTGCTGGGCGGCGTGCAGCTGGTCAAGGAGACCGAGCTGCGCCCCGAGCAGCGCGAGATGCTGGACATGGTGGGCCAGAGCGGCAACCAGCTGGCGCTGCTGTTGGACGACATCCTGGATCTGGCCCGGATCGAGGCGGGCGGCCTGGAGCCGGCGCAGGAGGCCTTCTCCCTGGCCGAGCTGCTGGTCAGCGTGCAGGCGGTGCTGCATCCCCAGGCGCGCGCCAAGGGGCTGGCGCTGCGGGTGGAGCATGCCGCGGCGCTGCCGCCGGCGGTGCTGGGCGACGCGCTGCGCCTGCGGCAAGTGCTGATCAACCTGGCGGGCAATGCGGTGAAGTTCACCGAGCGGGGCGAGGTGGTGCTCGCCCTGGCGCTGGCCGGGGGCGCGGGGCCGGAGGCGGTGCGCTGCGTCTTCACCATTCGCGACACCGGGCCCGGCCTGACCGCCGGCGAGCAGGGGCGGATCTTCGAGCCGTTCGAACGGGGCGATGATGCCATCAGGATGCATTACGGGGGCACGGGGCTGGGCCTGGACATCAGCCGGAAGCTGGTGGAGGCCATGGGCGGCCGGCTGAGCCTGGCCAGCACGCCCGGCCAGGGCAGCGCGTTCAGCTTCACGGTGGACCTGCGGGTCTCCCTGGAGGCGCCCCCGGAGGCGGTCGAAGCCGCGGCCTCCGGCGATCTCTCGGTCCTGGTGGTGGACGACCTGGAGGCGAACCGCATCGTGGCCGCCGGATTGCTGGCCAGCCTGGGCCACCGGCCCCGGGCGGCGGCCACCGGCGCCGAGGCGCTGGAGGCCCTGCGGCGCGGCCGCTTCGACGCGGTCCTGCTGGACCTGCACCTGCCGGACGTGGACGGCATGGAGCTGTTCCGGCGCATCCGCGAGCTGCAGGGGGATCTGCCGGTGTTCCTGATGACCGCGGACACCGAACGGTGCCGGATCCAGGCCTGCCTGGCGGCGGGCATCCAGGGGGTCGTCGCCAAGCCCATCCGCAAGGCCAGGCTCGCGGAGCTGCTCGCGGGGGTGGCCGGGGCGGTTGACCCGGCCTGCGCTCCGGGGGAGGACGCCCTGGTGGACCCGGCCCAGGCGGGCAGGGTGCTCGCCGATCTGGGGCCGGAATTCTGGCGGGAGGGCCTCGCCGCCTGCCGGAGCGCGGCCGCCGACTGCCTGGAACAGCTGAACGATGCTGATCCGGCCGGCGCCAGGATGGCCCTGCACCGGCTGGCCGGCCTCTCCGGCAGCTATGGCATGGAACGGCTGTACCAGCTGGTGCGCCGGGCCGAAGACCTCCTGGAGGCCGGAGCGCCCTGGCCGCTGGAGGAGCTGCGCAGCCTGGTGGCCCGTTCCCTCACCGCACTGGAGGCCGTTCCGGTGGGCATTGCGGATGGACGGGAAGCCGAGCGGGTCTGATAATGAAATTTCATTCCCAGCAAACGGATCCCCAGGAGTCTTGATGGCAGAAGCGGCAACGGCAGCGCGTCCCCGGGCCCTGCCGCCACCCCCCGCCGCCCTGCGCTGGACCGTCGTTGCGGTGTTCAGCGTCGCGACCTTCTTCAGCTGCTACCTGTTCGATTGCATCGGCCCGCTGGCGCGGCTGCTGTCGGTCCAGCTGGGCTTCTCCAACGCCGACATCGGCCTGCTGCAGGCGGTCTGCAGCCTGCCCAACCTGGTGATGGTGCTGATCGGCGGGATCATCATCGACCGCATCGGCGAACGCCGGTCGGCCATCATCTTCGCTTCGCTGTGCCTGGCCGGGGCCGGCCTCACCGCTCTCAGCCCGCGCCTGGGCGTCATGGTCGCCGGCCGGCTGCTGTTCGGGCTCGGTTCGGGCAGCCTCAGCGTGGCCGTCAACACCGCCATCGCCAAGTGGTTCCGGGGGGTGAAGGTGAGCTTCGTGTTCGGCGTGAGCCTGACCATCGCCCGGCTCGGTTCGCTGGCCTCCCAGACCAGCCCGGCCTGGGCCAAATGGGCCTACGTCGGGTGGCGCGGTCCGCTCCTGCTGGCGCTGGCGGGCGGCGGCCTGTGCCTGGTGTTCGCCGTCCTCTACGGCGTCCTGGAAGGCCGGGCCGCCCGGCGCTATGACCTGGGGTCCCCGGGCGCGGGCGGCCCGATGATCTGGGGGGACCTGCTCAAGTTCAGCCGGTCCTATTGGCTGATCACCCTGCTGTGCATCACCTTCTATGCGGGCATCTACCCGTTCCAGACCTTTGCCCAGAAGTTCTTCATCGAGGCGCACGGGGCTTCCGCCTCCCGGGCCGCGTTGCTGGTGGGCATCCCCACGGCCATCGCCATGGTGACGACCCCCCTGTTCGGGCTGCTGGTGGACCGGATCGGCCACCGGGCCAGGTGCATGGCGCTGGGGACCGCCCTGCTGGTGCCCAGCTACCTGCTGATGGCCTACAGCCACCTGGACCTGGTGGTGCCGGTGGCCATGATGGGGGTGGCGTTCTCCCTGGTGCCCGCCGTGATGTGGCCCTCAGTGATGCTGATCATTCCCCAGGCGAAGCTGGGCAAGGCGTTCGGGCTCATGTCGCTGATCCAGAGCCTGGGGCTCACCGGGTTCAACTTCCTGATCGGCTGGGCCAACGATGCGCAGAGGGCCAGCGAAGCCAATCCGGCAGGCTATCGCCTGGGCATGTGGCTGTTCTCCGGCTCGGTGCTGCTCGGGCTGGGCTTCGCCATCCTGCTGTGGCTGCGCGAGCGGGGGCCCTCCGGACACGGCCTGGAATCCGCCAGCGGCCGGCGGCGCGCGCTGCCGGGCCCCGGAGACCCGGCCGCTCCGCTGGTCCCGTGAGGCTGCTAGGCTGGTATCCAGGCAAAGATCTTTGCATGGAGCTGGAATGAGTGACGTGTTGGTGGAACAAAACGACGGCATCGGTGTGATTACGCTGAACAATGCCAGGCGCCGCAACTGCCTGTCCCAGGCCATCCTGACCGGCATCGACCAGTCCATCCAGGACCTGGTGGAGAGCAAGGTGCGGGCCATCATCCTGCGGGCGCCCAAGGGCAGCACGGTGTTCAGCGCCGGGTTCGACATCCGCGAGCTGCCGGACCCTGGCGTCGATCCCCTGGGCTACAACGATGATCTGGCCGTGGCCCTGCGCGCCATCCAGAACTGCCCGGTGCCGGTCATCGCCATGATCGAGGGCAGCGTGTGGGGCGGCGCCTGCGACCTGGCGGTCACCTGCGACCTGGCCATCGGCGCGCCCAGCGCCACCTTCGCCATCACCCCCGCCAAGCTGGGGGTGCCCTACACCACCACCGGCCTCATGCGCTTCATCGGCGCCATGCCCATGCACATCGCCAAGGAACTGTTCTTCACCGCCCAGCCGATCAGCGCCGCGCGCGCCCGGGAGCTGGGCATCCTCAACCACCTGGTGGAGGCGGACGCGCTGGAGGCCTTCACCTACGGGCTGGTGTCGAAGATCGTCGAGAACTCTCCGCTGGCCATCCGGGTGCTGAAAGAGCAGCTGCGGGTGCTGGGCAATTCCTATCCCCTGAGCCCCGAGACCCAGGAGCGGATCCAGGGGCTGCGCCGGATGGTCTACCAGAGTTCGGACTACCGGGAAGGCAAGGCCGCGTTCCTGGAGAAGCGCAAGCCGCGCTACAGCAACTGAGTCCCATGGACGGTCCCCATACCACAGGGTTTGCCGCTTGTCCCTGCTGAAGAGTCAGGGCAGTCCATGAAAGCCCCGTCCCGCAAGGCCATCCTGGCCGAAGCGGGGGCTGCTTCCGCACGGGTTGCGGATTCGATCCACCGGGCGCGGGGCCAGGCTATCCTGGTGGAGGGGCTGACATGTTGTTGCCGGAGTTGCAAAGGCAGGCGGCGGATTTCTTGGCGAGCCGCCCGGAGAACCGGGTGGAACACCCGGCATCCCTCGCCACCGTGCCGGTTGCCGCCGGGCCCTTGCGGCTCTACGCCGAGCCGTTGCTGGCGGTGGCCGATGCCCGGGACCCGCTATGGGCCGGGCTGAAGGCGCCCAAGGTGGTCGGTCCGCGGCACCGGTCCCCCGGGGAATGGTTGCCGGAAGCCCGGTCGGTCGTGGTCTATTTCCTGCCCTTCAGCGAGCCGGTGCGCCGGGCCAACCGGAAGCCGGGAATCACGGCCACGGAATGGCTCTACGGACGCTGGGAAGGGGAAAGCTGCAACGTCGCGCTGGCCGGTTTCCTGGCGCGGCTGATCGAGGCTGCGGGCGGACGGGCGGTGGCACCCATGGCCGATCCCCGGTTCCAGGTGGCCGATATGAGGAGCAACTGGTCGGAACGGCACGCGGCCTTCATCGCCGGGCTCGGCACCTTCAGCCTGAGCCGGTCGCTGATCACCCGCCTGGGGTCGGCGGGCCGGGTCGGCAGCGTGATCACCGACGCCGCGCTGGAACCGACGCCCCGGGCCTACCAGGGCGTCACCGAGTACTGCGGCCAATGCGGGCGCTGCATCGAGCGCTGCCCGTGCCGGGCCATCACTCCGTCGGGCAAGGACCACCTGCCGTGCAAGGCGTACCTGGATCAGACCCGGGCCCTCTATGCGCCGCGCTACGGGTGCGGCAAGTGCCAGACCGCCGTGCCCTGCGAAGCCGGGATCCCGGTCAAACGCGCTTGAGCTCCAGCAGGGTCAGCTCCGGCGGCACCAGGAAGCGGCTGGGCGGCCCCCAGAAGCCGGTGCCGACGCTGGTGTAGATCCACAGGGCACCCTGCCGGCCCAGCCCCTTGGGATGCGCGTAGAGCGCCTGGACCACCAGGCTCCAGGGGAAGTACTGGCCGGCGTGGGTGTGTCCGGAGAGCTGCAGGCGCACCCCGGCGCGCTCGGCGGCCTCGGTGCCGGTGGGACGGTGGTACAGCAGGAGCCGGAAGGCGTCCGCGGGCACGCCGGCCAGGGCGCGGGCCAGATCGGGGCCGGAGCGGTCGGTGGGATCGGGCAGGCCGGCCACGGCCAGCAGGGCGCCCTGGTGCTCCAGCAGGACGTGCTCGTTGTGCAGCACGCGCCAGCCCAGGCCGCGGAACAGCTCCAGCCATCGGGCCACGCCCGAATAGTATTCATGGTTGCCGGTGACGTAGCAGACCCCATGGGTGGCCTGGAGCGCGCCCAGGCGCTCGGCCTTGGCCCGGATCCCATCGGCGTCGCCGTCCACCAGGTCGCCGGTGATGGCGATCAGATCGGGTTTGAGGGCGTTGCCGGCGGCCAGGATGTGCTCCACCTGGGACCAGCGCACCAGGGGGCCCAGGTGCAGATCGGAGATCTGCAGGATGCGCAGGCCGTCCAGGCCGGCCGGGAGGCCGCCGATGGGCACCGGCACCCGCCGGGTGGCCACCGGGCGCAGGGCGCTGGCCAGGCCCGCCAGCAGGGACACCAGGGTCGCGCCCGCGGCCAGCCCGTAGGCCCAGGCGCCCGCCTGGATTCCGGCAAAGCGGCCCAGCAGGGCCTGGGCCAGGTCCGCCACCGCCAGGTAGACGAAGAAAGTGGACAGGCAGCCGAACCAGCCGTAGCCGAGCGCGTGGAACGCGACGGTCCAGCGCCCCGCGCCGCCCTGGCGCAGGAACAGGGCGAGGAACAGCGACAGGGTGAGCAGCCCCGCCACGCCCCAGACCAGGGCAGGGTGGCCGGCCAGGGGCGGACAGAGCGCCAGGGAGCGCCCGGCCACGTAGGCATTGGCGCCGCCCAGCACCAGCAGCACGATGGTCAGGAAGATGGCGGTGCGCAGCAGCATGGTTCCCATGCTCCTATACTCGCCATCGGAAGTCACGCCAATGCTTGATTAAGGTCTTCTATGAGGTCCGCCGCGTCCTCGATGCCCACGGACAGGCGGATGAGCCCGTCACGGATGCCCGCGCGCTGACGCGCTTCCGGAGTCATGGAGGCGTGGGTCATGCTGGCCGGATGGGCCACCAGGCTTTCCACCCCGCCCAGGCTTTCGGCCAGGGTGAACCAGCGCAGGGCCAGCAGCACCCGCTCCACCGCCGCCTGGGAGGCGTCCTTCAGCTCGAAGCTGAGCATGGCGCCGAAGCCGTGCTGCTGGCGCAGCGCCAGCTCGTGCTGGGGATGCTCCGGCAGGCCGGGGTAGTTGACCTTGGCCACGGCGGGATGCTCCGCCAGCGCCCGGGCCACGGCCAGGGCGTTGCGCTCATGCGCCTGCATGCGCAGGTGCAGGGTCTTGAGCCCGCGCAGGATCAGGAAGCAGTCGTGCGGGCTCTGGCTGGTGCCCAGCAGGTTGTTGAGCGCGGCGATGCGCTGGGCCAGGGCCAATTGGCCGGGCGCGGCCACCACCGCGCCGCCCACCACGTCGCTGTGGCCGTTGAGGTACTTGGTGGTGCTGTGCACCACCAGGTCCGCGCCGGCTTCGAAGGGGCGCTGCAGCACCGGCGACAGGAAGGTGTTGTCCACCACCAGCAGGGCTCCGGCGGCCTTGGCGACCCGGGCCAGGGCCTTGATGTCCGACAGCCGCAGCAGCGGGTTGGAGGGGGTCTCCACCCAGATCATCCGGGTGCCGGGGCGCAGGGCGGCCCGCACCGCGTCCAGGTCGGCCAGGTCCAGGTAGGTGGTGTCCAGGCCGTAGACCGCCCGGGCATGCTCCAGGGTGCGGAAGGTGCCGCCGTAGCAGTCCTCGGTGCAGAGCACGTGGCTGCCGTGCTCCAGCAGGTTCAGGGCCACCAGGATGGCGCTCATGCCGGAACTGGTGCAGGTGGCGCCGCTGCC
>Ga0181520_10002965_pt1 | contig 30576 bp, 25 predicted proteins | sample PEATcosm2014_Bin_29_FD_132451 | JGI IMG/M metagenome (GOLD analysis project Ga0181520, IMG submission 132451) | Peatland microbial communities from MTU Mesocosm Facility, Houghton, MI, USA - PEATcosm2014_Bin02_30_metaG | ecosystem: Environmental > Terrestrial > Soil > Wetlands > Peat | place...
ACGGTTGATCCACAGCAGTTCGCTCAGGGCATTTGCGTCGCGCCGGTCGGTCTTGTGGGCGATGCGTCCCAGCGGTTGGACCACCAGCACCTGGTGGCATCGCTCATCCTGCTGAAGCCACTTTACCAGCCAGTCGTGGAAGCCGCAGACCTCGACGACCGCCACGTATTCCTCGTCGGCGGCCAAGGTTTGATGCAGTTGTTCACGGAACTCCGCCAGCTTCGGCCAGCGCGTGCTGACCTGGCGGCGGAGCGCAACGTCACCATCTTCTTTGCGCAGTGAGACGGTCATTTGCTTGAGATGTAAGTCGATTCCGAGGTACCACATAGCCGGTTCTCCTGGTAACGCCGCATCGCTCGCGGCTGGTGAAAACTCTCGGCGAGCCCCTGTGACTCGTCGTTCTACTCAGGAAAACCTAGCTTTGCCCCTCTTTCATAGAATCACACCGACGCATCTTGGTCATTTGTCTTTGGAGCCGTCGGTGCGACACGCCAACGCGAGTTCCCCGCTTGCGCGTCCCCCCGTTTTCCCCTCGGAACACGGACGGAAACCGGCGCTGCCAGTCCTCCGCCGGGTGGCTGATTTCTGCCTTTGAAATGCCGGTCGCCTCGCGTTACCATCTCCCATGCGGGACGGTCCGCGCTGACGCGGCGACCAGTTCGGCAACGCTGTCGGATCGCTCGCCTCGATCCGCCGCCGGCTCTTTGACAAGTTGTTGGGAAACAGGAAATACTCACGCAAATGCGCCAATGCGCAAAGGGAAGGCCAACGCCGACGAGTCTTCTCTTCTTTGCGCCGTCGCGCCTTTGCGTGAGGCCCATAGTCCCCTGCCGTTCATCCCCCAACCGCGAACTTCCTCCCCAGGATTGGAAATCCGCGACTTTGCTGACCAACTGCTCTGTCCCGCCTGCCTGCCGGCCGAAAAGCCGTCAGCATCGCCGCCACCCTTTTCTACTCTCCGCCGGACTCCTATTTTCAAGCGCGCAACGGCCTGCAACGGGCTTGCCCAGCTTGCCAGTGCAACACACCACCCCGCGGAGTGTGATAAGTTACTCCCATGGCAACGAATGCAAGTCGCACGCGTCGTTTGACTTGCGACGATCCGCAGCGCTGCAGCCGAATCGGCCGAACGCGAACATTGTTGCACTGTTGCACGAGATTTTCAGCCCGCCGGCTGCCCTCACCCCACGCGGAGCATGCCAAGAACACGCGGAGCATGCCAAGAAGATGATGCAAGAACGAGGAGGTCTCACAGAACGGGGAACGCTTATCTCCGCTGATGAACGCTAATACAGCCAATCAGCGAGAATAAGTGTTCCCTTTTGAAGCTCGTTTCCGTGGCTACGACGGCCGGACGCCCCAGTGGCGCCGACCGCCCTCACCCTCGCCATACCCCTTTGGCCCCCGTTCCGAGCGGAGAATAGGGCACCTGGGGCACCTGTTGCCGCTTGGCACGCGAGATGCTAGAATACCTCTTTTGACTATCAGGAGTTGTTTTGATGTCGCAAGCCGTTGAAGTCGATCTGAAACACGTTGTCCTGGCAAACGATAGCTTTGGCCCCCGCGAAGTGCGGCAAATGCAAGAGGCCATCAGCCGGGATTTCTCGCAGTACGCCGTCCTGCGCGACGCGGTGGGCGAACTGCAAAACCGCGAGGACCATACGCCGGCCAGCCGGGTCCGACTGGGGGTCTGCCTCTATCTGTTGGGGCGCTACTACCGGTCGATCGAAATCCTGAAACAGGCCGACGGCGGGGCCATGGCCCATTACTACCTGGCCAAGTCCCATTTCGCCCGGCAAGACTACCCGGCGGCGGTCGAAAGTTACAAAGAGGCCGAAAAGGCCGGCTACTCCGCCGGCGATTGCGCCTTGGGCCGCGTCGAGGCCCAGCGTTATGGCGGCGACCCCCGGGCTGCGCTGGCCACGCTCGATTCGCTCTCCGGCGCCGTCGAACAGACGGCCGAGTATCTGGCCCAGCGGGCCGCCACCGTGGCTGTCCTGGGCGGTAATCCGCACGAGGTCGTGGCCCTCTTCGAGCGGGCCGTGGAGGCCGATCGGAATCACGCCGGCGCGCTGTTCGGCCTGGCCTTGGAAAACGACCGCCGCGGCAACGACGATACGGCCATGGAGCTGTACAAGAGGGCGGCCGACCGCTTCCCGGCCCACGTCGGCTCGCTGTTGAACCTCGGCCTGCTGCACGAGGACCGCGACCAGTACGAGAAAGCCGCGCAGTGTTATCAGCGGGTGTTGGACATCTATCCCGACCACGCCCGGGCGGCGCTGTACTTCAAAGACACCGAGGCCTCGCACGAGCAATATTACGACGACGACGCGGCGAAGAAACGCGACCGGATGGGCCAGGTGCTCAGCATTCCGGTGACCGATTTCGAGCTCTCGGTCCGCAGCCGCAACTGTCTGCAGAAGATGGGCATCATGACCCTGGGCGATCTCTGCCGCTGCACCGAGCAGGAACTGCTGGCCAGCAAGAACTTCGGCGAGACCAGCCTGGTCGAGATCAAGGAGATGCTGGCCACGAAGGGCCTGCGCTTGGGCCAGTACGCCCAGGAGCGGCAGGCGACCGAGGTGTTCGAGCCCGAGGTGCTTTCGGCCGACGAGCAGGCGCTTTTGAGCCGGCCGATTGCCGAGTTAAATCTCTCGGTCCGTGCCCGCAAGTGCATGATCCGCCTGGCCATCAATACGCTGGGCGATCTGATCCGCCGTACCGGCGACGACCTGTTGGAGTGCAAGAATTTCGGCGTGACCAGTCTGAACGAGGTCCGCGAAAAGCTCACCACCCTGGGGATCAAGCTCCGCGGGGATTGAGTCGCGGCACGGGCAAGGTCACAGCTTCCCCAAAATCTCCGCCGCCTTGTTCTCGAACAGCATCTGCCAGCCGGGGGCCAAGAGACAGTCGCAATCCTCTTGGGCCCAGCCGCTATTGCGGAGCTGCTCGTCCGTCGGCGCATAGTAGATGTAACCGTTGGTGTAGCCGGCGACGAAGGTTTTCTCGTGCGGCGACCGCTTCTTGATGTTCAGCCCGATCTGCACGGTCAATTCGCCGGGAAAGGTGACGAGCACGAAATCGCCCACCCGCAGGCCCAGCAGCTCCGCGGTCAGGGTTTTCTTGCCGGCCGCGGCGTTCTGGGCCTGATGCATCCTGAGCAACGAGAGGTTTTCCTGGACGCGCGTGAGTTCCTCCATCGCGTGGATGTTGCTGATGTACTGCTCCATGTTTCGCCGGTTCTCGGCGTCCAGTTTGAGCCAATCGTCTCGTCCCAACATCCGGTCGTGCAGATAGGTGTGGGAGTCCGAGGACGGGAACTCGCCGGAGACGCGGTATTTGACGTACAACGGCAGGAACGTCTTCAAGTTGAGGCTGGTTCCCCGCAGCGATTCGACGAGCCGCGTCTGCTCCGCCCTGAGCGAGGCGATGCGGGCGGTAAAATCGGCCCGCGGCAGCTCGACCGTCTCGCTGACGACTTGTAGTTTTGCTGCGTCGTGGCACTGAATCTTCCTGACTGCCTTCAGCGTGCTCAGGCCAAGCATGTTTCCCAGCCGCTCGGCATCGCGGGGACGGCCAAAATCCTTGTACACGACCGGGTTGATGTCGCCGGCGCAGCCTTGCAGAAAGAGCGCCACGGCCCCTTCGCTCAGATTGTCCTCGACCACCTGGGAAGCGAAGCCGGTCAGATCGGCCGAATGGATGCTGCCCGGAGTGCCTTGGATGGGATGGCAGGCGAAGTTATAGACCACGGCCAGCGTCTGTCCGTTTTCCCTGTCGAGCCGCAGGATGCCGATCTGCGGATCGACCGGTCCTACGCCGGCGACTTCCTTATCGGGCGGCAGGGCATAGGCCCGGCGGTTGTCGGCCTGGCGGCCGTTCTTGAGTGTGAGCCGGCGGTTTTCCATGATCCGATCTTCGTGCCCGCTGCCGGCGCCGACGCGGACCGGCACCATGTTCTGCCACGCCTGTCTCACGGCCTGAAGCGTCCGCTCGGCCACGTCGTTGCAGACGATCCCGTGGCAATGGCTGGTGTTCACCAGTACGTTGGCCGGCTTGACGTGCAACTGCTGCTGGAGTTGGCCGCGGATTTTGGCGAGAAAGTCGTTCTTGATGGTGCCGATTTCGGCGATCGCCACGGCATCGATGGTGATGAGGACGGCGTTGGTGCTCCCGTCGCTCAGCACCAGTGCCTTGACGTAGAGGTTGTCGTCCGGGGTTCTGGCCGCCGGATTGGTGATATCGACTTTGGCCGCCCCGGCGCGAAGGGAGGCAGTCGCCAGATCGGCGGCGCGAACCGGCAACACCAACAACGAAAGGACGAAGAGGAAGTGATGAAGTTTCATGATCGGTAATCTCCAGGGAGAAGGTCAATGCTTGGGTTCGGTTCAGGCTTGCTGGCGCAGCCATTGTACCTCCGCCATCGTCGTTCGATCAACAAAAAAACGGCTCGTTGACAGTGCGGCGGGGAAATGGTAGCCTCCGGCCTGCATCCTGGCATTACCCCGGCTTTGTCTTTGATCTGTTTTCTCCCATGACTGCTGCGCCGTTCTCGTTCCGCCTGCTGCACGTCGATGCCCACAGTGCGGCGCGGCGGGGTATTTTTTCCACGCCGCACGGGGCGGTAAATCTGCCCGCCTTCATGCCCGTCGCCACGCAGGGAACCGTCAAAGGGCTGGAGATCGATCAGATCCGCCGGTGCGGGGCGGAGATGGTGTTGGGCAATACCTATCATCTCACCCTGCGGCCCGGCGAAGAGGTCGTTGCCGCGCTCGGCGGCCTGCACGGCTTCATGGGCTGGGACGGGCCCATCCTGACCGATAGCGGCGGCTTCCAGCTCTTCAGCCTCGCCCATCGCATCGAGGTGACCGAGCAGGAGGCCATCTTCCGCTCGCACATCGACGGCCGGTTGGTGGCCATCTCGCCGGAACGGGCGGTGGCCATTCAGGAGTCCTTGGGCAGCGACGTGGCGATGGTGCTCGACCACGTCGTGGGACTGCCCAACGAAGCGGCCGTGGTGCGCGACGCGGCCTTGCGCAGCATCCGCTGGGCCCGGCGCTGCCGCGACGCCGCCACGCGGTCCGATCAAACGCTGTTCGCCATCGTGCAAGGCGGCCTGGACGTCGAGCTCCGCGTGGACTGCGCGCGGCAACTGCGGGCGATGGATTTTACGGGCTACGCGGTCGGCGGGCTGAGCGTGGGCGAGGCGCCCGAGGACATGCTGAGGATTTTGGAGGCCACCGTGCCAGAACTGCCCGCCGATCGGCCGCGATACTTGATGGGGGTGGGCCGGCCGGAGGACCTGTTAGAGGCCATCCACCGCGGCATCGATCTGTTCGACTGTGTCATGCCCACGCGGAACGGCCGCAATTCGATGGCCTTTACCGATCGCGGAACCTTACGGTTGCGGAACGCGAAATACGAGCGCGATCCGCGGCCGCTTGAAGACGGCTGCCCCTGCGCGGCCTGCCGCCGCAGCCGCGGTTACATTCGTCACCTGTTCATGGCCGGCGAGATGCTCGGGCCGATCCTGCTATCGATCCACAATCTCACCTATTACCAGCGGCTGCTGGCCGACGCCCGGGCGGCCATCGAGGCCGACCGATTCGACGAGTTTCGGCGGGAGAAGTTGCGGGGCTGGGCAACCGGGGCCAAGGATGCAAGCGGTTAGAGACGAATTTCGGCGGTCGTCTTCAAATGCAAATCCCGATCAAGGCACGCTAGCCGTGAATCAGCCAAGAACGACGATAAGAAAAGCCTGTGCTGATGATGCCGCCGCGGCGTGGGAGATACGCAACGCCGCAATTCTTAGCCAGTGCACAGGGCACTACCCTCCAGAGTTGTTTGCGATCTGGACCAACGGCGTAATCACCGAAGAGTTCATTCAGTTCGTCGTGGAACAGTTTTTCGTTGCCACCGTCGACGGCGCCGTCGTTGGAACAGGGATGATCGATCGCAACACCGGACGCTTGGACGCAATCATGGTACGCCCCGACATGATGAGACGGGGCATCGGCAAGCAAATGGTGTCGTTTCTGGAAGATATTGGCCGCGCCGCAGGCCTGACGCAGTTGACGCTCGATTCGCCCCTGAACGCAGGCCCGTTCTATCGGCGCTGTGGCTTCGTTGGTGAAGCAAAAGGAGGTTATCAATCGCCTCGCGGCATCACCCTTGATTGCATTCCCATGACAAAAGTGCTTCGCCCTCCGTCCTAGCTGATGGCGATTTTTTGGCGCCTGCGCTTTGCCGCCGGAAAGACGAGCCATCGATAGCCCAAGAACGCCGATGCGATCGGCAGGGGAAAACGAGCCGCCGGCCGCCCTCACCCCGGCCCCTCTCCCGAAGGGCGATGGGAGACCGGGAGGCCTTTGTTTCCGGCTGTCACCTCTGTTTCGCCCTATGCTCCCGCGCGCTCAAGCCAGTCGGCATACACGGCGGCCAGGGTCTCGTCGAACGTGTGGCACTGCCGCCATCCCAGTTGGCGCAGCCGCGAATTATCGCCCAACAACAGCGGTTCATCCGTGGGGCGGAAGAGGGCCGGATCGCTCTCCACCTGAACTTCCAAACCGCTGGCAGAGATCAGCCGGTTCAAGGTGTCGCGGATGGAATGGACCGTGCCCGTGCAAATGTTTACCGGAACTCCCGGCGCGCCGTTTTCCAACAGGCACATCATGCCATGAACCCCGTCGCGGACGTCGATGAAGTCGCGCGCGGTTTCGAGGTTCCCGACGCGCATCACAGGCTCCAGTCTCCCCTTGGCAATCAAGGCCAACTGTCGAGCAAAGTTCTGAATCGCGGTCGCCGGCGGATGGCCCGCGCCGACGTGGATGAACATCCGCGGCAAGTAGACCTTCAGGCCGAAATTCTTGAAGTATTGATAGCCAGCCTGTTCCGTGGCCGCCTTGGTGACCGCGTAGGGAGTGATCGGCTTCAAGGGGCGGTCCTCCTGGAGCGGGCAATCTTCCGGGCGGATATCGCCGTACTGGGCCGAGCTGCAGGCAAGCAACACTTTGGCTTCCGGCGCGTAGTCCACCGAGCATTGAAGGACGTTCAGCGTGCCCAGCACGTTGGCCTGGTAGGTGTAGTTCTCCATGCTCCACGACGATCCGTTGAAGGCCTGGGCAGCCATGTGGATGACGACGTCGGGGCGGACCTTCTGGAAAACGTTGGCCAAGCTCCTCGCGTCGGTGATGTCGCAACGGATGACTGCCGGATCGTCGATGGCCGCTTGCCGGCTTGCGGCGCTGAAGCGGGCAACGCCCAGAGTCTTCCACCCCTTCGCGCGACACGCCTGGGCAAAGTGGGAGCCAACCATTCCTGTGATGCCAGTGATCAAGACGTTCATTGTTTCGATGACTCCCCTTGAAAAATGGATCATTTGATTGCCAAGCTGGTCTTCAGCCTTGTACGGGAGACTGTACACAACTTTGTGTCGGTTGGCAATTCCGAAAGAGACAGTCCCATTTTGGCGGCCTCCTGCCACAAAAATCGGGACAGTCCCTTGTTCGGAAGGAAGGCGGGCCAGCGGAGGTTTAGCAGGCCTCGTCGAGCGTCACGCTTTCCCGATACTCGGGCACGTGGACGTTCCAGCCCATCTGCTGCCGAATCTTCTCGGCCAGCGCCTGCGACGCTTGCGGTTCGCCGTGGGTAATGAACAAACGGCAGGGCGGCCGCTGAAAATGGCTTAGCCATTCGAGCAGGCCCGCCCGATCGGCGTGGCCCGATATGCCTTGAATCTGCTCCACCCGGGCGCGGACCCAGCGCGAGATGCCGTGGATGCGGACCTCGCGGTTGCCGTCGAGAATCTGCCGGCCCAGCGTGCCTTGCGATTGGTAGCCGACAAAGAGGATCGTGCAGGCGGGGTTACCGACGTGCTGGGCCAGGTGGTGCTTGATGCGGCCGGCCGTGCACATGCCCGAGGTGGCCATGATCACCGCCGGGCCCTTCAGGTTGTTGATCGACTTCGATTCCTCGACGCCGCGGACGACGCGCAGCGAAGGGAACTTCAGCAGCGACTGGCCGGCGGCCACGATCTCTTCGGCCTCGGCGTCGAAACACTCGCGGTGGTGGTGGAATACCTCGGTCACGTCGGCCGCCATCGGGCTATCGAGAAACACGGGCACTTCGGGGATGTGCCGGGCTTCGAGCAGCCGGTTCAGATAATAGATCAGCTCCTGCGCCCGCTCGATGGCGAAGATCGGGATGATCAGCTTGCCGCCGGCGGCCACCGTCTCGACCACTACCTTCTCCAGTTGCGACTCGACCGACTCGTGATTCACGTGGTCGCGGTCGCCGTAGGTCGACTCCATCACCACGTAGTCGGCCTCGGTGACGACGGCCGGGTTGCGGACGATCGGCTTGTTCCACTGGCCCAGGTCGCCGGTGAAGACGATCCGCCGCGGGCGGCCGTGGTCGGTCACGCGGACCTCGATGATGGCCGAGCCGAGGATGTGGCCGGCGTCGTGAAACAGGGCGTCTACGTGGTCGGCCAGCCTGACCGGCTGGTCGTAGGGCACCGATTCCAAGAGCGGCAGCGTGCGGTCCACGTCCCGCATCGTATAGAGCGGCTTGACCGGATACTTGCTCTTGCGTCCTTCCTTCCGGTGCCGTTTTTCCTTGAAGGCCGCGTCTTCGGCTTGAATCTGGGCCGCGTCGCGGAGCACCAATTCGACCAGGTCGGCCGAGGCGAAGGTGGTGATGATGGGGCTGCGAAAGCCGTCCTGCACCAGCTTCGGCGCCAGGCCGCAGTGGTCGACGTGGGCGTGGGTGAGCAACACCGCGTCCAGCCCCCGCAGCCGCAGCGGGCTGGGGGCCCAATTTCGATCCAGATAGGCCCGCTCCTGGTGCATGCCGCAATCGACCAGGAACCGTGCCCCGTCGGCCTCGACATAGTATTGCGAACCGGTGACCTGGCCGGCGGCCCCCAAAAATTGCAGTTTCACGGTGCGGTCCTCAGAGGAATGGAAGTCATTCTGAGCGCAGCGAAGAAGCTCCGGCGGCTTCCGGGCGAGATCCTCCGCTGCGCTCAGGATGACTTGTAATCAGGATGACCATTGTTGGTGTGGCACTTGCCCTGCCACCGTTGCCTTGTTAGGGTGGCAGTTACACTGCCACCCTTTTTGCCGCGATTCCAGGGGCGGCAGTACAACTGCCGCCCCAACGATTGCTTCGCTCGTCGCCCTCACCCCGCCCTCTCCCGGAGGGAGAGGGGACGCGCGGTCTGCTACTCGAACCAATTCTCCCAGTCGGGAGTATTCTGTTGGTCCAGGTGGGCATCGTTCCTCGCTTCGGCGGCGTCGACCAGTTTTTGCAACGGCTCGTTGCTCAGTTTATCGCGTTTGGGCAAGAGTTGGGCAAAGGCCTCGGCCGACTCGCGATAGCGGCCGCGGCGGCTGAGGACGACGCACTGCCCGGCCAGCCCGAACGCCTGCAATTCTACGGCATCGCCCCCCAGCCTGGCCAGCTTGTCGAAAATCGCCATCGCCCGGTCAAACTCGCCTTCGTGCAAGTAAAGCATGGCGAGCTGCTGTTCGGCGCGGAGCGTGAACTCTTCCCTCTTGGGGAAATACTTGATCACGCTCTTCCAAGCGGCTTCGGTGCCGATCTGGCTGGCCACATACCACTGCCGCAGCACCGTGGCCTGTTGGGGGATGTCCGAGGCTGCCTGCTTCGCATTGGCCAAGAGCGGCGAGGGAACGGCGCAGCACCAGGCCGCGAAGCCCCCGAAGGCAAAGGCCGCCAGCAAGGCCGCCGCCAGCCATGCCCAGCTTCGCCGCCGCGGCCGCGCCATGGTCATGGTTTTCATCAACCCGTCCAGTTGTTCGGTCAGCGCCAGGCGGGGATCGCTGGGCGCTTCGCCGGCCAGCGAATCCCAGCCGGGAAGGTCTTCCGGCCAATCGCCGCCAAAATGCTCAATCTGCACGCGGCGCAGCTCGCGCAGCAGATCGCGGGCCGTGGCAAAACGCCGCGCCGGGTCTTTGGCCAGCATCTGTCCGACGATGCGGCACAAGGCGGGCGGCAGATCGCCGCGCAGCGACTCCAGCGGCCGGGGCTGCGTCTTCAGATGTTGCACGGCCACGGCCAGGGCCGTCTCGCCGCGAAAGGGCGGCTCGCCGCCCAGCATCTGGTAACAGGTCACGCCGAACGAATAGATGTCGCTCCGCGGGTCGAGCGGCTTTCCCTCGACCTGCTCCGGGCTCATGTACAGCGGCGTGCCCAAGGTGATGCCCACCTGGGTCAACTCGTTGCCGCCTTCACCGGCCAGGCGGGCCAGGCCGAAGTCGGCCACTTTCACCTCGCCGCCGGCCGTGAGCATGATGTTCTCCGGCTTGATGTCGCGGTGCACCACGCCCTGCTCGGCCGCCTTCGCCAGCGCGGCCGCCACCTGCCGCATGATCGACAGCGCGTGGGGCAGGTCGGGCGGACCGTGGCGGGCGAGGTGCTCCCGCAGGTTCAGACCGTCGACGTACTCCTGCGCGATGTAGTGCAGCAGATCGACGCAGCCGACCTCGTAAATCTGCACGATGTTGGCGTGCACCAGCGACGCCGCGGCCTGGGCCTCGAGCTGGAAGCGCTGCAAATACGTGCGGTCGGCGGCCAGTTCCGGCTTGAGGATCTTCATCGCCACGCGCCGCTTCAGCCGGCTCTGCTCGGCCAGGTAGACCTCGGCCATGGCCCCGCGTCCCAGCCGCCGCAGCAGGTGGAAATCGCCCAACTGCCGCCCCGAGAGATCCGTCTCCGTAAGCGGCGAGGGGCGAGAGACGAGGGGCGAGGGCATAGGGTTCCTCACTCGTAGCGCAGCGCTTCGATGGGGTCGAGCCGCGATGCCTTCCACGCCGGATAGAAGCCGAAAACCACCCCTACCGTCGCCGAAACGACCACGGCCCCGATGATCGCCGGCAGCGAGGCCTCGGTAGGCCAGTGTTTGACTCTTTGCACGAGGATCGAGACGCCGCGGCCGGCCAGGATGCCCAGCGCCCCGCCGCACAGGCACAACACGACGGCCTCGACCAGGAATTGGCGGAGGATGTGATACGATCGGGCGCCGACGGCCATCCGCAGGCCGATCTCCCGCGTCCGCTCGGTCACCGAGACGAGCATGATGTTCATGATGCCCACGCCGCCCACGACCAGCGAGATCAAGGCCACGAACAACAGCAGCGTTCCCATCGTTTGCGAGGCGGAAGCCAGGGTCCGCGTCAGTTCGGTCATGTCGCGGATGTTGAAATCATCGGCGTCGCCGACATGAACGCGGTGCCGCTCCCGCAGCAGTTCCGTGATTTGGCCTATCGCCTGCTCGGTCTCATTCTCGGAGGTGGCCTTGGCCAAGATCTGGTCGACGTTGGTGAAGCGGACCGGCTGCGGCGTATCGGCGGTTTGGGTCGAAGTGGGCGTGGAATAGAGCGACGTAGTCGAGGCCGGATAGATATTGCTCAGGGTATTGACCGTGGTACTGGTGCCGGAAGTATCGGTGCTGCTGGCGCTGCTGCTCTGGTTGCCGTTGGAGAGCATGGTGCCGGCCACGCGGAACTTGATCGTGGTCCAGGGCGCCAGCACGATGTCGTCCTGATCCATGCCCATCATGTTGGCCCCCTTGCGGCTCAGTACGCCGAGTACCCGGAAGGAGACGTTGTTGATGCGGATTTCCTTGCCCACCGGCGACTCGCGCTGGAACAGCTCGCGTCGGAGGGTCTCGCCGATGACGCATACCTTGTTCCAGTTGCGGACGTCGCGATCGGAGAACATGCCGCCTTCGGAGAAATCCTCCCAATCGCGGACGGCCAGAAAGGCCGGCGTGGTGCCGCTGATCTGCAACGGCACCCAGTTGCGGTTGCCGTAGACGATCTGCGAGCGGGCGCGGACGATGGGTGCCACGTCGGTGATGGCGGGGCACTGGCGGCCGATCTCGTCCGAGTCTTTTGGCGTCAACGTCAAGATGGTGCCGGCGCCGAAGGTGACGCCGCCGCTGGATGCCGCGCCCGACTGGACCATCAGCGTATTGGCCCCCATGCTGGCGATGGTTTTCTGCAAGGCCGCCTTGGAACCCTGGCCGATTTCGACCATGGCGATCACGGCGGCCACGGCAATAATGACGCCCAGGGCCGAGAGTGCGGAACGCATCTTGTTGCGTCTTAGCGCGCCCAGTGCGCTGCGGAACGTGGGCGGCACGAGCGACGGCAGGCCAAACTTGCGCGGCGTCGACGGGGCGTCGAAAAGCGAGGCTGCTTTGCCGCCCGCCACGGCCGGATTTGCTTGAGAGAAAGCGTCGGCCGGATCAAACTGGACGGCGGAGGTGGGCGGCCCGTCGCTGTCGATCCGGCCGTCCACGATCCGCACCACCCGGTGCGCATAGGCGGCCACCTTCGGATCGTGCGTCACCAGCAGAACCGTGATCCCTTCGGCGTTGAGCTGCTGGAACATCTGCAGGATTTCCACGCTGGTGTGCGAATCCAGGTTACCAGTCGGCTCGTCGGCCAACACCAGCGCCGGCCGATTCACCAGCGCCCGGCCAATCGCCACCCGTTGCTGCTGGCCGCCCGACATTTGCGAAGGCTCGTGATCGATCCGATCGGCCAGTCCCACGCGCGTCAAAAGGGTCTCGGCAAAGGCCAGCGACTCGGCCGCGGAAGGGCGTTGTACCGCGTAGTCCAGCGGCATGACCACGTTTTGCAGGGCCGTGGTGCGGGCGAGCAGATTGAAGCTCTGGAAAACGAAGCCGAGCTTCGTCGTCCGCACCACCGCCCGCTGATTCGGCGTGCAGCGGCTCATCTCCTCGCCGTCCAACCAATACTTGCCCGAGCTGGGGCGGTCCAGGCAGCCGAGGATGTTCATCAGCGTCGTCTTGCCCGATCCCGACGCGCCCATCAGGGCCACCATCTCGCCGCGGGCAATCGTCAGCGAGATGCCGCGGAGCACGGGCACGTCGACCTCGCCCAGATGGTAGGTCTTGTAGACGTCTTCCAGTCGAATGAGGTCCATGGCTGGCAACTCCGCCCCGCTTATTGCTTGGGTTTTTGGCTCGGGCCCTTGAGCTGGGGCATAAACGGATTGGTCGTGTCGCTCTCCTCATCGTCCTTGTGTCCTTCGCCGATCACGACCTGCATCCCCTCGCGCACGTTCTCCCCGCTAATCTCGGTCATCGATCCGTCGCTCGGGCCAACCACCACCTCGACCGGCCGGACGAATCCCTCGGTGGGCACCCACACGCGGTTGGGCTCGTCCTTCTCTTTACCCGGTTTGGCCGAAGCCGGCTGCGACGAGGACGACGCGGACTGCTTGCCCCCTGGGCCCGCCTTCGTCACCGCCACCGCCTTCTTGCGGAATTCGGGATCGATTTGCGACGGGCGGGGCTTCCAGCGCAATGCCATGTTGGGCACCATCAAGACGTTCGACCGCTGTTCCACCTCGAACTGCAAGTTCGCCGTCAAGTAGGGAAGCAGCCGGCCGTCCCGGTTGTCGGTCCTGACCACCACCGTGTAGGTCACCACATTCTGAGTCATCGTGGCGTTGAGCCGGATCTGGATCACCTTGCCGTGGAAGGTCTCGTTCGGGTAGGCGTCGACCGTGAAGCGCACCGGCAGCCCCACGTGGATGCGGCCAATGTCCGCCTCGTTCACCGACGCCCAAACCTGAATCTGCCGCAAGTCCTTGGCGATCAGGAACAGGCTGGGAGCGTTGAGGCTGGAAACCACCGTTTGGCCCACGTTCACCCGGCGATCGACGATCACGCCCTCCACCGGCGACTTGATTTTCGTGTAGTCGAGATTGGTAATGGCCAAGTCCAGCATCGCCTTATTTTGCTTGATGGTTGCCGCACCGACATCCACGTTGGCCTTGGCCGCCTTGTAATTGGCCACGTCCAGGTCGTAATCCGTGTCGGCAATGGCCTTCGTAGGCAGCAGTGTTACCGCGCGTTTCCATTCCTGTTCTGCCTGGTCGGCGTGCGCTTTCAGCTCGCCCAGATCGGCCTCCGAGCGAATCAGCGTCGCCTGGGCCTGATCCACCTGCGCCTTGTAGACGGCGTCGTCGATCAAGGCCAACAGGGTGTCCTTGTGAACGACCGAACCGTAATCAATGGTCTTTTTCGGATCGCTAGGATCAGGGCCCAGCGACTTGATGATTCCCACCACCTGGGCGCCCACGTCGACGACTTCCTCCGGCTCCACCGTTCCCGTCGAGCCAATGGTGGAGAGCAAGTTGTCCCGCTTGACCGCCACGGTGCGGAAGCTCGTCTTGGCATCGGCGGCCACGTGTTTCGTATAGTACACGGCGCCGCCGGCCGCCAAACCCACCACCACCAACGAAAAGAATACGGTCTTCATAAGAGTGCCTCGGAAACGGGGGAGGGAGAACTTGGTTCTTTCGGATGCCTATCTTGTTCCTTCGTCGCCAGACAGGCCTGGATCATCGTCTGCAGGGCCGCGGTCACCTGCGTTCTGGCGTTGGGTTGCAACTGTTCCAAAGCCACGGAAATGCGCCGCACGCGGACCTCCTCGTGGTAACGCATCATTTTCTCACCACGTTCGGTCAATTGCAAACACCGCACGCGGCGGTCGCCTCCCTGGGCCACGCGATTGACCAACTGGGCCCGCTCCAGCCGGTCGGCAAGCTGCGTCATCGCACTCAGCGAAACCCCCAGCTCTCGGCTGAGCGCCGACATCGGCCGCGGTCCCTGCGAAAGGACGCCGCAGACCCGCAGTTGCGCCAACGGCAGATCGACCACCGGATCGTCATCCGCCCCCGCCGCAAGCTGCCGCAACAGCTCGTGCAGCAGCCGAGCGGTTGTCCGGGCTTGTTCCATCGTGCTGGTTGGGTCCATAAGTCACAGTCCGCAAGAGATATCCCACCGCCGGGGCCCCACGCCGGCAACGGGCGAAACTTGGCTAGCTCATTAACTCCCCTGTATCATTAATATACCTTAAGTATCTGCCCTTGTCAATGCCCGCCGCGCGGCGATACTTTGGCGGCCGGAAGACAAGGCGTCGGCCTGTTACTGCGCCGCAGTTAACAACGTGTACCCACCAATATGGGTGATTTCTATCCGCCTCCCTCGCCAGATGAGGAGCATATCCCTTGAGCGAGTTTACCGAGCTGGCCGCCAACGAAACCCTGCGGTCGATTCATCGACGACACAGCGTCCGCCATTTCACCGAGCAGGAAGTGCGCGAGGAGGACCTGGACGCGATTCTCGACGCGGCCAACCACGCCCCCTCGGCCCACAACCAGCAATCGTGGCGGTTCATCGTTCTCCGCGGCCGGAAGAAACACGATCTGGCCGCTTTGGTCACCGAGCGGGCGGCCGATTTTCCCCGCCCCTCCTCGATCTTGCTGCGGATGGCCTCGCGGAGCATCATCAGTGCGCCCCTGGTGGTGGCCGTGGCCAACACGGGCGAGCTGATCCGGCACGGCGCCGACTTGTTCCAGGTCGACAAAGATGCCGCCCGCGATTTCTTCCGCACCATGGAGATCCAAAGCTCGGCCGCCGCCGTAGAAAATCTGCTTCTGGCCGCCACTGCGCTGGGCATCGGTTCGGTGTGGCTGGGCATCCTGTTTCTCTTGAAGCAGGACGTGCTCAACTTCCTCGGCGAACCGGCCGGCGAGTTCATGGCCGTCGTGCCGCTGGGCTATCCGGCCAAGACGACCGAAGGCCCCAAGAAAAGACCGCTGGCAGCGATTGTCCGGCGTGTCGATTGACCGGCACAGCGCTCGGCTCGGCATGGCGCGAACGAAGCAACCGTCTCATCCGGCCCGTCGCCCCGGGGGGCCGCCGGTAAGGATCGTTCCGTCGCGGCCAGTTATGACCATCGTGCCGATTGGCCGGCGCCCCAGTCTGGTCCCCTCTTGCTTCCCCCTTTTTCGCGTGCTATGGTTTTTTCAGTTTCCGCAGACTGTTCTAAGTTTCCGCACACTGTTCTTTAAGGAGCTTTCTCCATGGCCAAGAAATCACCCGCACCCAAACAGCCGGCCACCGGCGGTTGCCAGCAACTGATCGATGCCATTGCCACCGTCAAGCAGCTTCAAGACTTCATCAAGGAACACGGCGACGTGGAGCGGGCCCTGGCGGCGGCCGCGCGCGTACACGGCCTGATCCAAATGACCGGCGGCTTCGACTCGCTCAAGCAAGCCTTGGAAATCGTGGGCATGGAACCGGCCGCGCAAGGGTAGGCCGCCCGGGCCGAAAGCTACGGCTTTTGCCCGCCGAACAGCGCCAGTTCGAGAATTCGGAAGAAGCAGTCCACCTCGACGAAGCCGATCTCGCTGAGCCAGGTGCATTGGGCTTCCACCGGGGCGAGGATGTTTTCCGACTTGTCGGGGCGGTGATACCACTGCTCGGCGCTCATCGGCAGAGGAGCACCGCCAGGTAGACGAACAATGCCGTGCCGGCGATCAGGCACAGGCCGCCCCGCCAGCGGCCCGGCCGGCGGGCCCACAGGTAAACGCCGGAGATCACCCAGATCACCGTCGAGACGGCCGTCAGGTCGACAATGACTGCCCAGACTTGATGGGCGAAATACGGCTGGTCGTAGCGATGCTGGAAGTGCAGGGTATTGATGAACGTATGGACGGAGAACGGCAACTGCCGTTCCACCGTCAGGTGGGCGGTTTGCCGCTGCCACGTGATGCGGTAATTGCCCGTCGCGCATAAACGGTAGATCACCATTTGCCCCGCATCGTCTTGCGTGATGCGGCGCGGTCCGCTGAGCCCTAAGTGCTCCAAGATCGTGTCGGCCTGCTCGTCCGAGACGCGAGGGAAGGCCTTGCCGACCTTGAAGTTCGTCTCGCTCGTCGCCTTCCATTGCGGCGGATTGCGGAGCAAGTCGCTGTGGTTGAGGCAGAGGGCGCTGATGGCATACAGGGTCATCCACGGCGCCAGGAAGAGGCCCGTATAGAGGTGCGAAACCCGCATCAGGCGGTCCCAGCGGACCCACGAGAAACTGGCCATGCCCAAGACTCCTTCCGACTGCAATTCTTCCGCGCCGCGTCGAAGAGTTGGATTGTCGCAGTGCGGGGCGCGGTTTGTCAACTGGGAAACCGTTCGTGGATGGCACGTGCCCGATGGCGCGCTGCGACGGCCAAAGACCGTGACTAGAATGATAAAGTCATCCTGAGCGTAGCGCCAGAGTCATCCTGAGCGCAGCGAAGGATCTCCTGGGGCGAACTCCGACGCGAGATCCTTCGCTGCGCTCAGGATGACGGTTGGCCGGCGCCCATCGGTCAAGAGCCGCCGCAACGTGCCCACCCGTTGTTTTCGCCCACCCTTCTTCCGCAATCCTACGATGACTGCAAAAGATGCTGTCCATTTCTTGTCGCCCGTGGTTTCTTGTTTTGCCCTGCCTGCCATTGTCGTGACGCTCCTCGGGTTGTCTGGGTTCCCTGGAAGATGTAAGATCGGGCATGGTTGCCCCCCCTTGCTCACCACAGTCGGATAAAAGGGAGGTAGGTTCATGAGTCGAGTAATTTGGTTAGCTTTTGCGGGGCTGATGGCCGCTTCTCCGCTGTCGGCCCAGGAACCTAAATTGCGGGACACGCTCAAGGGGCATACCAATCATGTATGGTCCGTTGCGTTCAGCCCAGACGGCAAGACCCTGGCTTCGGGCAGTGGAGACGCGAAGATCAAGTTATGGAATATGGCCAGCGGCAAGAACACCGCCACGCTCAATACGTATACTGACTATCTCCATTCCGTGGCGTTTAGTCCAGACGGCAAGACCCTGGCCTCGGGCAGTGCAGACCAGGTCAAGTTGTGGAGCGTGGCCAGCGGCAAGAACACCGCCACGCTCGGGCATAGGGACGGTGTAATCTCCGTAGCGTTCAGCCCTGACGGCAAGACCCTGGCCTCGGGGAGTTTGGACAAGACGATCAAGCTGTGGGATGTAAGGTCAGGCAAGAAGGCGGATAAGTGAGGGAGGAAAAGGGGGACATTCGACTTTTTCGATCCCGTGCGTAGCCTCATAACGAGCCTTCGGCCGCCCAGCGTCTCCCGCAGTTGGGGAATCCTGAAGAACTCTCCCTTGGCCTGATTTCTCCTCTGGAAATCGTCCGATCCGGGGTGCTACACTGACGGCGGAATATGGCCCCGCTTTTTTCATCCCCTAGTCACTTCACGCCCATGCCCTGCGCACGCAAAGCCAAATCGCGCGCTTCTGGCGCGCCACGCTCCCGAAAGACGACCATCGAGCGCGGGCCCGCCACCGATCCGGCCCGCGCTGCCCGCGCCTGCAACCCTGCTGCCCCCATTGTTCGACCCTGCGCATCCTGAACCCTGACCCCGGTCCAAAATTGGAAAATCGCCAACCTGCTGACCAACTGTCCCACCCGGCCTTGGAACCGATCGCCTCCCGCCCCGATCTGTTCTCCCGGCAGGGATACCTGAGGGCCACGTTTCACCGCCGCGGTGGCAAAACGTTCGGCCCTTACTACCTCTTGTGCTACCGCGAGGAGGGCCGGCTGCGATCGGTCTATCTGGGCCGTCCGGGCGAGTTGGTCGAGCAAGTGCGTCAGATGTTGGAGGCCCGGCACCGGCCGATCACCCAGCAGCGGCTGTTCGAGCGGCTGACGCGGCAGATTCGCGCCTCGCTGCGGATCGAAAAGATACGGGTCCGGGCGCTGTTGTGCCCATTTGGGCTGCGGCTGAAGGGCGCCGAGGTCCGCGGGTGGCGCACATCGCCGTTGCGATGGCTGCTGCCGTGCCGGCGGCATCTTTACCGTCCGGTCGCTGTGCGCATGCCCGTTGCCCGTGGACAAATCCACGATCCGACCGCTAGATTGCATCGTTTTCTGGCGGCCCGCGACGGCTACGTGCCGGATGACGCCTCCCTGCCGACGATGGAATCGTTTTACCGGCGACAATGAACAGAACCCGTGGACAGAGAGGCGGCCGCCTTTCATTGCCGCATCAGGACGCAGTCATTTTGGTCGTGAAAAGGACTCGTTGTCGCCCCGTTTAGCCGGCGTGCTTGCACGCCGCGGAGATGCCCGTGTTGGGACGGCAGTTGCACTGCCGCCCCGCCACGAAGAACGGGGGATGGCAGTACAACTGCCATCCCAATGCGGCCAACGCACCGGCGGCTGTTAACCGCCGGCTATTTCTCGTCCCTAATCCCCCATCCCAAATCCTGTTTTTGCCCCTTGACAGATTTTCCCTTCTGTACTAAGATAACTAGTACAGTTAGTGAGGTGCCCGTGGAATTCTCCATCGATTCCAGCAGCCGGTCTCCGATTTGCCGGCAACTGACCCGCCAAATCCGCGAAGGCGTCGCGCGGGGGAAACTCCAGGCGGAGGAGCGGCTCCCCTCGGTCCGCGAGCTTTCCCGGGCGCTCGTGGTCAATCCGAACACCGTCGCCCGCGTGTACACCGAATTAGAACGGGAGGGAATCTTGAACACCCGACCGGGACTAGGCGTGTTTGTGGCCCGACCGGGCAGCGAGCTGTCCCGCAAGGTCCGCAAGGAGCGGCTCCAAGAGGCGCTCGATCGTTTTTTGACCGACGCCGTCCATTTGGGCTTCACGGCCGACGAAGTCGTCGAGTTGGTTTCCGACCAGGCGAAGCAATTCCGCTGGTCCGAAAAGAGTTCCTGAGCGAAACAAGGGTTCCTGAGCGAGGAGGCAAGTACTCGCCATGCCCGACGTCATTGTCACTCATCGCCTGACGAAATATTACGACGCGCACTGCGCGCTGGACGGGCTGAACCTGCGGATCGCGCAGGGGACGGTTTATGGGCTGTTGGGCCGCAACGGGGCGGGCAAAACCACGGCCATCAAGATGCTGCTGGGCATGGCCCATCCCAGCTTTGGCCGGGCCGAAGTGCTGGGCGAAGACGCCGCCACCCTCCGCCCCGAAACCCGCGCCCGCATCGCCTATCTGGCCGAGGGCCATCCCTTGTATCGTTGGATGACCGTGGGCCAGGCGGTCCGCTTCACCGCCCCCTTCTACGAACGCTGGAATCAGCCGCTCTTGGAGCAGATTCTCGACCATTTCGAGCTTTCGCCCCGCCGCCGCATCGGCCGCCTGTCCCGCGGCCAGCAGGCCCAGGTGGCCCTGGCACTCAGCGTGGCGACGGACCCGGAGCTGTTGATCCTCGACGATCCCACCCTCGGGCTCGATACGGTCGTGCGCCGCGATTTTCTGGAATCGCTGATCCAGATCATCCAGCGCCGCGGCCGGACGATCCTCTTTAGCTCGCACATCCTCGGCGACGTGGAACGGGTGGCCGAACGGATCGGGATCCTGGTCGACGGCGTGCTGCGGGTGGATTGCCCCACCGATCACTTCAAGGATTCGCTGCGCAAGGTGGTGCTGGAGTTTGGCGGCGAGCCCCCCCCGCCGCCGGCCGTGCCCCGGCTGGTCAGTTCCCGCCAGGTGGGCCGAAAACTGGAGTTGGTGGTGGTCGGATTCGACGGGGAGCACGAGCAAACGCTCAATTCCCTCGGTGCCCGGCGGATCGAGGTGGTGGATATGAACCTGGAAGACGCCTTTATCGAGTACACGCGCGGCCCGCGCCGCGCGTTGCCGATTTTCGTAGGAGAGGGCCCCGATGCTTAGAGTCATGATCGCGAAAGAGCTGCGCGAGGCGGCCGGCATCGTGGCCATCGCGGCGGCTTTCTATGTGCACTATCTTTCCCGGGCCATGCGGCACGATATCTTGCCGTGGCACTACGGCTACGTGGACTACAACGCGATTCCCTTTATCAATCTGAATTCGCTGGGGAGCCTGGCCTGGGTTTCCGCCGCGCTGGCGCTGGCCTTGGGTTTTCGGCAAACCGTGGGGGAATCGATCTACGGCACGTGGCTGTTCTTGCGGCACCGGCCGGTCGGCTGGCGATGGCTGCTGGGCGTGAAGTTGTTCGTGGGCCTGACCGTCTATCTGTTTTGCGCGGCCGCGGCCGTGCTGGCCTACGCCTGGTGGGCGGCCACACCGGGGACCCATGCCAGCCCCTTCGAGTGGTCGATGACCGCGCCCGCCTGGAAAGATTGGATTAGCATGCCGCTTTTGTACTTCGGCGCGTTTCTCAGCGGCCTTCGGCCGGCGCGTTGGTTCGGCACGCGGCTGTTGCCGCTGGTATTCGCCGGGGCGTTCGCGTTCTGGTTGCCCGATCTACGCTGGTGGCCGGTGGGCGGACTGTGCGTGATCGGACTACTTTCGGCCGCATTCGTAGCGGTAATCTTTTTTGTCGCGCGGACGCGTGACTTTTGACGAGGGTGTCGCCCATGCCGAAACGAAACGCCATTGTTCAGCCCTTGCTGCTGGCCGTCATCCTCGCCCTGGGGTTCGCCGTCGTCTGGGCGACCCTTGTCGTTTGGGTATCCGAGATGGCGCGCGACTATTTCGGCCCTCCCCGCTGCTACGAAAACGTGGTGTTGCGGATGGACGGCACGCCTGTGATTCGCAAGGGAATCGGGCGCTACAATGAGAACGAAAGCTATTTCACCCTGGAAGGAAAACCGCTTTCCATTAGCCGGCAGGAGGCCTGGCTCAGCGGGGCTTTTCTGGCCGGAACGAAAGGGGACCCGTCCTACGGTTTGCCGTGGCAGAAAGTCAACCACTGGGACGAAGAATTGGCCGGCTTCAACGACAACGGCCAGCCCATGACCTATTGGTACTGGCTCCGCCATGCCGAGCCGCCGCGGCCCGCCTATTTCGTCGGCTTCGATAGCGTGAGCAAGCGCTGCATAGGCTATCTCGGCCGTCGCGGCTTTCAAGCGGAACAGCCCTCAGCGGCGGAATGCTTTCCGGTACCGAAGGCCAAGGGCGCGAGAATCGTCACCATCAGTAATCAGTTCCAGCAGTGGAGCAACGAGCCGTGGTACCCGCCGTATTCCGAGGGGGGCGACCGCTTTCCCGGCTGGTTGGTCTACGTGTTGACCGACGACGGCATCATCGAGGTCGACCTGTTGAAGCGATCCACGCGGCTGTTTTCCAATGAACCGGGGGTGCTCTCCGCCCATTACGTCAGCCGCGGCTTCCCGACCCCGCTGACAACGGATTCGCCGAAGTATCGTTCGGAGGTCAAGCAATTCATGGCCGTGCGAACGAAGGACCACGTTCTGGTTCTGGATTCGCAGGGCAAGTTGGCCTCTCGGTTTGCCATTCCCGCCGAATATCGCGAGGTGGGCTTCAGTTTCCACTTTCTCAGCGACAAGGCGGCCGTGCTGCAGATTTTCCCCCTCGCGCTTCGTCAGGTATTGTCGGAGCATACCAACGCCAGCCGGCTGCTGTGGATTGATACGGCGGGGACGATCGTCCGCCAGCGAGATTTCTCCGCTAGGGGATGGTACTTCTACGGCGAGCAGTTCCTTTCGCCCTGGCACACCTCGTATACGGCGCCGGCGCCGTTGGCAATGGCGGCCGCCTCGATGGGCCTGCAACCCTGGCTCTATGTTTCGTGGAGCGAGGAGCCGACGTTCGCAAACGGCCTCCAGAGATCGCTGGCGGAGTTCTGGCCGGCGCTGCTGATGATCTGCCTGTTCGGCGGCCTGATGGCCTGGCTTTGCTACCGGCGGCAGACGCGCTACGGGCTGCCGTGGACGAAGACTTGGGTGATGTTCGTCTTCCTGGGCGGGTTTCCCGGGCTGGTGGCCTACCATGTTCACCGCCGCTGGCCGGCCCTGAAGCCCTGTCCGAACTGCGGCCGCCCGCTCCCATGCGATCGAGACTCGTGTTTCTCCTGCGGCCGCGAATTACCCGCCCCGGCGCCCAAGGGCATCGAAGTCTTTGCCTGACGGGAGGGATTCGTTCCGCCGCCAGTTCCTCACGGTATGCCACCGACGCCGCCACCACGCAGGGTGGGGAACGGAGTTTTTTCGCGCTGGCCTCTTGACAATTATGACGAAAGTCGTAACAATAACGACAAACGCAAAAGGAAAGCCGCGATCCGTTGCGGCGGGAACTGTGCCAACGTGGCAGGGCTGGCGTTTCGCCACTTTTTTGCTTCCTCGTGCTTGACATTTAAGGCACATTACCTTAGAATGAAGGCAGCTTGCATTACAAGAAGCGAACCGTGTCCCGCCAGGTGGCCCCCCGTCGCAGGCGACGGATACCGGCTGAAGAGCGTTGCGGCGGCTGCCCGACCGGCACCTGCCGCTGAAGGTGAAATCGCATTTGTCCCGGCCCATGCTGAGCGCGGGTCGATCACATCAATCGTCTTGCGGCCATAACAATCCGAAAGCGAGGCAGCGCCAGCGCGGCTGGTTCAAACGGTAACGGCGCCCGATAGGGGCGCTTCACGATGAGCCTCTCCTTACGGGAGAGGTTCGATTGCGTGCCGGTAGCCGTACGTTGCCTTCGGATGATCTCCTCCTGGCTGCCCTCTCGTTGAACCCGGCCCGCATCAAGTCCGCGTAACGTCGCGTTACCGTTCCTGGCCAAGTGTCGCCGTTGCCGCGAGGACGGCTTGGCCCGGATGTTGGCAAGAAATCACCACCGGAGACCACGAGGTCTTGTTCGTCAGCGTGTGGCTGGCGCGACCACGTTGGTTTTCCCCTGCTGCGGAGGCAGCGATTCTTAAAAGGAACAATCCGATGCTTACACACACGAACATGATTCGTGTCGGCGCGGCTGCTCTGAGCAATTCCTTCATGCGGCTGGGCTACCCGATGTCTCGGCCGTCTTTTTGGACTTTCTTGGCCGCTTGCACGCTTGCCGCCTGCGCCACCGCGGCGCGGGCCGATATCCACGAGTGGACGACTGGCACGGGCGGCACTATCGTTCAATCGCCCACGCTTTGTCCTGGCGGGAAGGGAGTGTCGGCGGCGCCCGGCGCCTACTTAGCCAATCTCAACCTGTACATGGCCTACCTGGTCAACGCCAATCTTGCCGGGGCCAACCTCAGCGGCGCCTCTCTTTACTGGTCAAGATGCGACGGCGCCAACCTCCAGGGGACCAACCTCGGCAATGCCAACCTGAACTACACGACCTTTACCGGCGCCGACCTCACCAACGCCAATCTCGCCAATGCCACGATCACGGAGGCCAATCTTTCCGGCTGCAATCTGGCCGCTGCGCAGCTCTACGGCACGGTCGACTACAAGGCCTTCAACTTGTTGGGGATCACCCTGAGCGGCAACGACATGACGGGCTGGAACTTTGTCGGCCAGAACCTCCATGACGCGACCTTTCAAAACGCCAACCTGACCAATGCCAATATGCAAGACGCATACATGCTCAACCTGCGGGGCACCGGCGTCAATTTTCAGGGGGCCGACCTCACCGGCGCGAGCCTCAACATTGCCCACCTCGAAAACGCCAGTTTTCAGGGAGCAAACCTTACCGATGTCAACCTCTACAATGCCACGCTCACCGACGCCAATCTTTCGCAAGCCACGATCACCGGCGTCGATTTCACCTATTCCACTCTCACGGCCGGGCAGCTTTACAGCACGGCCAGCTACCAGGCCCACAACTTGCCGGGAGTTAGCCTCTCCGCAATCAGCCTGAACGGCTGGAGCTTCACCGGCCAGAACCTCACGGGCGCGAACCTGAGCGGCGGCAATCTGACCGGGGCCGATCTTACCAACGCCACCATCACGGGAGCGAACCTGAACGGAACGAGGCTCACGGCCGCCCAACTCTACAGCACGGCCAGCTACCAGGCCCGCAACTTGCACGGCATCGCTCTGGGTAGCAACACCATGACGGGCTGGGATTTTACCGGGCAAAACCTTTCAGCCGCCGATCTTTCCACCGGCAACCTGACCAACGCCAAGCTGACCGGCGCCCTGCTGACGGACGCACAATTCACCGATGCCGTGCTCACCGGTGCCGACCTGACCGGCGCCGATCTACGCGGAGCCGCCGACGCGGCCTTGGACGCGGCCATCACGCATAACACGATCCTCCCCGACGGAACGATCAACGGCCTCAGCTTGGGCGCAGGCGAAACCCTCACCCTTCACAACTATGCCGGAAACATCCCCGTCACGGTCTTGGGCCAAATGGCGATGCACCCCGGCGCCTCGCTGGCCATCGTGCTGGACGGTCAGCCCTGGGGCTCCACGCTTTCCTTTGCCCCCGGTATCTCCGTCTCCCTTGCCGGCGAACTGGACCTGACGCTTGCGGCCGGCGTCCGCCTCGGCGATCTGATCGGCGAAAGCTTCCAATTGTTCGATTGGAGCAGCGTCAGTCCCGATGGGCAGTTCCAGGTCGTGGCCGATCCGGGCTGGGACCTATCTCGGCTTTACACGTCGGGGCAGGTCACCTTTGTCGGGCAGGTACCCGAGCCCTCCACGTTCGCGATGCTCGGCCTGGGCGCCCTCAGCTTGCTCGCCTACACCCGGCGAAGGCGAAGACAGGCCTTGTCGGCCGCATCGGCATCGGCCGCTCTCGTGCGCGACGTTCGTCCATTCACCGGCAAAGAACAAGGAGATACTCCGATGACAGTAAGAATTCTTCCCGCCGTTGCGGCCATCCTCTCCACGATCGTATTGTGTGCCGGTACGGCCCAGGCCGATCCAATTACAATCGCCAACTATAGCTTCGAGAGTAACGTCGTGGCCGACGGCCAGCAGACCCTGAAGCATGCAAGCTGGACGCAGGTGTCGGGCATTTCGAATACGATCGTTACCCGCAATCCGACCAGTGCCGAGTTCGCCGGTGCCGGCGGCAATGGCAATCTGCCCTCGCCGGCCCTCGGTAGCCAAGCCCTCTACAACCCCTCGCTGACGGCCAATGATTGCGCCTGCCTGTATAACACCGCGACCGGCGTGTCCATCCCAGCCACTTTCCTCAACGGCGACCCCGTCGGCGATGGCAGTGGCGGCCTCCAGCCCAACGTAATTTATACCCTGACCGTCTGCATCGGCACGGCGTTGAACACGGTCGTCGCCGATGGCAACGACGGCTTCGCTCTCGGAATGGTGGATGTCACCGCCGGCGCGGCCTTCGAGGACTGGGAGTTTCCGTTCAACCAACTTCCCCGTCCGGGTCAGTTCCGGGACTTCAGCGGGTCTTTCAAAGGTAGCAACATCATCGACAACGACTGTTACTGTCCAGGTGACACGATTACTCTGATGATCGTTCTTGGCGCGGGCGCTTGGGCGGATAACGTGCGGTTTACCATCTCCGAAGCCGTGCCCGAGCCCTCGACGCTGGTGTTGCTGACCACGGGCATGCTGGGTCTGTTGGCCTACGCATGGCGAAGGCAACGAAGGGTGGCGTAACAGCTTCACCGACAGGCTTGCCCGCCGCGGATCGCCGCACCACGCGGCGGGCAAGCCCTCCGGCTCAACGCCCGAACGTCTTGTCGCCATGGGCCAGCGAACCAGGAACCAACTCGCTGATTGACCGTTTTCGCACATCGTGATAGACTGCGGCTATGCCCGGGCTTGTGATGAATGACGCATCGACCACCGCCAAGAAGGTCATCGCCAACGTCGAGAAAGTCATCGTCGGCAAACGCCGGCAGATCGTCCTGTCGTTGGTCTCCTGGTTCTGCGGCGGGCACGTGCTGTTGGAGGACGTGCCGGGGGTGGCCAAGACGATGCTCGCCCGGGCCCTGGCCCGCAGCGTCGGCTGCTCCTTCAAACGAATCCAGTGTACGCCCGACCTGCTGCCCACCGACGTGACGGGCGTCTCGGTCTTCAATCAAAAAACGACGGAGTTCGAGTTCCGCCCCGGCCCCATCTTCGCCCAAGTGGTGCTGGCCGACGAGATCAACCGGGCCACGCCGCGGACCCAGGCCGCGCTGCTGGAGGCCATGGCCGAAAGCCGCGTCACCGTCGACGGCATCACGCACGAGCTGCAGCCGCCCTTCTGGGTCGTCGCCACGCAGAACCCGATCGACCACGAAGGCACCTTCCCCCTGCCCGAGGCCCAACTGGACCGCTTCCTGGTCCGTTTCAGCCTGGGCTATCCGACGATGGACGAAGAGTTGAAGATGCTCGAACTGCTGGAACAAGGCAACCCGCTGGATCGCTTGGAGCAGGTCGTCAGCGCCGAAGAGCTGCTGGCGGCCCAGCAAGCGGTGCGCGGCATCCACGTCGACGTGAAGGTGCGCCGCTACATCACCCAAATCGTGCAGAACACGCGGACCTGCGACGACGTGAGCCTGGGCGGCAGCCCGCGGGCGTCGCTGGCCCTGTTTCGCACCGGCCAGGCGCTGGCGGCCGTGTTGGGGCGAACCTTCGTGCGGCCCGACGACGTCAAGCAGATGGCCGACGCCGTGTTGACCCATCGCCTGATCCTGCGGCCGGAGAGCCGACTGCGAAAGCTGACCGCCGCGGCGGTGGTGGCCGAAATTGTCGCCGACGTTCCGGTCCCCATGCTGGAAAAGGGAACCGACGCGTTCTGAAATGCGCGGCCGTAACAGGCTGGTCCCCTCTCCCTTTGGGAGAGGGTTAGGGTGAGGGCTTCCTTGTCGATGTGGTTCATTGCGGCTTTGCTCGTGTTGCTCGCGGCGCTCAGCTTCGGCCTGGGACTGCCGGCCTATGCCATGTATGTCCTGCTGGGCATCATGATCGTGAGCCGTTGGCTGGCCCGGCATTGGGTGCAAAACCTCACCGCGCTCCGCGAGTGCAACCGCTATTCGGCCGACATCGGCGACACCGTGGCGGTGGTCCTCACGCTCCGGAACAAGAGCTGGCTGCCCGTGGCTTGGGCCTTGGTCGAGGATTTGCTGCCGCTCCGGGCCCTCAACTATCAGCCACCCAGCCTGCAAGTTCAGGGCCGGCGCACCCAGTTGACCATGGTCGGCAGCCGCGGCCGGCATACGCTGCTTTACCAGTTGAAGTGCAATCGCCGCGGCTATCACCAGGTCGGCCCGCTGGTGGTCGAGACGGGCGACCTGTTCGGCCTGCACCGCCGCTACCGTGTGCTTACCACGCCGCACTTCCTGCTGGTCTATCCGCAGGTCGTGCCGCTGGAAGGTTTCGAGCTGGCCTCGCGGCGGCCCATCGGCGAAGTCCGCATCACCCACCGCCTTTACGAAGACCCCACGCGAATCGCCGGCGTGCGGCGTTACGAGGCGGGCGACCCGCTCAACCGGATTCACTGGCGGGCGACCGCCCGCACCGGCCAGTTCCACTCGAAAATCTACGAGCCGTCCTGCATCGTGGGGGCCACGGTGGTGCTCGATTTTCACCAGGCGGCGTTCGACCCGCACCAGGAGCCGTACCGCAGCGAGCTGGCCGTAACGGCGGCGGCCTCGCTGGCCAACGCCGTGTACGAAATGGATCAGCAGATCGGCTTGGTCACGAACGGCCGCGACGCCGCCGATCGCATTCGCCAGGAGGGCTGGGACTACGACATCCGCTCGCGCAAGGCCGCCCGGCAGGCCGCCGCCATGCGCGAATCGAGCGATCGGCTCCAGCCGCTCGTGGTTCCTACGCGCCGTGGGCCGGAGCAACTGCTGCGAATTCTGGAAACGCTGGCCCGCGTCGAGTTGACCGACGGGCTCAGTTTCGCGCAACTGTTGGACGAGACGGCCAGCCGGCTGCCCCGCGATGCGACGGTCGTGGCGCTGCTGGCCGCGCCGAGCATCGAGACGGCCGTGGCCCTGGGCGGGCTCCGCCAGCACGGGTTTGCCGTCACGGCTATCATTAACGTATATGACGACCTCGAGTTCGAGCGGACCTCCGCCCAACTGGCGGCCGAAGGCGTTGAAGCCCGCCACCTGAAAAGTGTCGAGGCGCTGCCGAACTTGTGCCGACAGTATGTGCTACGGTGAGGCGATTCAGGCCATGCTGAGCGCAGCGAGAAGTCATCCTGAGCGCAGCGAAGGATCTCCCGCCGATTTCCGCGAGATCCTTCGCTGCGCTCCGGATGACCGGCGTATTGAATACTTGATTTCTATGCGATGCCCCAAGCAAACTGCAATATGACGCAATCTCTACCCCAACTTCGCCTCGGCCCCTTGGAGATCGGCTTTCCCGTCGTTCAGGCGGCGTTGAGCGGCTACAGCGATTGGCCGATGCGGGTGATCGCCCGCCGGCTGGGCGCGGCCTACACCGTCTGCGAGGTGATGCTTGACCAGTTCATCCTCAACGTAACAAAGGGTCGCAAGGCGAAGCGATTTCTCCGCGTCAGCGACGAAGAGCATCCCTGTGGGGCGCAATTGATGGGCGCCGTGCCTGAACAATTCCCCCCGGCGGCACTGAAGCTCGTGGACGCCGGCTTCGACGTGATCGATCTGAACTTCGCTTGCCCGGTGAAAAAGGTTTTGGGCCGCTGCCGGGGCGGCTTCCTGCTCAGCGATCCGGAGACGGCGCTGTCGATCGTCGGCCGGGTGCGAGATGCCCTGCCGCCCGGCATGCCATTGACGGTGAAGATGCGCCGCGGCATGGACCAGAGCCCGCAAAGTCGCGAGCGGTTCTTCACCATCTTCGACGGCGCTTTTCGGCTGGGTGTCTGCGCCATCACGGTTCACGGCCGGACCGTGCGGCAGCGGTACGAAGGAAATAACTCGGGCGAGTTTCTCCGCGAGGTGAAGGAGCATGCCGGCCCGCACACCGTGCTCGGCAGCGGCGACCTGTTCACGGCGCAAAATTGCCTCGACATGTTCCGGCAGACCGGCGTGGACGGGGTTTCGGTGGCCCGCGGTGCGATCGGCAACCCGTGGATTTTTGCCCAAGTCCGCGCGTTGGCCGACGGCGTGGTGCTTCCGCCCCCGAGCCTGCACCAACAGCGCGAGGTGATTGCCGAGCACTATCGGCTGACCGAACAGATTTACGGGCCCGCCCGCTGTTGCCAGCAACTGCGCAAGTTCGGCATCAAGTACGCCCAGCTCCATCCGCAAAACCGGCAGGTGCGCGACGCCTTTGTGGCCGTGACCCAGCCGAGCCATTGGCGAGCGGTGCTCGACCGCTGGTATGCCGAGGACCTCCCCGGCGTGCAGCCGTCGGCCCCGGCCGAAGGATACTACGCCTGACGGTTCGCACTCACGGGGGAGACAGCTTCACGGCGTCCAGCCCGAAGAAATACTTTGCTCCCTTCGACCGCGGGTTGCTGCCGGCGACCTGGACGCGGACGCGTATCTTGCCGCCCTGGGGCTCGAAGCGGCCCAATTCGATCGGACCGCTGGCAACGGGCACGGCATGATAGGCATCGAAGGCGCTGCCGGCAGAATTCCCGTTCACGCTGAAACGCAGAATCCCGTAGTCATAACTCTTCGTGCCGTACAGCGTGACTTTGCGCGGACGATCGCCGGTGGCCGGGATATCGAGTTCCACGAAGTCGCCTATCCTGGTCGCCTGGACGAACAGTTGCCGCCCGCCGCTCCATTGCCCCTCCTGCAGGCCGCCGTCCTGAGTATCGATGCGCAGAGCCGGCGATCGGGCGGCGATGGGGAGCGTTTCGCACTCAATCGCCCCGGCGATGCGGAACTCGGCGGGATTCTCGCGAATCGGCGCGGATGCCTCCCGGGGCTGCGGCCGGCGATTGTGCGTCGCTCCGGGCCGCGCGTACCAGAACGTGCCTACGGCATAATCGACTTGCGTGTCGGCCCAGTTCCAAACCTCCATGTCGTGCTTCAAAGCGGTTTGGAAGGGAATGCCGTCGAGCAGGCGCAACCGGGAGGTCGTGGTATAACCTCGCCAATCGCTCTGGCGGTCGCGCTGGGGCATGGAGATGAAGGGCGAACTGAAGT
>Ga0181520_10002967_pt1 | contig 30570 bp, 23 predicted proteins | sample PEATcosm2014_Bin_29_FD_132451 | JGI IMG/M metagenome (GOLD analysis project Ga0181520, IMG submission 132451) | Peatland microbial communities from MTU Mesocosm Facility, Houghton, MI, USA - PEATcosm2014_Bin02_30_metaG | ecosystem: Environmental > Terrestrial > Soil > Wetlands > Peat | place...
AAAAGAAAGAGATGCGGGCGGCCTACGTCGAGACCCTGATCGAGCTGGCGCGCGAGAACCCGGACATCGTGATCCTCGAGGCGGACCTGATGAAGGCCACGGGCACGGGAGCCTTCGCGAAGGCCTTCCCCGACCGCGCCTTCAACTCGGGCGTGGCCGAGGCGAACATGGTGGGCGTCGCCTCGGGACTCTCCGCGGCGGGCAAGATCCCCTTCGCGGCCACCTTCGGCAGCTTTGCGGGCAGGAGGGACTACGACCAGTTCTTCCTCTCGGCGAACTACGCCCAGCTGAACGTCAAGCTCGTCGGGACCGACCCTGGAGTCACGGCAAAATACAACGGGGGGACCCATATGCCCTTCGAGGACCTCGTCCTGATGCGCGCGATACCTGGCCTCGTCGTCCTCGAGCCCTCAGACCCCGTGAGTCTGTCGGCTCTCGTCCGGCGGTCGGCGGAGCGCTATGGCTGCGTCTATCTCCGCATGCCCCGCGGCAGCGCCGACATCCTCTACCCCGCGGGGGAAAGCTTCGAGATCGGAGAGGCAAAGGTACTTCGGCCGGGGAAGGACGCCGCGATATTCGCCCTCGGGGCCCTCATGGTCGGCGAAGCCATCAAGGCCGCGGATAGCCTGGCGGCACGGGGAGTAGGCGCCGCCGTCGTCGACGTATTGAGCCTCAAGCCCCTCGACACCGAGACGCTTTTCGGCCTCGCGCGGGATACGGGCCGGGTCGTCGCCTGCGAGAACGGACAGGCCTCGGGCGGCCTGGGCGGGGCGGTGGCCGAGACGCTGCTCGAGGCTGGCATTCCGGTCAAGTTCTCACGTGTCGGGGTGAAGGACGAGTTCGGCGAAGTGGGCACCCAGGAGTACCTGCAGGAACGCTTCGGCCTCACGGCGAAGCGCGTCGAGGAGGCCGTGCTCGGCCTCTTATAGACCCTTGCCGAGGGAAAAAACAATTGAGCTTAACGCTTGCCGAAATACTTATCGTTTGCTGCGCCGCATTCTTAACGGGAATCTCGAGGACGGGCGTTCCCGGCATGGGGATCCTCCTTGTTCCCCTTGTCGCCATGGCGATGCCCGTTCGGGCCTCCACGGGCTTCCTCCTGCTGATTCTCGTGGAAGCCGATCTGATGGCGGTACTGTACTGGCGTCGGAGGGCCGTGTGGCCCCAGCTGTTCCGCGTCCTGCCGTGGACGGCCTTGGGAGTCGTAGGCGGCTACTTCGTCATGAGGCTGCTCGATGATAGAGGGTTCAAGTCCATCCTCGGCGCGATGATCGTGGGTATCGTCGCCTTGGATCTTGTACGTCGATGGGCGCGCGTCGGGATCGCCCCCGAGAACAAGGCTTTCTCTGCGGTCGCGGGGATTCTCGCAGGAGCCTTCACGATGATAGCCAACGCGGCGGGGCCGATCATGACGATCTATCTGCTGTCGATGGACCTTCCCAAGGAAGAGTTCGTCGGGACCGGGGCCATCTTCTATTGCATAGTCAACCTGTTCAAGGTTCCCTTCAGCGTCTCGCTCGGTCTCGTCACGTGGAGCACGCTGCGCAGCGACCTGATGCTCCTTCCTCTCATCGCGCTCGGCTGTCTCGTAGGCATCTTCTGCATGAGAAAGCTCCCGCAAAAAACCTTCAATATCCTAGCTCAAGCCCTAGCGGCCCTGGGCGGTTTTAAGCTGTTCTTCTAGGCTCCTGCCGCACATGGTCGGAATCATCGTCTATCCCGAATCATAGGCCGCTTTTCGATGAGTCTCCGGCTAATAGCCTTTAGGCTTTCGTAGTTCCCGTGGCCGAGTTCCCCGAGAAGGTGGCGGCCGCCAGGGCATACAAGGCGATGGCTGCGACGAGGACGAAGGAATAGCCGGCTGAAATGGAAAAAAGGCGCGCGAAAACCGTACCCGTGACCGAGAGCGCGCCGTTGACGCCCCAGGCCCAGGGAATCAGCTCCGGCCTCGAGAAAGAGAGGGCGCTCAATCCCGTGGGGAAGGGGATGCCGAGGCAGAAGGCTGCGGGCGCGATGGCCAAGGCGGCGATGCAGATTTTCAGGCCAAGGCCCAAGCCGAGGAGGCCGTTCACGACCGGCGTGAGGCCGAAGAGGTAGAAGAGGCAGGAGAGAGCGATGCCGGCCGCGGCAATGAGGACCCGGCGCTGGCTCGACGCGCGCCAGGAGGAGCTGGAGAGGCTCCCGAGGCCCGAGAGGACGAGCATGCACGTGATGACGACGGAGTTGGAGAAGATCGGGTCGACGAGGAAGAAGGTGAGCCGCTGGATGAGGAAGATCTCGATCATCATGTAGCCCAATCCCAGGCACGCGAAGTAGGCGATGATCCTGAGGGTCCCCTTCCTGCGAGCGAAGAGCTCCCGCCGCCGACCGATAATCGGGACGAGGATGATGATGAGGCCGAAGACCGCGGACAGGCAGAGGGTGGCTACGAGGAGAAGGTATCCCCACTCCTCGGAAAGCTCGCGAATGTCGGCCGCGACGGCGGGGAGGAGGGCCGGCTTGACGTAGGCGGTGTAATACGGCTTGTCGTCGGTGGCGGGGCGGATCGAGAAGGGATAGGCCGCGTAGAAGGCCTCGGCTCGGCCCGAGAAGATCGAGTCCAAAGTATAATAGTATAAGTCCTCTTGAAGAAGATCTTCGCCGGAGGCGGCGGGAACCTCGGAGACGGCAGGGCTGTCGCTCGAGGCCGCGCCCGCCGTTCCGAGCTGCTCGGCGTACCATCGGAGGACCGCGTCGGACCCCAGCGATGGCCTTGGCATGCCCGGATAATAGCAAGGGATGAAGGACATGCGAGAGCAGAAGGACCGTAGGATCCGAAGCTCGTCCCCGACGAAGGGACCGTTCTTTACGAGGATTGTCGCGGTCGACAGGAGCTGGTCGAACACGAAGACGTCCTGGCCGGGGTCGGCAATTCCGCGAATTCGCAGGGCCTCGGCCACGGTGGAGAGCAGCTTCGGCACGTTGCGCGGCGGCGTCAGTCGGTTCCACACGGTGATCGATAGGATGCCTCCGGGCCGGAGCGTCGTCAGGTAGGACGCGATCCCCTCGGCCGTGTAGAGGAAGTTCTCAGTAACGGGATTGCCTCCCGTTTGAGAGAGGCCGACCGAATCGACGAGGCCGATCTCGACGAGGTCGAATCGCTCCTTGGCGCCGAGCGCGAAAGCCCTCGGCTCCGTGGGGACCACTCGGATCCTGGGATCGCGCAGGACGTCGCCCGTATATTCCCGGAGGAAGGGCTCGTCGCGGAGCATGGAGACGAGGATCGGGTCGGGTTCGACTATCGTCGCGCTTCGCGCGCCGTGATGGATGGCCGCGTCGGCCCCGAGTCCCCCGCCTAGCCTGAGGAGGAGGACGTCGGGCCTGTCGAGGAGCAGGTAAGGCGCGGCCATCGGCAGGTAGTCGAAATAGGCTGATTCCGACGGCTCGAGCCTGCGCATGATTCCCATCGGACCGTCGCCGTCGACATAGAGTCCGAGGAATGCATTCTCGGGCATCGCGACGATATCGCTCGACGCGTTGTCGCTGAGCCCCGGCGCGACGTGGAAGAACGAGCTCGAATAGGCGTCGAACTCCCCGGTCGGGCCGAATGAATGGTAGACCGGCTTGGCGTCGGGAAAGGATCGCGCGTAGTTGATCGGCTTGAATTCGGATACGCGGATATTCCCGAACATGGCCAGTAGGGCCAGGGATGCGCACATGAGGCCGGCCGAGGCCAAGCCGGCTCCGAAGGGAAAGGAGAGCCGCCCCTCATCGTCGCGGTAGCCGACCAGGCTGAGCAAGGCCGCCAGGGAAGCGAGGGCGGCGAGGGGTCCCACGAGGCGCTCGGGCGGCAGAAGGTACAGCGCGGCGAGGAGGACGAAGCCGCCTAGGCCCGAGCCGAGCATGTTCCAGAAGTACAGCCGATGGATCCTCGATCGGAACGCCATGAAAGAGACCCCGAGGTAGAGGGCGCCGATAAAGAAGGGGATCGCGTACAGCGCGTAGAAGGCGGCGAGGAAGAGATATTGGCGACGGTCGGTGGTGATCATGACGGGGTTGAAAGGAAGCTGCTGCGCGACCACGTAGACTATCGCCATCGCCGGCCCGACGAGGGCGGCGGAGGCGGACAGCCAACGATCCGCGTTGCGCTCGACCCGCTTTTCGAGGAAGGTGAGGAGGGTACCCGCTAGGCCGTAGCCCAGGAGGGCGATGCTGATGACCATGCTGCCGAAATTTGACCAGCTCCCCACGGCGAAGCAGCGCATGACGGCGAGTTCATAGGCGATCATCACCATGGAGAGGAGGAAGAGCGATGCTAGGCGAAATCCGGCGAGCCGCGGTCTCATTCTCCGCCTCCGCTGCCTGAATCGTCCAGGCTGTATCTGCTCCCACCGCGCGAGGTGAAGGGTACGAAAATCACTTTCCGGCCTCGATATATATCGCTTCGCTCGAAGGTAAAGCCCCCGCCCGGCGCGGGCCGCTTCACTATGCGGAGAACCGTTTGGCCCGATGGAGGCCCTACGGGTATGACCATGATGCCGTTCGGGGCGAGCTGCCTGAGCAAGGGCGGCGGTATGTGGTCGATGCCCGCCGTCACGATGATTTTCTGGAAGGGGGCGTACTGAACCCATCCGAAGTAGCCGTCTCCGTTCTTCCTGATTATCGAGGCGTATTCCGGATAGCGTTTCGAGAGCCTGCGATATATCCCATCCGTCTCGCGGAACAGGGCCGGGACTATCTCGATCGTGTAGACGTGATCGGAAAGCTCGGAGAGCAGCGCGGATTGGTAGCCGGAGCCGGTGCCGATCTCGAGTATGCGATCGCCGCGCTCGGGCTCTATGCTCTGCGTCATGTGCGAGACCATGTGCGGACCCGAGATCGTCTGGCCGTAGCCGATGGGAATTGCCGTATCGTCGTATGCCTTCTTTTTATTATAGGACCGAGCGAAATACTCGCGCGGCGCATAGAGGAAGGCCCTGAGGACGGACGGGCCGGTGATGTCCTTGCGTCCGAGAATGACCTGGGCACGAGCCCATTTCCTCTCCAGGAAGGGCCGGGTCTCGTCGCTATGCGCCAGCATCCAGGCGATGTAGTCTTTCTCGGAGTCGGCGGGCAGGGCATCCGCGACTCGGGGCCGGGAAGGGGACTCGATGGCTTCCTGAAGCTGCACTGCGGTCTCGGGCTCCGCGGCCGCGGCGGGCGGCACCGGCGATTGGGCGATTCGGCCGGCGTCCTTATCTGCGGGCAAGGAGAGATAAATCCATGTCGATGCGCAGATCAGAGCGGGAGCGAGGATAGCGGGCAGGACTGCGCGAAGGCCCGACGCCGCTATGCGGGGGGATGCGGAGACGGCTCTTCCCCGTCGGTCGCGACGACGGCGCGCGGAAGCGCAGATCGGGCATCCCGAGGGTTCGGAGTATTCGAAGCCGCATTTTTGGCAAGTCGGCAATGGGCACCTCCCCGCAGAGTCTATCGGGACGGCATCGAAGCGGCCAGTACCCGCCTAAACTCGTCGGCTTGGCTTATGATATCGCTGTGGTCGTATTGGCTTGATAGAAAGACAACCCGGTGCCGAAGCGACCGGCCGTTGTCTTCGGGGTCGTCCTTCGCCGTCACGACGGGGATTCCTCTGGCCTGAAGGGCTTCAGCCATCCCCCGCGCGTTGTCTGCCGGATCGCCCCCATCGGAGCAGATTGAGACGAAGCTCCCCTTGCCTTCCTGTATCCACTCGGCGAAGCGCTCCACGTCATCGTACAGAGCGTCGAAGAGGCAAACCTCGCCGACCTTGGCGGCCGCCCCGCGCTGGCTCAGGATGCGCGAGATTATATGGTAGGCGCCGCTATGCCCCGCGAGGATTATATCCTTGGCCTCGAGCCGAGGAGTGACTCCGCCGGCATGGAGGGCCTCGAGCAGCTGGCCCACGAGAGCGTTAAAACCGTCGTCGCGCTCTAGTTTGCCGGCGAAGGAGTCGGGAGCATCGCGTGCCGTTTCCGGCATGACGAGCAGCGCCTTGGCGCCACTCGCCGAGAATTGGCGAAAAAGGTCGAAATCGCGCGCTGCCTTGGATACCGAGGAATACCATCCATGGAAGAAGAATACCAGGTCGACTTTACCCTCGGGCGAATAGCCGGACGGGATGAATACGACGACCGAAGGATCGTCGTAGTGCCCTTCGCTCGGATAAAAGTCCCCAGCGTAAGAATAGCCTTCCCGTCGCGCGGCATCGGGAAAGGGCGCCGCCTCGAGATCGAACGTTATGACTCTCCCGTAATCGTTGCTCGCCACGCTCGGCGGATCCGAAGCGCGCGTGCGCGTCCCTTCCTGACCTTCGAGAAGCATGGCCGCGGCCATCAGGAGAAAGGCGCCGGCGATGAACGGCGAGCGCGGACTACCTCGCCCCGATCGAAACGTAGTCCCGCTCCTCGGGCCCGTCGTAAATCTGTCGGGGTCTCATGAGCTTCTGCTCCGGGTCGTCGAAGGCCTCGAGCCAGTGAGCGAGCCAACCACAGGTCCTCGGTACGGCGAACATCATCGTGAATAAGTTGGACGGCAGGTTCATCGCGCGATAGATGAGGCCCGAATAGAAGTCGACATTGGGGTAAAGCTTGCGCGCGATGAAATAATCGTCCTCGAGGGCCATGCGCTCCACCTCCAAGGCGACCTCGATGAGGACGTTGCTGCCGGTGATGCGGAAGACTTCCTCGGCCGTCTTCTTTATGATGCGGCAACGGGGGTCGTAATTCCTGTAGATCCGGTGCCCGAAGCCCATCAACCTGCACTCCCCCTTCTTGACGCGCTCGATGAAGGCGGGGACATTGTCCGGCTCGCCGATGAGCTCGAGCTGGGAGAGCACAGCCTCGTTGGCCGCGCCGTGCAAGGGACCATAGAGGGCCGCCGCCGCGCCGGCGAGGGCCGAGTAGGGGTCCCCCTGGGCGGAGCCTATGACGCGCATGGCGGTCGTACCGGCATTCTGCTCGTGGTCGGCGTGGAGGACCCAGAGCACGTTGAGAGCATGCTCGAGGACCGGGTCGGGCTCGTACTTCACTTCGGTCATCCTGAACATCATGTTGAGGAAGTTGCCGACGTAGGACAGGCTGTCGTCGGGGCCGTTGAAGGGCCAGCCCTGATTATGCCGGTACGCGCAGGCCGCGATCGTCGGGACCTTCGCGATGATGCGCGCGACCTGCAGGCGGCGATTGGCGGGATCGGTCACGTCCCGGGAATCCGGATAGAGCGTGGCCAGCGAGGCGATGGAGCTGATGAAAAGGCTCATGGGGTGGGCGTCGTATCGGAAGGTCTCGACCAGATTCTGGATGTTCGTGTGCAGCATCGAATGATAGCGAATTTCCTGCTCCCACTTCGAGAGCTGGGGAGCGGTGGGCAGTTTGCCGAAGATCACGAGGTACGCGACCTCGAGGAAGCTCGCGTTCATCGCGAGCTGCTCGATGGGGTAGCCCCGGTAGCGCAGTATCCCCTTTTCGCCGTCGACGTAGGTGATGGAGCTTCTCGTCGAGGCGGTATTCGCGAATCCGGGATCGTAGGACATGAGGCCGAAGTCCGCATCCCCGGCCTGTATCCTACGCAGGTCCATGGCCCTGATCGTCCCATCCGTTATAGGCAGCTCGTAGCTCGTTCCGGTGCGGTTGTCGATTACGGTGAGGCTTTCTTTCGGTGCCATAAGGACTCCTATAACGAGGATGAAGCAGGGTGTCGCTCGAGCGCTCGCGCCAGCGCGCGGTCAAGCTCGGCGGCCGCCTTGTCTATGAATAGCTCGGTGTCCTCATAGCCCGAGGGTCGAGGCTCGATCAGGGCGACGAGGTCCTTCGTCACTATCCCCGCTTCGATGATGCCGATGACGGCGCGCTCGAGCTCGTCGGCGAATCGGACCACTTCAGGGGTCGCGTCGAGCTCGCCGCGCTTGCGGATCGCTCCCGACCAGGCGAAGATCGAAGCGACCGAATTGGTGCTCGTCGGATTGCCCTTCAGGTGCTCGTAGTAATGTCGCCGGACGGTACCGTGGGCCGCCTCGTACTCGAAGGCTCCGTCAGGGGAGACGAGCACCGAGGTCATCATCCCGAGGGAGCCGAAGCCCGAGGCGATCATGTCGGAGAACACGTCTCCGTCGTAGTTGGTGCAGGCCCATAGTATGCCGCCGGGATGCTTCATGACCTGGGCTACCGCGTCGTCGATGAGGAGGTAGCGGTAGGAGATGCCCGCGGCCCGCAGGGCCCCCTCGCGGCGCGCCGCCTCCGCGGCGAAGATGTCCTTGAAGCGAGCGTGGTAGGTCTTGCTGATCGTATCCTTAGCAGCGAACCAGATGTCGATTCTCTCCGATAGGGCGTAGGCGAAGCAGGCCTTCGCGAAGGAGAGGATCGACGCATCGGTGTTGTGCATGCCCATGATGACGCCCGGGCCCGAAAACTCGTGGATGGCGAGGCGGGTCGGCGATCCCGTCCCCGCCGGCGTGAAGACCAGCTCGGCGAGGCCCGCTCCGTGCACCGCGAAGTCCACCGCCTTATAGAGGTCGCCATAGGCGTGGCGGCCGATCACTATCGGCTTCTCCCAGGAGCGCACCGCGGGCTTGATGTTCCGGACGAGTATGGGCTTCCGGAAGACCGTCCCGTCGAGGATGCCGCGGAGAGTGCCATTGGGGGAGGGCCAGGCCTTCTTCAGCCCGTACTCGCCGACCCGGTCGGCATCGGGGGTTATGGTCGCGCACTTCACTCCTACACCGACCCGCGCTATCGCCTTGGCCGCCGCGACGGTCACCGCGTCGTCCGTGCGATCGCGTTCCTTGATCCCGAGGTCGTAATAATCGAGCTCGATGTCGAGGTGGGGGAGGATGAGCTTGTCCTTTATGAAGGCCCAGATGACCCGCGTCATCTCGTCGCCGTCGAGCTCCGCAATGGGGTTTTTCACGGGGATCTTCATCGTTGTCTCTCCTCTTTTGCGGCCGACGCGGCCGCGAGCGCTCCGCCGGCCAGGGCGATCTTCCGTTGCCGGTCGGTGAGCTCGCAGAGCACCTCGAACTCGATATCCTTGGTTCTGTCCCTGACGAGCAGCTCCCTCGCTCCCGATGCGACGTGGGCGCGGATATCGGCTATCTCGATCTCGTCGCCCCGTTCCACCGCGGCATAATCGGCGTCCTTGGCGAATGCGAGGGGAAGGATTCCGAAGTTGACGAGGTTGGCGGCGTGAATGCGCTCGAAGGACTTAGCGATGACGGCGCGTACGCCGAGGGCGGCGGGGCAGATGGCCGCGTGCTCGCGCGAGGAGCCCTGGCCGTAGGAGAGGCCGGCAATGACGATATTGTGCTTTCCCGCGTCGCGTGCGGCCGCCGCCCTCGCGGCGAAGCCGGGATCGACCCCCTCGAACACGAAGGCGGAATAGGCCGCTATATTGCTGCGGTACTTCATTCGCGCCCCGGCGGGCATGATGTGGTCGGTCGTTATCTTATCGCCCACCTTGATCGCCGCGACTCCGATGATCTTCTCAGGTAGGGGAGCGGTAGAGGGCGGTCCCCCTATGTTGGGACCGCGGACTATGCCGACGCGCGCCCGATCCACGGGAGGGAGGGGCCCCAGGATCATGCCGTCGTCAACGACGAAGCGCTCCGGACTGCTTGGCCGGGGCGGGTCGATCTTCAGCTCCGCCTCGACGTCGCGGCCGCTCGCGATGCGGCCGAGCAGGGCCGATGAGGCGGCGGTCTCGGGGCTGACAAGGTAGACTTGAGCGTCCGACGTGCCCGAACGGCCCTCGAAGTTGCGGTTGGAGCTGCGCAGGGACACGGCCCCGCTGGCGGGGGCCTGGCCGTTGCCGATACAGAAGGAGCAGGAGGGCTCGACGAGGCGGGCGCCCGCTTGGATGAAATCGGCGAGATAGCCGTCCTTTTCGATGTTCATGATCACTTGGCGTGAGCCTGGGGTCACGACGAGGCTTATCTCGGGCGGTATCCTGCGGCCGCGGAGCATAAGGGCGACCGTGGCGAGATCATTGTAGGACGAGTTGGTGCAGGAGCCGATGCAGACCTGGTCCACCTTTATGGAAGAAAGGCTTCGCACGGGCACTACGTTGCCCGGTGAGTGAGGAGCGGCCGCCAGGGGCTCGAGCTCGCTCAAATCGATCTCGACTTCCATCGCATAGTCCGCGTTCGGATCGGCTGCCAGAGGCTTCCAGTCGACCTCGCGGCCCTGCGAGCGGAGGTAATCGCGCGTCCGCTCGTCGCTCGGGAAGATCGAGGTAGTGACTCCGCACTCGGCGCCCATGTTGGCCACCGTCGCTCGCTCGGGGACCGAGAGGCTTGCGAGTCCAGGGCCCGCGTACTCGAATATCCTGCCGACGTTTCCCTTAGTACCGAATTTCTCGAGCATTTTGAGCACGAGGTCCTTGGCCGAAACCCAGGGGCCGAGTTTCCCCTTGATGACTATGCGGATGACATCGGGACAGGGCAGGTAAAATGGAGAGCCGCCCATCGCGAGGGCCACGTCGAGGCCGCCGGCGCCGATCGCCGCCATGCCTAGCCCACCTCCGGTCGGGGTATGGCTGTCGGAGCCGAGAAGCGTCGCGCCCGGCTTGCCGAAGCGCTCGAGGTGGACTTGATGGCAAATGCCGTTACCGGCGCGCGAAAGTCGGATCCCGTACCTGCGCGCGACCGAGAGGAGATAGCGGTGGTCGTCCGCGTTCTCGAAGCCGATCTGGAGGGTGTTATGATCGATGTAGCTGACCGAGAGCTCCGTAGCCAGGCGATCGATGCCCAACGCCTCGAACTGGAGATAGGCCATAGTCCCCGTGGCATCCTGAGTGAGGGTCTGATCGATGCGGATCCCTATCTCGCTTCCGCTTTTCCATTCGCCCTCGACGAGGTGGGGTTCGAGTATCTTCCGCGTCAGGTTCATGCCCATGTTACCTCCAGAACTTCACTAAAGCATACTCGGCCTCGAGAATCTATATTTGAACTAGCGATGGCTATTTATACCGATCCTATGAATAAAAATGCAATGGTGCACGGAATATTCTTTTTACGGGAACGTTCCCTGCCTTTTCCGCCATTCCCCCGGCGGCATGCCTTCTACTTCCTTGAAAGCTTCGTGGAAACGCCCTGGCGAACCGAAGCCGGATTCTTGGGCAATATCCTCGACCGTCCTATCGCTTTCCTTTAAGAGCCGCTTCGCCCGGGCGAGTTTAGCCCGTACGATCTCCTCGTGGAGACTCCGATTCATCTGCCCGCGAAAGCGCGTCTCGAGGGAGCGCCTCGAGACGGGGACCAGTCGGAGCAGGTCCGATACGTCGATGCCCTCGTGGGCGTGCGCGCGGATGAAGGTGACCGCCTTGCCGACGAGTTCGTCTTCGCAGGTGAAGATCCGCGTCGACTCGCGTTCCGCTACGCCTTTTGGAGGCACCGCGGTGCGCGAGCCCTCCGAAGCGCCCCCGGGGCCGATCCCCTGCGAGTCTTCGAGCGCGGCGTCGAGGGTGGCAGCGGCTCGGAAGCCGATAGCCTCGCAGTCGAGCATGATGCTCGAGAGACTGGGGGAGGCGAGCTCGCAGAGGATATCCTCGTTGTCCACGCCGAGTATGGCGAGGGAGTCCGGGATCGCGATCCCGAGGCGACCGGCAAGTTCAGTGGCGCGGAGGCCGGTCGTATCGTTACAGGCGAAGAGCGCGGTAGGCGCCTTGAGGGCAGAGAGAAAGGCTTCGAGATCTTCGAGTCGTTCGCCTCCCTTCGCGCCTATTCCCGTTTCTTGACGTCCTTCCCACCAGGCTAAGGGTCGCTCGAAAGACGGGAAACCCTCTTCTCGACCATCATTCCTCGCGCCCTGGCCCAGGCCTTGCCGCTCGAGGCCCTTCGCGAATCCTTTGCGTCGTTCTTCCGACCAGAGCGTGCCGCGAACGCCCAGAAAGGCGAAGCGCGAGAAGCCGCAGCCCGAGAGATGGAGGGCGGCCTCGTAGCCGGTTAGGAAATCGTCGTTGGTGACGCTGCGGAAATGAGGACGAGAGTAGGCGCCTGCGACATCGACGACGGGCAGGTCGAGACTCGAAAGCCTGTCCGCGGTCGACGCGTCCTCAGCACGCGCAATGATGCCGTCCCCGCCCCAATTACCTAAATCCGTAAGGGAATGGAACATCCAGCCATAGCCAAAAAGACGCCAGTCGAGCTTGGATTTGGCGTAACGCACGAGGCCTCGGGCTATTCCATGTTCGTAATAGTCCATGAGTTCCATGCATATGGCGATGTTGCGCATTTCGATAGCAAGTATACGCATTTTGAGTATAGTGTAAAACCTGGAAAGGCGCTACTGTTTGGACAGAGACGAGAAGTGCGAGGAGGATCTGATGGAATACAAATTTCCGAAGGCCAAGGAGCCGATACCCTCCGCCGGGAAGGACGATCTCATCGTCATAGCGGGCGCGGGCGGATTCATCGCGGGTAATTTGGCGGCCTATTTCAAGCATAAGGGATTCAACCGTATCAGGGCGATAGACAAGAAGCCGGTCTACGAGTGGTATCAAACCGTCCCAGGCGTCGAAAACTTGAGCCTCGATCTTTCGATCGAAGAGAATTGCCGACGCGCCGTCGAGGATGCGACGGAAGTCTACAACCTCGCGGCCGATATGGGCGGCATGGGCTTTATCGAGACCCACCGCGTCGACTGCTTGCGGTCCATCCTGATTAACACCCATATGGTCGAGGCCGCCTGGCGTGCCGGTTGCAAACGCTACTTCTATTCTTCCTCGGCCTGCGCCTACAACACCGACCTCCAGCAGGATCCTCACGTACGGGCCTTGAAGGAGTCCGACGCCTATCCTGCGATGGCCGAGCGGGGCTATGGCTGGGAGAAGCTCGTCTCGGAGATGTTCTGCCAGGAGTACTGGGCCGAGCGCGGGATGGCCACCTTCATCGCCCGCTTCCACAACGTCTACGGTCCCTTCGGCACCTGGATGGGAGGCCGCGAGAAAGCCCCGGCGGCCATCGCGCGTAAAGTACAGGAAGCGATCGAGTCCAAGAGCGGCACTATCGATATATGGGGCGACGGCACTCAGACCCGCAGCTTCATGTATATCGACGACTGCGTGCTGGGCATAGATAAGATCACCCACTGCGACGAGCTCGTGGCTACTCCCATCAACCTCGGCTCTTCCGAGCTGATAGAGATCAACTACCTCGTCACCCTGGCCGAGGAGATCGGAGGCGTGAGGCTCAAGAGGACCTATAGTCCCGATGCGCCCAAAGGCGTGGCCGGTCGCAACTCCGACAATGACTTCATAAAGCGGATCCTCAAGTGGGAACCCTCGACGCCGTTCAGAGTCGGCCTCGAGAAGACTTACCGCTGGATCGAGACCCAGCGAGCCGCGCGCAAGGCCGGCCGCCGCGTAGTCGACTGAGTCCATGCCTCGCGACATTTCCGACGCGATAGGCGGCATACCATATAGACTCGCGCTTTGCGGCGGCTGGATAGACCAGCCGTTCGTGTCTGAGCGCAATCCATCGCCCCCGGGCTCCATGACCGTCGTCGCCGTGGAGCCTGATTTCCGCTTCATGGATTACGCCGGCATGGCGACGAGCACCCGTAAGGCGGCATCCGGCCTGTGGGGCAAGTACCTTCCCGACAAGCCTCCCGCCGAGCTCGTACGCGAACTCTATGCCGAGGAGAACCGGGCCAAGGCGGAGCCTTCGGGCTCGCAGGACATGGTCGGCCTCGTCTATCCGGGTATCGTGCGGATGGACTTCGACGCCTCGAGCGAAGGCGGGATATTCCCCGTCAGGATCGAATCCTGTCAGGATGCCGGCGTGGTTTCCTGGCTCGAGAAGAACATCAAGATCCTTCACGTCTCGCAAAGGCCCGCGGGTTACAACCCCCTCATCATCAAGAACCTCGAGCCCGGATGGATACGTCGCCTCGGAGTATCGGGCCGCGATTGCTACGACTGCATCGTCGCGCGCAGCCTCTCCGGCCTCCAATCCTCGATGAACGAGTGCATGCTTGCCTGGGAAGCCATCCTTCCGGCGACCTTGCGGCATCCTCTCTTGCAGGTCGACCTGGTAGGGCTCATGGAGTATTACCGGAAAGAGTACGGCGGCGCGATGTATTCCGGATGCGGCGGCGGCTATCTTTTCGTGGCCACCGACCGATCGGTGCCCGGCTCGATCTCCTTCCGCGTCCGCTGCTCGCTTCCCAGGGAGGGCCGGGCATGAACCGCGTTTTCGTATCCGGCGCCTTCGACGACGCCCGTTCCCCGCAGCTTCGCTTCCTCCAGGAGGCGGCCAAGCTCGGGGCCCTCACCCTCCTGCTCTGGCCCGACGAGGCGATCTCGTCGATCCGCGGCGGCGTTCCGAAGATGGGGCTCGCCGAGCGCCTCTACTACTTCGAGGCGCTGCGGTTCGTCGACAGGGTCGAAGTCGCCCCCCGGACGCTTGATCCGGATCGCCTCCAGATCGAGCTCGGAGGCGAGCGCGCAGCTTGGGCGGTCGCCGCAGAAGGAGACGCGACGAGAGCCGATCCGGAGTCGGCCAACGCGGCGAAGCGCTCATGGTGCATTTCGCGGGGCGTCGAGCTGAGGCAAATTCCCCCGACGGCCCTGGCAGGTTTCCCGTACCAGCCTCCTCCCATCGGCTATCCGCGATCCGCAGGTCAGAAACGCGTGGTCGTGACCGGCTGCTACGACTGGCTGCATACCGGCCACCTGCGCTTCTTCGAGGAAGCCTCGGCCTATGGCGAGTTGAACGTCGTCATCGGCAGCGACGCGAACGTCCGCCTGCTCAAAGGCGAGGGTCATCCCCTCTTCTCGGAAATAGAGCGAAGCTACGTCGTCGGGGCATTCAAGAGCGTTACGCGCTGTCTGGTGTCGTCGGGCACGGGATGGCTCGACGCCGAGCCGGAAATATCGGCTCTCGGCGCCGAGCGCTATATAGTGAACGAGGACGGCGACAAGCCGGAGAAGAGGCGGTATTGCGAAACTAAAGGCCTCGAGTATATCGTTCTCGAGCGAACGCCCAAGGAAGGACTGCCGCGCAGGAGAAGCACCGATCTTCGCGGCTATTGACTGCTGCCCTCGATGGCTCCATCGATTGGCGGGGAGGCCATATGCGGTATGCTTTGATATTGGCGGGAGGCTCGGGTACAAGGCTTTGGCCCCTTTCGCGGGAGGCCCTACCCAAGCAGCTCGCGCCGCTTGCCGGCGGTCGCTGTCTCCTGCAGGAAGCTTATGAACGCCTCGAGGGCCTGGTGCCCGAGTCTCGGCGATTCGTCTGCGGAGCCGAGAGGCATCGAGCCGCCTCGCTCGCGCGCGTCCCCGGCCTAGGCATAAAGCCGGTCTCGGGCATTCAGCGCTATATCGGCGAGAGCGAGGGTCGCGACACATTGGCCGCGCTCGCGCTTTCCTCGGCCCTCATAGCGCGCGAGGACCCCGACGCCGTCGTCGCCGTATTCACTTCCGATCACGTCATCAGGCCGGAGGCCGAGTTTCGCGCCCTCGTCGACCGCGCTTACGCCCTTGTCGAGTCGAGACGGGAGGCCCTGGTCACCTTCGGCGTCAAACCCGACCGACCCTCGACCGGCTTCGGCTACCTGGAACTGGGCGAACCCATCCCCGAGGCCGAAGCCTGGCGCGTGACGAGCTTTCGCGAGAAGCCGGACGCCGCGAGCGCCAGGGCTTTCCTCGCGGCCGGGCCCGGCAAGTATCTGTGGAACTCGGGAATGTTCATCTGGCGGGCCTCGCGCTTCCTCGACCTGGTCGGCAGCTACGAGCCGGAGCTATCCGCGACCGTATCGGTCATCGCGTCGGAAGCCGATGCTCCCGGCGATCCTTCGGGAGCGCGTCTCGCTTCTGTCATCGCCTCGGCCTATCCCTCGCTCAAGAAGATAAGCGTCGATTACGGCGTCATGGAGCCCGCTTCCAAAGACCCGGGGGTCCTCATCGCAGCGCTCCCCTTGGGAATCGAATGGCTGGACATAGGCTCCTGGCCTTCCTATGGCATGCTCCTGGCCAAGGACGCCGAGGGCAATGCCGCGAACGGCGAGACTGCCCTCGTCGAAAGCCGCGGCAACGTCGTCGTCTCGACCGAGGCAGGGCACCTCGTGGCCTGCCTCGGCTGCGAGGACCTGGTCGTCGTGCATACTCGAGATGCGACCTTGGTATGCCCCAAAGCCAGGGCGGACGAGCTTAAGAAGCTCTATTCGGTCGCGGCGGCCCGGGCGGAAGGCAGATACCGCTGAGGCGAGGACTTCCCCAAAGCCTTTTCGGGCCTGATGCCAAAATCGCGTCGGGAGGATTCCGAGCGACTCCTTTTCGACTTACGTCGGCCGCGGCTCAGATCGGCATCTCGTAGACCCTATAGCGTCGCGAGGGCCTGGCATCGAGTTTGGTGATCGCGTTGACCATAGGCGCGTTGTCTTCGAGGACGTAGGTTATTTCCATGGTCACGTCCGGTCTGGCCATTCGCTCCCACATCTCGCGGTACAGGAGCGCGTCTACTCCCTTGCCCTGGTAATCGGCGGCGACGCCGAGGGCGAACATGCGATAGCGCCTCAGGCGCGGAATGCCCCAAAGCAGGCGCGCCCAGCCGAGAGGGAGTATCCGGCCTCTCGTTTTCTTGAGTATGACATTGACGTCGGGTATCGTGAGAGCGAAACCCACGTCCTTGCCCTCCTCGTTCGTCGCGAAAAGGACGCATTCCTTTCGAAGAACGGGTCGGAGGTCTCGCGCCAAAGCCTCGATCTCATCGCCGGTTATGGGCGAGATGCCCCAGTTCCCCTCGAGAGTATCGAGGGAAAGCTTCGCGAAGGACTCGACCTCGCTCCGGTAGTTCGAGAAGTCGATCGCGCGCATCCTTAATTTGAAGCGCCGCGCTACCGAATCGGTCAATTCGAGTATCCGATCGGGAATGCGGTAGCCTTCGGGCATCGATATCTCCCAGCAGAGGAGGTCCTTGGCCTTGCGCAGGCCGAAAGACTCGAGCAATGATCGATACCCGGGAGGATTGTAAGGCGCCATGATCACCGGCGCGGGCGAGAATCCCTCGACGACGAGGCCCCATTCCTGCGAGACGAAGCTCCAGGGTCCCCTCATCGTCTTCATGCCTCTTTCACGAAGCCAGTCGCGAGCCGCGCCGAGGAGGAGCGACGCGTCGCCGCGTGCGTCGCCTCCGTCGAGTCCGGCGCACTCGAAGTAGGCGAACATGCCGATATCCTGCCCCCATGCCTCCGAGGCCAGCCTATCTATGAGCGCCGCTATGCGTCCCGCGACTCTGCCTTCGCGCTCGAGGAGGAAGAGGCGATAATCGCAATGGCGGAGGAATGGATTGGATTCCGGCCTGAGTTCGGCGCGGGCGCTCGACTTGATCGGAGGTATCCACATCGGGTCGTCGCGATATATCTTCCAAGGCAAGCGGAAGAAAGCCGCAAAGTCCCGGGCGGAATCGACGGGACGGACCTTGACCTCTGCGTCGCTCATCGTGCGCTCCTCCTATCCGCGTTCACGCGGGGCCGAAGGCACGGCGAGGCCGGCGGCCCGCTCCAAGGCATGAGTCTCATAGCGGCTCTCCCGCCTTCCCTCGACCTCGGGAAGGACGATTTCGAGCCTAGCTCGGCCCTTCCGGTTTGTCCATCCCGCTTCATCCGTTCGCCAAAGCGATGGAATCCATCTCGAAAGATCGACTTTTCCTGTTGACAAAACCAAGGGTAAGGATATTCTATAGTTGGTTAGGACACGAAACAAACTATATGTCCAGCCCATCAAGGGAGGTACTCATGAGAGGGAAATGGTTTTTCATTGCGCTCGTAGCGCTCATCGTCCTGCCGCTAGTGGCGGCGGCCGAGAGCACGACCTTGGAGCTGCTCATTCACCAGAATCAGCCGCTGGTGGACTACATCGACGCCTTCGACAAGAAGTTCCAGGCCAAGTACCCGGATATCGCCGTAAACGTCTCGGTCGTTAAGGCCGACGAGCTGGCCATGTCGACCCAAACCCGCCTGACGGCGAACGACATCGACGTCATCGATATGTTCGGATTCGCCCAGGGGATCCAACCTTATATGAAGAACGTCGACAAGCCGAATTGGCAATCCCTGATCGAGGCGGGGATGCTCATGGACCTGACGGGCCAGCCCTTCCTCAAGAATTACGACGCCTCCGCCATCAAGGATGCCGGATCATTCGGCGGCAAGGTCTACGAAGTCAATACCGGCCGCTACGCCTTCACGGGCGTGTTCTACAACAAGGATCTCTTCGCCAAGTATTCCGTGAAAGTGCCGACCACCTGGAAGCAGCTCGTCGCGGCTTGCGACACCTTCAAGAAGAACAATATCGTCCCGATGACCATCGGCGGCAAGGACGGGTGGCCCGTTCTCGTCGGAGGATACGGTATCCTTCTCAGCGCTTACCCGGACCAGGCCGCGCTCGTGAAGGGACTATGGGAAGGCAAGATAAAGTGGAACGACTCCAAGTCCCTCGATATGTGGAAGAAGATGCAGGTGCTCGCTCGCGACATGATCGAGCCGGGCGCTTCGGGCGTCTCCTTCGACGCCGCGCCTGGCCGCTTCGCCTCGGGCGCGGCCGCGATGCTGCCCGCCGGCTCCTGGGACGCCTCGGCCATCGAGTCGGCCAACCCCAAGTGCAATTTCGGCTACTTCCCGATGCCGGGCAGCGATAATCCGGCCGACAACAAGTACCTCGGGGGCAAGTACGACGTAGGTTGGGTCGTCAACGCGAAAACCGCGCATAAAGACGCCGCCCTCAAATGGCTAGCCTTCTTCTCGGAGCCTGAAAACTATCAAGCCTATGTCAACGCGGTCAGCATCATCCCCACCCAGCCAGGAGCTAAACTCGGCAACACGATCGGGAAGGAGGTCGCGCCTTACCTCGGGAACTTCCGTCTCGGCTACGAGCTTTATTGGGTAATGCCGAAGGGAGCGGGTCAGTGGGCCCAGCCGAACGCGTCGTTCTTCAAGCCCTTCAACCAATTCGACGACGCGAAAAAGCTCGGCGATCAGGCCCAGGCCGACCTCGACGCGGGTCTTAGCGCGCTCAAGTAGGCCGGCTCTTCGCTCGACGCGCCGCGGGGGATCGCGGCCTGCGCATGCGGGCCGAGTCCCCGCGGATACCTTCCCGCCTCGGGATAACAATTGGGGTACATTCGATGAGGCAAGCGTATTCGTATAGATTCGGGAGCAGGCGATCGAGGATGGTTCCTTTACTTCTCCTGCTGCCGGGCCTTCTCCTATACTTCGCGATATCGCTGGGTCCATCGATCGCGACCGCGGGCTACTCGTTCACCGACGCGTCGGGCCTGCTCGGTGCGCCCATTCACTGGGTAGGCATCGATAATTACAAGGAATTCCTCCTCCTCGGGGCGAACGTCCGCGACAATTTGGACATAACGCTTCGAACGCTGCTCTTTTCGGTCCTCGTCACCCTGTTCCAGACCGCCTTCGGCCTGATCGCCGCCTTGCTCCTCGATATGAGGCTGAAGCTCTCCAATTTGTTCCGCACGGTCTACTTCATGCCCGTCATACTCGGAGTAACCATCGTCGGCCTTGTATGGACCCTGTTCTTCTACCCGATCGGCGGCCCCGCCCAGAAATTGCTGGGCATATTCGGCGCCCATAGCGAGTTCCTGGGGGGCGCTCCCTCGAAGGTCTTTTATTGGATCGTATGGATTCAGATATGGGCCAACATGGGCATCACCATGATCATTTTCCTCGGCGGCCTCCAGACGATTCCGGCGGAGCTCCGCGAAGCCGCGCGCATCGACGGAGCCAACGCTTGGAGCGTATTTCGGAACGTAACCTTCCCGCTGCTCACGCCGAGCCTCAATACTAACCTGCTGTTGGAAATAATAGGATCCCTCCAGGCCTGGCAGCTGTTTCTCGTCATAAAGGGACCGACCAACGGGTTGAACGTGCTCGGCATATGGGTCTATGCCCTGGCTTTCGGCAGGCAATCGAACAACCCCACGGGCGTCGCGATGCGGCAAGGCTACGGCGCCGCGGCCGCCATGGTCCTCTTCCTGCTCGTATTAGCGATCGGCATGACCTCTCAGCATCTCCTCGCGCGTAGGGAAAGGCGGATATTAGGGTGAGCTCGAACATCGACGAAGCTTCGGCCGCGGCGCGGGCGCGCCTCTCCGCGGGGAGGCCGGCGCATCGGACGGGCTCGAAAGCCCTCGCGATGCTGGCCCTCGTCATCATTGCCCTCCTCTACGTCGTGCCCATGCTGACCGTCTTGAACGTCTCGCTCAAGAGCAAGTCGGCGTTCAACCTCGACCCGACTTCCATAACGACGGACCTGCGCTTCGGCAACTTCGCCGAGGCCTGGAGGCGAGCGAGCTTCCCCGTCTACATATCCAACTCGATCGCCTACGCCGCCATCGCGACTTTGATCTATGCCGCGACCGCGGTTTTCGTAGCCTTTCCGGTGTCGCGCAAATACGTGCGCGGAAGCGGTCTCTTCTTCGGTCTCTACGTCATCGCGATGTTCCTGCCCGGCGCCCTCATACCGCAATTCCAGATGATGCTCCACCTCGGCCTGTACAATACCAGGGTCGGCTACGTTCTCCTTTTCCTCGTGGATCCGATGGGCGTCATCATACTCGTCAACTATATAAGCTCCGTGCCCCGCGAGCTGGACGAAGCCGCTTCGATGGACGGATGCGGCTACGTGCGCTTCGTCGCCAAGGTAGTCTTCCCTCTCGTGAAGCCTGCCCTCGCGAGCGTCATCGTCCTCCATGCCATCGGGGTATGGAACGATTACGCCACGGCCCTCATCTATCTCCCGAAGAAGGCGCTGATGCCCATAACGCGCGGCCTGATGGTCTTCTACGGTCAATACGGCAACGATTGGACTACTTTGGCGGCCGCCATGCTCATGCTGATGCTTCCGATGGTCATCCTTTTCTTCTCTCTTCAGCGCTGGATCATCGATGGAATCCTTCAGGGATCCTTGCGAGGCTGACGGTAGAATCGATGAGAGGCTTTAGCTACCGCGCCGGGACCGGCACGCTCCAATTCCCGAAGGGCAGGCCCGAGGCCTCCTATTACGAGCGGGAGGGCGAGCCGCGGTTTCGCATCGACGGCTACGATTCCATGTCGCCCTTCCTCATGAGCATCGTAAGCGATTCCGACATCTGGCTCTTCATTTCCAGCCGCGGCGGCCTGACGGCGGGGAGGGGGGGGCCGGACCGCGCCCTCTTCCCTTACGATACCGACGACCGAATCCACGATTCCAGCGATCGGACGGGGAGCAAGACGATCATCCGGGTCTCGTTAGGCGGAGCGACCTATCTTTGGGAGCCCTTCTCCGAACGCTATGCCGGCCTATATCGCATCACGCGATCGATATCGAAGAGCGCGTACGGCGATCAAGTCGAGTTCGAGGAGGCGAACGTCGACCTCGGCCTGGCTTTTTCCTATTCGTGGACGACCAGCTCGCGCTATGGGCTCGTGCGCGAGGCCCGGCTCAGGAACGCGGGACCATCCGAGGTCAAGATCGAGCTGCTGGACGGCCTGCTGAACATAATGCCCGCGAACCTCACGCGCCGCTTCCAGTCCGAGTTCAGCACGCTGGCCGATGCCTATCGCGAGGCGGAGCTTATTCCGCTCCGGGGCCGCGACGGAGATAGCCGGGGGAGAGGACTCGCCCTCTTCAGGCTGAGCTCGGTGCCCTCCGACCGGGCCGAGCCCAGCGAGTCGCTCAGGGCTACGACCCTATGGTCCGCCGGGCTCGATCCGACGGCGATATCCTTGTGCGCCGAGGCCCAGGACCAGTTCCGCCGCGGCGAGGAAGGAGGGAGCGAGACGCGCGTGCGAGGTCGCCGCGGAGCCTATCTGGAACGGGCGGCCTTATCCCTGCCTCCGGGGATCGAGCGGGCCTGGATCATGGTAGCGGACGTCGGCGCCGACGCCTCGCGCGTAAGGCTGCTTCTCGAGGCGCTCAAGGACGTCGACGTATTGAGCGCGGACCTGCGCATGGACGTCGAGGAGGGGAGACATGGCCTTCGGCGGATCGGCGCCTCGGTCGATGGCCTCCAGCTTACCGGCGACAGACTCCGCGCGTGGCGCCATTGGTCCAACTCGCTTTTCAACGCGATGCGCGGCGGCGTCCCCGTCGAAGGCTACTCCGTTTCGCGCGAGGACTTCGGATCGCATCTTTCCGACGCGAACCGCGCCGCCTCGGCCAGGTCCGCGGACTTCATCGCGTCCTTGCCCGAGAAGGTCGGCCGAGACGAGCTCGCGTCCCTGGCGAGGGCCACCGGCGACCCCGATCTGGAGCGCCTAGCCCGAGAGTACCTGCCGCTCACCTTCTCGAGGCGTCACGGCGATCCGTCGAGGCCTTGGAATTCCTTCTCCATCGCGACGCGCGACCCGGAAGGGCGGAAGATAGTCGGCTACGAAGGGAATTGGCGCGACATCTTTCAGAATTGGGAGGCGCTGTCGCTGTCGTTCCCGGGTTTCCTGGACGGCATGATATTCAAATTCCTCGACGCGACGACGGCGGACGGCTATAATCCATACCGGATAGCGCGAAGCGGAATGGAGTGGGAGATAGTCGACGAGGACGACGCCTGGTCGTTCATCGGCTATTGGGGCGATCATCAGGCGGCCTACCTCCTCAAGCTGCTCGAGGCTTCGGAACGATACGGCCCGGGAGCCCTTGGCGACTCGCTCGCCAGGCCCGTCTTCGTGTACGCCCAGATTCCCTATCGCGTGCGGCCTTACGCCGCCATGCTCGAGGATCCCAAGAGGACGGTGGATTTCGACGCCGAGCTCCACGGATGGATACTCGAGCGCGCCCAGGCGATGGGCGAGGACGGGAAGCTCCTCCGCGACGCTTCGGGAAAGCCTTGCCGGGCATCCCTAGCCGAGAAGCTCCTCGTAACCGTCCTCTGCAAGATCTCGAGCCTCGTCCCCGACTCGGGAATCTGGATGAACACGCAGCGCCCCGAATGGAACGACGCCAATAACGCGCTCGTGGGATACGGCGTATCGGTGATCACCCTCTGCTACCTCCGGCGCCTGGTCGCTCTCTGCGGGGATCTCTTCGCGCGATCGCCGGCGGAGCGCTTCGAGGTTTCGCTGGAGGTGGCGCGTCTCGCTCGGCGCGTCGCGGCCGCGATGGGGAAGTACCATCCGACCGGTCCCGGTCCGGGGTCGGCCGAGGATCGAGCGGCGCTCATGGACGAGCTCGGCGAGGCGGGCAGCGATTATCGCCAGGGTATCTACGACCACGGCTTCTCCGGCGTCCGCGACCGGATATCGTCCGACGAGATCCGAGAGCTGTGCGAAATAGCCCTGATCCGCATGGATCACGACATCCGCGCCAACCGGAGGCCCGACGGCATGTTCCATGCCTATAACCTCATGAGGCGCGTCGGAGGTCGCGTCGAGATACGCCGCCTGCAGCTCATGCTCGAAGGCCAGGTGGCCGCCCTGAGCTCGGGTATCCTGACGCGCGACGAGGCGGCAACTCTTCTCGAGGCTCTCCGCGCGAGCGATCTGTACCGTCCGGATCAGGCCAGCTACCTTCTCTATCCGGATCGCCGTCTTCCCGGCTTCCTCGAGAAGAACAACGTCCCTAGGGACTGGATCGAGGGATCCTCTCTCGCGAGGGCCTTGCTCGGGAAGGGAGGTAGAGGCATCCTCGCGCGCGACGTGGAGGGAGGATTCCATTTCGATGCCTCGCTTCGGAACTCCCGCGACCTCGAGACAGCGCTCGACGCGATCGAGGACGGGGAGATTCGCTCCCTCGCGGAAGCCGAGCGGAGCTCGATTCTCGAGGTCTACGAGAAAGTCTTCGACCACCACTCTTTCACCGGCAGGTCCGGGACTTTCTACAAATACGAGGGCCTGGGCTGCGTATACTGGCACATGGTCTCGAAGCTCCTCCTGGCGACCGGCGAAGCGGTGGCCGGCGCCCGCGACGAGGGCGCCGATCCGCGCACTACGGCGCGTCTCGAGACCGCCTATCGGGAAATACGGGAGGGTCTGGGAACTCACAAGCCGCCCGAAGTCTACGGCGCCTTCCCGACCGATCCCTATTCGCATACGCCCTCCTTCGCGGGAGCGCAGCAACCCGGCATGACGGGCCAAGTGAAGGAGGACATCATCTCGAGGCTGGCGGAGCTCGGCGCGAGAGTCGATCGCGGGCGGCTCTCCTTCGTACGCTCCTTCGCCGCGGAGGACGAGGTCCTGCGCGAGGAGGGGCGATTCGACTACGTCGACGTCGAAGGCGAGGAAAGCGGCCTTACCGTCGGAGCCGGTTGCTATGCGTTCACGGTCTGCCAACTGCCCGTCGTCGTTCACGTGGACGGAAGCGCGGCGGGCGAGCGCATGGATATTACGCGCGCCGACGGCTCGGTCGAGTCGCTGCCCGCGCTCGAGCTCGGCGTAGAGGAGAGCGCGGGCGTCTTCGCCCGTACCGGCGCCGCGAGGCGCCTAGACGTATTCTTCCCCTGCGCATAATATGGAACAATTCGGGTTGTCCCATGGCCAATAAGATAAACGAGATCAATACCGCTCGAGTGCTGCAACTCCTTTGGTACAGCAAGGGAATAAGCCGTGCGGACATGGCGCGCGAGCTCGCTTTGGGGAAATCCACCATCACCAACATCGTCAATGCCCTGGAGAGGCGCCACCTCGTTCGCCTGGTCGAGAGCGGCCAATCGGGTTCCAGCGGCGGCCGGAGGCCCTTGGTATTGGCGATCAACGCGAGCTACGGCTACATCCTCGGGCTGGAGATTCAGACCGATTTCTTCAAGGCCGTCGCTACCGACCTGCAGGGCGAGGTGCTCTTCTCGTATTCCCAGCCCTTCGTCGTATCCAAGAAGGGCCTCGCCGCGGCCTTCGCCGAGGCGTTGCGGATCGTGAAGCCCAAGCTCCGCGGAATCGGAATGTCCCTGATCGGCGTGGGCCTGGGAATCGCCGGAATAATCGATCCCGTGGACGGAATAGTCGTGCAGTCCAACCCCCTGCGGATAAGGAGCCCTGTCCGGTTCTACGAGGATGTCTCCGGCCTCCTCGACGTACCGGTGATGATTGAGAACGACGCGGACTGCTGCTGCTGGGGCGAGCTCGCGTCGCGCAAGACCGAGCGCCACGGCAGTTTCGCCTTCGTGCTCGGGGAATTCCGCAAGGGCAGGACATCCGGCCAGGACTATTGGGGCGCCGCCGTCGGCATGGGCCTCGTCCTCGACGGAAAGGTCCGGCACGGCGAAGCCTTCTCGGCCGGGGAATTCAAGAGCATCCTCTGGGAGGAGGGCAACAGCGGTCAGTTCTCGTTGGGGGATGTCGAGTCGCGACGGGTTAAAGAGGATCCCGTCGTCCGCTCGAAGGTGATCCGCGAGCTCTGCGTCCACGTCGCATTTCTCGTAAATACTTTGAATCTGAGCTGCGTGGTCATAGGCGGCGACCTGACGTCGTACAGGGACGAGATCGTCGGCGTGCTGCGCTCCGAGATCCAGCGCAATTGGTCCTATGCGAATCAGGTCGAGTGCGCGATCGAATTCGCCGCGTTGGGCGATCTCGCGGTCGCCTATGGCGCCGCCGGGATGTTCCTCGAACGCATATTCTCGATTCCCGACTCGGTCGACGGCGCTACTTCCGGCGCCTCCGCGAGGATCGACATCCTGGGCTGATCGGGACGCCCTTCCTTCGCCTATCGCTCCAGGTTACCTCGCAACCATCCTTCGAGGGCCGCGAGGGAATCGGGCATGGACGCGCGGCCGAAGCCGATGCGAAAGCGGCCGGGATCGTCGGCATAGCAGGAACCGGGCAGGATCATGACGCCGGCTTCGGTCGCGAGCCGGCGTGAAAGGCGCTCCGCGTCCCCGTAGCTCGCGATTGCGCTCTCCGTGAGCTTCGGGTAGCCGATCGAGCCGCCTGCGGACGGGGTCCACGACGCGAAGCCGCGGTGCCGCTCGAAGAAGGCCCCGAGGTGGCCGAGGTTCGAGGCGATTATCCTCCGGCTTCGGTCTACGAGACGGTCGAAGTTCCTGGCCGCGACGCCGGCAAGGAACTCGGAGGGCCCCGGCGAGCAGATCGCCCCGTAGTCCTTGGCCTCGGCGACCGCGTCGAGGATGTCGCGGCGCCTCGTCGCGAGCCAGCCGATCCTGAGTCCGGCGAGGCCGGCGCTCTTGGAGAGCACGCTTAGCGAAACGGCGCCTTCATAGACCTCGCAGGCGGCGGGAAGACGACATGCCGGATCGCGCTCCAGGAAGCGGTACACCTCATCCGAGAAGAGCAGGACGCCGGATTTCGAGCACAGCGCGACGATGGCATCGAACTCCTCCCGCGACGGCAGGGCGCCGGTCGGATTGTGCGGAGCGTTGAGGACGAGGAGCTTGGTTTTGGGTATCAACAGCCTTGCGAGGGCGTCCAGGTCGAATTCCCAACGGCCGCCTTCCTCGCGGAGGGGCCAGGGGTCCACGGCGCAGCCCAGGGCGCGGGGAATCTCGGATAGCGACTGATAGCAAGGAAAGTTGACGACGACGTGGTCTCCCGGCGAGAGGACGGCGAGGAAGAAATCGAGGATAGCTTCCTCTGCGCCGGTATGGACGATGACTGAGTCCGGGCTCAGTTCACGGTATAGACGCGCGAGGTCGGACCGAAGCTCGGGATCGCCCCTCGTCTCGGTATAACCCAAGCGCAGGCCCAGGTAGCTCTCCTCGGAACCCGGCTCGAGGCTCAGGAGCTCCCGTGTCGACATAGTCTCGCAGTCCGAGCTCGAGAGAAGGTGCGGCGCATCGAATTCGTATTCGGCGAAGTAGCGCTCGAGGGCGAAAGGACGAAAGAAAGCCATGGCCTCCATGATCGCACGGGGCCTCGGAAGCGCGCAAGCCGAGCGCTTGCCTTGACGGCGCTCTTCGATGGTAACTATCCGTCCGAGCCCCCCGATCGACGTCGAGAAGGAAGCTGCGGCCAGGCGCGGGAATTCTCAAGCCTATCCTCGCATGGCGCCGTCGAAGACGCGGTGAAAGTTGCTTTCGAGCAGTTCGCCGAGCTTTTCCAGGCCGATGCCTCGCAGCCGCGCGATGCCCTCCATGACTATTCCCAAGTCCTCGGCCCGGCAGAAATCGAGGTTCCCGGCCCGGCGAATCCTCGGCGCTTGCCAGGGAGCGTCGGTCTCGGCGAGAAGCCGCTCGGCCGGGATGGCCGCGCAGGCGGCGGACGAACGTTTATTCCCGTTCAAGATCGAAGCCCCGAAGGAGAAGTAGGCGTTCACGCCCTTCGCGATGAGGGACTCGGCGTCCCGCGACGTCCCCGAATAGGAGTGAAAAACGGCACCCGGAAGCCTTCTCAGTCGCCGAGCGTAAAGGAAGGCCATGTCCATCGCCTTGCGCAGGTGGAGAAGGATAGGGAGACCGAAACGCTCCGCCAGCTCGAGTTGGTATTCGAAGACCGCGCGTTGTGAGTCCTCGTTTTCGGCCGTCCTGACCCGTTCGGGCCTGTCTCCGAAAAAATCGAAGCCGGCCTCGCCGACGGCGGCGATCCTTCGCTCCGCCGCGAGGCGCGCAAGGAAGTCGGCATTCTTCCACACGGCCCACTGAGGGTGGATGCCGAAGCTCGAGACGAAGGCGGGCAGTCTCGGGCGCAAGGCCTCGATGCGGTACCATTCGGCCTCGTCATGGCTGGCGGCGCAGCAGGTCCATCGCGACCAAGGGGTCGCGAGCGACCAAGGGGTCGCGAGCGAAGGATCTATCCTCTCGGGAAAATCCGGGTCGCGATCGAGCAGGTCGGCGAGGTGGATATGGGCATCGGCGGCCGCGAAGTCCATGTTGTGCAGCCCTCCGCCGCGAGTGTATCCTTTCATTCGGCGGCGCCGCAATCGCTTCGATCCGCCGAAGGCTCGTCGGGAGGAACCGATGTCGGATACCATCGTCGCGAAGGCCGCCGCGCGAAAATCGAGGCCGAAGCGCGCCCAATGGGCCGCCACTCGGCAAGGCGAGGACTCTCCCCTCTACGGAGAAAGCGTCCGATCCTGCCGCGGGGTCGAAGAGGCGGAACCCGGTGCCGCTCTCTGATTGCGTGCTTACCGGCGGGAGGATCGTCCTGCCCCGATCGATCCTCGAGGGAGGAGCCGTCGTGGTCCGCGGCGGGCGGATCGATGCCGTGCTCGAGCAGGGGCTACGCCTCCCCGCGGGCCTTCCGCGGCGGGACCTCGGCCGATCGTGGGTCACCGCGGGCCTCGTGGAGTTGCATATCCACGGTTGCGGTGGCCTAGGCTTCGACTCCCTCGGTCGCGATCCCTCGGCGGGCGCGGCGGCCTTGAGTGGCGCTGCGACCTTCCTCCGGGAGCGCGGCGTCACGAGCTTCGTCCCGACGGTCATCTCGCGCGAGACCTCGATAGCCGGCCTGGCGAACGCGCTCGACGAGCTCGCCCCCTCCCGCGAGGATGTCCCCGGAATCTACGTGGAAGGCCCTTTCGTGAATCCCGCCCGGCGCGGGGGAATTCCCCTCGAGACGATCAGCGGTCCCGACCCTCGGCTACTCGAGCGGGTCCTCGGCCTCGCCCGCGGCCGCCTCGCCCTCATGACCCTGGCTCCGGAGATGCCGGGCTATGGCGAGATCCTCGCGCGACTCGAGGCGGCCGGCGTTCTCCCCTGTCTCGGCCATTCTGATTGCAATATCGATCGCATAACCCTTCCCTCCGGACGATTCTCGATTACCCACCTCTTCAACGCCATGTCGCCCATTTCGCACAAGGAGCCCGGCCTGGCCATGCTTCCCTTTCTCGATCGCAGGGCCTTCGTCGAGCTGAACCCCGACGGGGCCCATGTCAACGAGGCGGCCCTGAGGCTTTGCGCGTCGGGCCTGGAACCGGACCGGCTCATGCTCATATCCGATGCCGCGCCTCCCGCGGGCCTCGTTCCGGGCATCTACGGCGAAGGAGACGATGCGCTCGTCTCGGGCGCGGACGGCGTGCGCTTCGCGAAATCGCGCGTCTTGATGGGAGGTCGACTCCTCGCCCCCGACCTTTTGCGCGCGTGGCTCAAGGTGACCGGCTCATCCGTGCCCAACGCGGTGAGGATGCTCAGCCTGACGCCCGCGCAGGCGCTCGGGATCGACGGCAGGCGCGGCGCCATAGCTCCGGGCCTCGACGCCGTATTGATCGCCTGGAAGGGCGAGTTCGAGGAAGCGGAAGAGATACGGGACTAGGCTCCCGAATGAGGCGGCGTGGGGGCGATGACGCGCCTCGGACCAAGATCGTCGTCGGCTGGGAAACGAATCGGCTCAGAGCGCGACGCCGAGGCCCATGCAAAAATTGAAGCCGAAGGAAGTGGCGTACGTGTAGTTGCTATGATACATCACGCCGCCCGCCTCCGCGAATCCCGTCAGGAAATCGAAGAGTATGACGCGGTAGCCCAGATCGAAGGCCAATGAATCATTGGTTTGTACGCCTTCGACCAGGACGTCCGCCATGGGGCAGAGGTAAAATCCCTTGCCCTCGAAAGTGAAGGGATAGATGCGCGAGCCGATCGCGAGACTGCCGTAATCGGCCTGGGAGAGGGAAATGTCCCCGGAAAGGAAAAGCGCGATATCCATCGTTCCCGATGGAATGGCGTACTCGATCTCGGGACCGATCCCGAATTGAGTGTAGCTGCATTCGACCCGCAGCGGCCTGAAGAAAAAATATTGGGCCATCGCCCCCGAGACGGCCATCAGGCCCAGAGCGAGGCATGCGAGCGCCTTCTTCACTCCTACCTCTCCGTATTCGACCGGGACCGGCGGAAAAGCCGGCGTCGATGCCGAAGTCGACATTCTTCGACGGATGCGCCTCAGTACGGCGGGGCCTCGCTCTCATCGCGAGGCCCCGCAGAACTATACCCTGACCGCTTCGCCCTTGCCATACCCGGCTACGACGATCCCTTATGGGGTCTATACCTGCTGCCAACGATCGCGGAAGGCTACTTCGCCTATCGGCTTGCGCTGTCGCGGCGACTTCTCGCGTTCCAGCTGCGACTCGTTGAGAAGGCTAGAATCGCCAGGCTTCCCGATTATTACGAGGGCCAGCGCCACGAAATCCTCCGGCAGGCCAACGGCCTTCGCGGCCTTTGCAGGCGAATAGCCGGCGATCGGATGGGCGTAAAGCCCTTCTCGGGTCGCCTGGAGCTGCAGGGCCATGGCCGCTTGCCCGAGATCGAAATAGGCATAGTCCCTGCCGGCATCGAGGCGGCAGTCGAGGGAGGGCTTGGTCGCGAAGACGACGATGAGGGGCGCCCGCGTCGCCCATTTGTTGCTTTCGGTGAGCGCTTCGCGGAGAGCCGGAAGAGTTTCGCCGGCCACGGCGATAATGCGCCATGGCTGGTTGTTGGAGCAGGAGGGCGCCAGGGTGGCGGCCTCCAGTAGTCGATTCACCTGAGTCTCGGCCAGGGCGTCGGGCGCCATCGAGCGGAAAGCCCGCCGCGCGACGAGTTCGGGGAGTAAATCCATGGGAAGCTTTCGGACGATCAGGTCTTCAGCTTGGCCGCGAGCTCGGCGACCCTTTTCCCCTGGAACCTCGCTCCGGCGAGCTCGTTCGCGCTGGGTTGCCTCGAGCCGTCCCCTCCCGCGATCGTACTGGCGCCGTAGAAGCTATTGCCGCTTACCTCGTCGGTCAGGGACA
>Ga0181520_10002968_pt1 | contig 30558 bp, 15 predicted proteins | sample PEATcosm2014_Bin_29_FD_132451 | JGI IMG/M metagenome (GOLD analysis project Ga0181520, IMG submission 132451) | Peatland microbial communities from MTU Mesocosm Facility, Houghton, MI, USA - PEATcosm2014_Bin02_30_metaG | ecosystem: Environmental > Terrestrial > Soil > Wetlands > Peat | place...
AATTTCTGTTCGACACCGTCACCATATCTGTACATGCGGCCGAGACGGTCGCAGGCGCGGGCCGCGGCGGTGTCCATGGTGTTTCGATCGCAGTTTCCCGTCATCAGGGGCAATCCCCGTCCAGCATCCCTTGCGAATCCTCGCACGGTCGAGTCTGCGGCGAGATAGCTGTAGCCAAGCCATCCGCTGGCACTCCGATCGCCCAGCGAGGCGGCGAAATACATCGCCATGGGCGCTGTAGCGACCAGAAACAAAGGGGCCGCTACATAACCCAACTGGAATTGGGCATTCGGTGTGAGCTTGCTCCTGAATCCAGGACGGAACGAGGCAAGGACGAACAGGAGGCAGACGATGGCGTCGATGACTAGAAACGCCCAGCCCCATACGCTGAACTTCGCCTGAACAGCGACGGCGGCGCAGGCGGCGAGCCCGGCGAAGATGAGCACCGCCGCCAGCTTGGGCAGTTTCCGCCACGCCAAATAGACAACGAAGCAACCGGCTTCCATGGCCAGAAGCATTCCCGACGCGAGCCGAAGTTTGCTCCAAAAGGCCAGCGCATAGACGAACGGCAGGTTGAACAGAACCACACCGAGGAGGAACCGGCGCCGCTTCAGAGGCAGAGCCAGCAGCACTGCGATGACACCTGCTCCGAGAAGAAACACGTGAATGAAATCGAAGCCTCCATCGTCGACCGCGTTTCCTATGGCTACGGCGGCCATCAATATTCCAAAAAGAGACAGAATGAACATCATGCCCGCGCGGAGCCGCTCTTTCCAGATTTCGGTCGCGCTGGTTTTCTTCGCAGCCGCGACGCTCGCCGCATCAGTGCCCTGCCGGAACCGGGGTTGAGACGGCGGCGCCGATTCCTTCGGTTTTGAAGGAGGGGCGGGCTGTCTGCGCGGGGCGGGCTCCGGCTCTACAACCGTTCTTCGCCGCGGAGGAGGTTCCGGCATCGGTCTGGCCTGCGATTCATGGCGCGCCGCCGGCTCTTCGACCACCGTTGGCGGGTGCTTCCAAACATCATCGACAACCTGCTGCCGCCGGGGTCCGGCGGGAGAGGCCTGCGCGGCTTCCAGCAGGCTCAGCAGCTCGTCGGCGGTTTGCGCCCTTCGCCCGGCGTCCTGGACCATGCACCTGGCCAGCACTCTGCGGTAAGGCTCCTCAAACCCGTTCAGCACCTGCGGAGGGATGCCCCGGACGATGGCCTCCATGATCTGGCCGGTGCTGTCCCCGGCATTCCCACCGAAAGGAAGCGCCCCAGTGAGAAGTTCGATGGTCATCGCTCCGAAAGCCCAAAGATCGAGGTTGCATTGCATCTTTCCGTTCACGCCGTACCGGGTTGGGTTCAATTGCTCCGGAGCCATGTAGGCATAGGTGCCCACCCCCACGGTGGAGGGCCCGCTACCCGATTGATCCGCGGACCTGGAGATTCCAAAATCGGTGATCTTCGCAACCGGCTGCCCGTTCTCAAGATCCACCAGCACATTCGGCGGTTTGAGGTCGCGGTGGATGATGGGCGGCCGATGGCCGTGCAAATAGCTCAATCCCCGCAGCACATCGCCAAGCAGTTTCTTCCGATGCTGGGGGTTCCGAGTGAGAAAGGCGTCTACCGTTCCCCCCTCCACCAGTTCCATGACCCCCACTTGGATTTCCTGTGCCTCTCCCAGTAGGTTGGCGCCTCGCAGCACCTCCGCGCCGTAATACCGGCAGATGTTCGGGTGGTTGAGGCCGATGGCCCGGCTGATTTCGCGAATCAAGTCGTACCGCTCCGGCACGTCCCGGGAGAAGATCTTCAGCGCCACCTGGCGGTCGAGCAATGTGTCGCGCGCCCGAAATACCCGTCCAAAGGCTCCCAGCCCAAGCAAGTCCCTCACTGCATCGTACTGATAACGCTCGCGAAACTCCTTCAGTTCCATGCAGTCTCCTGGTTTGGCCCGGCCAGCCGGTACCGCCTACCACTCGGAAAAGGCAGCTCGAGCGCGGCGTGCTGCGAGTGGAGGCGGGCGGTATGCGCAGCCGGAAAGCACGTCTCGAAAACCGGGCAGCCCATCCCCGCCGGTACCATGACTGAAGCTGAAAAATGTTGGCGCAAGAATACCACTCCGCCCGGCCCCGTTGGTTTAACGGAGCGATTGTCAACCCGCAAACTCCCCGTGCTAAAGTGTGAGCAATCCGAAAGAATCCATTTTTATGTCACAGAACGATTCAAGACCGCTAGATTCGTGGGTAATCGGAAGCCGGGAGGAGTGTGACATTCGTGTCCCTGAGCCAACCGTTTCCGGCCGCCATTGCCGCCTGACGCACCAGGGCAACGGTTTCACGCTGGAGGACCTGGGCTCAACCAACGGCACCTTTGTCAACGGGGTCAAGGTCATGCCCGGCGACCCGGTCTGGGTGCCGCATGGGGCGAATGTGACTCTTGGCAGCCGGGTGCAGATGCCATGGCCGGTTGCGCAAAGCGGCCAGCCGGGCCGTCCCGTCACCGTGGTCTCGGGGCCTCCGCCTGGGCCGGGTGGCTCCAGAGGCTCGCGCGTCATCACCATTGGCCGCTCTCCGGAGTCCGATGTCCAGATCGACTTGCCGATCATTGGCTGGAACCACGCGGTCATTACCGAGGAGCACGGCCAGTACATCATCGAGGACCGCAATTCGCGGAACCACACCTCGATCGGGCAACATGGCAACCTTATCCAGCGCGCCGTGCTGAACCCGCAGGATGACGTCTTTTTCGGGTCCTACAAGGTCTCCGCCGCGCAATTGCTCGCCCACGGGAAGAAGGTGGAGATCGGCGAAGCGGCTTTCCACAAAGTCAGCTTCAAGGGCAACACCATGGAGATCGGGCGCGACCCGAACTGCGACGTGCCGCTCCAGTTCCCCATGGTCTCCTGGCGTCATGCTCGCCTGACCCGCACGCCCGAGGGAATTCTGGCCGAGGACTTGGGTTCCCGCAACGGGACCTATGTCGACGGCGTGCGCATCTCGGGCAAGGTGCTGGTCAAGCCCGGCCAGGAGATCGGCCTGGGCAGCTTCCGCTTTCAGCTCCTGGAAGGCGGTGAACTCGCACAGCGCGAGTACTACGGCAACGTCACCATTGAAGCCCGCGACATCGTGGTCCATGCGCCCAACGGAAAGCGCCTGCTCGATTCGGTCTCGCTGACTGTCTTCCCCTCGGAACTGGTGGCTCTGATGGGGCCGGCGGGTGCTGGAAAAACTACCTTGCTGAAGGCCCTGAACGGTTATACAAAACCGGTCCAAGGCAGTGTGCTGTTCAACGGCTACAGTCTCTACGACTATTACGACCGCTTCCGTCAGCAAATGGGCTACGTGCCCCAGGACGATATTGTCCACCCGCAACTCACGGTGCGCGAGGCCCTCTACTTCTCAGCCCGGCTGCGCACCGACCTCTCCGATGCCGAAATCCAGGAGCGGGCAGAAAAGGTAGCGAAAGATCTGGGCCTCCATGACAGGATTGACGAGGTCATCGGCTCGCCCGAGAAGAAGACGCTTAGCGGAGGGCAGCGCAAGCGCGTCAACATCGGGCTGGAGCTGATTACCGACACGCCCGTGCTGTTTCTCGACGAACCTACGTCCGGCCTGGCATCCAACGACGCCGAATCGGTCATAAGCTTGCTGAAGGAACTCTCGAAGGCGGGCAAGACGGTGATTACCACCATCCACCAGCCCAGCATCGAGGTCTACAAGCAATTCGACGACCTGATCATGGTCTGCCGCGACAAAGGCAACAAACCCGGCACGATGGTTTACTTTGGCCCGGCCTATCCCGATTCGGTTCAGTTCTTCAACCCGCCTGCCGCCGGAGAGCCGCCCTCGGCTGCGCCAGCCGACCTCAACCCGACGAAGCTTTTCACCGGGCTGGAAACCGTTCCTGAAGGTAGCCGCGCCGAGACTTGGCGGCAGCGCTATGAGGTTTCCCGCTACCAGAAGGAATTCGTCGCCGGGCGCAGCGGCAAGCAGCCCGCCGAGAGCGGAAAAACCGGTGAAGAAAAGCCACGCCGCCAGTTTGGTTTCATGCAATGGTTCGCGCTGGTAAAGCGGAACGTCATCGTCAAGCTCCGGGACAAAACTCAAACTGCCATTTTGGTGGCCCAGGCGCCTTTCTTTGCCTTGCTGGTCTATCTGGTTGTTCGCCCGCTCCCGGATCCCAGCCATTTGGTGAATCCAACCGATTTGCTGCCCCTCGGAGAAAAACTTGCCATTGCCAACTTCCTCATGGTGGTAGCCGCAATCTGGTTTGGCTGTAACAATGCCGCCCGCGACATCGTAGGCGAGCTGACCATCTACCGTCGCGAGCGGATGGTCACCCTCAAGCTCATCCCTTATGTCTTTTCAAAGCTGTCCGTGCTACTGGCGCTGTGCATCTTTCAATGCGCCTCCATGCTGGCTATCGTCTACTTTGGCCTCGGTCTCCACGGCAGCTTCCTGACCGAGTTTTCCGTTCTGCTTCTCTCATCCTTGATCGGCGCGGGCCTGGGTCTATGCATCTCGGCCATCGCCAAGACCAACGAAAGCGCGATTGCGCTGCTTCCCGTGGTCCTCTTGCCGGTGATCGCGCTGGGCGGAGGAATGAAGCCCATCGTCTCCATGGACAAGGTGACCCGATCGGTCTCCAACGTCATTCCTTCCCGTTGGGCCTTCGAGGCCATCCTGGTGGAGGAAGCCCTGGCCGATGAGTGGAAGCTCAAGGTGCCGGCTGCGCCCGTCGTTCCGCCACAGACGGCCCAGCAGCAACCGGTCCCGCCCAAACCAGCCACCGGGATGGCGCATCCCAAGCAACTCCCGCCGGGCGTGAATATCCCTCCTGGCACGCTGCCGCCTGGAGTCAAAATCCCGCCGGGCGGAATACCGCCGGGCTACAAGATTCCACCGGGCGGCCTGCCGCCAGGGGTCAAGATCCCACCGGGCACGTTGCCACCGGGCGTCAAGATCCCGCCCGGCGCGCTGCCGCACGGAACACCCAGCGCCATGCCGCACGGCACGCCGGCGGCGCCTGCCGCGCCCAAACCTCCGGCAGTTGCTCCCACACCGCCCATCGGTCCGGTGGATGCGGCGCAGAGGCATTTTCCCACCTACGCCATCTCCGAAGACGACGGGGCGCACCTTCGCCAGGCCTCCGACGAAAAGGAGACGTTACCCAACAAGCCTTCAGTCACCGCTTTCAAGTACCGCCATGAATTTAGAGATACGATGACTTGGCTGGGCCTGATGCTCCTGCTCTCGGTCAGCGCGGTGATCGCCATTCTGCGCTGGCGGGACAAAGATCCGCAATGACCGGCAGCAAAAACGCCGGTCGACCATCGCCGAATTCCCGCAGAGCGGCGCTGGAAATGCTTACCAGGAATCCTGCGCGCGCGTCTCACTCTTGGGCGCTCATTGGTATAGCGCACGTTTCCATTGCATATGAGGTTGAGCCATGAAAGAGGCGCCCGTCGCCAGCAAGCCGCCAATCGCCTTCGCCGAAGAGTGTCATCGGGGCATTGTGCGTGAAGAAAATCAAGACTCGGTCCGGCATGTCCGCATCGCCATGGGCGAACTGCTGATTGTCGCCGACGGCATCGGTGGATACCAGGGCGGAGCCACCGCATCGCGCATGGTGGTGGAAGGCTTCCATGGCTATCTGGCGGCCCTGCCGGCCGATAGCCCGGTCGATCGCGTCCTTCGCGATGCCGCGACGCAGGTGAACGCCAGCATCATTCAGGCGGCGAACCTGCCCGATTCGCCTTACCGCCGCATGGGCTCAACCGTGGTGCTGGCCCTCCTCCAGCAGGATGCTGCCGGCCTCCACGCCCGCATCGGCCACATCGGCGACAGCCGCGCATACCTTTTCCGCGGCGGCCAGCTCACCCGCATCACCAGCGACCACTCTGCCGTCCAGGCCCTCCTGAATCGCAATCTCATCACTCCCGAGCAGGCGCTGAACCATCCTGACGCCTCGGTGCTGACCCGCAGCCTGGGCCATAAGCCCGAAGTGGAAATGGACCTGGAAAACGTCGATCTGCTGCCCGGCGACACCCTGCTGCTCTGCTCCGACGGCTTATGGGGATATGTTGCCGAAGAGGAGATTCAACGCGTTGTAGCTAACCCCGGCCTTAACGCCGTCGCAGCCGCCCGCGCGCTCCTCGATCTGGCCCTCGCGGCCGGCGGACAGGACAACATCGGCATCGAGCTGGCGCGCGTGAACCTGCCTGGCGCCGGTGCGCTCGCCAGTTTCAAGGGCCCGCGCCGCAAGGGATTCATGGAGTTCTTTGCGATGGGCCTGCTGGCCGTTGCCGCCTTGGGCGCTCTGGCCTTTTTTGCGGTAAAGAGTCCTGCGTTCAGGAACATGTTTCATTCCGGGGGAGCGGCCCGCACCGCGGCCTCCGATGGGGCCCCCCAGGGTGCAGCGCTGACCTATGCGATGATCCTGGGGCAAGGTGCGGACGAATCCAAGCTCTACCCGGTCTCCGGCTGGAGCCCGGCCGAGGTAGAACCGGAGAGAGTTTACACCTGCCGCAAGCTCGCCGCCGACGCCAAACAGCTCGCCGTGTACTACAAAGACCGCGCCCAGGCGGAGCGCTTCATTGCAACCAATCAGTCCTTCTTCAAAGACCTCACCGTCGCCAATATCAGGGAGCGCGACACCGATATCGAGACAAACTGCGGCGAGTTCGACTTGATTGCGATCGTTCCCGGAACAAAGCAGGCCGCCACTGCCAAGCCTGCGGTTCAGCCGGGTCCTGGGATTCAGCCGCCTCCGGTTCAGCCGCCGCCTGCGCCCAAGCCCGGGCCTCAACCCCAGGTCCAGCCCGTCACGCCGCCCAAGCAAGACGAAGAAAAGAAGCCTGGAGACAAGCCGAAAACCGACGGCCCGCAAAAGCCCCCCGAAAAGAAGCCGGCAATGCAGGACGACGGAACGGCCACCGTACCCGAAAGCGCCCTCGGCAAAGGGCACAAATAGGCGAACACCCAGTCCTACCAGCGCGGATTAGTGTACCGAGCCAGGGTTGCTCAGCTGGCGCGGGCTCGCAGAATCAGATCTTCAATGAAAGATCGAGCACGATGAGGGCGAAAGAATGAAAGTCTGCCCGCAGTGCAACACCGGCTATCCCGAGAGCTACACCACATGCCCTAACCATGGCGTGACGCTCAACGAGATTCGCGATCTGAAGCCGGGAATGGTGATCCGCAACAGCTACAGGATCGTCCGCAAGCTGGGCCAGGGCGGCATGGGCACCGTGTACCTGGCCCAGCACACCCTCATCGGCGAGGCCCGCGCGCGAGAAGGAGGAACAGGAGGCGTGGACGCGGGATGTCTGGACCGATCCTGCGACGGGATTGATGTGGACACAGAAGGACAACGGCAGCTATGTGAACTGGCGACAGAGCGATGTGAACTGGCAACAGGCAGTGAATTACTGTCAAAACCTGAGTCTGGGAGGTACAGCGGCTGGCGTCTGCCCACCATCGACGACTTGCAGGGTATTTATGACCCGAGCGCCGATGTAGATGGCCGGCATGTGAAAGGCAATCTGAAACTCACTGGATGGATTTGGAGTCGCTCGCAGGGTGATGCTTCCGGGGAGGCATGGGGCTTCGCCTTCTACGCTAGGACGCGGCTCTCCTTCCCACTCGGCAACAGCGGCTACGGGCGTGCGCTGTGTGTGCGCCGTTCCGCTAGGTGAGCGGTGGAAGTAAGGAATATTTCGATCGTCAGGCGCCCCAGGAGCCCCCTGCGAAACTGCCTTCAGGCCATGGTGCATCGGGGCTGACTACTACAGCAGGCAGCTGCGCTCTCTCGTAGCATCTCCATACCTTGCTCAAGTCGAGCGAAAAGCCATCGACAGGTCCGCTCCCGTCCACTCTCTGCGTAGTGACGGTGTTCGGCTCGTAGCCCAGCTTATAGACGAGAACCCGCTGCCGGTAGGGATCGATCAACCAGCCTAGTTGCGCTCCGCTGGCCATCCATTGCTGCATCTTCTTGGCCGTGGCCGCAAAACTGTCCGATTCCGACAGCAGTTCGATGACGAATGCGGGGCAAAGGCGCAGAATCCCCGCGAGCTGTGCTCTGGTGATCCCCTCCAGTTGCTCGGGAAGCACGTAGGAAGCATCCGGACTCAGCATGGACCCATCGGGGAGGAAGAACCCGGTGTTGGAGTCAAAGACCCGTCCCCCAAGGTGTGTGTCCCACCAGTTGCGAAGCTGGCGATTTATCTCGGAGTTTCCGTCCCCTGTCAGTGCGCCTGTGGGTGGGTTCATTTGTATGGTTCCTTCTTTCGTGCGTTCGATCCGAAGGCCTTCGTTTTCAAGGCAGAAGGCCTCGAACTCAGCATCCGACAGGGGAGGGTCGATGGCGATGCTGCGAGGCAATGTGCCGGTTTCAAAACGAGGGAGCGTACTCATAGCGCGATTTTAACGCCAATTCGGGGCTTTCGGGCGATTCAGACGCCGAGCGCCGCGGTTCCCGTTCGAGAACCGCGGCGCTCTTGCGAATACCGGAATATCGATATCTACTTCATCTGCGGTCCGGGGGTATACATCTGATCGGGCAGGAAGGTGCCTGCATTCTCGTCCTGCACCATGCCAATGACTCCGTCCGGAGTAACAATCGGGGAGCCGAATACCGCTGAATCCACGGGCTCGCTGAACTTGATGCCTTGGCCTTCGCGGTGCGCCGCCATGGGCAGGGCCTCGACAACCACCTTTTGGTCGATTTTGTCGGTGCGCAGGCGGAAGACCACGACTTGGTCCCAGCTCTGCTGCGCGGCTATCGCGGCCGGCGCGGGCATCAGTCCGGGCTGCGCGGCCGGGACGCGCAGGTACAGCACGGCCAGCGCGTCGGGTGTGGCCCGGCGCAGAACGCCCACCTGGTCGAATCCGCCATTGACCGAGGTCACCTTGTCCTTATCCGCCGATCCCCGCATCTCCACCGCGAAGTCCTTGGCGCCCATTCTGAGGGGTTCGCTGCTCTGGCTCAGCGGCCACAACTCCATCTCCACACTCTTCTTCTCAACCTTTTCGTTGCCCGCATTCACTGCGGCCAGAAATTCGGGGTCGTACTTCCACGGCGCGCGCATTTCGGCGGTGGTCAGCACCTTGCGCGGTCCCAGCTGAAAGCCCAGCTCGTTAATCTTGACCGGAAAGCTCTTCCCATCCTGTTTGACCGCGAAGCTGGTCTCCACAACAAACAGATTCGGCTGGCCCTGTGCCTCGATTGCGCCGATCCAAGCCGGCCGCGCGCCGGGGATGATCTTCTGCAGCTTGGCCTTGGTCTCCAGGCCGATATCCACGCCCGATAGCACCGTCAGCGCCAGCTTCTGCTGCATCTCGTTGCCGGGAATCTTGGCTGGCACGTTCTGTTCCAGGGTGATGGCCACCTTCGGATGCATGGAGCCGATGGCCAGCTTCTCAATAAAGTTGAGCCGGATGGCCGCCACCATCTCGCCTTCCACATGCACGCTCTGCTTCTCGATCATCTGGCTGACCGGCGCAACGGTGGTCACATCGCGGAAGAGAAGCGTCACGTAGATCGGAGGCAGAGCGGTGGTCACGCCCTTCTTGAGCGCGATCTCCTGATTCAGCGGCTCGGCAAAGACCGGCAGCCCGTTCAGACGCAGCGAAACAAGCCGCAAATCCGCAAGGGTGGCCGATTGCGACGGAATCAGCGTCAGATCCACGGCCGCTTTCACGTGCGTGGCGTCGATCTCCACCACGTTGATGTCCTTCACCTGCAGGGTTCCAATTGCCAGGGTGGCAGTCTGCGCCAGCCCACTTACGGCACTCAGGGCCATCAACCCGGCCGCCATCAAACTCAGAAGATTTTTCATTGCGAACCTCTTTCCTCCTCAAGAACGGGCGAGTCCAGCATACTTGCAACAAATTATTTTGGGTATGTTTTTCAGGTTGGAATCCGTCCATCGGCCTATCCTCGGGCACTGTCCGAAAACGGACGGCTGATCCCCGGAACCGGTCACAAACGGCCGGGCTTTCGCTCCGCACCGTGGCTTGAAGGCTTTTGTTATCAGAATATAAGGCACCCTTCCCTTTTGGCACCCCAAGTGCAATATCCCTGATCGATGGATATCGCACGCCCAGACTTGAAGCGAAAGAGGATGCGCCAGTACGCAGTATGGGCTGGCGTTGCGGTGGTGGTTTTGACGGTTGCGGTGGTGGCTGTGGCCCGGCTCAAGCCGGCTGCGCCTACCGTTGACCGCTCCACTATCTGGCCGGACACGGTCAAACGAGGCCCCATGATTCGCCAGGTACGCGGCTCGACCGGAACACTGGTCCCGCGTGAGGATTCGATTGAGCTGATTCCCGCACAGACCGACGCGACGGTCGTTCGCATTCGCGTCTTGCCCGGCACCAAAGTCACGCCGGATACCGTCCTGCTGGACCTGGCCGATCCGCAACTCGAACAGGCGCTCCTCAGTGCGCAGTTGGCGCTCAAAGGCGCGCAGGCCGACTACAAGAGCCTTCAGGCGACGCTGCAAAGCACCCTCATGGACAAGAAGGCCTCCGCTGCGCAGGTCAACGCCGACTATACCCAGGACCAGTTGCAGGCCCAGACCGACAAGGCGCTCTACGATCTGGGCGTCATCGCTGGCATTGCCTACAACAAGTCCAAGAACACGGCCGATCAGTTGACCGCGCAGCACAAGCTCAGCCAGGAGCAGCTCGAGGTCAATCAGAAGGCGATCAGTGTCCAGCTGGCCTCGTCGCAAGCAAAAGTCGAACAGGCCAAGGCCCAACTCGATCTCTATGAGAAGCAGTCGGCCGCCCTCCACGTCCGGGCCGGCATCTCCGGCGTGCTCGCGCAGCTCCCTGTTCCGTTGCAGGTGGGCCAGCACGTCACCGCCGGAACCTCGGTGGCCCAGGTCATTCAACTCGACAAGCTCAAGGCCGCTCTCCAAATCGCCGAGACCCAGGCGCGCGACATTCAGATTGGTCAACCCGCCTCCGTTGACACCCATAACGGAGTGATTCCCGGCCATGTGGCCAGAATCGATCCTTCTGTATTGAACGGAACGGTGACCGTCGACGTAGCTCTGGATGGACCTTTGCCGCCAGGCGCGCGTCCCGCCCTGAGCGTAGACGGAACCATCGATTTGGAGCGCATGATCGACGTTCTCTATGTGGGCCGGCCCGCGCTGGGCAATGAGAACTCCACGCTGAGCTTGTTCAAGATCGATGCCGACGGCAAGGGCGCTACCCGCGTACCGGTTAAGGTGGGGCGCGCCTCAGTGAACAGCATTCAGGTCATCGAAGGCTTGAAAGAGGGCGACACAGTGATCCTCTCCGACATGTCGCGCTGGGACAACGTGGACCGAATCCGGCTGGAGTAGCACTGTAAGGAGATGAAATGAACCAGAACCGCAGGAATCTTCTTCGTCTGGCAGGCGTCGGCGGCGTCTTGTGTGCGACCGGAGCAGCAACTGCTTTCTCCGCCGTCAACAACGATTCCGGCCTGCTCGATCTGTTTGCGAAACGGCAATCGGTACGTCGCTACAAACCCGATCCGGTTCCGGAAGACCATCTTCGTCTCATCCTCGACGCGGCGCGCCGCGCGCCCACATCGGGCAATCAGCAACCGTGGAAGTTTCTGGTTGTTCGCAGCAAGGCTACGATCGAGCTTTTGCGCACGCGCTGCCTGCAACTGCATGAGGCAAGCTGGCCCAAGGATTTGCCCGTGGAAGAAAAAACGTCGCGCAGAGAGAAGGTTGCACAGCGTCTTGCCGGATACTTCTCCGCTCCGGTCTATATTGTCGTGCTAACCGATTCACAATCCATGTATCCCTCCTATAACCATCATGACGGCCCCTTGGCGGCAGGGTATTTGTGTCTGGCCGCACGGGCGCTCGGTTATGGGACGGTCTATGTGACCGACGCGATTCCCGAACAGGTTACGCGCGAAGTACTGGGCATACCGGAGCGCTACGAACGGGTCTGCATTACGCCATTGGGCATCCCGGATGGATGGCCCGAACCGATGCCGAAAAAGAAGCTTGAAGAATTGGTCGTATACGAATCGTTTGTATAAGGGCATGCTGCGGGTGACAGGCATAACGACACAATACCAATGAAACAAGGGAGACACGATGGCAACGAACGACAAGCTGATTGAAATCGAGGATCTGACCAAGGTCTTCTACACCGACGAAGTGGAGACCCACGCGCTCTCCGGCATTCATCTGACCATCTCGCGCGGCGAGTATGTGGCCATGTCTGGACCCTCGGGCTGCGGCAAATCCACGCTGCTTTCCATCCTGGGCCTGCTCGACACGCCCACCGGCGGCAAGTATCTGCTCAACAACAATCCCGTCGAGAACCTGAGCTTCGGCGACCGTTCGCGCATACGCAATCAGGAGATCGGCTTCATCTTTCAGAGCTTCAATCTCATCGGCGATCTTACCGTCGAAGAGAATGTCGAGCTGCCGCTCACCTATCGCGCGGGCATGCCCTCGGCGGAACGCAAGAAGCGAGTCAAGGAAGCCCTGGAGCGCGTCAACATGGCGCATCGCATGAGGCACTATCCGGCTCAGCTCTCGGGCGGCCAGCAGCAGCGCGTGGCCGTGGCGCGCGCCCTTGCCGGTTCGCCTTCGATTCTGCTGGCCGACGAACCCACCGGAAACCTGGACTCGAAGAACGGCGAGGCCGTGATGCATCTGCTTTCCGATCTGCACCGCGAGGGATCCACCATCTGCATGGTCACTCACGATCCGCGCTTCGCCAAGCATGCCCAGCGCGAGGTGCATCTGTTCGACGGAAAAGTAGTTTCAGAAGACGAGCTCAAGAAGCTCACCGAGGAAGTGGAGGCGTAGCGATGATATTCCGGCCCTTGTTGCAAGACATGAAGTATGCTCTGCGCCAGTTGCGCAAGGCGCCGGGATTCACGCTCACCGCGGTGCTTACGCTCGCCCTGGGGATTGGTGCACTGACCACGGTCGCCACCTGGACCAATGCCGTGCTCTTCAATCCCTGGCCGCAGGTGAGCGATGCGCGGATGCTGCGCTTTATTGACGCGACCGTGCTGGGGAGTCAGGGCTACTCGGTGCACTACGGCCAGCTCGAGTTCCTTCGCCGTCAGGCGCGCTCTTTCAGCGATGCAGCCGCGCTGGCCACGGCGACGCTGAATCTCGAAGCTCCCCAGGCGCAACCGCAGGCAATCCAATCGGGTGAAGTGTCAGCAAACTATTTTCAACTGCTGGGCGTGAAGCCGCAGGCGGGCCGGTTCTTCCAGGCCGATGCGAACGACCGCGACTACGGCGCGCAAGACGAGATTGTGCTCTCCGACGGGCTGTGGCGCGACCGCTTCGGAGCGAACCGCAATCTAGTCGGCAGCACCGTGTCAATCAATCGCCATCCCTTCACCGTAGTCGGCGTTGCCCCGGCCGGCTTCTCGGGGATTTACGGCGGTTTTGCCGAGTCCGCGTGGATTCCACTTTCGGCGCTGCGCGATCTTTCGCCGGATGCGCCGCCCGATCCCCTGCTCCACGCCGGATTGCAGGAGGTGGTGCGTCTTCGTCCCGGCGTCAGCGACCAGACCGCCGCCGCAGAGTTGCACACTCTGGCGCGGTCCTTTGCCGCGGAGCAACACAGCGAAAGCTATAACGGATGGGACCTGAACCTGCGGGACTCCGCGCACTTTGAACGCGGTCTGTTTTACGGCATCGGCGAACAGTTGCCCATCCTGCTGGGCGCGTCGGGGCTGCTGATGGTGTTGGTCGTCACCAACATCGCTTCGCTTCTAGCGCAGCGCGCTGCCCGGCGCCGCCGGGAAGTGGCGATCAGGACTGTACTGGGAGCGGCTCCCTCGCGCATCGCGGCACAGGCGCTCGTCGAGACTGGCTTGTTGGCGATTGCCGGTGGGCTGGCGGGTTGGGCGGTCAGCACCGTGCTGTCGCAGGCTCTCTATGTGCTGTTGCCAAACTACGGCTTCCCGCTCGCCTTCAACCTGCACAGCGATGCGCGCATTCTGCTTTTCGTCGCTGCGCTGGCCGCGGCAACCACCCTGACCTGCGGGCTGTTTCCGGTGCGCCAGTCGCTGCACGTCTCCCAGCAGGAGGCCCTGCATGAGGGCGGTGCGTCGCTCGCCGGGAGATCGCACAAAGGGCCCGGCCGGCAAATTCTTCTGGGCCTGCAACTGGGCATCTGCTTTGTCGTGCTGGTTTGCTGCGGAATGCTGACGCGCAGCGCGCTGAAGGTATTCCACCGCGATATTGGGTTCGATCGCACCAATACATTGACCGCGATCATGGATCTGTCGCGTTCCGGTTATAGCCAGGACCGCGCGCGCATCTTCGAGACTTCCATGCTGGATCGCTTGCGGAATGCTCCGGGCGTGGAATCCGCCACACTGACCACGCATCTGCCGATGGGCGACTGGGGCTCGGGCAACACGCGCGATTTCAGCATTCCCGGCTACGTTCCAGCAAAGGGTGAGGACATGGAGGTGGTGACGGACTTTGACGGCCCGGACTTCTTCCACACCATGCGCATTCCTATGCGGCAGGGCCGCGATTTTACTCGCAACGACGCGGGCACATCTCCGAATGTCGCGGTGATTAACGAAACCATGGCGCGCCGCTACTGGCCGAAGGGAAATGCACTGGGCAGCAGCATCGTGGTCGACAAGATGCAGCGCACCATCGTAGGCGTTGTCGGCGATTACGCCTATCACTCCCCGGACGACACCGATCCCAGCCCGGTGCTCTATCTCCCGTTGTTGCAGGGCAAGTCTGGGAACGGTTATGCGATCGCCGCGGTGCGCTCGCGCACGACAGCCGGTGCGGTGGCCGCGCAACTGCGCCTGACGGTCGCCGGCCTTGACGGTTCGGTGCCTCTGGAGAATGTTCGCAGCCTTGAGGATGTAACAGATGAGCAGTATCAAGGCTCCCGCGTTCCTGCGGAGTTGTTAGGCGTTTATGCAGCATGCAGCGTCCTGGTGGCAATGCTCGGCCTCTATGCGGTGATGGCCTATTCGGTTGTTGAACGCCATCGCGAGTTCGCCTTGCGCATGGCGCTTGGCTCCACGCGCGCGAGCATCTTCCGCCTGGTGCTGAGCGGCAGTGCGTCAATCGCCGCGCTCGGATTGTTGACGGGCGGGTTGGGATCCATCGCCGCAGTTCGCCTGCTGCGCTCCATGTTGTTCGGCGTGGCTCCATTCGATCCTGCCAGCTATTGCGTTGCAGCGGCTTTGATGCTGTTCACAGTGTTTGTCGCAGGCTTTGCGCCGGCTCGCCGCGCCGCTGCCATCCAGCCGATGCAGGCTCTGCGCAGCGAGTAATTGCACAAAAGGGGACGACCATGGGAAATCTGTTGCAGGACCTGCGCTATGCGTTGCGCCAGCTTCGCAACAATCCGGGATTCACCGCGTTGGCAGTGGGCACGCTCGCTTTGGGGATCGCCGCCAACGCAACAATCTTCAGTTGGATCAACTCAACGCTGCTCGACCCGATTCCGGCGGTAGCACATACCGGCAACATGATTTCGATCATGCTGGGAGAACGGAACGAGCATCCGACGCCGCCATTTTCTTACCCTGATTACATTGACCTGCGCAACAGCGCCCGCAGCTTCTCTGGTCTCCTCGCCTATCACGACGACTACATGGCCATCACCGGATCCGGCAAGCCGGAACGCATCTACGGTGCACTCACCTCTTCAAACTACTTTGAAGTCCTGGGCGTTCAACCCATCCTCGGCAGGACGTTGCTTCCGTCTCTTGCCAATGAGCGCCAGGGCGCGGCAGAGGCTGTGCTGGGATACGACCTGTGGCAAAACCGCTTCGCCGGCGACCCCTCCATTGTTGGCAAGACAATTCAGCTGAACCTTCATCCCTACACCATTGTCGGCGTCGCTCCGAAAGACTTTCAGGGATGCAAATCCGGCTTGCGTTCCGAGATTTGGATTCCTCTGGGGATGGCCCCGCAGCTTTGGGGTTACACCGGCGTAACCGATAGCCGCGGCACCTCCTGGCTCCAAGTGCTGGGGAAACTCCAGCCTGGCGTCGACTCTCGCCAGGCGGTGAGCGAATTGAACGTGCTCATGCAGCAGATCGCCGAACGCTATCCGGAGACGCATCGGGGTTCGAACGTCATCTCCGCCGATCCGCTCTGGCGCTCGCCCTTCGGCGCCAACGTCTACCTGTATGGCACGCTGCCCATGCTGCTGGCCCTGGCCGGGGCTCTGCTGCTGCTGGCCTGCGCCAACGTGGCTAACCTTCTTTTGGTGCGCTCCGTGGGTCGTCGCCGCGAACTCGCCATTCGTCTTTCCATGGGCGCCACCCGCTGGCGGATCGTGCGCCAACTGCTGGCCGAGAACCTGCTGATCGCCCTGGCCGGCAGCTGCGTCGCTCTGGCGCTGACCGTGTGGACCGCCGGGACGCTATCGGCCTTCCTGCCGCCCACCACACTGCCGCTCTCGCTCAACGGCCATGTTGACTCCACCGTATTTCTAGCCACTCTGCTAGCCTCAATACTCACCACGGCGATAGCCGGCATCATTCCCGCCATGCGCGCGTGCGGACTCTCTCCGGTCTCGGTTCTCAAGGACGAAGCACTCAGCACCTCCGGCGGACTCTCCAAGTCGCGTCTCACCGGCGGCCTGGTGGTGGCGCAGATTGCGCTCTCCCTGCTGCTGCTGACCTGCGCGGGCCTCTTCATCCGCAGCCTGCAGAACGCACAGAGCGCCGATCCAGGATTTGACTCCAGCCATGTGCTGCTGGCCACATTCGACCTCGACCCCATGGGCTATTCCGCAACGACCGGAATCGAATTCCAGCGGCAATTGGTGGACCGCGTCAGGCAATTGCCCGGCGTTCAATCAGCCACCTTGGCCGACTTCTCCCCACTCAACTTCACCATTCACTCCGAAGGCGTCGAGCCCGAAGGGTATTTCCCGCCGCCGCACCAGGCGGTGGAAGCGGATCGAGGCGTGGTGGGCCCCGGCTACCTGCAGACCCTGCGCACGCCGCTCGTCGCGGGCCGCGATTTCACGGCCCAGGACAACCAGGCCGCTCAATCCGTGGCGGTAGTCAACCAGGCCTTCGTCGATCGCTACTGGCCGGGACAGAACGCCATCGGCAAGCGGATCAAGACGCGCGGTCAATGGAGCACCGTAGTAGGCGTTGCAGCCAACGGCAAGTATCGCCGCCTCACCTACGACGCCGCGCCGCTCCTGCTGTTGCCGCTAATGCAGCGGTACGAGAACGAAGTCACCCTGCATGTACGCACCACCGGCGATCCGCAGGCACTGGCGCCCTCCGTTCAACGGACCGTCAACAGCCTTAACGCCGATCTGCCGCTCTTCAACGTAACCACCCTCCAACGCAATATGCAGATGGGCAGCGTCTTCGAACGCATCGTGGCGGCCTTCGCGGGTTCGTTCGGTCTGTTGGCCCTGATTCTGGCCGCCGTGGGTATTTATGCAGTGGTCGCCTACACCACCCGGCAGCGCACGCATGAGATCGGAATTCGCATGGCGCTTGGCGCCGCGAAGGGAGATGTCTTTCGCCAGGTGCTGGGTCAGGGACTGCGGCTTGCGCTGGTTGGACTGGCTGTCGGCGTTCTCATTTCTCTGGTCATGACCCGTTTCTTGCGTGGCCTGCTCTATGGCGTCGGCGCCGCGGATTGGCTGACCTTCGCCACGGTTGCAATCGTGCTCTGCCTGGTCGCGCTGCTGGCCTGTTACGTGCCCGCCCGCCGCGCGGCTTCCGTCGATCCCATGAAAGCTCTGAGGACAGAGTAGGAGAGCCCGGAATGCACACAATCCTTCACGATCTGCGTTATGCATTGCGGCAGTTGCGCCGCGCTCCAGGATTCGCCTTCACCGTCGCGCTCACGCTGGCCCTCGGCGTAGGCGTTGCCACGGCGGTCTTCTGCGTCATCGACGCGGTGATCCTGCGTCCGCTGCCCTTTGCGCATCCTGAAAGGATTGTGTTTCCCCAAACCCGCGCCCAGAGCGGCTACACGCAGCCCGCTTCGTGGCCCAGTTATCAGGATGAACGCGCGCAGACCAGCACCTTCTCCGCGCTGGCGGCTTATGCCGACTTCTTCAAGGTGACCGTTGAGACACCGGACGCGGGCGCGATGGTCCTGGATTGCGTGCAAGGAACCGATAATTTCTTCCAGGTGTTTGGCGTGCAGCCTTTTCTGGGAAGAACGTTTCTGCCCGGCGAGGAACAGCAAGGCAAGAACAGCGTCGCGGTGTTGAGTCACGAGCTGTGGCAGAGTCATTTCGGTGCGGATCGCGGCATCTTGAACAAGACGGTTACGATGGGCGGCAGGAACTACGCCGTTGTCGGCATCATGCCCGCTGGATTTCGTTTCCCGCTGGGAACGCATAACGCCGTCTATATGCCCATGCAAATCGACCAAGGCTGGATGAAGCGGCGCGGAACCCACTGGCTGCGAACCGTTGGACGCGTGAAGGACGGCACAAGCATCGAGCAAGCACAAGCCGATTTGACGCAGGTATTCAACAATCTGAGCCGCACTTACCCGGATTCGGATGGCGGGCGTACGGTCCGTTTGCCTCTGCTGTCTGAAGCAATCGCCGCAAAAAGCAAGGGGCCGCTGTGGACTCTGCTGGGCGCCGTTCTGGCGGTGCTGGCGATCGGCTGCATCAACGTGGCCGGGCTGCTGCTGGCGCGCGGCGTGAAGCGCGAGCGCGAGATGGCCATGCGCATGGCCATCGGCGCAGGACGCGTGCGGTTGTTGCGGCAATTGCTGACTGAAGGCGTGCTGCTGGCTCTGCTGGGCTCGGCCGGCGGCGTTCTGCTGGCACAGCTCATCCTCAATCTCATGCGCGCCTTCCTGATTCACGCATTGGCGCGCGGCGCGGACGTCCACATGAACTGGCCGGTGATGACCGCGGCCATCGCCGTGGCCATCTTCACCAGCCTCGCCGCCTCGCTCTTTCCCGCTCTGCGTCTCTCTTCCATCGATCCAAATCGCGCGTTGAAGAGCGGCGGAGGCGCGGGCACGCAGCGCGGGCAATACCGCCTGCGCTCTTTCTTCGTGATTACACAAGTGGCGCTTACGCTGGTTCTGCTGGTGGTGTCTGGCATGTTGATTCGCGTGGTGACGCGCTACCGTCATGTCGATCTGGGCTTCGATCCGGCGCATATCCTCTCGGTCAAACTCAGTATCTCGAGGCCTCGCTATCAGGATCGCGATGTGTTGAGCGCCTTCTATAAGCCCCTGGAGGAGCGGGCGAGTCATCTGCCGGGAGTGCAGGCTGCGGGTCTGATCAACATGCTCCCCATTGAAAGCTGGGGCAGCAACTCGGATATTCACATCGCCGGTCAGCCGCCCAATCCGCCCAACCAGATCGTTCTCGCCGAGAGCCGCTTCGTCAGCCCCGGATACTTCGATGTGATGGGCATTCCTCTGCATCGCGGACGCAAGCTCTCTCCGAGCCTGGACACTCCGCATATCGCCGCCACCGTTGTGGTGAACGACGCTTTCGTGCGGGAGTTCATTCCGCCAGGCCTCGATCCTGCCGCGCAGCGAATCGACAGCGACGCGGAGAAGCCGGAGCAATGGACGCAGATCGTCGGCGTCACCGGAAACATCCGGCAAGACATCTACGAACCGCCCATTGCAGAGCGCGATTGGCTGATGGACGAAATCGATCCCAAGGAACGCGCCGACACCTTCTCTGGCATGTCTCTGCTGGTGCGCACCAGCGGCGATCCCAAGCAAGCGATTCCGGCTGTGCGCTCGATCGTGCATGAATTGGACCCGACGGTGCCCTTCGAAGAGCCGCGCGCCATGACCGAGGTCGTCTCCGAGACACTGGTCTTCGAGCGCATGGAGAGCTGGCTCTTCGGCATCTTCGCCGCACTCGCTCTTGCGCTTGCTCTGGTAGGCCTTTACGGCCTTGTCAGCCATGAAGTCGAGCAGGCGACGCGCGACATCGGCGTGCGCATGGCCCTCGGCGCCTCGCGCAACCACATCCTCGCTATGGTGCTGCGCCGCGTGACCTGGATGCTGGGCGCGGGAACGGCTGCCGGTCTGGTCCTCACCCTGTTCGCTCGAAAGTTGATTGCCATGGTGATCTACTTCGAACCGCAAAAAGAGGCTGGAGGTTTCCTGGCTCTGGCCGTTTTACTGGTGGCCGCGGGTCTGGCTGCGGCGCTGATCCCCGCCGCCCGCGCCGCTTCCATCGATCCCATGCAGGCATTACGCACTGAATAGCGATATTCGAGGAGAAAGACGGATGAACTCATTGCTTCAGGATATCCGCTACGCGCTGCGCCAGTTGCGCAAGTCGCCTGGATTCACGCTGACTGCCGTGCTGACGCTGGCCTTCGGCATCGGCGCCACCACCGCAATCTTCTCGATCGTGGAAGGCGTTTTGCTGCGCCCGTTGCCGTTTCCCGAGCCCGACAGGCTGGTGCTTTTCGGCGATATTCCCGAAGGCGTGGGCGCGGCCGAGGGCACGTACGCCGCAACGGCGCCGGCGGTGCGCATCTATGCCCGCGACACACACGCTTTCTCCGGTCTTGGCGCTTTCCAGCAAACCGGCTATGAACTCTCCGGCATGGGCGAACCCGCGCAAATCAGCGCCTCGCGGCTCACAGCCGGGGTCTTTCCGGCGCTCGGCGTCTCGCCCTTGGTGGGCCGCACCTTCACTCGGCAGGAAGATGAAGGCAGTCAGCAGGTAGCCGTGATCAGCTACCAGATGTGGCACGGCCGCTTCCACGGCGACGCGCACATTCTGGGACAGAAGGTTCTCCTCGACCGCAAGCCCTACGAGATCGTTGGCGTCATGCCCCGCGAGTTCGAGTTTCCGCTGGTTCCGGGGCAGTTGAACCGCAGCGAGCTCTGGGTGCCCATGAGCTTTACCCAGGGCGAACTGGTCAATGGGGTGGCAAGCTGGAATTACGGAATAGTGGGCCGGTTGAAGCCCGGCGTGACTTCCGCACAAGCAGTGCAGGATGCAAAGCCGGCGGCGCAAGAGATCATGGGCAACTTCCCCCCGGCTTTCGGCAATCTGCGCATTCATCCGGTGATCCAGTCTCTTGCCGAAAACACAGTGGGGCAGGCCCGGTCGCTGGTGCGCACCCTCTTTCTCGCCGTTGCCGTGGTGCTGTTCATCGCCTGCGCCAATCTGGCTGGTCTGCTGCTGGTGCGGGTCATTCGCCGTCGCCGCGAGATCTCCGTGCGTCTTGCGCTGGGCGCCAGCGGAGCCGCCGTTCTGCGCCAATCACTTGTCGAGACGCTGCTGCTGAGCGTAGGCGGAGGGTTGTTGGGCTTGGCCTTGGCAACGGCTGCTCTCCGCGTGGGGGTCAGTTTTCTACCCGAAACGCTGCCGCGCGTCAGCGCCATCGGTCTCGACTGGAGAGTGGTTGGCTTCGCGCTCCTTCTGGCGGTTCTCACCGGCCTGCTCTGCGGTCTAATACCCTCAATTGCCGCCGCCCGCACCGGAGTCAACGATGCGCTCAAGGAAGGTGGCCGTACTGGAACTGCCAGCGGCGGTCATGCGCGCCTGCGCTCGGCCCTTGTCATCGCCGAACTTGCAGTGGCGCTCGTATTGCTTACTGCCTCTGGCCTGCTGCTGCGGAGTTTTGAGAAACTGCGCTCGGTCGATCTCGGCTTCCGCACCGATCACACACTCACCGCCTTCTACGGGCTGCCTCACCAGCAATATTCAACCCAGGCCGCGGTAGACGCTTTCAACGCAGCGCTCTTGACCAAACTGCGCCAGTTGCCCGGCGTGCAAGCGGTGGGCTTGACCAGCTTGCTGCCCAATGGCGGAAACAACAGCAACTGCGGCTTTGTGCCCGAAGGATATGTTCCACCCAAGGGCGTCGCCATCAACACGGCCTGGCCTCCCCAGGTGATAGGCGATTACTTCCGCGCCTCCGGCATTCCCATCCTCCGCGGCCGCGACTTTACCCAGGCCGACCGCGCCGGCGCTCCGTTGGTGGTGATTGTCAACCGCACTCTCGCTGAGCGCTATTGGCCCGGACAGGACCCCATCGGCAAACGCCTGAAAATTGGAGTGCAGGAGACGCCCCTGCCCTGGATGACCGTGGTGGGAGAGATCGCCGACATCAAGGAGACTTCAGCAGACGCCGAGACGAAGAACCAGTTCTACACGCCGGCCAGCCAGTTCAAAGCCGCAATCGGTTCATTCGCTCCTCCCGATATGCTCACCGGCGATAACGGTTCCATCGTGTTGCGCACCCAACTGCCGCCCGAGCAGATGGCGGACTCGCTCCGCGCCATGGTTCGCTCGCTCGATCCGCAACTTCCACTGATCCATGTCGAGTCCATGGATCAGGTGGTTGCGGAGGGGCAGGCCTCGCGCCGCTTCAATACCGTGCTCATCTCCAGCTTTGCCGCGGCAGCCGTGTTGTTGGCTCTGCTTGGCATCTACAGCGTAATTGCCTTCTCCGCGGCCCTGCGCACGCATGAGATGGCCATCCGCCTTTCGCTGGGCGCGCAACGCACCAGCGTAATGCGGCTGGTTCTCGCTTCGGGCGCGAAGTTGGGTTTGATGGGCTGTGGTATCGGAACAATCGCCGCTGTGTTCGCCACGCGCCTGCTGCGCTCGATGCTCTTTCAGGTCGATCCGGTGGACCCATTCGTCATGGTTCTGGCGGCCATCTCGATCTTTCTGCTTGCGCTTACTGCGTCGCTCGTCCCCGCACGCCGCGCCGCTTCCATTGAACCCATGCAGGCACTCAGATCTGAATAGGCGAGAGCAACGGAGAATAGCTCAATGAATCGATTGCTTCAAGACATTCGCTACGCGCTTCGGCAGTTACGCAAGTCGCCGGGGTTCACCCTGACCGCGGTTCTGACGCTGGCGCTGGGCATCGGCGCAAATACCGCGATCTTCACCCTGGTGCATGGCATCCTGCTGCGCTCCCTGCCCGTGGCGAATCCTGCGCAGATGTACCGCATCGGCGACACCGACGATTGCTGCGTAGAGGGCGGCTTTCCAGGCGACAACGGCGATTTCTCCATCTTCTCCTACGATCTCTATCAGCACCTGAAGAATTCCGCGCCGGAGTTCGAGCAACTGGCCGCCGTGCAGGCAGGCCAATGGCAATGGAGCGTGCGCCGCGGCGAAGCTCTGCCCAAGGCGCTGCGCGGCGAATTCGTCTCAGGCAACTACTTCTCCACGCTCGGCATGGGAGCGTACGCGGGCCGCGTCTTCCAGGAAAGCGACGACACTCCAGCTTCAGCGCCCGCAATTGTCCTCAGCTACCAGGCATGGCAGGGCGAGTACGCCTCCGATCCTTCGATCGTCGGCTCAACCATCTTCGTCCAAGCTAGACCCTTCACCGTCATCGGCATCGCGCCGCCCGGCTTTTTCGGAGACCGCGTCACCGACGATCCCCCCAGTTTCTGGATGCCGGTGACAAGTGAGCCATACGTCCGGGGAGAAGGTAGTTCCATCCTCCACCATGCAGATTCGAATTGGCTCTACCCGCTGGGTAGAGTGCGCCCCGGCGTCAACATGGGCGCGTTGCAGGCCAAGCTTTCCACCGCACTGCGCCAGTGGCTCTCCACTCGCCCCGCCTACACCGCAAATGGCGGCTCATCCGTCATTCCCAAGCAGCACGTTGTCCTCGCCCCCGCCGGAGGCGGCATCCAGACCTTGCAAATGCACACCGGCGAGGGCTTGAAGATGCTGATGATCCTCTCCACCGTGGTGCTGCTGATTGCCTGCGCCAACATCGCCAACCTGATGATGGCGCGCGCCACCGCCCATCGCGCCGACGTCGCCGTGCGCATGGCCCTGGGCGCGGGACGCCGCCGGCTCATCCGCCAGATCCTTACCGAGAGCGTGCTCCTGAGCTGCATCGGCGGCTTGGCGGGCCTGGCTGTCGCCTATGCCGGCTCCCACACCATTCTCGCCTTCGCCTTTCCCGATGCAAAGAACATGCCCATCGGGGCCAGCCCTTCGTTGCCCGTGCTTGGATTTGCTTTTCTCGTTTCATTGTTTACCGGCGCGCTCTTCGGCGCCGTGCCCGCGTGGCTTTCATCGCACGCCCAGCCCGCCGAGGCGCTACGCGGCGTCAACCGTTCCACGCGCGACCGTTCCTCACTGCCGCAGAAGGCGCTGGTCGTTCTCCAGGCCGCATTGTCCGTGGTCCTGCTGGCAGGCGCTATCCTGATGAGCCGCTCGCTCGGCAACTTGGAGAACCAGAAGTTCGGCATCGCCACCTCAAACCGCTACGTTGTGCACTTCGATCCAGCGGGCGCGGGCTACGCCATCGACCGGTTGCCCGCCCTCTACCGCCAGATCGAAGACCGCTTCTCCGCGCTGCCCGGCATGAGCAGCGTGGGCATGGCGATGTACAGCCCGCTGGAAGGCGATAACTGGGGCGAGTGCGTCATTCAACAAGGGCATCCCGCTCCGGGACCCAACACGAAGTGCGGCTCCACCTGGGACCGTGTAAGCAACCATTTTCTCGACGCGGTCGGAGTGCCCATCGTTCGCGGCCGCGGCCTTACCGATCAGGACACGGCCACCAGCCGTCAGATCGTCATCGTCAACCAGACCTTCGTGAAGAAGTTCTTCCCCAATCAGGACCCCATCGGCCAACACTTCGGCATCGACAGGCCGCAATACTCCGGAAGTTGGGAAATCGACGTAATCTTTGCCGATTTCAAGATGAACAATCCCCGCGACCCGGTGCGCGCGGTCTATCTGCGCCCGCTCACCCAGCAGTTTCCCTATAACCTGCCAGAGATGGACTCGACCGAAATCCAGTCCATGTTCATGCAAGCCATGGTGCTCGACTTTAACGCGCCGCAGCAGAATGTCGATGCGCTCATACGCCGCACGCTGGCGGGCATCGATCCCAACCTCACCGTGATGGACCTGCGCTCGCTCGACGCCCAGGTGGCTGGAAACTTCACCCAGGAGCGGCTGATCGCCCAGCTCACCAGCCTGTTCGGCATCCTGGCTTTGATCCTGGCTTCGGTAGGACTCTACGGAGTCACATCGTATTTCGTAGCGCGACGCACCAACGAAATCGGCATCCGCATGGCGCTGGGCGCAACCCGCTCCGGAGTCGTGAGCATGGTGATGCGCGGCGCGCTCTGGCAGATTCTCATCGGTCTCGCTCTGGGAATTCCTGCGGCCCTCTTTGCCGGTCACCTGATGGCCAGCCAGCTCTACGGCGTCGCCAGCTACGATCCGCTTGCCCTTTCTGGAGCAGTCTTCCTGCTTGCTTTCTGCGCCGCACTGGCCGGCTTCCTGCCCGCGCGCCGCGCCGCCTCTGTTGAACCCATGCAGGCCCTGCGCACCGAGTAGATATCGACGAGAGGAACATCAAATGAACACGCCGCTTCAGGATATTCGTTACGCTCTGCGCCAACTGCACCGCTCGCCGGGCTTCTCGCTCACGGCAGTCTTGACCCTGGCATTGGGTATTGGAGCAAGTTCCGCGATCTTCTGCCTCATGGACGAGCACTGGCTCCATCCCATGCGCGTTCCGCATCCGGGAGAGATCGTGCGCATCTTCTCCACGACGCGGCAGGGCGCCGAGGGATCGTTCACTTATTCCGAATATCGGGAATATGCCAAGCGTTCCACCGCCATGAAGAGTGTGGTCGCGCTGGGAGGCCGTGGCAGCATGATGCCGCGCGCCGACGGAACAGCGAAGCTGCTGCTGACCAACGTGGTCTCTGCGAACTTCTTTGAGGCGCTCGGCGTGCAGCCCATCCTCGGCCGCGCCTTCGGCGCCGGCGATGCGCAGAGGCTGCGCACCCATCCCGGTGTGCTGCTCGGCAATAGCTTTTGGCGTCGCGAATTCGCGAGCGACCCAAACATTGTGGGCCGCCAGATCACCCTCTTGCGCGGCAAGGACCATCGCAGTCAGGTAGATGTCTGGGGCGTTCTGCCCCCGGAGTTCCGGGAGATTGAGAACGGCGAAGACCGCGACTTGTGGATGCCGGCGGAGACATGGGCCGCAACCGCGGACCCTGAAGAACTCACCTCGCCCAGGTCTCGCTGGTTCAATCTTCTCGGGCGTCTCGCGCCGGGAGCCACCGTGACTCAGGCCAATGCCGAGGCAGCGGCCATGGCGCGGGCGTGGGAGACAGCCGACCCGGCCTTCCATCGTGGACAGGGCGCGCGTGCAATCGGCGACTTTCGCTATCGCATCGATAAGGCCGGAACCAGCGGCCTGGTGCTCTTTGCCATCGTCGCTGGAGTAGTGTTGCTGGCCACAGTCAACGTGGCGCATCTCTTGCTGGCGCGTGCGCTGTCCCGCGGTCCCGAGGTGGCTCTGCGCATCGCATTGGGAGCAAAGCGCTGGACAGTCGGACGGCAACTGTTAGTTGAGAATCTGGTTCTGTGCGTGCTCGGGCTGGCTGCGGGTCTCGGTCTGGCTGCTGGAATTGCGGCCCTATTGCCGCATCTCCTGGTCGCTGAACCCGCGATGCTCGTTCAGGTTGGATCCGCGGAAGCACATTTTCAGATCGATTGGCGCGTCTTTCTGTTTTCCTCTTGCCTGGCACTTGTCACCATGCTGGTCCTGGCATTTGTGCCGTTCAGCCAGGTTGCGCGGCCGCAACTGCTTCCCGTGTTGCAGGCCTGCGCCGCGACCCGCACCGCGGGCAGGACTCCGCTGCTGCAGCGCGCAGCGATCTGGCTGCAGATTGCGGTCTCCTTTGCCCTGCTGATGTCCACCGGCGTCCTGGTCCGCAGTTTCCTGAACACGCGCATGCAGTCCATCGGGCTCACACGCAACCAAGTGTTGCTGGCATGGACACAGGAACCGGAAATCCCCCTGCGCGATCTAGTGGTGGAGCGCATGAAGGCGCTGCCCGGCGTAAGTCGCGTGGCATACGCCATCCGCGCGCCGCTCAGCCTCTCCGAAGGCGGTATCGCGGCTCGCACGCTGCTGCCCAGCCATCCCGAACTGCGCGATCCTGTCGATATCAAGTTCAATGCCGTCAGCCCAAACTTTCTCGATATCACGGGAACGCGCGTGGTGCGCGGCCGAGGATTGACTCCTGCCGACGATGCGGCTGGGACAGTGACGGTCCTCATCAATCAGGCCATGGCCGACAAGTATTGGCCTGGCCAGGATCCACTTGGCCAGGTTGTGCGCTTGGCTGGTTCCGGCATCGACGCCCGCATTGTGGGTGTCGCGGAGAATGCTCCCATCAACCAAATTGGCGAGATGCCGGAACCATATTTTTATCTTCCATTCCAGCAGTATCTGACCCGCCTGCCGAATATGGGCGAGATTACCTTCGCAATGGAGACCAAGCAGGACGCGATGAGCATGGCCCAGCCGGCGCGGCAGGTTCTCATCGGCGTTCATCCTCTGCTGGACCCGATGATGGTGACCTCGCTCCCGGAACTAATCCGCTACTCTGCGGGCGATTACCAGATGATGGCCGAATTGGTCAGCGCGCTGGGCTTTATCGGACTCGCCCTCACTGTGGTTGGTCTTTATGGCTTCCTGGCCTTCCGCGTGACCCAGCGACGCCGGGAGATCGGCATCCGCATGGCGCTGGGCGCAACCCGCGAAGGCACCGTCCGGCTTGTGCTCGGCGATACCGCGCGGATAGCGGCGATCGGTCTTGCCATGGGACTTCTACTTTCGTTGGCCGTCGCTCGGTTTGAGCAATCTGTTCTGTTCGGCGTGCGTCCCTTGGACGCGCTTTCTCTGGCTGGCGCGCTTTGCATTCTGCTCGCGGCGGTCCTCGCCGCCGCATGGCTGCCCGCGCGCCGCGCCGCCTCCATCGAACCCATGCAAGCCCTGCGCACCGAGTAGAGATCGACGAGGAGAGATACTGGATGAACACCCTGCTACAGGACATTCGCTACGCGCTTCGGCAATTGCGCAAATCGCCGGCCTTCACGCTCACCGTGATCGTGACCCTGGCGCTGGGCATCGGCGCCAATGCGGCCGTGTTCACGCTCTTCGACCAGGTGCTGCTCCGCATGCTGCCTGTCGAGCGGCCCAAAGAACTGGTGCGCTTCGAGTGGACTGGCGACTTCTCCGGTTCGGCCAGCAGTTTTGGCGGCGATTTGCATAACTACTTCTCTTATCCCATGTACAAAGACCTGCGCGACCAGAACCAGGTCTTTCAAGGAATGCTGGCTGCCGACCGCACCGGTGTTGGCGTGAGTTGGCATAATCAGGCCGAAAACAAGGACGCCGAAGTCGTGACCGGCAATTACTTCCAGCTCCTTGGATTGAGGCCGGCGGTTGGCCGCCTCTTCACCCAGCAGGACGACACGGCGAAGAATGCGAATCCGGTTGTTGTCCTCAGCTTCGACTACTGGAAGTCGCGCTTCGCTGCATCGCGCGATGTCGTCGGCCAGTCTGTGCTCATCAACGGCCATCCCTTCACCATCGTCGGTGTGGCGCCTGAGAACTTCCAATCCGCCATCGGCGGCTACCGGCCGGGCGTGTTTGTTCCCATCAGCATGGTGGAGATCGCCATGCCCTGGATGGCGCCGCGCGACGACCTCAACAGCCACCAGTCTCTCTGGATCACATTGGTGGCGCGTCTCAAGCCGGGCATGACCAGGGAAAAGGCCGAGGCCGGGTTGGGGCCGCTCTGGCATTCGTTTCGCGCCCATGAGTTGACGCTTTATAAATCGCGGACCGAGCGCTTCAAGAAGAAGTTCCTCGACGATTCCCGTCTACAGGTCAAGGACGATTCCACCGGCTTTGCGCCAGGGCGCACGGAGCTCAGAACGCCGCTCATGATCCTCATGAGCATGGCCGGATTGCTGCTGGCCATGTGCGCCATCAATGTGGCCACACTGCTCCTCCTGCGTGCCGCGGGCCGCGCGCGCGAGATGTCCATGCGCTATGCCCTTGGCGCCAAGCGCGGCCGCATCGTTTCTCAATTGTTAGTGGAGGGCGGTTTGCTCGGCCTTTCTGGCGCTGCCGCGGGGCTCATCCTGGCGCCTGTCGTCGCCAAGACCCTGATGCATCTCATGAGCAGCGCCGACCCAGGCAGCGAGCCCTATTCCACATCGATCGATGCGCGCGTGCTCCTTTTTACCATCGCGCTTTCCGTGGTAGCCAGCCTGTTCTTCAGTTTCGCGCCGGTCCTCCACTTCTTGCGCCCCGATCTGGCCGTTGCGCTGCGCCAGAATGCAGGCACCGCCACCAGAGCCTCACAGCGATTCCGCAAAGTTGCCGTGGGCGCGCAGATTGCGCTCAGCGTTTTGCTGCTGGGCGGCGCCGGCCTGTTTGTCCGCACGCTCGACAACCTCCGCCATCTGTCTGTGGGTTTCGATACCGGGAGCCTAGTCACTTTCAGCCTCGATCCCACCATCTCCGGCTACGGCGAAGATCGCACGCCCCAGATCGTTACCGACGCACTTGCCGCCCTTCGCCGGATTCCGGGCGTGGCGTTCGCCGCCGGCACCACCGATCCTGAACTCAGCGGAGACACGAATCACTCCTCCTTTACATTGCAGGGGTACAAACCGGCTGAGGATGAGATCCTCCATTTTGAAGAGCCGCGCGTCACCGCCGGTTACTTTGCCACGCTCCGCCAGCCTTTGCTGGCAGGCAGGGAGTTCTCGCCCTCCGATACGGCGGGGCAGCCGCAAGTTGCCATCGTCAATCTGAGTTTGGCCAAGAAGTACTACGGCTCCGCGCAGGAAGCGCTTGGCCGGGCGATCGGCGAAGGCCGCGGCGACGATGTGAAGACCGATACCACCATCGTCGGCGTAGTAGGCGACGTGAAGCATGCCGACCTGCGCACCGAAATGGGGCCTGCTGTCTACCGGCCCTACTTGCAGCAGAAGCATCCAGTCGGCGCGCAGATCTACGTTCGCACCGTGCCTCCTCCTGAGACTGTCGAGAATTCCATCCGTCAGACCGTCCATCAGGTCGATCCTACCCTGGTCGTCGATGGCCTGCGCACCATGGAAGCCCAGGTGAGTAACAGCGCATCCGACGAACGTGCACTCGCCTTCCTTGCCGTTGGCTTCTCTTTGCTAGCCATGATCCTCGCTGCTGTCGGCCTCTACGGCGTGCTGGCCTACTCCACCGAGCAGCGCACTCGCGAGATCGGCGTACGGCTGGCCTTGGGCGCGCAACGCTCCGGCGTGGTCATGCTGGTGGTGCGCGAGATGGCCATCATCGCGGCCATCGGCACCGCCGTTGCGCTGCCCTCCATCGTTGCGCTGGCGCGGCTCTTCCGCAGCCAGCTCTATGGCGTCACCACATTCGATCCGCTCACACTCGCCGGAGCGGTAATTCTAACTGCGGTCATGGTGATGCTGGCCGCGGCCCTGCCCGCCCGCCGCGCCGCTGCCGTCGAGCCCATGCAGGCGCTGCGCACCGAATAGGAAAGGACAGTAGCCATGCGATCGATCTTGCAGGATATCCGTTACGCGCTGCGCCAGTTGCGCAAAGCGCCGGGATTCACTTTCACAGCGGTGGCCGTGCTGGCGCTGGGCCTGGGCGCGAACATCGCCGTCTTCACCGTGCTGAATGGAATTCTGCTGCGCCCGCTGCCCTATTGGCAGCCAGCCCGAATCTTCGAAATCAAAGGGACCGGTGCCGACCCGTATTACATGATGAGCTACGCCAACGTGCTCCAACTG
>Ga0181520_10002969_pt1 | contig 30546 bp, 28 predicted proteins | sample PEATcosm2014_Bin_29_FD_132451 | JGI IMG/M metagenome (GOLD analysis project Ga0181520, IMG submission 132451) | Peatland microbial communities from MTU Mesocosm Facility, Houghton, MI, USA - PEATcosm2014_Bin02_30_metaG | ecosystem: Environmental > Terrestrial > Soil > Wetlands > Peat | place...
CACGGCTTTACAGGCTGTTACGAAACTCGAGGAATTTCAAAATTCACCACAAGATGTTGGGTTCGGCAAGATGATCGCACCCAAAATGTGGCCTCGATTTTGAGTTTCGTAACAGCCTGTTTAGCCGGGCCACAAAAGTCGCAAAATAAGTGGGGCTTTAGCCCCTGCGGAATTTTCTCTTCGGAAGACCCATGATCGCTCACCTGCGCGGCAAGCTCATCTTCAAACAGCCCGGCCAGGCCATCGTCGAGGCCGCGGGCGTCGGCTACGACGTGGCCATCTCCATTCCCACGTTTACGGCGCTGCCCTCGGTGGGCGCCGAAGCCGCGCTGCACATTCACACCCAGGTGAGCGACGACCAGATCGCCCTCTTCGGTTTCTTGGAAAGCGACGAGAAGCGCCTCTTCGAGCGCCTCATCACCGTCGGCGGCGTGGGGCCGAAACTCGCCATCAAAATGCTGAGCGGATTGTCTCCCGAGCACACGGTGCAGGCCATCCGCGGGCAGGACCACGCGCAGCTCACGCGCATTCCCGGCGTCGGCAAGAAATTGGCCGAGCGCCTGGTGGTCGAGCTTAAAGACAAGCTCGATGATTTTGCCGTTCCGCCCACGCAAGCTTCGGTGCAAGGTCCGGCCGTGGACGATGTGCTCTCCGCGCTCGTGAATCTCGGCTACCAGCGCGTGGCCTCGGAGAAGGCCATCGCGCAGGCGATCGCAAAGGATAAGGCGCTGGCCGCGGATTTCGACGGATTGTTCAGAGGCGCGCTGAAGGTGATTCGGTAAAGTGCAGCCTTTTCCGGCTTTGGATCGGGCTGCTTTGTTGCAGCGCACATTCCCAGAGTTCTTGATTTTCTGGTTTCGGGCCGATGGGCCCATTGAGGCCGCATTCTGTTGCAATCCTTGACGCTCCGCGCTGACATTTTGCCTTAGGGAAGTATCCAAGGAAGCGTGGTGAATATTTAAATTACTGATATGATGAAAGTTATTATGAGTTGCATTTTAATAAATTATATGATATCCTAGGCATATCGTCCTAAGGACGATATGCCTAGGATATCTATCTGATTATAAAAATCCGTATAGGACCGTCTGCTAGCGGCGGGCCAGTGGAGAGTTGTTACGGATTCGAGAAGCGAATTTTTGTTCGGGATCGCGCGGATCACAAGCTCCTGGACATGGTCTCCACTAAGAACCGAATTCCAGTAAGCTATTGATATAATGAGATTAACATTGGCTTGCAACTATAAACATTATATGATATAGTAAGCATATCGTCCTCAGGACGATATGCTTACTATATCTGAAATCTCTAAAATGCATCAAGAAACCATCTTCGAGTCACTGGAGCGGCAGCTAGCCGCGAGTCGGCGAAGAGTTGTTTCAGATTGGAGAACAATGCTCCTGCTCGAGAGTGCGCAGAAGGCGACGCCGAAAGAGGCACGGCGCTGGAGTGACCCTCCAAACAGTCTCTTAGAAGCACGTACTTTGCTGCATCGTCTTGCTGCTTCAGGGAACCTCGCGCCTTACCGAGTATTCCCACACCTATACAAAGTAACCTCGCCATACGCCAAACAATCTCCAATAGAGGAAGATGAAATTCTAATGGAACTGCATCCCTACGCAGCACTCAGCCACCTTTCTGCAATGGCGTTCCATCAAATCACCGATCAACTTCCCAAAGAAATCCACACGTCTGTCCCCTCTAATCGAACCGCCGCCATTCTCCCAGTCGGAACCAATCGGAGTGAGTGGCTGACGCGGCCGAATCCGGTACGCGGGCGCTTGCCCGAATCAATTGAGGGGACCGCGATCATCTGGCACCACATTGAGAAGTTTTTTGGATTCGCAGAGTACACCCCAAAAGGTTATCCGGTACGGGTTATGACCCTCGAAAAAACCTTGATAGACGGCTTGGCATCGCCGGAATGGTGCGGCGGGCTAACCAATGTTCTTCGAGCATGGGCAAATGGTAAGGATGCTATCAAATTGAGCTCCGTAATTGAATTTACCGATCGCCTAGATATGGGGGTCTTGCGCCAGCGAGTTGGATACGTTCTAGAGAAGCTCGGATTCTCCGATCCAAAACTTGATCTTTGGACCGACAAAGCACAACGAGGGGGATCGAGTAAACTCCTCGCGAGCGCTCCATTCGAACCCGTCTTCAGTGAACGTTGGAAAATCTCACTGAATGCTTCGATAGCCCCTCTGGAGGAAGGACCTTGATTAGCCGGTACCCGATTTCCTATTCGACAATCGCTGCATGGGCCGCAGAGAACGGAGTGCCCGTTTCAGAGGCGCGTCGCCGATTTGCGCAATATGGCATACTGCAATCAATTGCAGGCTCTCAGATATTGAGCAGTTCTCTCGTATTCAAAGGTGGAAATGCACTAGATTTCATCTGGCAACCGAATAGGAGTACGATCGACCTGGATTTTTCCTCACGTGACCCCGGCTTAACTGTTCATCGGATCCAGGCCTTCTTTGAACCCAGTCTACAGCGGGTTTCTGCGGCCACGGGTACTCTCTACCGTCTCCAAAGACTTGAGCAGCAGCCTCCAGGCGAGGGACGAAGTTTTATTACTTTCAATGTGTCCGTTGGTTACGCCCTCGCGGATGATCTCCGAAATCAGCAGCGAATTGGCGGAGGTAAGCCTTCTCTAGCCAGTATTCCGGTGGAGATCAGCCTGAATGAGCCCATCTGTGCCGCAGAAGAGATCGAACTTGGAAGCGCGAATCTGCTTCAAGTTTCAACTCACGAAGACATCATTGCTGAAAAGCTCCGTGCATTATTGCAGCAAGTTCCGCGAAATCGCACGCGACCGCAGGATGTTCTTGATATCGTGGTGGCCCTGAATCGTGGCGCTCGCCTCAGACCAGATGTGGTGGCCGATTTTCTCTTACGGAAGGCCGCAAGTCGCAACATAGAGGTGAGCATGGAACTGTTTCAAGCGGAGGAACTCTGGAGCCGTGCAGAACAAGGGTACGTCGAACTTCAAAGCACGGCTCGAGATCTGTTCGTGCCCTTTGATGACGCCAAGAAAACTCTGCTTGCCTTCATAGGAACCCTCCCCTTGCGAGCGGCCTCCGCGACAGCGTAGTCGCGCCTCGGTCAATTCGCGAGTGACATGAGCGGGACCTCGAAACTCCCGGTTTCGCGCTCAACCGCACATTTCAGATCATTGGACCAAGTTCGCGCGACTAGATTGATGGATTGAAGTATTCCGCCCCCCCAAGGTGACCTTTGCAGCTTACGAACCAGCGCTCGTTCAAATGGTGGACTATTAGGAAATCTTTGAATGAGCCCCTCGCGTTACACTTTTTTTGCCATGGTTTCAAAATCCAAAGTTCAGCCCGCCCCCGCTCTTCCCTACTTCCGCCCCGAAGCCCTCACCTTCCTGCGCAACCTCGCCCGCCACAACGACCGCGCGTGGTTTCAGCCGCGCAAGGCGCAGTTCGAGGCCGGGCTGAAAGAGCCGATGCTGGCCGTGGTGCGCAAGATTACCGACGCTATGGTGGACTTTGCGCCCAACCACGTGCGCCCGGCCGAGAAATCCCTCTTTCGCATCTACCGCGACACGCGCTTCAGCTCTGACAAGCGGCCCTACAAAACCCATGTGGCCGCGTGGTGGTCGCACCAGGGATTTGAGAAGACCTCCGGTGCGGGCTACTACTTCCAAGTGAGCCCCAAGGAAGTGATCGTCGCCGCCGGCTCCTATATGCCCGACAAGGATCAGCTCGCCGCCATCCGCCACTGGCTGCTCGATCATCATCGCGAGTTCAAGAAACTACTCCAAAACCCAAAGGTGCGGAAGCACTTCGACGAGTTCGAAGGCAACGCGCTCACGCGCCCGCCCAAGGGGTTCCCAGGCGAGCATCCGGGCATGGATCTGATTCGCTGCCGCCAGTGGGGACTGGCCGCGACACTGCCCGCGAAGGCCGCGCTCCAAAGAAACCTTGCCGACATGATCATCCGCTATTTCAAAGTAGCCGCGCCCGTGGTCGATGCGCTCAACACGCCGCTGGCCGCCGCGTTCGTGCCCAAAAAGCGCGTCTTTTTCGGATTGCATTGAGCGCGGTCTCGGTACCCGCGCGTTGCTTTCCATCTGCCCGAAACCCGCTCCAATTGCGGGTTTCAGCAGCCGTATAGGCCAAAAACCGGCAAAAATCGGGCATTTCCCGGCAAATACCTAAGAAAACTGTGGAAAACAGGTGTTTTTCGATTGACTTTGCCTACCTCGAAGCCGCATTGTAACCATCGGCAGGGTTCTTCGTAGCCGCATGAATACAGGGGTTCCGCGCACTTCGAGTTCGAATCAAGCTCCCTCCATGCGGGTTGCACACAACAGCGGAAGCCCGACCACACAGGCGGCCCGAAGGGCTCGCCCAGAAGGAGAACAATCGATGGCAACTGGACTGACCAAGACAGCGCTCACTCGGCACCTCGCCGAGAAGCTCGAATTGACCAACAAGCAGGCTGCGGCCTTCCTGGATCTGCTGGCTGAGACTGCGATCAAGGAAACCAAGAAGAACGGCGTCTTTGTACTTCCCGGCATCGGCCGTTTGGTGAAGGCGGAGCGCAAGGCTCGCATGGGCCGCAACCCCCAGACCGGCGAGGCCATCAAGATCAAGGCCAAGACCGTTGTAAAGTTCCGCGTGGCCAAGGCCGCCAAGGACGTGATCGCGCCCCCGAAGAAGTAGTCTTTCCGGACTGCCTCAACGGCATCGCGCCAAATTGCATGACGACAAAGGGGAGAGCCTCGCGCTCTCCCCTTCGCGTTTCCGCGTACCATGCCGCTACAGAAAATTTCTGGGTTCCATCACGCCGCGTCCGCTTTGGCCTCTTTGCGCGGCAGAAGCGCAAACACAATCAGCGCCACGCCAAAAGCAATCAGCAGCGCCTTCGGAACCGACTGATGAAAACCGAACCGCACGGCGAGCGATACGGCCAGAAACACGGCGGTGGGTATCGGAGCTTTCATCAGTCCCCGCACCACCATCGACAGCACAAAGGTCGCCAATATGAATTCGAGCATCAGCAGGTTGTCGTAGCTCCACGACAGAAACGCCAGCGCAACGAAGACTCCGATCGGATTCAGTTCGGTCAGCGCGGCAGTGAGCCAATGCGGCTTTGCCGCGGACGCGGGCAAGCTGCTGCGCAGGCGCGGCATGAGCCTGGGCACTGCTCGCAAATATTCCTTGTAGAGCTCGCCGAGTTTTGCCGCGAGGAATGCCTCTTCGCCCAGGATCAGGCGCAGATAAAAGATGGTCACCAGCACCATGGAAAAGAGCGCGCCCGAGGGCGTCATCAGCAGGCAAATCGCCAGCATCATGAACCATCCACCCAGGTAGAGCGGATTGCGTACGTAGCGGAATGGTCCGGCAGCCATCACCGCGCCACCCTGCATCTCTTCGTGGTGCACGGTGCCGTACCCAAGGGTTGCCGCGCCCCACACGCGCAACACCATGCCCATGGCCGCCGCCAGCGCTCCTGCCACAATCACCATTGGCGCCGCCACGCGGAAGCTCACGATGCCCAGACGGCTGATTTCCATCGCCAGCCACGCCAGCGTGGAAATTCTCCGGCTGAAATCGACCGGGCCGAGCCAAGGCGCCCAGAAACCAATAAAGAAAATGACGATTTGAATCCACATCCGCAGACGAAACTCGATTGCGCTTGCCTTCATGCCGTTCTCCCGCCGGAGGTCCATCGCGACCATCCCCGTCTCAAGAGTACGCAATCAGGCCCTGTTGCGCGCTGCTACCGCGCCGCGCGCAGATTCAATCAGGAGTAGAATGCTCTCGATTTCAAAACCTAAGCTTGAGCTACGCGTGAGAGGAACGACGATGAAAGCGTTCTGTACGGCGATTCTGATGCTCTTGCTCGGCAGCGTGGCTGTCGCGGGCCAAACCGGCTCGAACCCGCAGGAAACCACTCTGCTGAAAGCAGCCTACGACGGCGAAATCGCACAGGTGCAGCAGTTGCTTGCGCAAGGTTTCAATATTAACGCGCGCGACCAGGCCGGCGTCGGCATGAGTGTGCTCGACTACGCGATCGCGAGCCAAAGCGTCGACCTCATCGAGTATCTGGTTGGTCAGGGCGCGAACGTGGAGCAGACCGACAATCGCGGCTGGACGCCACTGATGTATGCCACGGGCCGCGGCGTAAACCCGGCCATCACGCTGATGCTTCAGAAGGGCGCAAAGATTGACGACAAGGACAACGATGGCCAAACCGCGCTGATGCAGGAGGCCATAGGTGGCGACAAAAGCTCGATCCTCTTCCTGCTCGCCAGCGGCGCGAATCTTGAGGCCAAAGATAACAAAGGCCGCACGGCGCTGATGCTGGCGTGCCAGAGCAACACAACGGACGTGGTATCGCTGCTGCTCCAGAAAGGCGCGCAGATCGAGGCCCAGGACTTGAACGGCCAGACGGCGCTCATGCTTTCGGCGCTGGCCGGCCGCTACGACGTGGCTTTCACGTTGCTCAGCCAGAACGCGAAGATCGACGCTATAGACAACAAGGGCGCGACGGCGCTGATGCTGGTGGCCGGAGCGCAGGTGATCGAGCCCTACTTGGAGCAGAATAATGTGTGGCTTGGCAGCTTGGGCAACACGCAGAAAGTGCGCGGCATCCAGCGTGGCGCCGCCCTCACGCTCACGGTGCTGCTGGTGAGCGGGGCCAACATCGAGGCTACGGCCAAGGACGGCGACACGCCGCTCCTTTTTGCCGCCGGCGCAGGGAACGCCGAGGCCATCAAGCTGCTGCTCACCAAGGGAGCGAAGGTGGAAGCCACGGGCAACTACACGCAGACGGCGCTGCTCCGTGCTGCCGCCTGCGGTCAAATCGAGCCGGTGCGGCAGTTGCTCGAAAAGGGCGCAAACATTGAGGCGCACGACGTGCTCGGCTGGACACCGCTGATCTGGGCAGCGAGCACGGGCCAGACGGAGATCGTGCAGTTGCTGCTTCAGAAAGGCGCGGCCATCGAGGGCGCAGACACGGCCCAGTGGGCTCTGACACCCCTGCTCTGGGCGGCCAACATCGGCCAGCCGGACTCCGTGGATCGATTGCTCAAGAATCACGCCAACGCGGAGGCGCGCGACAAGAATGGCATCACTGCGCTGATGTACGCGGCCATGAGCGGCTCCGTCGACGCCATTAAGCTGCTGCTGGCTGCGGGCACCAAGATTGACGACATCAGTAACGGCCAGAGCGTCACCGATTCCAACGGCATCCCGTCGCAGGCGGCCGGCTACACGGCGCTGATTGTCGCGGCCATGAACGGCAAAACCCTGGCCACGCAAGCGCTGCTCGATGCCGGCGCGCAAATCGAGTCCAAAGACAGCATTGAATGGACGCCGCTGATCTGGGCCTCGTACCAGGGCTATCTCGACACGGTGCAACTGCTGCTCTCGAAGGGCGCCAACATCGAAGCCAAAGGCAACGCGGGACAAACGCCGCTCCACGAAGCCGGTTACATGGGCCACACCGACGTGCTGATGCTGCTGCTCCAGAAAGGCGCAACCATCACTGCCGGCGATAAGAAGAATTGGCCCGCGCTGGCCGAGGCGGCCGCGCAGGACAATGCCGCGGCCGTGGAATTGTTGATCGAAAAAGGCGTGAGCGCCGAAGCCACGGACGAGAACGGCGACACGGCTTTGATTTGCGCGGCCAAGGCCAACCTGCCCGACATGATCAAGCTGCTGCTCTCAAAGGGCGCAAAGATTGAGGGCAAAGACAGCGATGGCGCGACCGCGCTCATCGTGGCGGCGGCCAGCGGCAACGCGGAAGCGGTGCAGGCATTGCTCGATGCAGGCGCCAACGTGGAGGCCGCGGCCGGCAAATATCCCAACGCCGGCGCCACCGCGCTGATGGAAGCGGCTGCGCACAATCAGACCGCCGTGATGAAGCTGTTGCTCTCCAAGGGCGCGAACATCGAAGCCACCGACGATCAGAAATGGACTGCGCTGATGTGGGCCGCCGACCAAGGCCAGGCCGATGCGGCCCTGCTGCTCATCACCGATGGCGCCAACGTCAACGCCAAAGGCGACAGGAACTTCACCCCGCTGAGCCTGGCCCAGACCGAAAACCATCTGGCAGTGATCAAGCTGCTCCAGGATCACGGAGCGAAATAACGCAACCGTTTCTCGGAAGGAAGGCATGAAGAAACTTCTGTTGACTCTTGTTCTTTGCAGCTTCGCGCTCTCTCTCGGCGTCATGACAGCGGGTCAGAACCCTGTCGGCCAAACTGCCGCGCCCAGCCTCGACGACCAGCTCATGAATGCCGCTGAGCAGGGAGACACCGCAGCCGTCGCGCAACTGCTGGCCCAGGGAGCACACGTGAACGCTCAGGACGCGAATGGCGCCACGCCATTGATCGCCGCCACGGCCATGGGCCGCATGGACATGGTGAAGCTGCTGCTCGACAAGGGCGCGAACCCCGGCCTGCAAGACAAAACCGGCGGTACCGCTCTGCATTTTGCCGCCATGACCGGCAATCTCGAAGCTGTGAAGCTGCTGCTTGATAAGAAAGCACCTGTGAACGGGAGGAATGATCGCGGGTTCACTCCGTTGATGTACGGCGTGGTTTCGCACAACCTAGAGCTGGTGAATCTGCTGCTCGATCACGGCGCTGACGTGGAGGCCCACGACCCGGACGGCGTCACGTCGTTGATGGCGGCTTCGGGCGGCGGATTCACCGACATCGTCAAAGCCCTTCTCGATCACGGCGCCAACGTCAACGACAAAAGCACAGACGGAACTACGGCGCTGAAGCTTGCTCTCCAGTTCAGCCACTCTGATGTTGTTGATTTGCTGCGTGCGAAGGGCGCGCAATAAAGCGCGGCGCTGCGGTCGCGTTATTTGAGTTGCTTGATTTTGGTTCCCTCGGGAATCTTCACCTGGAACTGATCGTCGGGGACGTCCACATTCTCCTTCACGTCGTCCACGGTGAGCACCAGCTGGAATCCCTCCTGCGGGCGCATGATGGTTATCTTTGAGGGATACTTGCCGGCGCTGAATTCTGCGTAGTCGCTGTATGTAACCTGTGTTTCCAGGTTGCCTTCGCTGTCGTAGATGTCCTGGCTGTAAGGCAGCATGTCGTCGCGATGAAACAAGATGACGCGCAGAGGCAGCTTCTCGGGCCCTTGCTTCGGCTGCATCACGCTCAGGGTGTATTCCTGCTCAATGTAGAGATGCTTTCGGGCAGGGTCTTCGATCGTCTCCGACTCGCCGGCCACCATGTACTCGTTGCCGGGGTCGAGACCTCGCACCGCAAGGGCATCAAGGAAGAAACGGGGCCGAAGGTTGAGAAACGGGTTGACTGACCTTTCCTGGACTGTGTTCGGACCCTCGAAGACGGTATTGTCGTGTGGATCCAGGAGCGTGAAGTTGCTGCCGTCGCTCGCCATGTCGAAAGCCAACACGCCAAAATACGTTCCCCGCACGCGCAGCATTTCGGGTTTGCGCACGATAATTGCCGCGTGGAACGCAGGAATATCTCTTTCCAAGCCCTCGGCCGTCTTGAACTCGGTAGCTTGAATTTCGACTATGGCCGTCATGGTATGCAGCGCATCCCAATGCTGGTTGATCTGGTTCACCAGTTCCTGGGGCGTTGCCGATTGCGCAGTCGCCGCTTTCGGCACCGGCAAATGGCGCGTGGTGGGGAACAGCGAACAGCCCGCAAGCAAAAGCGGAAGCGCGAGCGCCGCGGCGCAGCCGGACCGATGTACGATCTTCATCGCGCACCCGCCTTCTTCTGCGCGCGCCGGTACTCGGCCACGTTGCGGTTGTGCTCGTCGAGCGTCTCGGCGAAGAGTGAGTGCCCCTGCGCATTGGTTCCCGCAGCCACAAAATAGAAATAGTTGGTTTTGGGCGGATTCATGGCCGCGCGCAGCGAGGGAATGCCGGGGTTTGCCACCGGTCCCGGCGGCAGGCCGGCGTGCAGATAAGTGTTGTACGGCGTATCGCGGGTCAAATCGCTCGCGTAGATGGCGCCGCGCCACTTGCCTTCAAGCTCCAGGCCATAAATGACAGACGGGTCGGTGTTGAGAGGCATGTCCTTCGCCAGCCGGTTTTGAAACACGCTCGCCACCAGCGGACGCTCCGCGTCCACGGCCGTTTCGCGCTCTACCAGCGATGCCATCGTAACCACCTGGTGCACACCATCCTTCAATCCCAGTTGCCCGGCCACTGCACGGAACCGCTTCACCATGGCCGTTACCATCTGCACCGCGGTCACCTTGGGCGGAAACCGGTACGTGTCCGGAAATAGATAACCTTCCAGACTCGTTGCTCCCGGATCCAGATCGGCAATCAGCCCCGTCTGGCTGGCCGCGGCGGCCATAAAACCCTTCCGCGTGCCCAAGCCGGCCTGCTCCACGCGTGCGGCAATGTCAAAAATATTCGCGCCCTCCGGCACGATCAGCGATATGGTCACTACGTCGCCGCGCGCAATCCGCGCATACACCTCGGTTACCGGAGCGGGATGGTCGAACTCGTACACACCCGCCTGCAATTTCCCGTGCCGGAGCCAACGCACCAGGTCGAACGCGTACCGGCTGCGCACCACGTCCGCCGTCTCCAGCATGCGCCCAATTGCCGTAGCGGACGAACCCGGCGTCACGTTGACGAGGGTCTCTGTTTTCGGCCCGTACGGCGAAAGCACCAGCCACGCCGCGGCGCCCCCGGCGAGCAAGGCCAGCAGAATCAACCCCAGCAGGAAGCCACCAACGCCGGAACCCTTTTTCCTGCCGTTTTTCCGTCTCCGCCGTGCCATCCTGCCGATGTGGACCCTTCCAGTTGAATCATTGACGTGAAAAATCCGCCCGGGATTCCCTATCTTTTGATTGTAGCGGGCAAAATCCGCGTGCGGAGGGCCCGCGCGGCCATAAGCTAAACATGAGGAACAGCATCGTGCAATCCGGCGCTCATCCCCGTTACCTCGGCCTCGATATCGGCAGCCGCCGCATCGGCGTGGCGGTGTCGGACGAGCTGGGCCTGACGGCGCAACCCGTGCTCACGCTCGAGCGGCGCAGCAGCCGACGTGAGGACCTGCGCTCCCTGGCGCGGCTCTGCCGTCGCTTCGGCGTGGTGGGCATTGTGGTGGGCAACCCGGTGCATCTCTCAGGCGAAACCAGTCCGCAAGCGGCCAAGATTCAGTCCTTTGCGGCCGAGCTGGGTACGTTAACCGGCCTCCCAATTCACCTGTGGGACGAGCGCCTGACCAGCCATGAGGCCCACCAGATCCTTTATGAGGCCGGCCACGCACGGCAGGAGCATCGCAAGGTCGTCGACCAGGTGGCGGCTACGCTGATTCTGCAAGGATTCCTGGACGAGAAAGCAGCTCCTGGCTCCTAGTCGCTAGCTCGTGACTGCTTGACGCTAACCCGCACGCTGGCCCTGCGTTTTAGAAGCTGGTTCATTCCAAACCGAGGGAGGCGCGCATCAAAGCTAGGAACTAGAGGCTAGAAGCTAGGAGCTGCCTCTTTCCCTGTCTTATAATCAAGTTTCAGGAACGTTCATCTTTCGCGGTTGGAGCAGCTCCCTTCCCGCCACCGGATCACGGATGCCCGAGCACATTAAAAAGAAGCTCCAGGATGAGATCAAGCAGCTCGAGTACGAGCTGACCACCGAGCTCCCGGCCGAGATCAAGAAGGCCCGGGCCATGGGCGATCTCTCGGAGAACGCCGAGTATCACATGGCCAAGCAGCGGCAGGAGTTTGTGAATGCCCGCCTCGGCCAGCTCAAGAAGCGCATGGGCGAGCTTTCGCTGGTCAATCTGGTGAACATTCCCAGGGACAAAGCCGGATTTGGGTCCACCGTGGTGGTCTACGACTCCACCAAGGACGAAGAAATTGAGTACCGCCTGGTGACCAGCGAGGAAGCCGATGTCTCCAAGGGCCTGATCTCTACCACTTCGCCCATCGGCCACGGGATCGTGGGCAAGCGCGTGGGCGATGTGGCCACCATCGTGACGCCCAACGGCAAGCGGCAACTGGAAATTCTTAAACTGACCACGATCCACGACGAAGCCGCTGCGCTAGAAGGTGAAACCGCGACTGGCACAGCAGAGTAGCACCAAGAGCAGCCGCTAGCTTCTAGCCACTAGCTTCCAGCTCTTTCATGGGAAAGCAACCACGTTGGTTCTAGCACGGAAAGGCTAGAGGCTAGAAGCTAGGGGCTCGTAGCTTACATGACCTGGACAAGTGCTTTCGGCCGTGCCTGCGGATGGTTGCTTGACCGCATCGTGTATGGATTGGCGCTCACTCGCATCTCACCCAACGTCCTCACCTTCATCGGGCTCCTCATCAACATCGTGGCGGCGTTCTTCTTCGGCCATGCCAACGCCACCAACGGCGACATCATGTTCTTCTACGCCGGCCTGGTGATCTTTGGCGCCGGCATCTTCGATATGACAGACGGCCGCGTGGCGCGCCGCATCAACAAAGTGACGGTCTTCGGCTCCTTCTTTGATTCCGTCACCGACCGCTATTCCGACGTGGTGCTCTTCTTCGGTTTGCTGGTCTACTACGGCCGCATCAACCGTTTCCGCTATGTAGTGCTGGTGGCCTTTGTCATGGTCACCTCGCTCATGGTCAGTTACACGCGGGCGCGTGCTGAGGCGCTCATCGGCCAGTGCAAAGTGGGCTTCATGGAGCGGCCGGAGCGCATCGTGCTCATCCTGCTGGGCGCGCTCTTCAACCACTGGGGCGTCATGGCTCCCGCGTTGTGGATTCTGGCCGTGTTTTCAACCATGACCGTCGTGCACCGCGTTGTGTACACCTACCAGAACACCAAGCACCTGGCGCCGTTGAGCTGAGAAAACGACTTCGCCAATTGCACGTACGGCAGCGGGCCCGGCGCGAGTATACTCGGCGTGAAATCACGTGGCTGGCGGAATGGATTCGGAGATTTCAGAGGCTTGGAGACGGGCGGCTGCAGACCTTGGAATCAGAGTCGTAGCGCCCATTGCGCTCACAGCGGACGGGAAAACTGAGTGGTTTGAGGCGCACATCCTGGATTTCGGCGGGCCTAAGGGAACAGTTGTAGCTGGCCGAGACGGGGAATGGGGCGACGTAAGAAAGCCTCAAGGCTATTTTTATTCAAACCTCTTTCCAAGCTACAGGACCTATGCCCGACAATATTTTATCGATACTCTCAACGACTGGGGATGGTTCGGAGAGAAAGGCAATGAGCCGGCTTGGTACACCGGCAAATCCTGGTCCTGACGTCATCTCGGGAAGGGCTGCCTGCTTCAACGCGAGAAAGTCTGCCACCCCAGCCTCGCGTGGCGCATCTTATCACGCATGAGCACAGAAAAGGCGACATTCGGAGCAGGCTGTTTTTGGGGCGTTGAGGCCGCATTTGCGGCCATTCCCGGCGTGACGGCGACGGCTGTCGGCTATGAGGGCGGAAAGCACGACAAACCCACCTACAAGGACGTGTGCACCGACCAAACCGGCCACGCCGAAGTGGTCGAGATCGATTTCGACCCCGAGAAAGTGACCTACGAGCGGCTGCTCGACGCCTTTTTTGAGCTTCACGACCCCACCACGCTCAACCGCCAGGGACCTGACTGGGGCACGCAGTACCGCTCGGTCGTCTTCTTCCACTCGCCGGAGCAGGAGGCGCAGGCTCGCGCGAAAATCGAGCAACTGACGGCCGAAGGCCGCTTCAAGCCCAAGCGCATTGTCACCCAGGTAGTTCCCGCTGAGACCTTCTGGCGAGCCGAGGAGTACCACCAGCGCTATCTTCAGAAGCGCGGCCAGGCAAGCTGCCATATCTAAAGGCAGGGGCCAGGGGTCAGGGGTCAGATCGCTGAATCCAACCTCGGATGCCTTATTCTGATTCCCGATCCCCGGCTCTCTCGTCCGCCCCCTGATCCCTGACACCTGAAACCTGAAACCTGTTTTCCGCCCCCGGCTCGTCGATCCACAGGCAAACAATCCACCACACCAGCACGACGAGAAAAATCGTGCTGTTGGCGTTATCCAGCTTACTCATGAAGCCCATGATGTGCTGATAGTCATCCTGGCTGTGGATGGTGACGTGCGCGACAATGTGCTGCAACGTGCCGCGAATCGCCAACTGCGCGATCGACGCGGTGGAGAGGCCGATGACGATCTGCTGCACGTGGCTGCGCCAGCCCGCGTTGTAATAACGGCCAAAGAGCGCCACCAGCAGGCCGAGTTGGATGATCAGCACATCGGCCAGCAGGTCGGCCTTTTGCGCAAAGAGTTGCATCATTCGCAGGACCGATTCCTCCGAGGCGGCCATAAAAGTCTTGTACGACGGCCACGGGCCCCACAGGGCCAGCACCACTCCGCCCACCGCCAGCAGCGCCACCGTTGCCGCAATCCACACCTTACGTTCCGCGCCCGCAAAGGCCCGCCGCGCCATCTCCACCACGATGAGCAGAGTGACGATCGTGCCCAGATCGGCCAACACCAGGAAGATTTCTTCTGAGCGCACCATCGGCAGGCGGCGATACAGCATGCGGCTGGCCAGCATGCGCAGCGCCATCAGCGCCATTGAAGCCGTAAACCAAGGAAAACGGCGCGCGCGATCGCGCCCCAGCAAAACCACAAGCACGACCAGCAGCGCCGCAAAGGTCAGCGTCCAAAGAACCTGGACCGTCGAAAAATCGAAGTTGAAATGCATTTGAACCCTGTCCGGACCGGTTCTTTTCTTGCCGCCAGCCCCTTTCCAGTCTAGAGCCTGCGCCCCGCCTGCCATAATTTCATCATGCTGGTTCTCGCCTCTGCCTCGCCGCGCCGCCGCGAATTGCTCACCCAGGTCGGCTACCGGTTTGAGGTGCATCCCGCGCATATTCCTGAAGATCCGCTGCCCGGCGAGGATCCGATCGTCTATGTCACGCGACTGGCGCGAGAAAAGGCCGAGGCCGTCTTTCGCGAGCTGACCAGCCGCTCAAGCCCCCCAAAGGATTGCTTGAACGGCCAGTTCGCGGTGCTGGGCGCAGACACCACCGTCACCCTCGACAACGCCATCCTGGGCAAGCCCGAGGATGCGGCCGATGCCGCGCGCATTCTGCGCCTGCTCGCGGGCCGTACCCACCGAGTGATCACCGGCATCGCCCTGGTCACCGCAAAGGGCGCTGAAGTTGCCGCCGAAGTCACGGCGGTGCGCTTTTCAGCTCTTTCCGACGAAGACATTGCCGAGTACATAGCTACCGGCGAGCCCATGGACAAAGCCGGCGCCTACGCCATTCAGGGCCGCGCCGCCCGCTGGATTCCCCGCATCGAGGGTTGCTATTTCAATGTGATGGGCCTGCCGCTGGCGCTGGTATGCTCCCTGCTCGAATCCCGCGAATATTAAACGCGCTCCGTGTCACGGCGCCCACCTTGCCGACAGAATTGTCAGTGCTCCGGGCGGGCCAACCCATTCCGGGGTAGAATGGTCGCAAATTGATTACAGGATACGAATCGTATGCAGAAATCACTCTTCCTGCGCAGGGCAGTTTTGCTGCTTGCGGTGCTGTCGCCAGCCGTGGTTTACGCCCAATTTCAGCAGCCCAATCCCGACGAGCTGAAGATGACCTCCGATCCCAAGGCGCCGGGAGCGGACGCGATCTTTCTCGAGATCCGCGAGAGCGATAACGATTCGATGCATGTCCGGCAGTATTACTTCCGGATCAAGGTGCTCACGGAGAAGGGCAAGGAGATGGCAACCGTCGAGCTTCCCTATTGGAAAGGCAACGCCGAGTTCAACATCGTCGACGTGCAAGGCCGGACCATCCACTCCGACGGAACCGTGGTTCCGTTGACAGCCAAGCCTGGGGACCTCTTGGCACTCAAGTCGGGACAGTTGCAGCTTCAGCGAAAGATTTTCACCCTGCCGAGCGTGGAGGTGGGCAGCATCCTGGAATACAGCTACCAATTGACTTACAGCAACAGGAAATTCTTTGAGCCCGTCTGGGAGGTCCAACGGCATTACTTTGTGCACAAGGCCCGTTACGACTTCTCGCCGTTCCATGGGTTTGTCCCTGGCACGCAAGGCCAGAGCGAGGGGTACCTCGATTACCTCATCGACGAATCCGGGAATAAGCTCGATCGTCTGGTGTGGTGGTGGCAACTTCCCCAGGGCGTAACCGTTGCGCAGGATCCCGCTCTCGGACGTTTCAGCCTGGACGTGAACGATATTCCTCCCGCTCCAGACGAAGCCTGGGCGCCTCCGCTTTCCAGCACGCTTTACAAAGTTCAGTTCTATTACACCTACGGCGCTTCCGCGGAGGATTTCTGGCTGAAGGCGGCCAAGAGCTGGTCCAAAGAGATCGACCAATTCGCCGAGCCCGACAAGACCATTCGTGACGCGGCCACCGGCCTGGTTGCGCCCTCCGACAGCGACCTGGCGAAAGCGCAGAAGCTCTATGCCGCCGTTGAGGCTCTCGACAACACGGATTATTCCCGCCGGAAGACGGAGTCGGAGCGGCAGGAGTTGAAACTGAAACCGGAAAAGCACGCCGCGGACACGTGGACGCAGAAGAGCGGCAACAGCAACGAAATCGCACTGCTCTACCTGGCCATGTTGCGCGCCGCCGGCCTTACCGCCTATGCCACCACGATCGTCGACCGCGATCGGGGTGTCTTCGACCCCAGCTACATGAGCGTCGATCAGCTCGATCACACGCTCGTGATCCTGAGCACCGGCGGCAAGGAAATCCTTCTCGATCCCGGCGAAAAGATGTGCCCCTTTGCCACTGTGAGCTGGAAGCACTCCAGCGCCGAGGGCCTGCGGCAGAGCGCCGATGGGCCCGGTCGAGCCGCAACCCCTTCGCAGATTTTTGGAGCCAACATGGTCAAGCGCTCCGGCAACATCGCCGTGGATCCCCAGGGAGGAGTCAGCGGAACCCTCCAGATCGTGATGACCGGCCAGGAAGCTCTTCTTTGGCGGCAAAGAGCGCTCGAAGTCGATGAGCCGGAGTTGAAGAAGCAGTTTGACAGCGGCCTCGAAGAGGTGGTGCCTGAAGGCGTCGAAGCGCGCGTGCTTCGCTTCCTCGGATTGGATGAGCCCGACAGGGTCCTCATGGCTTTTGTCCAGGTGAAGGGAACGTTGGGCTCGGCAACTGCCAAGCGCCTTATTTTGCCCGGCTTCTTTTTTCACAACCAGGGCGGCGAGCCGTTTGTGAGCCAGGAAAAGCGTTTGGAGCCGGTAGACATGCAATACGCCCGCCAAATCGCCGACCAGGTAACTTACGACCTGCCCGCCGGTATGACGGTGGAGGGTGCGCCGCAGGATGCGAAGGTCTCCTGGGAGGGCCACGCTGGTTATGTTGTGAAAACCAAGACGGAGCTTGGCCAGATCACCGTGGCTCGCGTCCTGGCCAACGCCTTCACGCTGGCCAAGCCCGAGGAATACCAGGAGTTGCGCGGCTTTTACCAGAAAGTGGCTGCGGCCGATCAGGCGCAACTCGTTCTCGACCTTGCTCCGGCAGGGAAGAGCAACTAAACCGCTCGTCTGCCAGAAGAATTGTCAAAGCTCTGGGCGGCCAAACCCACTCCAGCGTAGAATGGTCGCAAATTAAGTACAGGATGAAAGCTCATGCAGAAATCACTCTTCCTGCGCAGTGCGGTTCTGCTGCTTGCGGTGCTGTCGCCAGCCGCGGTTTACGCGCACTTCCAGCCGCCAACTCCCGATGAACTGAAGATGACCGCCGACCCCAAAGCTCCCGGGGCCGATGCCGTGTATCTCGATGTCGAGGAGATCGCCAACGATCCCATGCATTACCAGAGCTACTATTACCGCATTAAAGTGCTCACCGAGAAGGGCAAAGAGTTGGCGACGGTCCCGATTCCTTATCTGAAGGGCAACAAGAAGGTTACTGACATCAAGGGCCGTACCATCCACGCCGACGGAACCGTCATCCCGCTCACCGTGAAACCGGAAGACCTGATGGTGGCCAAAACCGGTGAGATGCAGTTCGGGAAGAAGGTCTTTACCCTGCCCAGCGTAGAAGTGGGGAGCATTCTCGAATACAGCTACGATCTGCGCTACGACGACGACGACTTGAGTTCACCTTCCTGGGAGATTCAGCGCCCTTATTTCGTGCACAAGGCGCATTACTCGTTCACGCCGTTCCCTTCATTCATGCCCAACGGCACTCCTAACACCGCAACCAGCAGATACGTTGTCGACGAGCGCGGGCGCGAGGCGCACAGCCTGATCTGGTGGGTTCATCTGCCCGAAGGCGTCACCGTGAAGACCAGCGTAAATGGCTCCTACACCGTCGACGTGACCGACGTTCCGCCCATCCCCAACGAAGATTGGATGCCACCGATCCGGAGCTTTCTTTACAAGGTGAATTTCTATTACAGCTACGCCCACGACGCAACCGACTACTGGGTGAGCGAGAGCAAGCTCTGGTCGAAAGATGTGGACAAGTTCGCCGAGCCGTCAAAGGCCATTAAGGCGGCCGTTGAGGGCCTGATCGCTCCCGGCGATAGCGACCTGGACAAGGCGAATAAGCTCTTCGCCGCGGTGCAGGCCCTCGACAACACCGATTACACGCGCCAGAAGACCGCGGCCGAGATGAAGCAGTTGAAGCTGAAAGCAGCCAGGCACGCCGAAGACACCTGGGCCCAGAAAAGCGGATCGAGCGAAGACATCGCCATGCTGTATCTGGCCATGCTGCGCGCCGCGGGGCTCACCGCCTATGCGGTCAAGGTGGTGGATCGCGATCAGGGTGTTTTCGATCCGTCCTACATGGCTCTGGATCAACTGAACACGACCGTGGTTGTGCTCAGCACCGGCGGCCAGGAACTTGTTCTCGATCCCGGCGAAAAGATGTGTCCGTTTGCAACGATGAACTGGCGTCACTCAGACGCCAGAGGCCTCGGCCAGAGCAACCAGGGCATCAGCATCGCGACCACACCGGAGCAATTCTATAAGCAGAACCCAGTAACTCGCGTGGCCGACCTGACGCTCGATGTGCACGGCGGCATCACCGGGTTCATCCAGATCATCATGGCCGGACAGGAGGCGCTGCGCTGGCGCCAGATTGCATTCAGGAACGACGACACCGAGCTGAAGAAGCGCTTCGATCACGAGTTGGAGGGCCTGGTGCCCGACGGCGTCGAGGCGCACGTCGATCACTTCCTGGGCGTCGACAAGCCCGACCAGAATCTGATGGCGATCGTAAAGGTCAATGGATCCCTGGGCACGGTGACGGCAAAGCGCATCCTGCTTCCGGGCCTTTTCTTTGAAACGCGCGGGCATGTTCCGTTTGTCAACGAAGAGAAGCGGCTCGAGCCGGTCGATATGCACTATGCCAATCGCGTCGTTGACGACGTGACCTATCATCTGCCTCCCGAGTTAGCCGTGGAAGGGGCTCCGCAGGATGCTTCCGTGTCCTGGCAAGGCCACGCCGCGTTCGTCCTCAAGAGCAAGACAGGCGCCGGCCAAATTGAAATTTCCAACTCCCTGGCGCGAGGATTTACGCTCGTCAAGCCGGGGGAATACCAGGATTTGCGCGGCTTTTACCAGAAGGTGGACGCCGCCGAACAGGCACAACTGGTTTTGTCGATCGCTCCGGCGCCGGCAGCAGTGCCGGGGGCTGCCGCGGCTCCGGCAGGCAAAGGCAACTGATGCGCGCCCCAAAAACACCGTGGAGGATCAAGAGCTGATTTCATCGTTGCAGACGTTCGAGGGTCCCATGTATGCGGCTTCATATCTTCTTGCCTAGCGCCTTCCTGCTTTTTGTTGCGGGGTCGCCCCTCGCCCTGCGCGCACAATTCCAGGATCCCACTCCCGATGAGCTCAAGATGACCTCGGACCCCAAGGCGCCGGGGGCGCCGGCGGTTTATCTGTATCGCGAGGAAACTACCGACAACTCGATGCAGGTGCAGACCTACTATGCGCGCATCAAGGTGCTCACGGAGAAGGGCAAGGAGCTGGCCTCCGTCCAGGTTCCGTTCTTACGCAGTGAGTCGAAGGTGGACAAGGTGGAAGGGCGGACGATTCACTCCGACGGCACCATGATTCCCCTGAACGTCAAGCCGGAAGATCTGGTAGAGGTGAAGAGCAGGGAGTTTCAGGTTGATGCGATGGCCTTCACGCTGCCCGACGTGGAGGTTGGCAGCATTCTGGAGTACAGGTGGCGGGTCAAGTTCAAATTCGGGGCTCCCCTCCCAAGCTGGAAGTTGCAATCGTCTTATTTCATCCGCAAAGAACATTTCCTTTACGATCCGGGCATCGTTCAAGGCACCCTGTTGGGCGCGATCACGCCGTCCAAAGCGCCGGTTGCGCTTAAGAAAGACCATGGCCGTTTCACGGTGGACCTCACCGATGTTCCGCCGGTCCCTGACGAAGACTGGATGCCCCCCATCAACACCATCCGGTGGCGCGTCGAGTTCTACTACATGTACACATACGCGCAAAACGCGAAGGAATTCTGGGAAAAAGCGAGTAAATGGTGGAGCGACTATACCGAGAATTTCGTTCACGAATCGGGCGCCATCAAAAAAGCTGCCGCGAGTCTTGTCTCCCCCAATGACAGCGACGAGCAGAAGGCGCGCAAGATCTACGCCGCGGTGATGAAGCTCGACAACACCGATTACAGCCGCGTGAAGTCCGATGCGGAGCGAAAAAAGGACAAACTAAAAGAGATTCACAGCGCCGACGATGTTTGGAAGGACCAATCTGGCGCCGGCAACTCGATGGCTCTGCTTTATGTGGCGCTGGCGCGGGCTGCGGGACTGAAGGTTTCGCCCATGGAGGTAGTTGACCGCGACATCGCGATCTTCGACTACAGCTATTTGAATCTTGATCAGTTGGACGACTACATCGCGGTTGTCGTGATTGGCGGGAAAGATGTATATGTCGACCCGGGCCGGAAGATGTGCCCTTTTGGCGAGCTGTATTGGACCCACGCGCTCGCTGTCGGGCTTCGCGAATCTGGAACCAGCGTCATCGTTGCGCTAACCCCTGCCAGCACGTACAAAAACAATGCCACCCGGCGCACTGCGGATTTGACGATTGACGAGCAGGGGAATGTGAACGGAACGGTACGCCTCGTCATGACTGGCCCCGATGCACTGTACTGGAGGCAGCAAGCGCTCGAAAACGATCAGGGCGAATTGAAGAAGCGGTTTGAGGAATCGATGCGCGACGATCTGCCCGATGGCGTGCAAGTTGACTTCGACCGCTTCCTGGCGCTTGACGATTACGAAGCCAGCCTGGTTGGAATCGTCCGAGTGAGCGGATCCATCGGCGCCGCTACGGGCAAGCGATTCTTTCTGCCGGGGCTCTTTTTTCAGTCGCGCGCCAAACACCCCTTTGTAGCTGAAGACAAGCGCACCGTACCGGTCGACGTGCATTACCCGAAGATGGAGCAGGACGATGTTACCTATCATCTGCCGCCGGGGTACGCCGTTGAGAGTGCTCCTCACACCGCCGATGTCACCTGGCCGGGATATGCAATCCTCCGCATCGATTCGATTGCCAAGGGCGATTCCGTCGAGGTGGCGCGCACGTTCGGCCACAATTTCACTTTGCTAGACCCTGAGAATTACAAGGACCTTCGCGATTTTTATCTTAAGTTGGCCGCCGCCGATCAGCAGCAAATCGTGCTGGCACGTTCTGCAGCAACCAAAGGGAATTCACCATGAGTAACGGGTTCTGCTCGCGCCTTCATCTTGTACCTGTCCTCGCGGCCGTAGTATTGGCTGGCGTCGCCATGCCCTCGCATGCCGGCTTGTTCGGCAAAGACAGCCCCGTCCCGCAGTGGGGACTGGACGCCGCCAAAACCCCCACGCCTTCCTATGCGGATGACGCCTCCTGGGTGATTCTCTCCGACGAGTACCTGGAATCCGTCGACGCCCAAGGCCGCGCCACGGAGCGGGAGCGCTACGCGATACGCATCCTCAAGCCGCAAGGGCGTGACACCACCTGCCGGACTTCCTACGACGTGGATGAAAAGATCAACTACTTCCGCGAGTGGACCCTGACTGCCGACGGCAAAACCTTTCAGGCCAAGGACACCGACTTCGCCGATGTGGGCGATACTTCAATTCCTGTGATGCTGTCGACCGAGCGCGCGCGCATCGTACATGCGCCTGCAGCCGACGTGGGAGCGACGCTCATCTGCGAGTCAGAGGAATTGCTCAAACCCTACATCCAGGAAAAGGACTGGGCATTCCAATACTCGGTACCTGTGGTGTACGAGGCCCTCGAGGTTGACCTTCCCCCGGGCCGAGCATATACCGAAGCGTGGCACAACCAGGCGCCTGTGAAAGCCGTCGAAGTGGAGCCCAGTCATTGGCGCTGGGAGATCAAAGACGAACGCGCCCTTGATCTGCGCAATGTGCCGTCGCGGCCGGATTGGGATGCTCTGGTGGCGCGCATGACGGTGCAATGGGGCGACGCAGCGGTCGAGGGCAAAGAGAGTCAATGGCGTGCGATCGGGCAGTGGCTTACGAAGCTTGAGCAGGATCGACCGAACCCCTCTCCTGAGATCACAGCCAAAACGCAGGATCTGATTGCAGGAGCGCCGGATCTCTTAGCCAAACTCACGCGCATCACGGAGTACATCCAGAAGAACGTGCGCTATTTTGTCGTGGGGCGGGGAATCGGCGGCTACCAGGCGCATTATGCAACCGACATCTTCCGCAACCGCTACGGCGATTGCAAAGATAAAACCACCTTGCTCATTTCTATGCTCCAAGTGGCCGGAATCCAAGCGCACTACCTGCATGTGGATAGCGACCGGGGCGTGGTCGATCCCAATGCACCATCCCTTTACGGCAATCACATGATCACAGCCATCCAGCTGCCGCCCGATGTCAAGGATCCGCGGCTGATGGCGGTGGTGAACGCGGCCGACGGCAAGCGCTATCTGATCTTCGATCCCACCGACGAACGCACTCCCGTCGGCAGCCTGCCCTCAGAGCTGCAAGGCGGCTATGGGCTGCTGGCAGCCGGGCCCTCAAGCCAGATCATGCGATTGCCGGTGCTCGATCCTTCGGCCAACGGTACCGATGCCACCGGCAAATTCACGCTCGATGCGGATGGCACCCTGAGCGGCTATGTCGATACCTCGCACTTCGGCCCGGAGGGCGCCGAGTTGCGTGAATTTCTCAAATACCACGACGAAAAAGAGCGGCGCGACAAGTGGGAGACCATGGTGGCGCACGACCTGCCCGGCGTGGTGCTCGATTCCTTTGAGTTTGTGGAGCCGGATGCGCTCTCGAAGCCGCTTGAATTTCACTTCAAGGTGACGGCGCATCAATATGCGCATGTGGCCGGGCCGCTGCTGCTGGTGCGCCCGCGCGTCATGGGATCCATGGCGATGCGCTTTGACGAGAAGCCGCGCAAGGTTCCCATCGATCTCGATGCGACGGGCCGTTGGCACGATACTTACGACATCACGCTGCCCGCCGGCTACGTGGTCGACGAGACCCCCGATCCCGTCGATATCGACATGGATTTCGCCAGCTACCATGCCTCGGCGACGGCCAAGGGCAACGTCCTGCACTACGACATGGTGTACACCGTGCGCCAGGTGGAGCTTCCCGCCAGCCGGGCCGCCGATTTCCGCAAGTTCGAGTTGGCCATCCTCTCTGACGAGAAAGGTACGGCCGTGCTCAAGAAGCAATAGCCGGCTGAGGAAACCGCAGCGGCCGCACCCACATCCCCTGTGCCCCATCCTTTTCGCGCTCCTTGCGAAAAGGGTGGGAACTCAAGAACACGGGATACACCAACCCAGGGACCGGCATAAGACACGCGAAGGGGCGCACTGCCTGTTGCTACGGCTCGAATCCCTTTCGCGCAGCCATCATCCAACACATATGAACGTTCCGCTTTTTTCGCCTTTCCAGCTTCGCTCCGTCGAATTTTCCAATCGCATCGGCGTTTCGCCCATGTGCCAACACTCCAGCCAGGAAGGCTTCGCCACAGATTGGCACCTCGTCCATCTGGGCAGCCGGGCGCAGGGTGGCGCGGGCCTCGTCATGCTTGAAGCCGCAGCCGTTACCCCTGAGGGCCGCATCACCCCGGACGATCTGGGCGTCTGGAAAGAGGAGCACATTCCCGGACTTCGCCGCATTGCGGAGTTCGTGCACACGCAGGGCGCTCGCACCGGCATGCAGTTGGCGCACGCCGGGCGCAAGGCCAGCACCGCCTCACCCTTCCATGGCCACGGCCTGGTGTTGCCGGCCGAAGGCGGCTGGCAGCCGGTCGCTCCCAGTGCGATTGCCTTTGCGCCAACGGACTACGCCGTTCCCACCGCGCTCGATCTCGCCGGCATTGCCGCCGTGGTTGAGGCCTTTCGCAACGCCGCGCGCAGAGCGCTCGATGCCGGCTTTGATTTCGTTGAGGTTCATGCGGCGCACGGCTACCTGCTCCACGAGTTTCTCTCGCCGCTTTCGAATCTTCGCACCGACAGCTACGGCGGCAGCTTCCAGAACCGCACCCGCCTCGTGCTTGAAGTGGTCGACGCCGTGCGCAGTGTGTGGCCGGAGCGTTTGCCGCTGTTTGTCCGCATCTCCGCCACCGATTGGGCCGAAGGCGGTTGGAATCCCGATGAGTCCGTCGCGCTTGCGCGTGTGCTGCGCGACCGCGGCGTCGATCTTGTGGATTGTTCTTCGGGCGGCAATGTGGCGGATGCAAAGATCCCTGTTGCGCCCGGATACCAGGTTGGCTTTGCCGCCAGGATCCGCCGCGAAGCCGGCATCGCCACGGCCGCGGTCGGGCTCATCACCGAACCGGCGCAGGCCAACGCCATCATCGCCGACGGGGAAGCGGATTTTGTATTTCTGGCGCGCGCCGAGTTGCGCGATGCCTATTGGCCGTTGCACGCCGCGGCGGCGCTGGGCGAAACCGTAAGCTGGCCCAAGCAATACCTGCGCGCCGCGCCGCAGGGTTCGACGGCGCGCCTCGTCGTGAATCGTCCATAGCCGCAGATTCGCCGCGTCTCCGGCGAAATTGACTGATTCTGTCCCCGGTTTTCCTCTGGTTACCTTGGTTCAGGCGGCTCTTTCGCTTCCCAAACCGCGAAAAACCTGTCCTATACTGCCAGTAGTGCGAGGGATTTCCCCGGTCGCGATGACTTCCTCGCCAACTTTTTATGGCAACACAACTCAACCGGAAGCGCGCCTACTCACCACCGCCGATCCCGGACCGTCTTTATTTCAAGATAGGAGATGTCGCACGCCTGTGCGGCGTCGAATCCTACGTTCTGCGCTTCTGGGAGTCGCAGTTCCCGCAGTTGAAGCCCAACAAGAGCGGAACCGGCCAGCGGCTCTATCGCCGCCGCGACGTGGAACTGGCCATGGAGATCAAGCGCCTGGTCCATGCCGAGGGCTACACTCTGTCCGGTGCGCGTACCGTTCTCGATGCTGAACATCGCCGCCCCGGCAAACGTCCCAGCGGCACTCTCGATCCCGAGGCCGCTTTGACTTCGACTGTCCATCCGAACAAGCCGTCGGATGCAGTGGCTGCCGCCATCGGCCATGTCCGCGCCGAGTTGCGTGAGATCGCCAACTTGCTGGCCTCTCCGCAGCCACAGCCGGCGCGCCGCCGCAGCCGGGTCACCACCATTGCGCCCGCTACCGGAACGCTGTTTCCGACGTAGACCCTCGACAACAAAAGCTCTCTATGTGCAAGGACTCGAGCGACCCTACGGGGCGCGGTCCATTGCCCACCGCTTTCCCAGGACAGTGCACGCTCGCGCGAGCTTGTCCTGGGCTATTCCCGGTCGCCCCTCCGGGGCGGATGCATCGACAATGCGGAATTATTCCGCCGCGGTTTCTTCTGCAGCCGGCTCGGCAACTTCTTCCGCCGCCGGCTCGGCCACAGCAGCTTGCGCGGCCGCGGCTTTCTCTTCCGCTGTCACTTCGGCCTCGACCTTCACGGTCACGCGCGCGGTCACTTCGCGGTGCAGCCGGATGGCCACTTTGAATTCGCCCAGACCCTTGAGCGCGTCGCCCAGCTGGATCTTGCGGCGATCGACCTCGAAGCCCTGCGCCGCCAGGGCTGCGGCAATGTCGGCCGATGTGACCGAGCCAAAAAGATGGCCCTGTTCGCCGGCCTTGCGGGTAAAGCTCAGCACCACGGGCTCGAGCCTGGCCAACAGCTCCTCGGCCTGCGTCTTTTCCGTAGCGGAGCGCCGTGCGGCCGAGGCCTTCATCTGCTCGATCACGGCCTTGTTGGCCGCGGTGGCCTGCATGGCCAGCTTGCGCGGCAGTAAATAGTTGCGCGCGTAGCCGTCGGCAACTTTCACCACTTCTCCGCGAAAGCCTACGTTGGCTACGTCTTCCTTCAGAATTACTTCCATGGGAAACTCTCCAAATCTTTATCGTGCGGCGCTCGGTCAGCGGCGCCGAAGACGCTCTTGCCGTTCGGGCAAGAGGCTTGGCTCGCCGGCCACGCCGCCAAATGTTTCAATCGGCTCCGAATCGAGCGATGGAACCGGTTTAGTGCCGGGTCGCAAACGGCAGCAGCGCGATGTTCCGCGCCTGCTTGATGGCGCGGGTCAAACGGCGCTGATGCGTGGTGCAAACACCGGTCAACCGCCGCGGCACAATCTTGCCGCGCTCGGCCACAAATCCCTGCAGCAGTTTTACGTCGCGGTAAGGAATGGCGTCGATCTTCTCGGTGCAGAACCTGCACACCTTCTTGCGGCGGAAGAACTTGCCGCGTCCGCCGGGGCCGCCACCGGGCCGGCCCGCACCGCGCGGGCCAGAGCTCGGACCTGAGCCCGAACCAGGACCCCGTTCGGATGGGGCTTGTGGAGTTGAGGGCGCGTCCGCCGCAGCGGGCGCTTTTGCTTGGGTTTCTTCAGACATCGTGTTTCCTCTTTGCTCTCTTTGTTCCGGCACCGCCGGAGAATTCTTTTCAGGGGTCAGGTTTCAGGGATCGTAAAAACGGCCTTCGCTTTCTGCGAATCCCGGTTTTCTCGTTCCCTTGCTCCCTTGCTCCCTGCTTTTACACGCTGGCTTCGACCGGCGCTGCCGGCTCGGCTGCAGCTGCGCTTTCGACCGCAGGCGCAGCGGCTGCTGGCGGAGCCGCGACCGGCGCAACTGCGGCCGGCGCAGGTTCGCTGTTCACCTTGCGGCGCACGCCGCGATTGGCCTTCACCTTGGCCAGGCGCTTCTCTTCCTCGTCGATGCGCACGGTGATGAACTTGATCACCTGCTCGGTCACGCGCAGACGGCGTTCCAGTTCCAGCACCACCGCGCCGTCGGCTTCAACGGTGAACAGAATGTAGTTGCCATCGTTAAACTTGCGCACCTGGTAGGCAAGCTTGCGCCGGCCCAGCTTCTCCGCCGACTTCACCACGCCGCCACCGGTCTTCACCGTCGTGCTCAAGCCTTCGATCAGCTTGTCGGCTTCTTCGTCCTCCACATCGGGACGGACGATAAACATGACTTCATACAAACGCGACATCAGGTTTCCTTTTCCGCTGCAGCGTTTCGCTACCGTTCTCAGCGATCCGCTCTCAGCCTTCCTCTATTACGTAGCAGGTTCCCAGTCGTAGGTCCCTAGTCCTTAGTCCCTGGTCCCTCAGTCCCTGAGTCCCTGTCTTTCCGATTGAACTCGTTCATCGCGGCTGCCGGTCCCACTTCGAGAATGCGCCGCGTGGCCGTTGCCACCCGGTCCAGTACCTCGTCCAGCACCGCCAAATCCGCCTTGCGCATGGGCGAAAGCAGAAAATCCCTGCCCGGCCGCTTTCCGCCTGCCGCCGCAATCGCTTCAGGAGGTAAATCGGGCCCCACGCCAATACGCAACCTCAACCACTCTTCCGTGCCCAGGGCGCCGGTTACGCTGCGGGCTCCGTTGTGCCCCGCGGGCGTTCCGCGCTCCCTGATCTTGAAGGTCCCCAGCACCAGATCGAGCTCGTCGTAGATCACGAGCAGATCCCGCGCCGGGTCGGCTTCAAACTCCTCAACCAAAGCGGCCACTGCCGCGCCGCTCAGGTTCATAAACGTCTCCGGCTTGGCCAGAACCACCTGCCGCCCTGCAATTCTGCAAGTCGCCGTGGTGGCCCGGCAGCGCCGGTTTTGCACCACAACGCCCTCCTGCTGGGCGATGCGGTCGATGGCCATGAACCCCGCGTTGTGCGGGGTCCACACATACTCGAGACCGGGATTGCCAAGCCCCACAATCAGGAAAGGGCTGCGCCGGCTTCCTGTACTGAAGCCACCGATCTCGCTTGCTTCCGACAAGGCTTACTTCTTCGCCTCGGGCTTCTTGGCCGCTGCAGGCTCGGCCTCGCCCTTGCCCTTCTTTGCAACTTCAGGTTCGGCCGGCGCACCCGGTGCACCCGGTACGGCTGCAGCGACTGCTGCCTCCGCTCCCTCCACCACTTCCGGCGTCGCAACCACTTCCTCGCGGATGTGCACGACGTGGGCCACGGTGGCATCTTCCGGGGTCACGTACTTGATCTTGTCGAAGTGAGGCAAACCGCTCACACGCACCACCTGGTGCATGCCCAGTTCGCTCACGTCCACGGCGATTTGGCTGGGAATGTCCTCGGGCAGGCACGCGATTTCCACTTCGCGCAGCACCTGATCCAGAATTCCGCCCTCGGCCTTCACGCCAATCGGTATGCCCAGCAGCTTGACGCGTACGCGCGCGCGCAGAATCTTGTCCAGCGCGATGCGCTTCACGTCGATGTGGATCAGATTGTCCTTGATCGGCTCCCGCTGCCAGTCCACGATCATGGCTTTGGCTGTGGGCAGGCCGGCAACTTCCACGTCAAAAATTGTGTTGTGGCCGCTCTCGGAGTAAAGGATCTTCAAAATCTGCTTGGGATCCACTTCCACGGCAACCGCTTCGTGCCCGGAGCCGTACAGCACGGCCGGAATCTTGCCTGCAACGCGCACGCGACGCGCGGCATTCTTGTTGAACTTGCCCTTGCGGGGCGTAGCTACGACGACTTCTGGCATGGTGCGTTTTCTCGTTTCTTCAAAAATCGGGCACGGAAAGCAGCTTCTAGCCGTTAGCTACTAGCTTCTAGCTAGCTCTTTCTGCTGCGAGCTGAACTGACCCGCTCCCTTTGTAAAGGCAGCTACTAGCCTTTAGCTGCTTGTTGCTGTTGCGCGACAAATCAACTTATTCGCCGCTCTTCTTTTCATTTCTTCGCTACAACGCGAAGGTTGGTTTCCGTACTGAACGAGCTAGCAGCTAGAAGCTAGTAGCTAGAAGCTGCACTTAGGAGAACAACGTACTAACGCTGGTCTCCATGTGAATGTTCTCAATGGCCGAGCCCAGCAAGCCGGCGATGGAGAGCACTTTAATCTTGCTGACTTTTTGCGCCGCCTCGCGCAGCGGAATGGTGTCGGTCACCACCAGTTGCTCCAGCCGCGAATTTGCGATGCGGTCAATCGCCGGGCCCGAAAGCACGGCGTGGCTCGCGCAGGCATACACCGCAGCCGCGCCATTGGCATACAGTGCGTCCACGGTCTTCACCAGCGTGCCGGCGGTGTCCACAATGTCATCGATGATCAGGCAGTTTTGACCTTCCACGTCGCCTACCACGTGCATCACTTCGGCAACATTGAGGTCCGTGCGGCGCTTGTCCACAATGGCCAGCGGCGCGCCCATCTTCTGCGCGAAGAATCGCGTGCGCTCCACGCCGCCTGCATCCGGCGAAACTACCGTCAGGTTGGGAAGGTTCAATTCCTTGAAATGGCTCACCAGAACAGGGCTGGCAAAAATGTGATCAACAGGAATATTGAAGAAGCCCTGGATCTGCGCAGCGTGCAAATCGACGAACAAGGCGCGATTGGCGCCCGCTGTGGTCAGCAGGTCGGCGATCAGTTTGGCGCTGATGGCCACGCGGGGGCGGTCCTTGCGATCCTGGCGCGCGTACCCGTAGTAGGGAACCACTGCCGTGATGCGGGCCGCCGAAGCCCTCTTGAGCGCATCGATCATAATGAGCAATTCCACCAGGTGCTGATCCACCGGATAGCAGGTAGGCTGCACCACAAAAACATCCACGCCGCGCACGTTCTCGAGCAGTTGAAAGTAAACCTCGCCGTCGGCAAAACGCTGCAGCTTTACCTGCCCCACCGTCACGCCGATGTGCCGCGCCACTTCTTCAGCCAGTCGCGGATTTGCCGTCCCGGAAAACAGCTTGAAGCGCTTGTCCTCGCTAAGTTTTGAGGGCTTCTTGCGCTCCGGCGTCGGATTCATCTTGCCGTCTTTCGTTTTCGGCGCGTCCTGCGCCGCAGGCTCTTTTTGCGAGCCATCGCGCGCCACCGCGGGATGTTTTTCCTGCTGCTTGCCTTCGACCAATGTTCCCGTTTCCATCTGAAGCACCTCCATGCTGGTTGGCTATGGCTGCGTTTCCTAAATGCAAGCTTCTAGCTTCTAGCCGCTAGCTTCTAGCTCGTTTGTGCCGAAAGCGACGAGTCTCGCTCACTCACAGAAAAGCTAGAAGCTAGTAGCTGGAGGCTAGTAGCTGTTTTCCTGGCTGGGCGACCAGGATTCGAACCTGGATAAATGCCTCCAAAGGGCATTGTCCTACCATTGAACGATCGCCCACCAATACGGTCAGCCGTGGGCGAGTTTCGCTTGCCCAACAAGCGACTG
>Ga0181520_10002971_pt1 | contig 30535 bp, 21 predicted proteins | sample PEATcosm2014_Bin_29_FD_132451 | JGI IMG/M metagenome (GOLD analysis project Ga0181520, IMG submission 132451) | Peatland microbial communities from MTU Mesocosm Facility, Houghton, MI, USA - PEATcosm2014_Bin02_30_metaG | ecosystem: Environmental > Terrestrial > Soil > Wetlands > Peat | place...
GGGGGCTGATTCTTCCAGAGCCGCTGGCGAAGAACCCCCACCTCTGTCCTCCCCCTGGGTACAAGGGGAGGAGGAAAAGGCGGTCGGTGTGGTAATTCGGGCAGACCCCAAGAATCAATCGGAGACCGGGCTGGTGGTGGTGGGGCCGGTGGTCGGGCGCCTGGCCGGGCGGGTTGCGGCGGGGCGCGTGGTGGTAAGGGGGCTGCTGACAAGCTGGCCGCGCAGTGCGATCGCCTGGGCGATCAGTTCCGGCTCATCGGGTTGGGTGGCGGCCGGTTTGAGAGTGTAGCTGAAATGCTGCGTGTCGTGAAATGGGATCGGCAGTATTTCCGCCAGCAGGTCGATGGGGATCCATTGATAGATCGGCGGATTGACGGAGGTGGTGGTCTTGAGCGTCTCATAACCATCCTCGCGGACCTGGGTGTCGTAATTGCCGTAGAGATAGAAATCGCGCTGGATGGGCGTGCGGCCGATTTCCTGGTCGTTGAAGTAGACTAGCGCCCCCGGCGGGCTGGAATCGATGACCATGGTGCGTTCGACGCATCCGCCGATGAGCGGGAGCGCAGCCAGAAAGATCAAAGCCCAAGCGGCGAGTCGGGACAAGACCATTGCCTCCGCCGCTGAGTATAGATGCCGCGGCACATGGGGCAAGGGCGTGCTCGGCGGGCGACGCCGCGAGAGTGCCCGATTTTCCGGGCAACCGCCTTTTCCTCCTCTCCCTGTACTCAGGGGGAGGACAGAGGTGGGGGTTCTTCGCCATTGGTTCCGCCAGGTCGAAGCCGCGACCGACGCCATAGCGGTCGACCCCCACCCAACCCTCCCCCTGGGTACAGGGAGAGGGGATCAAGAGGCGGCCTCGCATGGATTTACACTCACCGGGGAAATCGGGCACTGTCGATCCCGCCGGGCGCTTACAATTCTTCGCCCGGCGGTGTATTCTGCCCGCACCACTTTCGAAAGGCACGCTCCATGAAATCTGCATCGCTGCTTGTTGCCGCTCTGGCAGTCACCTTTTTCTCAACGGCCTTGTGGCCATCCGCCGCAAGGGCGGATCAGACGGTTGTCATCGACGGCACGGCCGGTGGGAAGCAGTTTGACGGGATCGGGGCCGTCAGCGGCGGGGGGGCGACATCGGTGCTGCTGAAGGATTATCCGCAGAAGCAGCGCGATCAGGTGCTGGATCTGTTGTTCAAGCCGAAATTCGGGGCGTCGATCTCGGCCCTGTATGTCGAAGTTGGTGGCGATGGGAACAGCACGCAGGGCACCGAAGACAGCCACATGCACTCGCGCACCGATGAGAATTACAGCCGGGGCTATGAATGGTGGCTGATGACCGAGGCGAAGAAGCGGAATCCGGCCATGTCGCTGGATGCCTGCGCGTGGAGCTGTCCGGGCTGGGTGGGCGTGGACGCAAGATCCCCCAACGGCAATTTCTGGTCGCAGGACATGTGCGACTATTACGCCAAGTGGATCAAGGGGCTCAAGACGAATTACGGCCTGGACCTGGACGCCATCGGCTGCCGCAATGAAAAGGGCGTCAATGAGGCGTGGGTCAAGATGTTTCGGACGACGCTGGACAACGACGGACTGAACAAGGTCCGCATCCACGGATTTGATAACTGGGACAAGACCAAGTTCGACTTCACCAATCATTTCCTGACCGATCCGGCCCTGGCCAAGGCCGTCGATGTCGTCAGCAATCACACCATGGCCACTTCGCCCACTCCCGATGCGGTGAGGAAGCTGCTGGACGGTCTGAACAAGCCGATCTGGAACAGCGAAGAGCATGTGTATAAGCAGGGCTTCGATTGCGAAATCAGCATTGTGCAGGCGTTCAATCAGAACTACATCAACAGCGGCGTGACGAAAATCTGCAACTGGTATCTGGTGGCGTCGCTTTATCCGATCGAGCCGTATCCCGAAACGCCGTCCATGCTCATTGCCCGTTCACCCTGGAGCGGGAATTACGCCATCCGGCCGGCGATGTGGGGATACGCACATTACGGCCAGTTCAGCGCCATCGGCTGGCAATATCTCAACGGCGCGTGCGGGAATCTGAGCGGCGGCGGGACGTTCGTCACGCTCAAGTCGCCGGGCACGGATTACAGCTTCATCGCCGAAACCAAGAACGCCACGGCCAAGCAGACGGTGACGATCAACGTCAAGGGCGGACTTTCGGCCGGTAAACTGTGCGTCTGGCGAAGCAATGCCCAGGAGCAATTCGTCAAGCTGGACGATATCAACCCGGTCAACGGTTCGTTCAGCATCACGCTCGATCCCGCGTCGATCTATTCAATCTCGACAACCACCGGCCAGCAGAAAGGCTCGTTCGACGATGTGCCGGCCGAGCGGGATTTCCCGCTGCCTTATTACGAAAACTTCGATCATTACAAGAATGCCAAATCGTTCGGCTATCTGCCGCATTACACGGCCGACATTTCCGGCGTGTTCGAGCTGGCAGACCGGCCGGACGGCAAGGGCCAATGCCTGCGCCAGGTTCTGGATAAGAAGGCCCAGAGCTGGGCGCCGGAATCGATGCCCTACACGGTCATTGGCGATTCCAAGTGGAAAGACTACGAGGTGAGCGCCGACACGCTGATGGATGATGGCGGCTGGGTCGGCGTCATGGGCCGGGTCTCGAACACCGGCAGCGGCTATGGCACTGATCCCAAGGGTTATTACCTGCGACTCGGCGCCGACGGCGAGGTGTCGCTGGTGGTCGCCGGCCAGGCCCAGGGTCGCGGCGGCGCGGCCGCAGGGCGCGGCAACGCGCCGATCCCTTCACTGGCCACCGCAACCATCAGTGATTTCGACGTCAAGCAATGGCACAACCTCAAGCTCCAGTTCACCGGCCAGCACATCGTCGGATTTATCGATAACAAACAGGTTCTTGCGGCCGACAACAGCGCGTTCGGCAGTGGCCTGGCGGGCTTGATGACCGGCGGCACGGGCAATGCGCGAAATACCGCGATGTTCGACAACCTGCTGATCAACACGGTCAATGGCCCGGTGCCTTCGCCAACGGACTTTGTTTCCGACAGCGACCCGATGTACAAATAACCCGCCGGCCGTCGCCGTGGCGATGGCGGAGGATTTGGTTTTCAAGTTCGTGTCAGAGAGTTTTCGAGGAGCGGTTATGCGAATGCCATTTTGGGCCTGTGGTATCGTTGTCGGCGCGATCACGGTGATGTTGAGCGGCTGCACACAGACGAGCAGTGAGCCCGCCGCGCCCGCCGGCCTGACGCAATCGGGCGATACACAAAAGACCTTGTTCAATCAGGATTGGCGGTTCGCACTGGGGGATCAAACCGGCGCGGATGCCGCCGGTTTTGACGATAGTGCCTGGCGCAAGCTCGATCTCCCGCACGATTGGTCCATCGAAGGGCCGTTCGATTCCAAATGGGCCAGCGGCACCGCCTATCTTCCCGCCGGCATCGCCTGGTATCGCAAGCACTTCACGCTCCCCGCCGCCGATGCCGGCAAGCTTGTCAGCATCCAGTTTGACGGCGTGTACAAAGACTCGACTGTCTATCTCAACGGCCACGCGCTGGGCACCCGGCCGTATGGGTATATTTCGTTCCAATACGATCTCACGCCGTATCTGAACGCAACTGGCGACAACGTGCTGGCGGTGCGCGTGGACCATCACGATTTCGCCGATTCGCGCTGGTATCCCGGTTCGGGGATTTTCCGCAACGTCTATCTGATCGCCACCAATCCGTTCTTCGTCGAACACGATGGAACGTTTGTCACGACGCTGGCGGCGACGGACGACGCGGCCGATATCAGCATCGCCACAACCCTGCGCGGCATGAAGAGCGCCGCTCCGCCGGCGGGCGGGCCGGATTCGGTCTTCGGAATCGTCACGACCATATACGACGCTGACGGCACGCCCGTCGCCACCGATTCGGCCAAAGTTGACGGCCCGGCGATGTTCCTGGTCGTGTATGGCCAGGGCGAACCGGCCAGCAAGCAGTTCGAGCAGACCTTCCATATCGCTCAGCCCGCGCTCTGGTCGGTCGATCATCCCACGATGTACACGGCCGTCACCGAAGTCATTCAGGATGGCAAGACGATCGACGCGTATCGCACGCCGTTTGGCATTCGCACGATCAAATTCGATCCGAATACCGGGTTCTGGCTCAATGGCGTTTCGATGAAGCTCAAGGGCGTGTGCCTGCACGAAGACGCCGGCGCGTTGGGTTCGGCCATTCCGCAGCAGGTCTGGGAACGGCGGCTTCGTACGCTCAAGGAGGCCGGGACCAATGCCATCCGTTGCAGCCACAATCCGCCGGCGCCGGAGTTTCTCGATCTGTGCGATCGACTCGGATTTCTCGTCATGGACGAGGCGTTCGACGAATGGACCGGCGGCAAGAACAAGTGGATCACCGGCTGGAACAACGGCACGCCCGGCAAGGATGGATACCACACCTACTTTGACGAGTGGGCCGACAAGGACATCCAGGACATGGTTCGCCGCGATCGAAATCATCCGTCGATCATCATGTGGAGCATCGGCAACGAGATCGACTATCAGAACGATCCATACCCGCCGAATTCTCCCGAATTGCCGCCGATCGCGGCGCGGCTCATCAAGGACGTGAAGGCCGTCGATACCACGCGTCCGGTCACGGCGGCGTGCGCGTTTCCAGAGACCAATCTCTTCAAGACGCTGCTGGATGTCGAAGGGTATAACTACATGGAATCGCACTACGCCGAAGATCATGCCGCCAATCCCACGCGCATCATGTACGGCAGCGAGAACAAGTCCGACCTGGCCGCCTGGCTCACCGTCGCCAACACGCCGTACATCTTCGCCGAATTCCTCTGGACCGGCATCGACTACATGGGCGAGGCCAGGCAGTTTCCCAACCGCGCCAGCGCGGCCGGATTCCTCGATCTGGCAGGGTATCGCAAGTCCGAATTCTATTTCCGCAAATCGCTATGGAACGACGCCTTGATGGCCAAGATCCAGCGCGATGCCGCCGGCCGGCTGGTCTGCTACACCAACGCCGATGCCGTCACCTTCACGCAAAGCGGCAAGTCGCTGGGGCAGAAGACCCTGCCGCCCACGCGCATCATTCCCGTCCCCGGCGATCCCGCCGGCGGGCCGATCACCGCCTTTGCGACCAGGAAGGGCAAATCGGTCACCGATACCTACACGCTGCCCGCCAAGGCGGCGGCGATCAAGTTAGAGGAATACAAGACGACCTTCGGCCCCGGCGACGGCCCGAACGTGGCGCAAGTCGAACTGTCGATGACCGATGCCGCCGGCAACGTCGTCCCGAATGCCGCGCAGGATGTGAGCGTGTCGATCAAAGGTCCGGGCCGTCTGCTGGGAATCGAATCCGGCGACACCGATTCCGTTGAGAACTATCAGGCGCCGCATCACAAGGCGTATCACGGCCGGCTGCTGATCTACGTCGAAACGCACGGAACGGTGCAGGTAACCACCAGCGCTGCGGGATTGCCCGACGCGAAGATCGGTGTGGGGGGATGATCCAATGGCGTTCCGCACTCGCGTGCGGTTTTGCAGGGGCCGCATTGCGGACCACATTCCCAGGCCGGGCATATAGAGGTCCGCAATGCGGACCCTACGGCTGCGTTGTGACGCCGTTGTTCATCGCGGCCGGCGTCGCAAATTTGAAGTGGAACCATTCCACATCCACATAACCCGCGTCGGCTTTGTTGTTATAACTGAAAATCCCCAGCCGGTCGCCGCGATAGTAGCTCCACGTTAGATGGTACTTCGGCCCGAATGGCGTGTAGGTTTTGCCGTCGATGCTGTAGGAATACTGGCTGTCACCGGCCAGATTCCATGAGCTGCCGAGCCAAAGCGCGTCGCCGCTCAGAACGGGCCCGCTGGTCATCTTGCCGGCGTCGTTGAACGTGAGCGTTCGGATGCCGCCCTCTTGTGATACTCCCAGCGCGGAATACGACTTGGCAAGATGGCACAGGCCCGCCTGCTGGCCATCGGCCATGCCGGCGATGTCCAGTTTCATCGTCACTTCATTCGCATCGGTGCGAAACGCCCGTTGTGTGAGTGTGTTGCCGGCCGACAACAGGTCGTTACTCTTGAGCGGCCGAAACGCCGCCAGCCGCAGAAAACCGGGCCGCTGCGTCAATGACCACATGTCCGCCCTCGGCTGATAGTTCCATTCCCACTGCGGGGGCAGAGTGGTTTCATTGAACTCGTCATCCGTCTGCGGCACGGCCGGGGCGATGCCGATGATCGGTTTCATACCGCTCCAGACCATGTTGCCGATGCCGTCGGGGCCTGGCTTCCCGATGATCGGCCAGCCGTCGATCCAGGTGACCGGGAGCAGGACCATGGCCCGGCCTTCCCAGTCGCCAGTTCCCTGATGCGTGATGAACCACCAATCGCCCGAGGCCAGTTGCACCAGGCCGCCCTGGTTGGGTTCCTTGTCGATCGCCTTATTGACATGATTGAGCTGCCTGGTTTCCCACGGGCCGTCCAGGCTTCTGGAGCGGTCCATCATGATGACGCGACCCTCGCTGCGGACCTCGCTGTAGTAATGATAGTAAAGCCCGTTGATCTTATAGAGCTTATTGGCTTCGCTGCCGCGCGACTGATGAATCACCTTGTCCGAATCCGCGATGACCTGCTGCCCATCGGCCGTCATTTTGAACAGATGGATTTGATAGTTGCCCGAAAAGTTGGAGCACACCAGATAACCCTGCCCGTCGTCGTCCCAGAACGGACAGCAATCATCCCACCCCTTGGCCTTCATCACCGGATGCAGCGGTTCCCACGGGCCGGCCGGATTCTTGGCCGTGGTCATGAAGAACCCTTCGTCCGGCGTGCCGAAATAGATCCAAAACTTCTCGTCGTGGTAGCGGATCGCCCCCGCCCAGATGCCCCGGCCATAGCGGCTCATCTTATCCCAATTCATCTCCGGGGCGATCTGCGTGAGATCGCTGACGGCATGGCCGAGGATGGTCCAGCTCACAAGGTCCTTCGAGTGCAGAATGACCACGCCGGGCGAGTATTGGAACGTCGAGGAGACGGCGTAGAAATCGTTGCCGACGCGGATGGCGTCGAGGTCGCTGTAATCGCTGGGGAGAATCGGGTTGACATAATTACCGTCGCCCTGGTCGCCCCAGCGGCCCAGCAATGCGGCCGGCTCCGGCTCGGGGGCGCCGACTGCGATGAATGCGGCAGTTGTCAGCAGTGCAAGGAACACCGCGATGGAAACACGGCCAGAATACGTGCAACGACCAGGCATGTTCCTCCTGTACGGCAAACCCAATGTGGTCTCGATGCTAATCGTCGGGCGGATATTCCGCCAGCGGAGAGGAAGTCTGCTCCCGGCCAGTGGATAATTCGCCGGCCGCTGGCTAAAACCACCAATCGCGAAAGGGCTGCCAGGGATTGGAGCGACGCGGCATGGCGCACGTTTTCACCACCCGCCGGGTGCGGGACATTCTCAAGAAGCCGGCGAGTATCGGTCCGGACCTGATTGTGCTGGCCGTCGCGGCGGGAGTCGCGGGCGCGTTGTTCACGTTCGGCAAGCAGGTCGCTGCGCCATATCACCAGCAGACGGACATCAGCCTCTCCCTTTGGACGCTGCCAAAATATACGATGTTCAGCCTGGCGCGCGGGTTTGCAGCCTACATTCTTTCGCTGATCTTCACACTGGTTTACGGCACTCTCGCTGCTCACAATCACCGGGCCGAAAAGATCATGGTGCCGGCCCTGGACGTGCTCCAGTCGATACCCGTGCTGGGGTTCCTGCCGGCACTGGTGCTGGCCATGATCGGGCTCTTTCCCACGCGCGAGATCGGACTGGAACTGGCGTGCGTCGTCATGATCTTCACCGCCCAGGCGTGGAACATGACCTTCAGCTTCTTCGGCAGCATTCGCAGCATTCCCACCAATCTCGCGGAAGCGGCCACGATGAATCAACTGAGCCGCTGGCGCATTTTCACCGTGCTGGAACTGCCGGCCTCGATGATCGGGCTGGTTTGGAATTCGATGATGTCATTCGCCGGTGGTTGGTTCTTTCTGACCGTTAATGAAGCCTTCACGCTCGGCGACAAGGACTTTCGTCTTCCCGGCATCGGTTCGTATATGGCCGAGGCGATCAAGGAAGGGAACACCCAGGCGATGATCGCGGCCGTGGTCGCGATGATCATCATGATCGTCGCGGTGGACCAGTTGTTCTGGCGCCCCATCGTGGTCTGGAGCGAACAATTCAAGGTCGAGGAGACCGCCGAAACCGACAAGGCACAATCCTGGGTGCTCAACCTGCTTCAGGAATCGCGGCTGTACGAAAAGCTCATCGGCCGGCTCAAGAAGAAGCCGACGCTCCCGGCCGTTGTTCCGGTCGCGCCGGCCGATGCGCCTGGCGCTGCGCGTCCCAGGCCAAAGCAATCCAGGATTGCGGGAACAGCCATTGCGGTCGCGAAGTGGATTGCGCTGGCACTGCTTGGGGCGGGGACGATCTGGGGAGTCTGGTCGCTGGTGCATTTGCTCATGCTGCTTCCGATCCATGACCCGGCGCAGCATCAGGATTGGGCATACGTGCTGCTGGCGCTTCTGTCGTCGTTTGCTCGCACCACCGCGGCCGTCGTCCTGGGCGGCCTTTGGGCGTTGCCGGCGGGAATCCTGATCGGCCTTTCACCCAAATGGTCGCAGCGTTTGCAGCCGGTTGTGCAGGTGGCGGCCAGTTTTCCGGCCCCGATGGTGTTTCCGGTGGTGACAGGCCTGCTGGTTTACCTGGGGATTCCCTTTACCGTGGGCTGCGTCAGCCTGATGCTGTTGGGAGCACAATGGTATGTTCTCTTCAACGTCATCGCCGGCGCCATGGCCATCCCGACCGAACTGAAGGAAGTCGCCAAAGTCTACCACACGCCGTGGTGGCGGCAGTGGACGCGCATCTATATTCCCGGCGTGTTCCCGTACCTTGTGACCGGCCTGATCACCGCCGCCGGCGGGGCGTGGAACGCGACCATTGTCTCGGAATACGTGCAGGTGAAGGGCGAGACCAAGGTGGCCTTCGGCCTGGGATCGTTGATCAGCATCGCCACCGACAGGGGCAATTTCCCGCTCTTGGCGGCGGGGATCGTGACTATGGCGATTTCCGTTGTGCTGTTGAACCGATTCATGTGGCGGCGGCTCTATCGCGTGGCGGAAAGCCGCTATGCTTTGAACGTCTGACGTCCGATACGCGAGGCAACCGTGAGCGAAGCGACCAATGGCACGCCGATCTGCGAGGCGAAGAACGTCTCGGTGGCGTATGACGCCGCGCGGGTTCGCTTCGCCATCAAGGATGTCTCGCTGGCGATCAACACCGGTGAAGTCGTCGCCATTCTCGGTCCCAGCGGATCGGGAAAGAGCACGCTGCTGCGGGCACTGATCGGCCTGCTCACGCCGACGCAGGGAACCGTCCTGGCGCACGGCCGGCCGCTCACGGGAATGCACCCCGGCGTCGGATTGGTGTTCCAGAGCTTCGCCCTCTATCCGTGGCTGACGGTCCGCGACAACATCGCCGTCGCACTCGACGGGCTCAATCTCCCGTCGGAGGAAGGCCGCAAGCGCGTGGCACGCTGCATCGAGATGGTCGGCCTGAGCGGATTCGAAGAGGCATACCCAAAGGAAATTTCCGGCGGGATGAAACAGCGGGTCGGATTCGCCCGTGCCCTGACCAGTGCGCCGGAGCTGCTCTGCATGGACGAACCGTTCAGCGCGCTGGATGTCTTCATGGCCGAAAGCCTGCGCGGCGAAGTCTACAGGCTGGTCACCAGCCGCGACGATGCCGTCGTCGGCGATGCCCTGGCCGCCGTCAAGAGCGTGTTGATTATCACGCACAACATCGATGAAGCCGTGTTCCTGGCCGACCGCGTGGTGGTGCTGGGCACGCAGCCCGGCCACATCCGCACCATAGTGCCGGTTACGATTCCGCATCCGCGCGATTATCAGGCGCCGGCCTTCCGCGCCATGGTGCAACGCCTGCACGATGTCATCGTCTCCGAACAACTGCCCGAAGAAGCGCCCGCCCCGGCCGCCGCTGCCGCCCCGGCCGAAGGCGTGCCCGTGCCCGAGCCGCTGCCCCATGTGTTCATCGGCGAGGTGTTCGGTCTGATGGAGATGCTTCGCGACCAGGGCAGCCAGATGGACGTATTCCGGCTGGATCAGCAGACGGACTACGATTTCGGCCACACGCTGGCGGTGATCAAGATGGGCGAGATGCTCGATTTTCTGGACACGCCCAGGAACACCGTGCTGCTCACGCCGCTGGGGAACAAATTCCTCGACGCCGACATCAACCTGCGCAAATCCCTGGTCAACCAGCAGCTCCGCACCCTGGCGACGTTCCGTTTTGTGGCCGAGATTCTGAACCAGGCCCCGAATAAGCGGCTGACCCGCGACGTGGTGGAGGAAGAACTCGTGGTTCGCATGCCGGCCGAGGACGTGGCGAAGCTGTTCGACACCATCGTGGGATGGGCGCGCTTCGCCCAGTTGCTCGGCTATTCGACGGAGACCGAGGAGCTCTTTCTGGAAGCGCCCAATGCGCCGCCGGCGACATAGAGCCGATCCGCCACTGTCATTTTAATTTCAAATCCGGGATTCCGAAATCTGAGATCTCAAATCCGCGATTTCAAATCGCCCTTTGATCTTGTGAATCGCGCCAAATAACGTAAATTGTCCGGCGTTCAGGAATTGTCCGTTACGCCAAATCGAACCGGAGACCGCTATGCCCCTGTCGACTTTTCACACTGTACGAATGGCCCTCCTTCAGCCGGCCGTGCTCATGGCCTGCCTCGCCGCCACCGCGTCGTTGGTGGGCTGCCAGGGGCAGGTGTCGCAGCAGAAGCAATTCCTCGCCTACGACGCCCAGGCCAAGACCATTCTCGCCAAGATGACCCTCGATGAAAAAATCGGCCAGATGATGCAGCCGGATCAGGGGTCGCTGAAGACTCCCGACGATATCGAAAAATATTGCCTCGGTTCGTTGCTCAGCGGCGGCGGGTCCGGGCCGAAAGACAAATCCAAATACAACCTCGCCGGCTGGACCGATATGGTCGAGAGCTACCAGCAGCACGCCCTGAAGACGCGCCTGGCCATTCCGCTTCTGTACGGCATCGATGCCGTCCACGGCCACAACAACATCCCCGGCGCGACGATCTTCCCGCACAACATCGGCCTGGGCTGCACGCGCGATCCCGAGCTGGTGACGAAGATCGAGCGCGTCACGGCCGAGGAAGTCCGCGCCACCGGCATCAACTGGGTCTTCGCGCCGTGCATCACTGTTCCACAAGATGAACGCTGGGGCCGCACGTTTGAGGGATATTCCGATGATCCGGCCATCGTCAGCCTGCTGGCCCCCGCGGCCGTGCATGGGTTCCAGGGCGACAGCCTTGCCGATCCGCTATCGGTCGTCGCCTGCTGCAAACACTTTGTCGGGGACGGCGGCACGAGCCCCGGCTCGGCAAGCTTGCAGGGCGCCGAAGGCGCCACCAACGTCCGCCTCGATCAGGGCGATACGCGCGTCGATGAAGCGACTCTCCGCCGCATCCACCTGCCCGGTTACATCGCGGCCGTTAATGCCGGCGTCGGAACCATCATGCCCTCGTACAGCAGTTGGAACGGCCTGAAGATGTCCGCCAACAAATACCTTCTGACGGATGTTCTCAAGAAGGAACTGGGCTTCGAGGGTTTCCTGATTTCCGACTACAACGCCGTCGATCAGATCAATCGCGCCGACCTCCCGGCCTCGATCGCCACGTCGATCAATGCCGGCATGGACATGGTGATGATGACCGAGAAATACCCGATATTCTTCCAGGATTTGAAGGATCTGGTGAACGCCGGGACGGTGCCCATGTCGCGCATCGACGATGCCGTGACGCGCATCTTGCGGGTCAAGCTGGCCGCCGGTCTGATGGACCCCAATCGCTCGCCGCTGGTGGATCGGAAATTGCAGGCGTCGTTCGGATCGCCCGAGCATCGCGCCGTCGCCCGCCAGGCCGTCGCCGAGTCGCTCGTCCTGCTCAAGAACAGCAAAAACGTCCTGCCCCTGAGCAAGATGACCGCCCACATCCACGTGGCCGGCCGCGGCGCGGACAACCTGGGCATGCAGGTCGGCGGCTGGACGGTGGATTGGCAGGGCGCCATGAACCGGCCGATCCCCGGCGGTACGTCCATCCTCACGGCCATCAAGAGCACCGTCGGCAATCAGGCCATCGTGAGCTATTCTCTTGACGGCAGCGGCGCCGCCGGCGCCAACGTGGGCATCGTCGTGATCGGCGAAGCGCCCTACGCCGAAGGCGCCGGCGACCGCGCCGATCTCTCCCTCGCCGATGTCGATCGCACCGCCATCGCCAACATGAAATCCGCCGGAATCCCGGTCGTGGTGATCCTCCTCTCCGGCCGGCCCATGATCCTCGGCGACACGCTTGACCAATCCGATGCCCTGATAGCCGCGTGGCTCCCCGGCTCCGAAGGCCAGGGGGTGGCCGACATCCTCTTCGGCGACAAGAAACCGACGGGCAAGCTCTCGTACCTGTGGCCGAAAACGATGGACCAGATTCCCGTCAGCGCCACAACCCGCCCCAACGCCGAAGCCCCGCTGTTCCCGCTGGGATTTGGGTTGACGTATTGAGTGGAGAGTGGAGCCACAAAGCTCATCGAGAAGATAGAAATGAGGGCAACGGCCGGCGACAGGCGGAGGTATGAGATAACGTAGCATTACCAGCCGGGAGAAATCATGAAGAGGTTCCGGTTTGTCCGCGTTGCAGCGTTGGCGGCATGTCTTCTCGGTGCCAGAACCGCACCTGCATCCGTCACGACGGATGACCTCGGCCCGGCTCCCGATTCCAAACAAATCACGTATGTGGCGATGTCGCCCGATTGCCACAACATCGCGATGGTCGTCATGGCCGGCACGGGCGTCGAACTGCGCGTGAACGGGAAATCGCAGGCAACGGCCGACGATATTCTGTTTGTCCTGTACAGCCCCGACAGCGCGAGGCTGGCTTACACGGCCCGAAAGGACAAGACGTGGTACGTTATCCTCGACGGCAAGGAAACGTCCACCGGCTCACTGCAGGCGTCGCAATTGGTCTTCAGCGATGACGGCCGGCACCTTGGCTATGTCACTAAAACCGCAACTGGCGATTCAGCCATTGTCGATGGAAGAACGATCGGCGCAAATCGTCAAGTCGTTCATCTGACGCTCAGCGGCGATGGCTCGCACGTCGCCTACGGCTATTTGAACGATCAGAAACAATGGGCGGTCATGCGCGATGGCAAGGATACCGGACACGCCTACCCGAAGGGTGTTGACCGCATCCGCTTCAGTCCGGACGGGCAACATCTCGTCCTTGTCGGATGTCTATCGGACGATCTGCTCGTTGGACTTCGCTATGAGGTTGTGGTGGACAACGACACCTATGGCCCGTATTACGAAATACTTTCGGGACCAGTATTCTTTCAAAAAGGAGCGCATTGGGCATTCGCAGCCGATCGCTCGACTGGCATCACGTCAGTGCTTGGACAAGGCGCCCCGGGGGTGCGGTCGCTGCAAGTTGTCGACGGTAAGGAGGATTCAACTTTGCCGCGGATCGCCCATAGGAATCCCGACAGCGTTGGCACCGGGCTTGAGCAGAGTCTTTACAGCGACGACGGCGCGCATCATCTTCTCGTTGAGTCCGAACAGGTGGAGATGATACACGAAAAGCATCTCTTCATTGACGGCCAGGAACGTGAGGGATTTCCGCTTAAGGACGTTACGATGAGTCCGGATGGCAAACGGCTCGCCAGTGAGGGCTATCGCTTCTTGGTGATCGACGGTCAACGCAAGGACACCGATTTCGAGTTGGGGCCGCTGTTGTTCAGCCCGGATTCCCAGCACTTGGCATACGCGGTCGCCAAACCGCTCTCCAACGATTGGTTTATGGACGTCGATGATATTTTGCAACCGGCGGCCATCGTCCTGCCGACAGTGGATGTGCGATGGAATCCCCCGCAATGGGATCTCCTGTACGACCACGTTGAGGATCAGGCGAGCTTCGACAACGGCCATTCCTACAACGGCCAATATCCCTACCACTTCGACCCCGACGGCACGCTGGTCTATTTCCGTGTGACCGACGGCCATCTCTACCGCGTGCACTGGAAGCCGGATGACGCGACCACGGCCCCGGCGACCCGGCCGTGAAATCTCCGAAGCACGGCCGCGATCGCGGGAAATACCCTGTTTGGATTGGACGACTGGTGCTATAATGTCGGTTTAGGATTTGCCGCATGGCCACAATAACAATTACTCCGCTTGCATCGCCTTTGCGCATCGATGACGCGGGTGTTGTGCGCCTCGGCGCGACGCGAGTCACGCTGGATACCCTTGTCGGGAGCTATCGGGACGGCAACACGGCCGAGGAAATTGTTCAGCAATATCCGTCGCTATCACTGGCGGACGTGCATGCGGCCATCGCCTTTTACCTGACGCACCGGCCGGAAGTCGATGGGTATCTGCTTCAGCGCCAAGAAGATGCGTCGCTGACCCGGCGGCAAGTGGAGCAGATATGCGATCAACGCGGCGTGCGCGAGCGCCTGCTGGCCCGTGACGCGGCGAGGAAGAAGGGGACGTGATCGCGTTTCTGACCGATGAGGACTTCAACGGGCGCATCGTTCGTGGTCTTTTTCGAGCCGTGCCTGATCTGGATCTTCTGACAGTGAATAACGCGGGCTTGGCCGGGCAGGTTGACTCGGCTGTCATATCGTGGGCCGCGACGATTGGGCGCGTTCTGCTTACCCATGATCTCAATACGATGATCGATGCCGCCGTCGAGCGCGTGCGAACGGGCCGGCCCATGTCGGGGCTTGTTGCAGTCCCGCAGCAGTTGGGAATTGGGGCGGCGATTCTGGATCTTGCTCTGATCGCGACATGTGCTGAACCACACGAACTTGCCGGTCAAATATGGTATTTGCCTCTATAATGGCTCGAATATGCGAGAGTCCAGCGAGGATTCCCCTCTGTGCCCTCGGTGTGCTCCGTGGCCAAACATACCCTCTTCAACTCTCGCGCAAATGGTAGCTCTTGATCATCGTCTGCTGGAAATCGGGGTAGGAATTGAGATCGTGCTCGGAAAGGTCCACGCCATCGAATTCGTCGGCTTCACGCAGATGCAGGACGGTGACGCGGGTGAGGATGAAGAAGGTGACTGTGCCGATGGCGGCGGCCAGGGCGGTGATGACCAGCAGGCCGAGAAGCTGATGGCCGACTTGTTCGATGCGGCCGAGGAAGCCGTGGCCGGTGAGGGATAATCCGGCGGCCAGAGTGCCCAGGGCGCCGCCGACGCCGTGGATGGCCACTTTCGCCGAGGGGTCGTCCATCTTGAATTGCAGTTCGAGCTTGATCGACATGACCGGGACGATGACTCCGGCGACGGCGCCGATGGCGACGGCGGCGAGAGTATCGATCCGGCCGGCGCAGCCGCTGACCGCCACCAGGCCACCCAGAAATCCGCAGTACGTCAGATAGGTGTCGCCGGGCGAGAATCGGAACCAGCCGAGCAACATCCCGGCCAAACCGCCGGCGGCGGCGGCGCAGAGCGCATCGGCGACGATGCGGCTGGCGGAAGTGTCGCCCCGCATGGCGGCGCAGCCCAGGATGTACGGGAAGAACCCAATGGCGGCGATAAGTACGCCGGCCGCAGCCAGGGGGATATTGTGGCCGGGGACGACGTTGGAGCTGCCGTCGTGGTTGTATTTGCCGAGTCTCGGGCCGACGAATTTGATGGCGACCAGGCCGATGACCGCGCCGGCGCAATGCGTGAAACTGGCGCCGCCGATGTCGATGAAGCCCATGTCGCGGCTCATCCATCCCCAGGCCCATCGCCATCCGAGGGGCACGACGACGGCGGCCGTCACCGCGGCGACCAGCATCATGGGCAGGAACCGGCTGCGTTCGCTGGCAGCGCCGACGATGATGCCTGTGGCGATCAATGTTACCGCGATGATCATTGCCAGGGCGGGATCGGTCCGGCTCCAGCCGAAGAGCAGCCCCTTGTCGCCGCTGAACAGCGCATCGCCGACGGCCCACACCGCAATGATCGTGACCAGCAGATCGGCGACGATACGGAACATCGCGCCGCCGGCGTTTTTGGCGCGGCACATGCCGGACAAATACAGGGCCGTCCCCAGCCTCATCACCAGGGCGGCCACGCCGAAATAGACCAGCATTGATTCGTTCATGGTGATCGCTATCGGGCCGGGCCGTGCGTTTGCGACGGATCGGCCAAGGTTTCCTGACGCACGGGCAAGCGCAGGGTGAAGCTGGAACCTTCGGCTTCCTTCGAGCGGACGGCGATCACGCCGTCGTGTTCGTCGATGATCTTCTTGGCCACCGCCAGGCCCAGGCCGGTCCCGCGGTTGCCCTTGGTCGAATGAAACAGCTCGAACATGTGCTGCATCATACCCGGCGTGATGCCGGCGCCGTTGTCGATGACCTCGATGACCAGTTCCTTGCTGCCGGCCATGTAGCGGCAGATGACCTTCACCAGGCCCTTGCCGCGCTCGGTGGCGTCCAGGGCGTTGCTGAGCAGATTCATCAGCACCTGGTGGATGCCGTCGGGATCGAGCGGCACGGCCGGCAGATCGGCCTCCACGTCGGCGACGACCATCACGCCTTTTTCGTTGGCGGCCGGTGCCACCAGTTCCAGGCAATCGTCGATCAGCGCCTTGGGATTGACGGATTGGAATCGCGGCTCGCGCGGACGGCTGTAGGCCAGCAGGTTCATCGTCAGGTTGTAAATCTTTTCGAGATTGCGATCGACGATGCGCCAACCTTTTCCGGCCTGGACAACGTTGTTGCCGCGCAGGCCCATCTCAACCACATCCGCGCCGCCGCGCAGCGCCTGCAGGATGTTCTTGATCGAATGCGACAGGGCGGCCGTGGTTTCGCCAACGGCCGCGAGACGTTCGGCCTTCATGCCGGCCTTGTAGAGCTGCGCGTTTTGAATGGCCAGTCCGGTCTGCTGGCCGATCGCGGTGAGCAGGCGGAGCTGATCGGGCGTGTAGGTGTAGTTCTTGACCTGGCTGTCGACATAGATGACGCCGGTGACTTCATCGCCTTCGCCCGCGGTGAGCCGCCGGGCCTTGATCGGGACGCACAGGGCCGAGCGAATGCCCAGGTCCTGGACGCTGCGACCCTTGCTGAAACGGCGATCGGCCATGGCGTTGCTGGAGAGAACGCCTTCGCCGCTCTGGATGACGTGATTGATGATCGTGCGCGAGGCGTGGATGGTGGTTGGTTCGAGTTTGGCGCCATTGACGCTGTCGGCCGAGGATTCGGCGGCGGGTTTTTCGCCGGCGGCGGGGGGGTCTTCGCGGGTGCGGACGATCTTGGGGACCGGCTCGTTGTTGCGCTCGTCCAGCAGGAGGATGATGCCCCGATCGACTTTCATGTGCTCGAAGATCAGGTCCATGACCACTTCCAGAACCTGCTCGATATCGAAGCTGCTTCCCAGCGTCGCGCCCAGGCGATAGAGGATGGTCAGGTTCGCCATCGCCACCGCCGCCGGTTCCGGCACCGCCATCACCATCGAATCCTCGTTGCTGGGGAAGGTGTGCATGATGGCGCTGTCCATGCCGGATTCCTCGCCGGCCAGGGCGACCTGCTGGCCGCTGGAGCGCATGACGCCGGGCTGGGCGCCGAAGACCATGAGCGTATTTCCGACGCGAATCTGGTCGCCGAGCTTGAGTTCGTTCTTCCCGGAAACGCGGATGCCGTTGATATAGGTGCCGTTGGCGCTGCCCATGTCCTGCAGAACCCAGGCGCCCTGATCGGGAACCAGTTCGCAATGCCGGCGGCTGACGGTGTTGTCGGTGAGGGGAAGCTGCTGACTGAGCCGCCCGATCAGAGCCGGCGAATCAGGCAGCTCAAATCGTCGTCCTTTGTCCGGACCTTGGAGCACCAGAAGGGTAAGCACGGAACATAGTCTAAGCCAAAACGGCGGCGGGAACAAAGGGAATGTGCGGTTCCATCCCACATCGTCCGCGGTCAATTGGCAGTTCCGCATTCGGGACAGCGGTGGGGAGTGGCGCCCAGGTCGCAGCCGCATTGGATGCAGCGGCCGGGCGTGGGCGGCTGGCGGTAGGGGAGCAGGCTGGCGATGGCGAAGCCGATTCCGCAGCCGAGCATGTGGGCCGAATCGCTGACGCCGGGGATCAGGTGGTCGAAGAGGTACTGGAGCAACACAACCGCGGCGACCCAGCGCAAACGGTAATTGGCCGTGACATTGCGATGCCGCAGCTTGCCGCGGAGATAGATGGCCGCCATGGCGCCGACCAGTCCCATGATGGCGGCCGAGGCGCCGACCAGGGGCTCGGTGGGATCCCTGGTGAGGAATCGGACGACGATGTAGACCGCGCCGATTCCACTGGCCAGGTACAGAAACAGATATCCAACGGCTCCCAGCGTGCGCTCGACGAACGGGCCGAGAATCAGCAGACCCAGCATGTTCATCGAGATGTGCAGCCAGCCGTCGTGCAGGAAATTGGCGGCGATGACGCGCCAAAAACCGTGCTGGGCGAGAAGTTCGGGACTGACGGCGCCCAGGCGGGTCAGGGCCGTTTCGCTGGTGGTGCCGCCGAAATGATATTCGCACCAGAACATGACCAGGTTGATGGCGATCAGCAGGTAAGTCACCCATACACGATGATCGCTGGGGCCGGTCACGAAGCGTTCTTCATCGCACAATTCCTGTTCGACCTCGCGGATGAAATCGACATGGAACGGCTTGAGGACCGAATCGGCGACAACCGGCGGGCGCTCAAGGCGATGGCGAATCAGAGCTTTGCGCGGGGGCGAGAGGCGGCCGTACGAAAGCGATTGCAGTTCGGCCCGTCCGCACTGATCGCCGGCGGCCAGTTCGGCGGTGGCGACCCAGAACTGCCGCAGCGAACGCGGCAGAACGCGCATGGGCCCGTTGACCAGCCGGCGCACCCAGGTGACGCGCCCGGTGAAGGCCAGGAAGACAAGCCGGGCCAGTTGACCCGCCTGACGCGACCGCGCCAGCGCCATGCCGCGCAATCGGGCGTACGCACCGACCATGGCGTCCAGATCGCCCGTCTCGCCGAGGGCACGGATGTAGTTGTACGCCGCCGACGGCCGTTCGGACAGCGCCCGCTCGCCCCCCATGCCGTTGAGGTGCGCCAGCATCTCGTTCCAGAGGCTTGGATTCTCATAGTGAAAGAGGATGGCGATCAATTCTTTTTCGGCCGGCGGCTGCGGCACGAGTCTGGCCTGGGCGATGGAACGATCGATCCAACCGCGATCGAGATAGTATTGTGCCAGGATGGTTCGCAGCGACGTCGATCCGCGCGGATACGGAATGAGCACCATCCGCAGCCACGCCACGACCAGAGCGGGGATGAACCACTCCGACACGCGCAATCGCGCGGCGGCCGTATCCATCAATCGCGGCATCGCCGTCACATAGAACCAAACGGCCGCAATGGCATACGCCAGGCCGGGTGTGGGACGCTCCGCCGATCCCTGATGGAAATAGGCCACGGCGGCCCCGGCCAGCAGCGCTGCGCGCACGCCAAAGCCCGCGGTGCGCCATTGCCGGCGGCGCCACATCACGAGCATGTCGGCGGTGCAGGCGAAGAGAACCAGAATGTCCAGAACAGGCGCGACGTCCATCGGCGGCGATAATAGCCTAAAACGGCCCGATTGAAGCGCCGCGGCGCCGGAAAGAACAATTGGGCGTCCGGGCGGCTCCGTTATCCCCTGTCCATTACTCTGAGTCCGGATTCATCCGCGGATCGTGGGCGAATGCGCTTCGGATTTGATCCGCGTCCCCGGGGCGGATGATGACTCCGCCAGTCAACTCGGCGTGATCGAAACTGCCGTCGGGATGAAAATACCACCGGCTCGTCTCCCCCGAGCCGTTCACTTCCACATCGACCCCCCGCAGCGCATCGGCCGGTGGGCTTGCCGAGGGCGCTGTCACCGGCCGCACAAACACGCTCAGCGCATCCCATGCGGATGGCGCACGTTCCCAACCGGCGGGCCAGTCGGTCCGCAAAACCAGGGTTTCCTTGATATCCGGGTTGATCGCGATCCGGCCGAATACCGCAGTCAGTATCGGCCCGTGAACAAATTGCGCCGGGCGGTCGACGGTTCGAATCTGCATTCGCTCGTTGATCAGGCTCAGTTGGGTTTCGGTCATCGTCGCGACCTGGCTGACGATGGACCGGAAGACCGGCGGGCGATTCATCGACGCATCGGGGGCGCCGGCGGTTTGAAGCGTGGTTGAGAACCCGACGAGCGTCCTCGAGTCGCGCGAGAACGCCCATTGCGTGATCCATCGCCCGACGTCATCCGTCCACAAAAGCCGCCGTGTTTCCAACAGGAATCTCTGCCGGCGATCAAACCGCGACCAGCCGATCATCGACATCGCCCCCGATTCGTCCGGGCGGCTCCACTGCCACCATGTGCCGTCAGGCATCGCGATCAGGGGCGTTGGTTCGGCCTCCAGCTTTTGCACCACGGCCGCACCGGCGGCAAGCATCGCCGGATAATCCGCATCAACTGAACGACCGAACGCGATCCCGCTGGCCATTTCGGTCCAGGTTTGATCAAGCCCGCCGCGAAGCATTGGCGAGAGCGTGTGGAATATTGCAATCAATCCGCGCCCGTCGGCATTCACGGCTACATACGCTTGTTGCGAAACCGGCAACATCGCGGGCGCGGCGGGTGTTACCCGCCATTGCCGCACCGGCTTGCCCGACATCGCAACGGGCGCCGCTCCCGACCACGCCGGTTCGTGCATCGCCAAAGCGTCGGCGGCGCTTTGAGCTTCCTGATCGCCGAACTGCGTATACGGTTCGATCTGGACCAGCAGCGGCGAGCGGTTGGACTGAACGAACACCACATCGCGGCCGGTGAGCTTTGCATCTGTTGACGGGAGGATCGTCCCTTGCGACCCGATCGTGATGCGCACGCCGTTGGGCAGATTCACCACTCCGCCCGCGGCCGGCGCGGGAGGCACGCCTTTGATAACAATGGACGCCGCCACTGCGTCGAGCAGATCGCCGTCCTCGATGTTTGCCGGGCCCATCACATCCATGGCGACGGCCACAGCGTCGCCGCCCGGCAGCACGGCGCACGCAATCAGCGTGCGCGGCTGGGACGACTCAACGCCGGGTTGATCCGTGCGAAAACCATCGTAACGCCGATCGCTGAGCAGATAGGATTCGGCCGGCCAGCCGCAGATTGTGGCCGAGGGCCAGTCCGACCCGTCAAGTGCGGTGACTCTGAGGGAATTGTCGACAAGACCGGCCCACTGGAGAAACTCCAGGGGCAGCATGTTCTGCCCGGTCGCCAGTCGGATGATGGAAATCGTGCGCCCCGGCGTTCCCGACGAGCCGCCGGGCTCCGCCGCCATGGCAACCGTCGCACCGCTTCCCCTGGAGATTTTCCAGTGCTCCGGCAAACGGAAGCTTATCGTCCCCAGCGTTGTTGACTTGCCCAGCCCCGCCGATTGCAGCCATATGTGTCCGTTATCGACCAGCGCCGCCAGGCCAACGGTCGCCGCGAGGATCACCCACAGCACCACCTGCATCACGATCCATCGTCCGCGTGAATATTCTGCGGCACTGGCCATGTTCGGATTGTATGCCAAGACCGGGCGCGACGGCAGGGCAGAATGAGGGCGCAATGAGAAGCGTGGCATTCGACGTGCATGGCCTTCGGACGCGTGTTATGTTGTTTGTCACGATCTCCGGGCTTTTGCGGACAAGTGCAATGCCATGATCTCTGTCATTATTTGCAGCATTGATTCGCGAAAATTTCAGGCGGTCGAGGCCATGTACGCCGCTGCGATGGGGCCGGAGCCCTGGGAGTTGATTGGCGTTCACGACGCCAAATCCGCCGCCGAGGGCTATCAGCGGGGATTCGATCAATCCCACGGTGACATCGTTGTCTTCTCGCATGACGATATTGAGATTCTCAGTCCGGATTTTCCGCGTCGGCTGACGGGGCACCTGGCGGTCTACGACATCATCGGCGTGGCGGGAACCTCGCGGGCGGTATCGGCATGCTGGAGCAGAATCGGGCCACCTTATCTGCTTGGCCAAATGGTGCATCCCGGGCCCGATGGGACGTTCAATGTTGACATTTTCGGAGCACCGGCCCGCGTGAGCCCGGCACAGACCGTCGATGGCGTTTTCGTCGCCGTGCGACGCGCGGTCATGTCCCAGATTCATTTCGACGCCGTCACGTTCGATGGCTTTCACCTGTGGGACCAGGATTTTTGCCTCTCGGCCTGTCAGGCGGGCCTCAAGGTCGGCGTCGCCAACGATATCAACCTCCTGCACCATTCGACCGGAAAATTCGATGACGTTTGGCGGCATTACGGCGTGCTCTTCGAGAAGAAGTGGCGAGACTGGCTGGCCCGAATGCGGCCGGGCTATTTGCCTCTGGCAATTGGCTGGGACTGCGTGCGGGTCGATTCCCTGGCGGCCGTTCGCCAGGTGTTGACTCCACCACATTGGTGATCATCTCATTGGCGCAGGCTGCTACCGCGCCGGCGCCGCAAGCGCCGGGTGGATCGTTTCCTTCATTGTGGCCGACACCGTCCAGGAGATCGCGTCCGTTGCGGTCTTCCCGCCGCGTGATCCGGTCGCCCAAACAGCGGCCTTGCCATCGGCCAGATCAACCGCCGGCCAAATGAATATGTGGCTTGGGTTCGTCTTAACGCCCAGCGATTTGCCGTTCAGCCACAATTCAACCGAATCGCAATTCGAGTAGACCTTGATATCGCACGCCCCGGCCGGACGAGGATTGAAACGGCCGTCCGTAATATGCACGAACGGCTCGCTCGTCCAGCACGCCTTGTAATAGAAATACGCATCCTTTTGAGTCGCGTGATCCGCCGCGACCAGGCCTTTGTCATTGATTCCCGGGCGATCGCCTTCCACGCGTCCGGCCGAGCCGAAATCGAACATCACCCACGCCAGCTTGCACCAGATCCACGGCTTATCCTGCATCGCCTGCCACGCGCCTTCATGCACCAGGGCCTGCCATTCCTCCGGATGCCAGTTGCTCTTTGGTGTTGGCTGCACCGGATGGGTTTCGTGCTGAATGACGCTCGCTCCCGCGCCGTATTCGCTGATGCCGATGCTCTTGCCGGGATTCTGCGTATGGAGCAATGTTAGTTGCCGATCCCAATCGTTGATCTGCCCGCTGTACCACCCGAAATAGCGGTTCATGCCGGTCGTGTCCATGTACCAGAGGATCGGGCCGCTGACGCCAGCGGCATCGGCGCCGGTGGTGATGCGCGACGGATCGAGCTGATGCGCCTCGGCCACCAGTTCCTGGACCAGCCGCCACTGCTCCTGTGTGCCCGACTGGGCATTGACGGCCGGCTCGTTGTACATGCTCCAGAAGAAGATCGACGGATGATTGCCGGCCTGCTTGATCATCTCGCGAAGCTGCTGCTTGATGTTGTCGCGAAAGGCCGGCGTGTCCGTCATCTTGTTTACCAGCGCCAACTCCGACCAGACGATGATCCCCAGCCGATCGCATTGTGCGTGCTCGTAATCGCCGTGCTGGTAATGGGCCATGCGCACGCCGGTGCAGCCCAGGTCGGCTACCATCGCGTAATCTTGTTCGATCATGGCGGCCGTCGATGCCCACCCCACCGATGGACGGCCCTGGTGCAGATCGGCGCCGTGCATGTCGTAGGGCTTGCCGTTGAGGATCAGTCCGTTGTCGGGATCGACCTTGAATGTGCGAAATCCCAGCGGCTGCTCGACGCGATCCGCCAGCGTCTTGTCGCGACGAACCTCAACCACCACGCGATAGAGATACGGTTCGAGCCGCCCGTTCCACAGATGCGGCCTATCAATCGTGATCTTGCCGACAGCATCCGCGCTTCCGGCCGCAGGAATCGTCTGATTGATGGTGGTCTGTCCGACCGTCGCGCCCTGGGCGTCCAGAATCGTGCAGTTTACCGCGACCGCCTCGCCGAGCTTGATGCCATTGAGCAGTTTGGTCGTTATCTCCACGTCGGCCGATGTCGCGCCGACGGTGGTCTTGAGATACACACCCGGCGAGGCATCGTCGATCGGCGAGATGCTGACCGGATCAAGCGCCAGCAGATGTACCTCGCGATACAGCCCGCCGTACACCGTGAAATCCCCCGACAGCGGCGAAAGGTCCCGATCCAGCGCGTTGGTCACGCGAACGGCGACCACATTGTCGCCCGCGTGCAGCAGCGAACTCACATCAAAACAAAACGCTGCGAAACCGCCCTTGTGAACGCCGGCCGATTTCCCGTTGACGAACACCTCCGCCGCCAGCGATGCCGCGCCGAAGCGCAGATACAATCGCTTGCCCGCCAGATCGTCGCCGATGTTCAAATGCAGCCGATACCATCCCGGCCCGCGGTAATAGTCCGCCGAACCGCCGTCATCAACATTCCACGAGTGCGGCAGATCGACCGTCTGCCATGTCGAGTCATTGAAATCCACCGCCGCCGCCCCGGCTGCATCGTCGCGCAGGAATTTCCATCCCGCGTCGATGGTCCGGTCGATGCGCGGCGAACCGCCGGCCTCGACCGCGGCGCCAGCCTCCCGTGCCGCCAGCAATCCCATCAGAACCATGCACCAAACCCCGGCGCCCAGCCCGGCCGACAAATGAACATCACGACGCATTGGTCCTCGCTTTCCAGTTCTCCCCCGACAATCCGCATATACTATTGCCGCAATTTACGCCGATTGCTATAAGCGATTCCCGCCGGCGCGGCGGATTGCCATCTCATACGCTGACTCCCACCGTTCGAGTCAATCCGCGGCCGATGGAGGAGTCGATCATGCGAATCACACGATGGTCTTGCCTTTTGGCGCTGGCACTGGTCCCCATCGCGCGCGGCGCCAGCGTGCGCCAGCGGAAAGTGATGTCGTTCGATCCCGGCTGGCTCTTCATTCAATCCGATGCCACGGGGGCGGATGCCACTGCATTTAACGACTCGGCGTGGACAAAAGTCGATGTCCCCCACGATTGGAGCATTGCCGGGCCGTTCGATCAGACCAACCGCACCGGGCCGGGCGGCGGCTTTCTTCCCGCGGGCATCGGGTGGTATCGCAAACATTTCTCGCTTGGGGCCGATGCCGCCGGCCAGCGGGTCTTTATCACCTTCGACGGCGTCATGGCCAACAGCGATGTGTATATCAACGGCTTCAAGCTGGGCCATCGCCCATACGGATATGTCACCTTTCAATACGAACTGACGGATCACGTCAGCTTCGGCCCCGACAAGGACAACGTCATCGCCGTTCGCTGCGATAATGCCAATCAGCCCGCCTCGCGGTGGTACACCGGTGCGGGAATCTATCGCCACGTCCATCTTGAAATCGAAAATCCCGTCCATTTCGACAACTGGGGTGTCACAGTCACGACTCCCAAGGCCACTGCGGACTCGGCCACGGTTCACGTACACAGCACCGTCATCAACCAGGCCGCGGCCGCTACCGAGGTCCAAGTTACCCAGACGCTCTTGGACCCCTCCGGCACGCAGGTCGCCGTCTCGACCCCCGAAGCCGTCGCATCCGTCGCCGCCGGCGCCAGCCTCGAACTCGACAATGAATTCACCGTCGCCTCTCCCAAACTCTGGAGCACCGACGCGCCGAACCTCTATCAGCTCCGCACCTCAGTCACATCCGGCGGCAAAACACTCGACGATCAGATTACCGCCGTAGGCATCCGCACGGCCGTTTTCGATTCGGCCAAGGGATTCATCCTCAACGGAAAACCCGTCCGCATCCAGGGCGCCTGCCTCCACACCGACGCCGGCGCGGTCGGCGCGGCAGTTCCCCTGGACGCATGGAAACGGCGGCTGGCGGCTTTGCAATCGGTCGGCGTCGACGCCGTCCGCTGCGCCCACAATCCGCCGTCACCGGAATTCCTCGATCTCTGCGACAGGATGGGAATCCTCGTCATGGACGAACTCTTCGACTGCTGGACCAGCGGAAAGAACACCTACGACTATCACCTTTTCTTCAACGACTGGTCCCTCATTGATCTCCGCGATACCGTCCGCCGCGACCGCAACCATCCCAGCATCATCATCTACTCGGCCGGTAATGAAATCCCCGGCATGGCCAACGCCGCCAACGCCAATCGCATTCTCGGCGGCCTGGTTGCTGAATTTCACAAATACGATCCCACCCGACCCGTTACGCAGGCACTCCTGCAGCCCAATCACACTCCAAACGGCCCCAGCGATTACGACGATGGCGTCGGCGACAAATTGGACGTCATCGGAACTAATTACCGCATGCCCGAACTTCTGACCGCCCAGGCCGCCAAACCCGGCCGCAAAGCCATCGGCACCGAAAACAACTTCCCCGATGTCACGTTCCTGGCCAACAATTCATCGCTCAGCGGCGAGTTCATCTGGGCCGGCATGGATTACCTCGGCGAGGCCGGGGCATGGCCCAAAATAAGCGACTCGGAGGGATTTTTCGATCGCACCGACACGGCCAAGCCGGCCGCGTATGAATTCGGCACGTGGTGGTCCTCGCAGCCGTTCGTCTATATCACCCGCGCCGCTGCCGTCGCCGCCGGCGGTCGGGGTCGAGGCGGCGGCGCGCCCACCGGCGCGGTACCGGCCGGCTATGGCGGCAAGGACGCCAACGCACCGACCGGTTATCCCGACTGGTCACCGGCCAACACGGCCGATCATTCCGAAAACGTCAGCGTCTTCAGCAATTGCGATTCCGTCGAACTGTTTCTCAACGACAAATCGCTGGGCGCACAATCGCTTGTCCCCACCCCCACGCGCACCTGGGCCAACGCCGTTCGCAAATGGACTGTCCCCTACGCACCCGGCGTCCTCAAAGCCGTCGGCACGACGCGCGGAAAGCCTGCCGTCCAGGAGGAACTTCACACCGCCGGCAAACCCGCGAAAATCCAACTCGTTGCCGACCGTGGCAGCCTGCCGGTGGGCTTCGACTATCTTTCCTACGTTCGCGCCACTGTGACCGACGATGCCGGCAATCTGATTTTCACGGCCACCGATAACATCACATTCACAATCGCCGGCCCCGGCGCTGTCGCCGCCGTTGACAACGGCAACAACTGGAGCCACGAGCCCTTCCATGCCACGCAGCGCGCTCTCTTCGACGGCCAGTGCTTCGCCCTCATCAAGGCGACCGCCCCGGCCGGGCAAATCACCATCACCGCCAGCGCCCCCGGCCTGACCGCCGCCACGGCCACTCTCGCGGCCGCACCCGCGCCATGACCTTGTAAAATGAAACAGCCAAAAGAGACGAACAAAATCGAATCTCGCGCAGAGTCGCCAAGGCGCAGAGGCAAGACAATGAATTGACCTGACCTCTGCGCCTTAGCGCCTCTGCGAGAGCTATTCCCCCCGCTTGGCGACTCTTTACTCCTTTGCGGACTCAATGCCCCTTCAACGCTACAAACTCACCATCGCCTACCGCGGCACCAACTACCACGGCTGGCAGCGCCAAAGCGCCCCCGATACCGATCTCCCCGACACCGCTCCCGCTTCGACTCTCCCCATCTCCCCGACTCCTCTCCCCACCATCCAGGAATCCGCCGCCCGCGCGCTGGCCTCTGTCGTCGGCCATCCGCTCAATCTCGTCGGCTCATCGCGCACCGATGCCGGCGTACATGCCAAGGGTCAGGTCGCTCATTTCGATACCGATCAGACACAGATCCCGCCCGACAATCTCCGCCGGGCCGCCAATCACAAGCTTCCCGACGACATTCTCATCCGCAGCCTCGAGCCGGCCCCGGCCGATTTCGACGCCATACGCTGGACCGTCAAAAAGCGTTACCAATACGTCATCTGGAACCATCCCAACCGCAACCCGTTTTCCGCCGATCTCTCCTGGCATCGCTGGCAGGAGCTTGATCTTTCCGCCATCGCCGCTGCCGCCGGGCTTTTGGAGGGCGAGCACGATTTCACCAGCTTCGCCCGCACCGGCCACGGCCGCAGCAGCGCCGTCCGCACTCTCCATTCCTGCCGCCTGAGCCATCGCGGCCCGCTGCTGATCATCGGCCTGGAATCGAGCGGCTTCCTCTGGCACATGTGCCGGATCATCGTCGGCACGCTCCTGGAAATCGGCCTGGGTCGTCGCCCCGCCACGGACATCCCCGCCATGCTCGCCGCCCGCGACCGCCAATCCGCCGGCCTCACCGCCCCCCCGCACGGGCTGTATCTCCAATGGATACAGTTCCGCGAGCCGCAGGCCGCCGCGACCGACACCGCGCCGGCCGTGATCGACTGACCGTTCTATTCATCCTCAGTCTCATCGTCGGTCGCGTCGCCGTTCTTGTTGGCGGCGTTGGGCTTGGGAGTTTCCGCCATCCAGTTGAAAATGATGCGGACGTGCTTCACGAAGTCGAGCGACTGGATCGAACGGGCCTTGGTTGTCTCCATCGTCGCTTCCAGCACGCCGTTTTCCGGGTCCACGTCGGCGATGTCGGCGCCGGCCGCCTTGAGCCGATCCACAAGGTCGCTGAGCCGGTGATTCTGATCCTCGTGAAGCACGATCACCACGTCCGACATTTCGACGCACTGTTCGGCCATGAACCGTCTCCCGAATAAGTGTTCCCAATCGCCCGACGCCGCAAACCTACCGCCAACCGCGTCCCGGCCGCAAGGTCCGATCCGGCCGGTTCACTTGCCGCACCTTTCGCGGAGGTAATGGATAGCCCCGGCCCGGCGTCCATATTATATGGATGACCTGCGCGAGACGGATCGGTGCTCACGGCTGTCGTACCGATTGGCCGATCATGGCATTAGAGAAACGAGACTCATATGAAGAATTATAGGACAAAGCAATTTGTGAAAGCCGCCGGCATGGGCCTGCTGCTGGCGGCCGCGCTTGGTGTCGGCGGATGTTACGAAGCGCCGCCGCGGCGGGTGTATGTTGTGCAGCAGCAGCCGCCGCCGGTGGTTGTGGAGCAGCAACCGCCGCCCACGGTCTATTATCCGCCGCCGGGTACGGAAGTCGTGACCGTCGTTCCCGCGCCGCAGTATGATCCAATGCCGCCGCAACCGGGGCCGGATTTCATCTGGATTCAGGGCTCATGGATTCGCAGCGGCGGCAACTGGGTCTGGGTCCGCGGCCGTTGGGATCGCGCGCCGCGCCCCGGCATGCGCTATGAACCGGATCACTGGCAACCCGTTCGCGGCGGATATGTCCACGTGCAGGGCGGCTGGAGATAACGCAAGATGTGCGATCAACAGAGCAGGAACTAATAGCTTTCCGGCGTGATGCTGACTTTGCCACGGAAGACGTGGTGAATGACGGCCGTGTACGCGATTACCAGTGGCATGCCCACCAGCGCGATCACCAGCATGACCAGCAGGGTCAGATGACTCGATGAACTATTGTCGATGGTCATGGTCCGCGTGGCCGGATCGTTCAGCGATGGCAGCAGTCGCGGGAACAAGCCGATGGCGGCCAGAGCCATCATGGCGCCGATCATCGTGGAAGAGCCCAGAAACGCCGTGTTGAACCGGCGACGGCTCAGAGCCATCGGAACCGTGACCACGCCGGCGGCCAGCAAGGCCATGGCCAGCCAGGCGATCGGATTTGATTTCGCGGGAGCCAGCAGAGTCGGCGCCATTCCCATCGCGGCGATCGTCGCGACGGCGAACAAAACCAGCGTCGCCACCCAGCCGATCTGGGCATATTTCGCCAGCCGCTCCTGCGCCGGCTCGTATTTGCAGCACAGATAAATCGCCCCGTGCATGATAAACGCCGCCAGCGCGAGCAGTCCGATAATCAACGCGAAAATGTTGAGCAAACCGAAAAACGTACCGCCGTAGGAACCATCGTCGGCGATCGGCACGCCGCGGAGGACATTTCCAAACGCAACACCGAAAAGCACGGCCAACAGGAGGCTGCTCACTCCCAGGGCCGTGTCCCAGACGATTCGCCACTGCGGGCTATCGACCTTGCCGCGAAATTCCATGGCCACGGCGCGGAAGATCAAACACGCCAGCACCAGCATCAATGCCAGGTAGAATCCGCTGAACACGGTGGCATAAACCGGCGGAAACGCGGCAAAGAGCGCGCCGCCGCCGGTCAGCAGCCACACTTCATTGCCATCCCACACCGGCCCGATGGCGTTGATGTAGAAACGGCGATCGCGGTCATCGCGGTTCAGGAGGACCAGCACGCCGACGCCCAGATCAAATCCGTCCAGCACGGCGTAACCCGCCAGCAGTACGAAGATGAGAATGAACCAGATTTCGTTCAGCGTCATACAGCTAGTTCCTTTTCGCTTGCCGCATCCGGGCCGTGACGAACCTTCGCTGCCAGAAGGTACAGATACAGGCAGATCAGCAGCAGATAAATCAGGCTGAAGAGCACGATCGACGCCAACACCATGCCGGCCGACAGATTGCTCGAGAAGGCATCGGCCGTTCGCAGGAGGTTATAAACCGCCCACGGCTGGCGTCCGGCTTCGGCGGTCATCCAGCCCAATTGACAGGCGGCCACTGGCAGCGGAATCGA
>Ga0181520_10002972_pt1 | contig 30532 bp, 32 predicted proteins | sample PEATcosm2014_Bin_29_FD_132451 | JGI IMG/M metagenome (GOLD analysis project Ga0181520, IMG submission 132451) | Peatland microbial communities from MTU Mesocosm Facility, Houghton, MI, USA - PEATcosm2014_Bin02_30_metaG | ecosystem: Environmental > Terrestrial > Soil > Wetlands > Peat | place...
AATCCTCGTAGCGATCAAAGAACGGGATGTTTTCCATGACCATGCTCACGAACAGAAACGAGAGCGCCAGGATCGTGGCCGCCGCCGGTTTCATGTTGAAGCACGAGAACATGAACGCGACCGACACCATCACGCCCGCGTTCACCGCCATGAACAGGATGGAAAAAATAAACCGCACCAGCCCTTCATGCGCCGGCAAAACGCTGAACGCCTGGCCGGGCGAGAAAACAAACATCCCGCCCCACGGAAACATCAGGCTCGCAAACCCCGTCGCCGTCACACCCAGCGCCAGAACCAGCACGACGGCAAAAATAATTCCCGCGCTCCACTTCACAAACAGCAGCCGGACGCGCGAGATGGGCCGGGCAAGAATCATCCGCAGCGTGCCGTCCTCGGCTTCCTTTGCCACCAGATCGCCGCCCACAAGCGTGGCATAGAGCGGCATGAGCAGCATGATTTGCGGGATCAACATCACCACCGCCACCGTCAGCACGGAAATGAATTCCGAGGCGAGATAGCCGTTGCCATTCAGGAGCTTTTCAAAATCGCTTTGCCAGCGCGTGAATTTGAACGCGAGCAGCATGGCCGTCTGCGCGAGCAGAAATGCGCCAAAACCGATGTAGGTGCGCTTCTTGCCGAACAGCTTCCAGAGTTCGTTTTTAAGTTGAGCGAGAAACATGGGTTAATTTTTGGCTGCGGGCGGCTTGATCAAATTGAGATAAAAATCTTCCACAGTTTGCTCGTGCTGCCAGATGCCTTCCACCGCGATGCCGGCGGAAACCAGCGTTTGTGTGATTTCTGCCGTCGAATGTCCTTCAGCCAGTGTGATGAACTTCTCATGCTCCATCGCTGCAATCAGGCCGCGCTCGCGGAGCAGCTTCGTTGCGCTCCCAAAATCGGAGGTTTTCAACGCCACCTTGCCGCGCGCGGCTTTCACGTCCGCGACGCTGCCTTCAAAAACTTTTTTGCCCTGCTGCAACACGGCTATGCGCGTGCAGAGTTGTTCGACTTCGTTGAGCAAATGCGACGAGAGGAAAATGGTCAGGCCGAGTTCGCGTTGCAGCCGTAGGATCGTCTGGCGCATCTCGTGAATGCCTTCGGGATCGAGACCGTCGCTCGGCTCGTCCAGGATGAGCAGTTCCGGCTTGGGCAGCAGCGCCTGCGCCAGCGCAAGCCGCGCGCGCATCCCATGCGAATACGTCCGCACCTTGGACTGCTCGCGCCCTGTCAGGCCGACCCATTCAATCACCTCGCGAATCCGCGCCTTGGAGGTCGGCGCGGTATACGTGCTCAAGATTTCCAGGTTGCGCCAGCCGCTCAAATAATCGTAAAAGACCGGCGTTTCAAATATCGCGCCGACCTGCATCAGCGCGGCGCGGCGATTGGATTGAACATCATGGCCGCAAACTTTCACCTCCCCGCTGGTCGGCCAGACCTGGCCGAGCATCATGCCGATGGCCGTGCTTTTGCCCGCGCCGTTGTGTCCAAGCAGGCCGTAAATTTCCGCGCGCGGCACGGTGAACGACAGATCGTCCACGGCAAAGCGCCCGGCGAATTTCTTGATGACGTTGCGCAGTTCGATCATTTGGTTCCCGCGATGGTCAGCAAATTTTTGATGTGTCCGTCGGCGTAGAGATAATTCACCGCCTTGTCCGGGCCGCGCGCCTTGTGGAAATCCTCCTTGTCGAACACCACGGGTATTTCCTGCGGGTTGAACTGGATGTTGAAGACCACCAAATGGTCCGCGTCCTCGCCGTTCAACAAGCTGTTCCAAGAATAACTTGAACCGGTCAGCTCATATAATTGCTGCAAGTCCGAGGGGCAGCGCAGGACGTTGGTGTTGCCGAGTTGCGCCGCGAGAACGTTATTGATGGCGGGAAAGGTATTGGTGGCCGCGACAGTCGGGTCGGTCGAAACGTCGCGCATCACCGGCATTTTATTGTTGTTCTCCTGCACATAAACCTGCAACGCGATTCCGACCTGATGGAGATTGCTCAAACAGGCCGTGGCGCGGGCGGCTTCCTTGGAGCCTGCCAATGCGGGCAGCAGCAGCGCGGCGAGAACCGCGATGATGGCCATGACCACCAGCAGCTCGACAAGCGTGAAAGCCGCCGCGGTTTTGTCTGGCGATGGGAAATTCATTCTTGTGGCCTGCGCATCATTCTTCCGCTTTCCATCGTGCGCTGCATCTCCTCCAGCAACGGCGCCAGCTCCGCCTTGGTCTGCGCGGAACTCTGGCTGTAAAAACTTTGCAGGCCGATCTTCGTCATCTTCTCCTGAAGTTCCGGACTCAACACCACGCCGTTGGCGTCCGGCTGGGGCATCTGTCCGCCGGCTGCCATTTTTTCACGCGCGTCCTGCATTTGTCTGACGGCCTGGTCCACAACGCGCTGCCGTTTGTCCGCCGGCATATCCTCGAACGCGGCGAGCATCTGTTTGAAACCCGTGGGCATGGTCGCTTCGAGAAATTTGCCTTTCTCCTCCTCGGTCATTTTGTCAAACCACCGGTATGCGGTGCGGTCCAGGCGCAAACTCTGCCGCTCTTCGAGTGTCAACGCGTTGAGCATGGCCGCCATTTTTCGGATGGCCGCCGCGCGTTCGGAGGTGGACAGGCGGCTGAAATCCACGGACTCCGCATAAGCCCGGACTTTTTCTGCGGTGACTCTGGAGTTCTTGGCGATCTGATAGCCTGTGATTGCAACCGCCCAGATTACAACAAGGGCGGTGACCGCCAAAAAAATCAGGCGCTGCCGCGGATTCAACATGGCAATAGTCTATGGCCTTTCCGAAAACCAATCCAGCGGGTTTATTGCGGACGTGAATTCTTTCAACATTTTCCGGCGATGAGATGTTCCTGAATGGCGGGCAGCAAAGGATATTCTTCATCCATGCCAACCGGTGTCCGTCTGTAGTCAAAGCCAGGATTTCTTAAACTTGCTTGAAATGCTTCATCACCGCGCTATTGCGAGAGGATGGATTTAATGTGCGCCAGTTGTTCGTTTGAAAAGGACAGGTTGCGGGTCGCGCCCACGCAATCGTCCACCTGGCTCACACGGCTCGCGCCAATGAGCGCGCTCGTCACGGCCTTGTGCCGCAACACCCACGCCAGCGCCATTTGCGCCAGCGTCTGCCCGCGCGACTGCGCAAGGTCGTTCAGCTTTTTTGTCTTCGCCAGAACCGCGTCAGTGATGTCGGAGGGGCGTAGAAATCTTGGATCATGCCCCGCGCGGGAATCAGCGGGAACGCCCTTGAAATAACGGTCGGTGAGCAATCCCTTGGCCAGCGGCGAGAAAACCACGCAACCGATGCCTTCCTGCTCCAGCGTGGTGAGCAGCAACGGTTCAATCCAGCGGTCGAACATGCTGTAACGCGGTTGATGGATGAGGCACGGCGTTCCCAGTTCGCGAAGCAGCTTCGCCGCGCGTGCCGTCTCCGCCGGTTGATAATTCGAGAGGCCGGCATAAAGCGCCTTGCCGCTGTGGACGGCGTGGGCGAGCGCGCCCATCGTTTCCTCCAGCGGCGTGTCAGGGTCGGGCCGGTGATGATAAAAAATGTCCACGTAAGACAGCCCCATCCTCTTGAGCGATTGGTCGAGCGAGGCCAGCAGGTTTTTGCGCGAACCCCATTCACCGTAAGGCCCCGGCCACATATAATAACCCGCCTTGGTGGTGATGATGAGTTCATCGCGCCATTTCCCGAGGTCTTCGCGCAGGATGCGGCCAAAGGTTTCCTCCGCCGAGCCATCCGGAGGGCCGTAATTATTCGCCAAGTCAAAATGGGTGATGCCCAAGTCAAACGCGTGGCATGCGATGGCGCGGGCGTTTTCGTAGGAATCCTTCGCACCGAAATTGTGCCACAGTCCCAGGGATATCAGCGGGAGCTTGATGCCGGAGCGTCCGCAACGGCGGTAGAATTCCAGCGAGTCGTAACGGTTGGTGGCTGGTGAATGCATGGTGGTTGGTCAAAGCCCAAGTTTCTTGAACCGTTTCTTCACTTCCTTGAGATGGAAGTCGAGCGAGCAGAGTTTTTCCAGTTCGCCCGGATTGAAATGTTTCGCCACTTCGGGATCGGACTTGAGTTGCTCCACGAAGTCGGCATTGTCGCGGCCGGCATGTTTCACTTCCCACGTTTTCATTGCATTGTCTTGAACAAGCTTGTAGGCGGCTTCCCGCGTCAGGCCTCTTTTAATCAACCCCAGTAGCACGGTCTGCGAATTCCACATGCCGAGCGAGAGGCCGAGGTTTTTCTTCATGTTTTCCGGATAGACGTTCAGGCCGTCCATCAGGCGCGTGAGCAGGCCTAACATGTAGTCGAGCAGCGTGCAGGAATCGGGGAAGATGATGCGCTCGACCGACGAGTGCGAAATGTCACGCTCATGCCAGAGGGCAACGTTTTCGAGCGCGGCGATGGCATTGCCGCGGAGCACACGTGCAAGGCCTGTAAGTCGTTCCCAAGTGATGGGATTGCGCTTGTGCGGCATGGCGCTGGAGCCTTTTTGCCCTTTGTGGAACGGCTCCTCGGCTTCGAGAACTTCCGTGCGCTGGAGATGGCGGAATTCGACGGCCCAGCGTTCAATACTCGCGCCGACAAGCGCGAGCATGGCCATGAACTCGGCGTGAATGTCGCGCTGAACGATTTGCGTGGCGATAGGCGCAGGCTGCAAACCGAGCTGTCGGCAGACGAAATTCTCGATGTCGGGCGAAAGATGCGCGCTGGTGCCGACCGCGCCGGAAAGCTTGCCGATGGCGGCGACTTTGCGTGCGCGTTCGAGCCGTTCCAGCGCGCGGCCAAATTCATCGTGCATCAACGCAAGTTTGAGGCCGAACGTGGTCGGTTCGCCGTGGATGCCATGGCTGCGGCCGATGCAGGGCGTCATCTGATATTCCTTCGCACGCCGGGCGATGATGGGCCGCAGCTTCTTCACGTCGGCGATGAGGATGTCTGCGCTCTGGACCATCTGGACGGCGAAGGCGGTGTCCACGATGTCGCTGGATGTGAAGCCGAAATGGAACCAGCGGCTGGCGTTGTCGTTGATTTTTTCGGCGACAGCGGTGGTGAAACCGATGACGTCGTGATTGAGCGTTTTTTCGAGTTCATGCTGGCGTGTGACGAGGCCTGGAAGATTGGCAAGCCATTGGTTCGCCCCGGCTTTCATTTTGACGAGGTCGGCCTTGGGGACGACGCCCTCGGCGGCGAGCGCCTCGCTGGCGAGCAATTCGATTTGCAGCCAGATGCGGAGTTTGTTTTCGTCGGTCCAAATGGCCCGCATCTCCGGCCGGGAATAGCGCATAATCATGGGATGAGAATAAGCAAATTGTTGAAATGTTGAAACGTAAAATCATTGCATTGGCAGACGCCCGGGTCGTTGTCCGTTCCAATGATGCAACCAATCAATGCTTTGCCATTCTCGTGCGGGCTTTCTCAAGAATTTCCCGCTCGCGCGCCGTCAGGCTTTGGATGCCGTGCGCGGAAATTTTGTCCAGGATGGGATCCACTTCCGTTTTCAGAAATTCGTCGGTGGATTCATCGTCTGGTTTGTCAGACGCCGAACGCCAGAGCGTGCTTTTGTTCGCACGCTTGATGGCAAGTTCGCGCGGAGCGGAGCGGCGAACTGGAAATTTCCAGCGCGGCCACTGGCCTTGAATGAACAAGCGCACGTAAAATCCACCCGTCAGGATGCCGCCGAGATGCGCGGCATTGGCGATGCCGCTGTTGGGGGTCAACATACCGAGAAACGCTAGTCCGAGGCTGACTGCGAGTAGGGTTTTCCCCGTCATGGAAACGGGAATAAAATAAATCAGCAGGCTGAAACGCTCTTCCCAGTGCAAGATCGCAAATGCCGCGATCAATCCGGATGCACCCGCTGAAGCACCGACGACCGGCGCGTCGAAATAATCTGGAATCAGCGCTGCAAACAGCATTTGCACAAGGCCCCCGATGATTCCCCCGGCCAGATAGAGCGTCAGAAAGTGACGGCGACCCAAGGCGGTTTCCACCGGGTTTCCGAAGAAATAAATGACCAGCGAATTGAAAATGATGTGCATCCAGCCGGCGTGCATGAATTGAAATGTCAGCAACTGCCAGACAAAACCGTGCTTCAGCCCGTCAAGGCTCAACGCGAAAAAGTCGTTTTGAATTTCAAGGCCGCGCAGGGATTGTGAAGCCGCCAATTGCACGACAAAAACCATCGCATTGACAATCAGCAACGCAACGGTGAACGAAACGCGCGGCTCATGATAAACCGGCTGGCGCATGTAATCTCGATCCTCAAGCATGACGATGGAATTTAAGCGGCAAATGCCGGATTTTCAACGAGCATTTCGATCCGGAGCCGTGCGCCGCCCCAGAACATCCGCTCGCGACCGGTCCGATTGGGATACGAACGCGGAACCCAATCCGCGACCAGTTCGAAGCGGGGCGCGAACCGCTTGCACAATTCGTCGCGCGTCGTGGGGAATGGCGGGACTGCTTCGTCGTCAATAACCAGGTAATTGACGGCCAGATATTGCCCGCCGGGCCATGAGCCAGCAGCGCATGGCGCGGACATAATCGTCGCGCTCGTCCGGCTGAATCGCGCAAAAAAGTGTGCGTTCAAAAATCCAGCCGAACGATTGCGGCGGGCCATCATGGAAAAAAATCGGCGAGTTGAAATGATGCGTTCAATCCGCCTGGGAACACGGCCGTCTTGGTTTTTTCCTCGCACAGTTGAATGGCGCCCGGTGTGATGTCAAAACCAAATGCGCGGACATCGTGGCCAGTGCCGCAGCCGGGCACACAGACTGTTCCGCGCGGCAAATCCGGATGCGCCGCCAGAAAATCCACGAGACCGGGCGAAGACGCGCCTTTTTCCCACGGCATATCGCCGGATTGTTAGCGACCTTCCCAGTATTCGCGAATCCATTTTTTCCTCCTCGTTATCATCATCGTCCTGCCTTCGACAACGGGAACGAGGACGACGAATTTACTTCACGCTTGAATCACCCCATCCACGAGTTCGATCACTCTTGGCGCCGAGGCCGCCACGTTCGCGTCATGCGTGGCGATGACGAGTGTGGTCTGCTTTTCCGCGCGAAGGCTTTTGAGCAACATGATGATTTCGCCGCCTGTGTGCGAATCCAGGTTGCCGGTCGGCTCATCGGCCAGCAGCAGTTCCGGCTCGTTGACGAGCGCGCGGGCGATGGCCACGCGTTGTTGTTCGCCGCCGGAAAGCTCGGATGGCTTGTGCTCAACGCGCTCCGCAAGGCCGACGCGGGCAAGCAGTTCGCGCCCGCGCAACGCGGCTTGCGCGGCGGGCAGGCGGGCGACGCGGGCGGGCAGGCAGACATTTTCGAGCGCGGTGAGTTCGGGCAGCAGATGATACGTTTGAAACACAAAACCGACACGGCGGTTGCGGAAATGGGTCAGTTGACTTTCGGAAAACGCGGCGAGATTTTGACCGGCAAAAAAGATTTCACCCGCGTTCGGCGAATCCAGTCCGCCAATCAGATGAAGCAGGGTGCTTTTGCCCGCGCCGGACGCGCCGCGCAGCGCGAGGAATTCGCCGCGCGCCACGTCGAGATGGACGCCGCGCAACACATCGAGCGTGCGCCTGCCCATCGTGTAGGTTTTTGCGAGACCGCGCGCGAAAAGAATCGGTTCATTCATGGCGCAACGCCTCCACGGTGTTCATTTTGCTGGCGTGCCGCGCGGGGAGAATCGCCGCCGTCATGCAAATGAGCAGCGAGCCGCCGCAGATGATCGCGATGTCGCCCGGAATGATCATGGCCGGCAAATCACCGAAACCGTAAAGTGACGCGGCGAAGAGATTGCGGCCCGTCAGATGGTTCATAAAATGCAAAAAGTCATTGCGAATATGCACGGCAAACAGCCCCAACGCGACTCCGGCCACGATGCCGAAAATGCTGATGACCAGGCTTTGAATGACAAAAACGGACATCACCTGGTTGTTGGAAGCGCCAACGGCCTTCATCAGGCCGATTTCGCGCGTTTTCATCACAACGAAGGTGATTAAAGTGCAGGTGATGCCGAAGGCCGCGACAATGACAATAAAGAACATGATGTAGAACATGAGATTTTTTTCGATGAGTACCGCGTTCAAAATCACGGAATTCTGTTCCATCCATGTCGTGACGGAAAAGTTTTGACCCAATGTTTGCTGCAATTGCTCCTTCACGCGCGCAGCTTGATCGGGATCGTTCAACGTCACAAACAGGCCGTGAACTGAATCGTCGAGGTCGCACAAGTCCTGTGCGTTTTCGAGCGACGTGACGATGAAACGCGCGTCGTATTCATAATAGCCGGTGCGAAAAATTCCGCGCACCTCGTAATCATCGGGCAAAATCGCCAGGTCTTCCTTGTGTTCGATGGCGGTCTTCATCTTTTTGACCTCGCGCGTCGAGTAAATGGACAGACGATCGCCGACGGTCAGCCCAAGATTTTCGGCAAAATCAGCGCCGATCAACACGCCGTGGCCGCTCAAGTCAAACTCGCCCGCAACGATGTCGCGAGGCAATTCGCTGATTTTTCCCTCGGATTGCGGGTCAATGCCGCGCAACGTCGGCGCGTCCTGCAATGCCGGACGGTTTGTTCCGCCCTGCGTTTCCACCAGCGCCGGAGTGATGACAAATGGCGACACACCCCGGACGTTTATGTTTGAGGAAATGATCCTCTCGGCGGCGGCGTAATCGTTCATCAGCCCGTCGGCGCGGGTGACGATGATGTGCGCGTTGAAGCCGAGGATTTTTTCGCGCAGGTCGTGGTCGTATCCGCTCATCACGCTGATGACGATGATAAGCACCGCGACGCCGAGCGCGACGCCAACGATGGAGATGAGGGTGATGATGGAGACAAACGTCCGTTTGGGCCGCAAATAACGCAGCGCCAGAAGCAGTTCAAACGGCAGTTTCGACATGGATGCAGGCTAAATGTTTCATGTTGAAGTTCAAGCTTCGGCTTGTCTGTTGTAACAGGCTTAAGCCTGAATTCCAACAATTCATTTGAACGGATTTCCCTTCACTTTCGTTTCAGAAATTCGCGGCAGAAAAACCTGGCTCAACAACAGGTAAATCCAGCCCAGCGCGAAATGCGCCGCAACAAGCAGTCCGAGTTGAACCAGATCAAGAAAGCCGAAGCCGTAGAGTAAGACGCCTGCCGCCATCATTAGCGCGCCCGGCAGCAGCGCCGCCCCGCATAATTTCCAGCTCGCGCGGAAATTCAAGTCGCGGTTGGCAAAAAATCCGAGAATCCAGACCGGCAGAAAATACACCGTCGCCAGCAGCCACCAGATCAACAGCAAACCAACCGTTACCGCCACGCCGGCAATGAACAGGATTTCCGCCTCCCACGCGCCCCAAAGCGGTTCGAGTTCCGTTCGGTTGAACGGCGCGGCCCGGTTCGGGACATAAAAAATTTCCCAATAGCCGGGCAGCAGCGAAAATATGCGGATCGAGTCCCTGCCAAATTCAATTTGCGCATCGGCGGTGGAATGAATCTGACCGGAATGGTCCAGGTCAATGTCGAACGCCAGGAATTTTCCCTCAGCGAGCAGTTGCGGTGAGTCATCATGCCAGTCCATTTTGCCGGAGCGGATTTCCCCGGTGGCCGGCAGTTTTTGGATTGCGGCGCTGATGGTTGGAAAGCAGCACTTGTCAAAAAACCAGACGACCGACGCGGCGGCAAGCAAGGCGATGATGAATTGAACGAGCAGGAGACGGCTTATTTTCGCACGCGCGAACGACGCCACCCCACGCGGCGTCAGCGGTTCCCATGCGAAAGTTGAAGTGACAAAATTCATTCAACATGAAATCCTCCTCGCCCTCGCTCTCGTCCTCGCAATCGAAAAGCAAAATTGAGAACGAGGACGAAAGACGAGAACGAGAATAACCTGGAAATCAGGCTTTCTTTTCCTCCGGCGGCTTTGGAGGATTTTGGCCCGGTGGTGGCGGCGCGTGGATGACCGGCACAGGATAACGCAGCTTCATCACGTCGTCCACCATCACCTCGACAAAGTAATTTCCAGCGGCCTTGAATTCGACCTGCCCGAAGACCATGACATTGGTGGCGTGCAGCGCCGGGTCGCGCAGTTCAAACTTCATCTCACCCTTGCGGAGCACGGTCGTCTGGTCGGGCGCGACGAGCCGGATGTTTTCGGTGAACTGGCCGAGGCCGGCGGTCCAGCGGTTGAAGACGCACAGCCGTCCGGCAACGACCGGAAGATGCGGCACGCGAATAAAATTGACGACGCCAACAAGGAAGAAATTGCCGTTGGCTTCCTGCCGGACTTCCTCGCACAACAACGAGGCCTGCAAATCGGGTAAAATTCGGGTAGCGTTCATGTATTTCTATTTATTGTAGGAGTCGAGTTGACGAGACTCCATTGTTTTATTCCGGCTTCATCAAATAAAGTCTTCTTACGTCGTCTCCTGCAAATTGACTTTTTCGGCGGCAATCATGGTGTTCTGCATCAGCATGGCAATCGTCATCGGGCCAACGCCGCCGGGGTTCGGCGTGATTTTGCCGGCAACTTTCTGGACCGCCGCGAAATCCACGTCGCCGACAAGCTTGCCGTTCACGCGGTTGACGCCCACGTCAATCACGACCGCGCTCGGTTTTACCATGTCGGCCTTCACAAATTCGGCGACGCCCATCGCGGCGATTAAAATGTCCGCGCGCCGGCAGTGCGCTTGGATGTCGCGTGTGGCCGAATGGCAGATCGTAACGGTCGCGTTCGCGTTTTTGCCTTTTTGACACAGCATCGCGGCCATCGGCTTGCCGACTATGTTGCCGCGTCCGAGCACGACCACTTCCGCGCCGTCAGTTTTCACGGTCGAGCGCGCGAGTAATTCCACGATGCCCGCCGGCGTGCAGGGACGGATGCCGGTCGCATCGCCGAGCATCAATTTGCCGACATTGACCGGGTGAAAACCGTCCACGTCCTTTTCCGGCGAAACTGCGGAATAAATTCTCGATTCGCGGATATGCTTCGGCAGCGGCGCTTGAACCAGAATTCCATGCAGGCGCGAGTCCGAATTCAATTTTGAAATCAGCGCCAGCAGTTCCGCCTCGGAAGTTTTTCCGGGCAGGATGTGCGTCTCGGAAAAGATGCCGAGTTCGGCGCAGGCCTTTTCCTTGCGGCCTACATAGACGTTGGACGCCGGGTCGTCGCCGACACGCACAAACGCGAGGCCGGGCGTCACGCCGCGTTGCTTCAACTCCGCCACGCGCTGCGCCTGTTCGTGGAGGATTTGCGCGGCGATGGCGCGACCGTCAATGACGTTGTCCCGCAGCCCGGGGGCTTCGGTAGATGAGTTGTGGGACGGCATTTGTGTCAATCACCAGGATGCGCTGGATGGTCAGAACGGGAACATCCGACCACCGCGCCGCAAGCCCCTCTTCGCCGGTGACGATGATTCTCATGCCGACGTAACGGCTCAAATCAAGGTTGGTCGTCGTCGTGTAGAGAAAATTCACATTGATGTCCGTGGCGGGGTCATACAATTCGTATTCCGTCGGCGTAATCAGGCTGCCGACGTGGCGGACGACGCCTTCATGCGACACAACGCGCGGCTGCGGCGGAACATTTGTGTCAACCGGCGCCGGTTCAGGCGCGGGGGGTTCAACTGCGGGCGGCGGACTGGCTGGTGTGGCAACCGGAGCATTCGTCTCTTCGGTAACGATGGGCTGCGCTTCCGGAACCGGCGTCGGCGTCGGCACAGGCAAGAGTGCGGGTTCCACAACGGGCACGGCACTGGTTTCAACAAGTGGCACCGCTTCCTGTTTTAAATACATCGCGGCGACGAAGGCATAGGCGCTGGCCGGCATCTCGATTTCCATCCAATCGCCCTTGGTGATGATTTCACTCACCGGCGTGCCGCGCTCGATGACGCCGAGCACGCTGTAATTTTCGTCCGGCCCGGCGCGCAAATTCAATTTCTTCGGCAAAACCATTTTGTTCGTCTCGTCAATGAATTTGGCGCTGACCCAGACGTGCGTGTTGGTGGGGCACGCGATTTTCGCCCATTGCGCGGGTTCATCCGCCGCGTGCTTGTCGAGATTGATCTGGCTCAAAACCGTCACCATATCGCCCTTGAACAAATGCGCAACCACTTCGCCCTTGAGGCCGGCCTGTCCGCGCACGATGAGATTGCTCACCGTGACTTCCGCTGGGCCGGGAACCAGCGCAACCGTGGGTTCCTTCAACGCCGCGGCCTTCACGGGCGTAGCTGCGCGTTTCTTGGGCTTCACGGGCGCAGCCGCCGACGCGGTGGTTTGAACAGGTTCAGCGGGGAATGTTTGAATCGCGGCGGTTTGGCCATCCGCCGTCATCAACCTTTCCGGCACGGGCGCCGTCGTCAGCGTATTTGTATTGTTCTGCGCGACGACAACCGTCGCGACCATCAATCCCAGCGTCAACCAGCAATGCTTTTTCATAAATCCGCAACTAAAGTTTTAATTTCTGTTTCTGTCAATGTCCGCCAGCGGCCCGGCTTCAACTCACCCAGTTTGATTTTGCCGATCTGCGTCCGCTGCAACCGCTTCACCACCAACCCCTGCGACTCAAACAGCCGCCGCACCTCGCGATTTTTGCCCTCGCCCAATTCCAGTTCCACCACGCTGCGCGCCCGGCTTCCCGAAACCAGCCGCGCCGACAGCGCCTTCAACCTCTCACCGCCGTCGAAAATACCCTGCGTGAACCGCTTCAGCATTTCCCCGCCCACCTCGCCTTCGATGGTCGCCACATATCTCTTGCGGACGCCAAAACGCGGGTGGGTCAGCCGCAATGCGAATTGTCCATCATTCGTCAGAAAAATCAATCCTTCACTGTTGAAATCCAAACGGCCCACGGAATGGATAATATGCCACTCTTTTGGCAATAAATCATAAATCGTCGGGCGACCCAGTTCATCCGCGTGGGAGCAGACACAGCCAGCCGGCTTGTGCAATGCCACATAAAGCTTCTTCCGGGCGCGAACCGCCTTGCCGTCCACTGCCACCGCATCGTGAACCGGATCAACCTTTGTTCCGAGCTGGCGGACGGTCCGGCCATTGACGGCGATGCGCCCGTCCAGAATGAACTGCTCCGCCGCGCGCCGCGAAGCCACGCCCGCCTCGGCCAGAAATTTTTGCAAACGAACGCTCAAGGTGCGGAGTGTGGAATGCGGAAATCAGACAGCGCGCGGTTTTTCATTCCGCACTCTGCATTCCGAATTCCGCAATTCAATTACACGTCCGGTTTCGTCTTGCGGAGACCCGTGATGCGGTCGCCGTCCTTCCACTGGCCGCGTTTCTTGAGGAGTTCGGTGCGCTCGAAGCGCTTGAGGACATTGCGCTTGCCGCCAAGCTTGGACACCGCGCGCAGACTGGGATGCTGTGACATAAATTTCTTTCGGTTGAATTTCCAGTAAAAACGAGAGGCAAGAATACCGGAATAAATCCTTGCTGCAATGATGAAATTTCACCGTTCAACGGTGAAAGTGATGTCGTAATGATCGGATTCTTTGGCGTCGGCAGGCTTCTCCTTGCCGCCATCATCGGTGAAATCCCGGCCAATACTGTATATCACATAGCCACGCGCGAGTTTTTTGTAGCGCAGCTGCTGTCCGTCAAATGGATCAATCGTAACGGATGGAAGAAAATCCGGCACAAGCTCGGCCAGCGAATTGGGCACGTTGCCGTTGTGCGCGAGACGCCAGCGTTCTATGGCGAGTGCTGTGCGAGTGACGCGGACTTGAGCGACGGTATCAGCTTCCAGCAAAAGAAAATGGTTGATTGGAGGCTCAATTGTCGTCAAAAATGAAATGCGATCCTTTTTGAATGTGTTCAGGAAATTAACATGGTGCTTTTTTATGAAATTTGCCGCATCCCGATTGATATCAAGAAGCGTCGGAATGGCATTCGATAGAGGCAAATCCATCGTCGCAAAAACCCGTTCATTCCCTTCCAAAAAATTTAAAAGATCTTGGTCTCGGTAAATAATTCGCGCTCGGTAAGAATTGATCAGCAATCGCACCGGTGAAAGGGTGTAAATCCTTATTTGATTAGCAAGGGATTGAAGATAATTGGCGTGAAACAATCCCTCACAACGGTAAAAAATTACGGATTGTTTAGTCGTTCCGAGATTTGTTATTATCAACGAATCAGAAATGGACATCAAATCCGAATCGGCAATTGCTGTTCTATTAAGAACCCGTTCCAGTGTCGAGCAAATCCAAACTTCCGTGTATAGTTTAACGAGGCCAAGAAGCGGAAAGTCGTTTCTCCAGGTGTTTCCAATAGCAACGGCCTTTTGCAAAGATTGAATCGCTTCCTTTGGATGTTGTAATTCAGCCTGCAAAACAGCATTCAAACACAAAAGTTTGACCAATGAATCTATTTCCGAAACTGGTGCATACACAAGATTTGTAAAACCATTTGCGAAACTACAACCAATCCAAGCGACCTTCAATTTTTCCAAAGGAACGGTATCAAATGCTTTCTGATTTTTATCCATCCACACCTGAATTTCGTCGAGCATCGGCTTTTCAAGTGGAGCCGTTCCTCTCGGCCAATCGGCCTCGCCGAAAAATGGAAGATTGGTTGAGTCTTTTGGAATGACAAGCGCGGCCAGCGCCGGCTTCAGCAGCAGCACGGCGTCATGCTCCGGTAGCGGGTCGGGATACAATTTCGCAAGGTCTTGCGCGGTGAGCGGCTGGCCGGCGTTCCGTATGGCATCCAGCCGTTTTTGAATTTCCACGCGGGCAACACGATCATCTCGGATCATTTTCAACCAAAGCACCCCAATGGAAATCGCGACAACGACCACCCCCGACAAGACACAGCAAAACAATACTCGTAAAATCTTCCGAGATTTCTCTTTCATTGATTTGTTTGATTCACCACTTCAATTCCTGCAACCGGCGCGCGACTTCCCCGGCGTTGGCGCAGCTGTTGAACGCGCTGATGCGGAAATAGCCTTCGCCCTTCGAGCCAAAACCGCTGCCGGGCGTGATGACGACGTTCGCCTCGCCCAGAATCTTGTCGAACGCCTGCCAGCTTGTGACGCCTTTGGGCGCGCGCACCCAGATGTAGGGCGCGTTCACGCCGCCAAAAACTTTCAGCCCGGCCTTCTTCGCGCCATCGCGCAGCACTTTCGCGTTGTCCAAATAATGCTCAATCAGTCCGCGCACCTGCGCCTTGCCTTCCATGGAATATAGCGCCTCCGCGCCGCGCTGGACGATGTAGCTCACGCCGTTGAACTTGGTCGTCATGCGCCGCAGCCACAATGGATGAAGTGGTTGCATCTCGCCTGTCTTGGTGGCCGCCCGCAAGGGCTTCGGGACAACGGTGTAAGCACAGCGGACACCAGTGAAGCCGCCGTTCTTTGAGCAACTGCGGAATTCGATGGCGCATTCACGCGCGCCGGGAATTTCGTAAATCGAGTGCGGCAGGTTCGCGTCGGTGATGTAAGCCTCGTAAGCCGCGTCGAACAAAATCACGGATTTGTGTTCGAGCGCATATTTCACCCATGTTTCAAGTTGCGGGCGATTCGCCGCCGCGCCGGTCGGGTTGTTCGGCGAGCAAAGATAAATCACGTCCACGTGTTTCTTTGGCGGTTCGGGAATGAAACCGTTGCTGGGTTTGCACGGCAAATAAACAAGCCTGGCATAAGTGCCCGCTTCGTTTGCCTCGCCGGTGTGGCCAGCCATCACATTCGTGTCCACGTAAACCGGATAAACCGGGTCGCTGATGGCAATTTTGTTTCTCGCGCCAAGGATGTCGAGGATGTTGCCGGTGTCGCATTTTGTTCCGTCACTGACAAAAATTTCGTCGTCGGCCACGTCGCAGCCGTGATCGCGGAAATCATTTTGCGCAATCGCTGCGCGCAGCCATTCGTAGCCCTGCTCCGGGCCATAGCCTTTGAACGTCTCGCGTGCGGCCATTTCGTCCACGGCCTTGTGCATGGCGGCGATGACAGCGGGCGGCAGCGGCTCGGTCACGTCGCCGATGCCGCAGCGGATGAGGCGTTTGGCGGATTCGGAATTCGCGTCGCAAAAAACTTTTACACGCCGGCCAATTTCGGGAAAGAGATAGCCAGCCTTGAGCTTCAAATAATTGTCGTTGAGAAATGCCATAAACAGATCCAGAATTCAGAATTCAGGAAACAGAATAAAGAAAATTGCGGAAGAATTTTACAACAAAAATCCGGCGAGCGAGGCGGTCATGTAGGCGGCGAGCAGGCCGCCGAGCATCGCGCGAAAACCGATTTTGGCCATTTCGCTGCGGCGTTCCGGCGCGAGCGAGCCAATGCCGCCAACCTGGATGGCTATGCTCGCGAAGTTCGCAAAGCCGCACAGTGCGTAGGTGGCAATCGTGAAGCTGCGTGGGTCTAGCGCAAGCTGCTGTGCGTTGGTTGTGAGGTCGAGGTAGCCGACGAATTCGTTGAGCACGACGCGTTCGCCTAGGATTTGTCCGACGCTCAAGCAATCCTGCGCCGGCACGCCCATGAGCCAGGCGAACGGCGCATTGACCCAGCCGAAAATCGTTTGCAGCGTGGCCGGATGACTGACGCCGAGATGCGCCTGCGGCCAAGTGACGACATAATTCGCCAGCGCAATCATGGCGATAAACGCAATGAGCATGGCGATGACGTTCAGCGAGAGTTGAAAGCCGTCGCCCGCGCCGCGGCAGATGGCGTCAATGGAATTGGCCGTGGTGCGCGGCACGGCGGCGGGCGCGCTGGCGGCGGTTTCACTTCGCTGGGTTTCAGGCAGGAGAATTTTCGCAATCATCAGCGCGGCGGGACAATTCAGCACCGACGCGGTGAGCAAATGTCCGGCGGTGTTCGGATAACCGGCCTTGGCGCCGAGCGCGGCGTAGACTGCCGCGACCCCGCCGGCGATGTGCGCCATGCCACAAACCATGATGGTCATGAGTTCGCTGTGGGTCAGGCGCGGAACATAGGGCCGGATCATCAGCGGCGCCTCGGTCTGGCCCATGAAAATGTTGGCGCAGGCTGAAAGCGTTTCGCTGCCGCTGGTGCGCATGATTTTGCGCATCACCCACGCGGCGGCCTGAACGACTTTTTGCAAAATGCCCCAGTGATAGAGCAGCGACGAAATGCTCGCGACAATGATGATGGTGCCCGTGACGAGGATGGCGAAAATGACCGAGTTGCCGGGGCCGAATTTATCCGTGAGCAAATCTTGATCCGCCAACGGCCCGAAAACGAATTTGCAGCCTTCGTTGGAGAATTGGATGAGCTTCTGAACAACCTTGCCGGCGAAAACAAAAAATTCCGCGCCCCACGGGGTTTTCAAAATCAGCAGCGCGAGTGTGAATTGCAGGCCGACACCCCAGATGACCGTGCGCCAGGGAAACAATCGGCGGTTGTACGAAATCGCCCACGCGAACAGCAACATCGCCACCCAGCCGAATAAACTGGCAAAGTGAAGACGCTTTATCCAATCGAATGGCGTTACAAAATCTGGATGCATTATTTCTGGCAAACTTGTTTGCAGGCTTCCTTGTAAATGTGCGGATGCAGCACGCCGACGAATGGCAGATTGCGGTAACGCTCGGCAAAATCAAGCCCGTAACCGACGACAAAAAGGTCGGGAATCTCGAAGCCAACGTAATCCGCCTTCACTTTTTCGACACGGCGCGACGGTTTGTCCAAGAGCACGCAGATTTTGATCCGGCGCGGCTTGAGCACGCGCAATTTCGGCAGCACGCGGCTCATCGTTTTTCCCGTGTCGAGAATGTCGTCCACTAGCAGCACATCGCGCCCGCGAACGTCGAGCCGCAGTTCCTTCGTGAAAACGAGTTCGCCGGATTCCGTGCCGGCGCCGTAGCTGGAAACGCCTATGAAATCCAGCCGCAGCGGCAGGTTCAAATGGCGCATCAGGTCGGCGAGAAACATGACCGTGCCATTGAGCAGCGAGACGACAACCATTTCGCGTCCGCGAAAATCGCGTTCAATTTCGCGCGCCATCCGCCGGATGCGTTGCGCGATTTCTTCTTCCGCGATCAAAACGCGCTCGACTTCCTTGCGCCATCCGCCTTCACTTCGCCTCGGGGCGACGCGGCGCACAGAAGTTGTGGGTTTTGAATTTTCCGCCTGCGCTTCACTTCGGCGCGGCGGTTGAATTTTGAGTTTCGCGCTCACAAATTTTATGTTTTACGGCCAAGGGCTTTTGTCATTTCGCGCACCAACCAGCCGGCTTCCGGCGCGCTGCCGATGCTGCTGGCAATGGTGAAACCGCCGGGACTGTTTTCGGAATCTTTGGTGATCAATTTGATGTCTTGAAACGCATGGTTGCCGCTGGTCATGCCGATTTTGGTTTCAAACCGCTCAATCTCGTTCGCCGAAATATTTCGCGCTCGGGAAAAGAGCATCCAGCGTATTATCACGCGCACGCCGGTGGAATCAATCGTCACACGGCTGGATTTGAACCAAGCGCTAAAAGCAACACAGCCCAAAATCACTGCAAACAACCCCAATACCATTTCAAAAATGACATCGAAATGATGGATAATCATCGCATAGAGACCTCCGGCAAAAGCAAGAAAAACAATTGTCGTGATAATTGCCGTGCCAAGATTTCGCGCCGCTGGAAAACAAAATTCGCGTCCGTTCGGGCCGTCAATGACCTGGATTTTGGAATGTTCATCGCGGCGGATTTCTTCAACCGATTCTTGCAGCGTGGCGGTTGGATCGGGTTCATCGGCAATTTCAGCGATTGCGCCGGCAACCTTGAAAACCGGCACGTCAAACAGCGCGCAAAAACCCGGCCCGCGCATTTTCGATTTTGCCTCGAGCCGCCAGAAAACGGATTCGTTTCCGCGCGTATAACATTCCGGCTGGTCGGCGGGCAGCTTGAAAAAAACGGGAATTCCGCTGTGGCCGGGTTCGGGTTCGGGCAGGCTGGCTTCGGGTTTGAAAATCTTTTCGTCCTGCCAGAGGATGCTTTCTTGGACGCTCTGGTTTTTGCCCGAGCCGGAAACGGTGCGCCGGATGCAGGAGATTTTCAGATGCAATCCCTGTTCCAATTTCAACCGCGCGCCGGTCTGGATCATGCCTTCGAGCGTGCCGCCCACCGGCGCGGGAATCTGCGCTGGCTCAAAGAAACAATCACCGAAGCGGCGGTGAGAGCGCCATTTCACAAACGAGTAGCCGAGCAAATAAAACGCAACAGCGGGAAACAGGAGCACAAGCAGAATGGCATGATTGCCCTTCCGCCATTCAACCGGGATGGCGTGGACAGCGGGCGCGGACATGGCCAGCGCGAGAAAAGACCAAAGCAAAAAGAAGCCAACCGGCGCGGTGGATGTGGATTTGATTTTTCCCGCCGCCCAATCCGCGCGCGCGAGCCAAGGCTTGGCAATTGCAGGCGAATCTCCGGCGGCGGGACTTGGATTCTGCCGACGGCGAACCGCACGCGCCAGACCGACCGCAACTATCAAAATCATCACCAGAAAAAATCCGCCGAATACCAGCAGCGGAACAATGGAAGTGTGAGTTCCATTTTTTTGCGCATGATACACATCGCGCAAAATCGGCCAGAAGAAGTTGCCCATCATCACCAACGCAATAATGGCGACAGCAAATGCGGTGAGAATCTTTTTTTTTCTGTCCGAAGACCTGTCCGAAGGTTGTTGGGGTTGCATAAGTGAAATTATCTTTCCAGCATCTGAAAACAATTCAATTACAATCGCGCCCGGTATTTGGAATCGCGGCGGCATCGGCAACTTTAAAAACCGGCACGTCGAATGTCGCGCGAAATTCCGCGCCGTCTGCTTTGGCTGTTGCCGTTAGCCGCCAGCAAATCGTCTCGGTTCCACGCTCGGAACATTCCGGCTGGCCGGCGGGCAGGTTGAAATGAACGGGAATTCCGCCGCTGGATTCCGATTCGGGCAAATCGGCCCGGCTTTTGAAACATTTCCCTTCCTGCCAGAGGATTGTTTCGTCGGTGCGCCGGTTTGGGCCGGCGCCGGAAATGGTGCGGCGGACGCAGAGAAGTTTTAATTGCAGGTCGTGCTCCCATTCCAATCGCGCGCCGGTTTGAATCACGCCTTTGAGCGCGCCCCCAATCGGCGCGGGAGTTTGCGCCATTTCAAAAAAACAATCGCCGAAACGCCGGTGCGCGAGGATTTTGCGAACGACGACCGCCAAAAAAACGGTTCCAATCAGCGGAAAAATCACCACGACCAATGCGCTGTAATTTCCATCGCGCAATGCTTTTGGAAGAACAAGGGCGGCAATAAGTCCGCCGAGGACACATAGCGTGACGCCCATGACCAGAGACGATTTTGCGTCCGGGATTCCCGTGGATTTAATTCGTCCGGCCGCCCAGTCCACGCGCTTGAGCCAGGGGTTTTCCGAATTTTCGGAAAGGGGTGATTTGAGTGACGAGGCCAGCGAACTTTTTTTGGCGGCGATGCCAAAAATAAGTGCGACAAATCCTCCGGCCACAACGATGACGCTCACAAGTTTGATCGCCTTTTCCCTGCTTAATCCGCCGAGCAGACCGTCATGCAGCAATAAAATCAACGCAAGCAATCCCATCATCACAAAGGGCAGCGAAAAAAGCGCCGCTCTCGACCGTGCGGATTTGGGATCCCCCGGAGGCTTGTCTTTGGCGTCTTTGAAAATCCAACTCATGCGATAATCAAATATGTTTGTTGTCGCTTTCGTCCTTGACCATGTAGCCGCTGTCCTGACGCTTGAAGTTTACCTCGTTCTTTTTGACGTAGGCGGCGAAAACGTCGTCCGCGCTCATGCCGAGAACCTGCGCCAGGCTGATGAGAAAATGAAACAGGTCCACGACTTCGACGCGAGCATTCTGCTCGTCGAACTTCTGATACTTTGCCCACCATTTCCACGGCACGCTGTCGGTCAACTCGGCGATTTCCTGCGTCATGGCGCGGTTGTAGTTCAGTATCCATTTTGTTTTGTCCGCCTCGCTCATGCCGTCGGTCTGGACGCCGATGCGTTCGTTGAGGGCTTTTTGCATCCGAAAGAGTTCTCGGAGTTGGTCTGGATTTTCCATGCCGAAGTTTAACCGCCAAGCCGCTAGGGACGCCAAGACAAATTTTTGTTTTTAAAACCTTGGTGCTTGGCGGCTTGGCGGTTTTCCGATTTTTGCGCTTTGAACTTAGCGCGCAAATGCCTATAAAACCTTCATGCCAATGTTTCTATTGAATGGCGGGCCGGTGATATGGTTGATTCTGATCACCGCAGCCGTAGCCCTTATTGTGTTTATCGAGCGCGCCCTGCATTGCCACCGCTCGCAAATCAACTCCGCCGAGTTTCTCAACGGCGTGCGCAACGTGCTCAAGCGCAACAATGTCGTCGAGGCCATTTCCATTTGCGACGCCACGCCCGGTCCGGTCGCGCGTATTGTCAAAACCGCCATTCTGAACCGCGACAAGGGCCGCGAGCGTGTCCGCGAAGCGGTCGAGGAAGCCGGCCTCACCGAGGTGCCCCAGCTCGAAGAGCGGCTGAACCTGCTCGCCACCATCGCGCAAATCGCGCCGTTGCTGGGTTTGCTCGGCACCATCCTCGGTTTCATGGATACTTTCAGCCAATTGCAAACGGACGGCCTTTACGCGCACATCAGCGGCGACGATTCGCTGGCGGGGGGCATTTCGAAGGCGCTCATCTGCGCGGCGACGGGCATCGCCGTGGCCATTCCGGCTCACGCCGGCTACAATTATCTCGTCAGCCGCATCAACAAGATCGCCATCGACATGGAAAGCGCCGCCGGCGAAATCGTCAACATTGTCACCGAAAATGGTGACGCCAAGTCCCCATGAAATTTCCGCGCAACGCCAAAATTTTGCGCAGCCCGTTTGAAGTGGCGCCGTTCGCGGCCGTTCTCTTTTTGCTCGTGATTTTCCTGATGCTCGGCGCGCTTCTGCCGACGCAGGGAATTCGATTTCGATTGCAACCGCCGGCGGTTGATGTTTTGCCCGGCACCGACCAGCCGACCGTGGCCATGGCCGTTGATTCCGGCGGACGATTTTATTTCGCAAATCAAATCGTCACCAATGAAATGCAATTGAATTCCAGCTTGAGCAACGCGGTGAAAATTTTCCGCGCGCCGCTCACGCTCGTCATCCACGCCGACAAAACCGTGACGGAAGACCAGTTGATTCATCTGGCATTGCTCGCGCGCAACGCTGGCATCACGAACGCGCTCCTAGCGACCCTCCCGCGCGGCATCAACGCTTCCACCCGCCCATGAACGCCGTGCCGATCGAACCGCAGGAACTTATCGGGCCGAATCCCCGCCCAGAAAGGCGTGGCGAAGGCTGGTCACGCACACGCTGGTTGACGCTCATCGCGCTCGTCTTCGCAGCGCAAGTCGGATTCATTTTTGCCCTGGGCGAACGCCATTTCAAACCGCCGCGCGCCGTGGCCAATGTCCCAATGCTGATACTCGCGGACGATTCCGATGAACTGCTCGGCCTCGATGACCCGACGCTCTTTGCCCTGCCGCACGCAAACGATTTTGCGTCCGCCATCTGGATGCGAACGCCCGTTCCGCCGCCGCCGTCGTTCCGCTGGTCGGAATCACCGCAGTGGCTGCTGCCAGCTACCGGAAATTTTGGCGAGGTCTTCACCGGGTTCATGAAGACCAATAAGTTCGTCCGACCTTCGCTCGATTTCAAACCACCCGCAAAAGTGAGCGAGATGGTTTTGCCTCTTTCGCCGGTGGTCGCCGAAAATTCGACGCTTCAAATTGAAGGCGATTTGGCTCAGAGAAAATTGCTCACCTCCGTTAACCTGCCATCGTGGCCCTGTGCGGACTTGATTGCGCCGAGTAAGGTGCAGGTGCTCGTGGATGAGGCGGGCGATGTCGTTTCAGCCGTTTTGTTCCCGTCGGATAACGGTGTGGAAACCGCCGCGCAATATGATCCCGCCGACCAGCGCGCACTCGAACTCGCCCGCGCCGCGCGGTTTGCGCCAGCGTCGCATCTGGCCGTCGGCCAGATGATTTTCAACTGGCGCATCATGCCGCTGACCGCAACAAATGCGCCGTCCAATCCGTAGCATGAGCATTCCCGCGCTGATTGAAATTTATGTGTCCGTGCTGCTCGGCGCACTGTGCGGTCTGGGGATTTATTCCGAGATGCGTCGCCGCCGTTTCGGTCCGACGCACTCCGCGGACCGGATTTTCCGCTGCAAAACTTGCGGCTTCATTTATACCGACGACCCGGACGTGGACCGCTCGCGCTGCGTCCAATGCGGCAAATTGAACGAGCCGATTGAATTTTAGCTGCCTGTATTCAATTTTGGACTTGGCCGACTCGTTGACTGGCCCTTTTCAAAATAGAATCCAGTTTTGCAGCAAGCTCTGCATTTTTTGCTTCGGTCAATCCTCTCGGACAAGTCCAAGGATACGCGGTGCGGTTCCACTCAATTCTCGCAATGGCCTTATCAGCCATTTCACGAAGTGGACTTTTATGATTCCACTTCCCTGATACAACACCTTCCGCCGACATTTCGGAATGAACACAACATGATATTTGCAATCCCACGTCGTGTGCTTCAGGCTTTCATACGTTTGCATCGTCCGCTCCTTTCGTAAACTTTGACCGGTTCACGAAAGCCAGACTCCCAAACGACTCCCGGAGCTGTCAAACTTCGGGAGTCCTCCGGCACAGCCGGAGGATTTCCTGTGGATTAATCAAGCTGCGACTGTGGAGTTAGTTTCCGGTTTTCAATTCCACCACGTCATGCGGGGCCGCTTCGCGCTGGCCGGCAGGGCTGACGCGGATGTAACGCGCCTTGTCGTAGAGCTGTGTGAGGTTCGCAGTGCCGAGATAACCCATGCCGCTCTGGATGCCGCCGATGAGTTGCGCCAGCACCCGGTCCACCGAGCCGCACGCCTCCTTGAGCGCCTCGACGCCTTCGGGCGCGACTTTCTGCGCGGGATTTTTTTCGTGGCCGTAACGCGCCGCCGATCCGGCCTTCATCGCCGCCAGGCTGCCCATGCCGCGATATTGCTTGTAAAGTTTGCCGCTGATTTCGACAACCTCGCCCGGCGCTTCGTTGCAGCCGGCAAAAATGCCGCCGCAAATCACCGCCTGCGAGAGCGTCAATGCCTTCACAATGTCGCCGGATTTCGTGATGCCGCCGTCGGCGAGAAGGGAAACTTTTTTCTTCGCAGCCGCGCGCGAGCAGACGTAAAGCGCAGTCATTTGCGGGATGCCCACGCCCGCGACGATGCGCGTGGTGCAAATTGAACCCGGCCCCTGCCCCACCTTGATGGCGTTCGCGCCGCAATCAGCGAGATATTCCACGCCCGCCGCGCTGGTGACGTTGCCTGCGATGATGGGAAGTTTCGGAAATGCATCGCGCAAGACGCTCACCGTGTCACCGACGCCTTTGCTGTAACCATGCGCGGTGGAAACGGCCACGACATTCACGCCACGTTCCACGAGCGCGCTGACGTGGTTCAAAATCCGTTCGCGGTCCAACTCGCCGAAAGCGTTGCGCGTCGTGCTCAACGCCGCGCCGCAAATCAGGTGGAAGTGCGCATCGCGCGCGGGCTTGAACTGCGCCTTGCGCTCCTGCGTGATGCGCTCCACGTCGCTCATTGTGATGAGGCCGTGCAGATGATCGTCGTCGTCCACCACCAGTAGCTTATGGATGCCGATGTGCTCGGTGAAAAATTTGTCGGCGCGGGCAATCGGATCCCTGCCCAGCTCCTTTTTCTTGATGGTGTGGACCTGCGTGCGCGGAGTGAGCGCCTCGGAAACTTTTTTTCCGGCGTAACGCGGCTTGACGACATGGCCGGAAAGCAACCCGACCAGCCTGCCTTTTCCGTCCACGACCGGGAACGTACTGAAGCCGAATTTTTTCTGTTCAATCAGCGCCAGCACGTCGCCGATGAGTTGTTCCGGCGAAACCTTGATGGGTTCCTGAATCAACCCGTGAACGTGATTCTTCACACGGCTGACCTCGGAAAGCTGCTGGCGTTCCGGCATGTTGTAATGGATGAGGCCGAGGCCACCGTTGAGGGCCATGGCAATGGCCATGCGCGATTCGGTCACGGTGTCCATGTCGGCGGAAATGACCGGGATGTGCAAATGCAGATTGTCCGCAAGCTGCGTGTCGAGTTGCGTGTCGCGCGGGAGGATTTCCGAATACAATGTGGCCAGCGTGATGTCGTCAAACGTCAGGCCGATCTTGCTGTTTGCAGGGAAAAACTCATCCGCCGGCTGATAGAACGGATCGTCGAGAGTGGAATTGCGCGTTGCTGCCATGTCGGAAAATGACGCCTGACAACGGTCTTTGGCAAGCAAATTCGGAATGAGCTAATGCGGATGAACGTGCCGCAAAATATGCGGGCATTCCAAACCGTGGGCGAGCATCAGTCCTTCATCGTTCAACAATTTCACCGTTGCTCCGTCGGCCACGATTTCCCCCCGATCCAAAACAACCGTGCGCGAGCATAGCTCCACTGCCAGTTCCAGATCGTGTGTCGCGATCAGCTTGGTCGCGGGAATCTGCCGCAGAAGCGCCTTGAATTCGCGCCTCCCGCGTGGATCGAGGTCGCTCGTCGGTTCGTCCAAAACCAAAATCGCCGGTTCGCACGCGAGCACACCCGCCAGACAGACACGGCGCTTTTCGCCATGGCTTAAATGATGCGTCGCGCGCCGGCCCAAACCGGCAAGGCCGGTTTGGGCGAGCGATTTATCCACGCGCGCCGCCACTTCCGCTTCCGCCAGTCCCAATTGCTGCGGGCCAAACGCGACATCTTCCTGCACCGTCGGACAAAAAAGTTGATCGTCGGGGTCTTGAAACACCAAGCCGACTTGACGGCGGATGGTTTCAATATTTTGCCCGCCAACCGGCTCGCCCAAGATTTTCACCGCGCTGTTGCCGGACAATTTCTCGGGCAAAATGCCGTTCAAATGCAGCAGCAGGGTGGATTTGCCGGAACCGTTCGGACCGAGTAATGCAACGCATTCGCCCAGCGCGACGCGGAAACTCACTCCGCGCAAAGCCTCCGTGCCGTCATGGTAACGGTATTTCAAATTGATGATTTCAATCGCGTTCATTTCCAGCCTCGCGCGCACATGGCGTCGTAAATGCGTTCCGCCCGTTCCGACGCGCGGATGAAAAGCTGCCCCAGCACCGTCGCCAGCACGCCCCATTGAAAGCGCCGTCCACGCCTGAACGTGCGGCCCGCCCGCGCCCGGCGCATCCTCTCGGCCTCGTCCACCAGCACAAACAAATACCGGTGCATCAGCGTCAGCGTGGTGACGAACATCCACGGCACACGCAATCGCTTCAGCACGCGCAGCATTTCCGTGAACGGCGTCGTGTTCGACAGCAGAACCGTCGCGAGCAGACAAAGATTCGTCTTCAGCAGGATCACCGCGAACACGTGTCCCCCGCCCGGTTGGAACAGCATCAACACCGCGACGCCAATGACAAGCGGTTCGAGCAGCAGCATCCGCCTCAACAAAAACCACGCGGGCAGCCGGCTCGCGGCGGCAATCAAAATCTGGACCGCGGCGACCGCCAGCAGCGCGGCAATTTGCGCGCGCGGCAGCAAAACCGTCGTCAGCACCAGCGCCAGTGCGACGCCCAGCTTCAACGCCGCCGGCAGGCGGTGAATCGCGCTGTCGCCCCGGCTGTGATTGTGCAAAAGGCGCAAGCTCATGCGCGGACATCCTTCATTTTTTCTTTGACAGGAAATTTAATAGTGTTACGATTTAATTATTTTGTAATATCTAACACAATTAGTTCGCCCGGACAAGCCATTATGCACATACCCGACGGTTTCCTTGATGCCAGGACGCTCGCTGTCACCGGCGCGCTGTCCGCGGGCGGGCTGGCCGTGGCGGCGCGCCAGGTCAACCGCACGCTGCCGCGCAACAAAATTCCGCTGATGGGCTTGAGCGCGGCGTTTGTGTTCGCGGCGCAGATGCTGAATTTTCCGGTGGCGGGCGGCACATCCGGACATCTGCTCGGTGGCGTGCTGGCGGCGGTGTTGATCGGGCCGGGCGCGGCGGCCATTGTCATCGCCTGCGTGCTGCTGGTGCAGGCGCTCATCTTCAGCGACGGCGGTGTGCTGGCGCTGGGCGCGAACATTTTCAACATGTCGTTCATCGGCGCCGTGGTCGGCTACGCGCTTTACCGTTCCGCGCGGTGCTTTTTGCCCGGCCTGCGCGGGCGCATCACGGCGGTGTTTTTCGCGGCATGGCTTTCGACGGTGCTGGCGGCGTTGACATGTGCCGGAGAATTGTCACTGTCCGGCACGCTCGCGCCGGGAATGGTTTTCCCGGCGATGGCGGGTGTCCATGCGCTCATCGGCATCGGCGAAGGCTTGATCACCTCGCTGGTGATTCTGGCGATCGCACGGACGCGGCCGGATTTGCTCGAAGCGGAAGGCGCCCCGGCTGCACGTGGCGCGGGAATTGAGTTTCTGGGGTTCGGACTGATCATCGCTCTGGGGTTGGCGATTTTTGTTTCGCCTTACGCCTGCTCGTGGCCCGACGGACTGGACAAGGTGGCGGAGAAATTCGGCTTTGCCGGACACACCGCCACGTTGATCAAGACATGGATTCCCGATTACAAAATGCCCGGCATCAGTTCAGCGGGCATCGCCACGGCCATTGCCGGCGCGCTCGGCACGCTGGTCATGTTCGGGCTGGCTTCTGTTGTCGGACGCGTGCTCGTGAAAAAAGAAGCCGGGAGCCGGCCGCCGGGACAAACCAGCAGCCCTTGCCCCACATCTTCAAGGCAAAAAAAATAATACGATTATCCTATTGCGTAATACTCATTCAAATGGTAACACTACTGTCAAACAACGTAGCACCCGTATAAAACTCATGAAAAAGCATTTCATTGTCATTGGAGCCGTGCTGTTTTTTACCGCGTTTACCGGCGGCGTTGGCTCGGCTCAAGCCGCCAGCACAAATCAAATTGCCGGGGGCACCAATGTCACGCACCTGCCGGACGTGATTGTGACAGGACGGCAGGACAGCATGCTAGGCATCGCCGATTCCGCCTCGCAAGGCACGACCGGCGCGGCACAGATTGCCGACAGGCCGATTTTGCGCAGCGGGGAAATCATGGAAACCATTCCGGGCGTGATCATCACGCAACACGCCGGCGGCGGGAAGGCAAACCAGTATTTTTTGCGCGGCTTCAATCTGGATCACGGCACGGACTTCGCCACGTTTCTTGATGACATGCCGCTCAACCTGCCGTCGCACGCGCATGGCGAGGGTTACTCCGACATGAACACGGTCATCCCGGAATTTGTGGAGCGCGTGAACTACGAGAAAGGCCCTTACTACGCGGACGTGGGTGATTTCGGCTCGGCAGGCTCGGCACATCTGGATTTTTACAAAACACTGCCGCAGGATTTTGTCACCCTGGAAGCCGGCATGTATGGCTTTGAACGTGGCGTGTTCGGCATCTCGCAAAAACTTGGACCGGGCAACATTCTTTACGGCGGCGAGGCGTATCATGACGACGGCCCGTGGGTGAATCCGGATGATTACCGGAAGTTCAACGGCATTTTGACCTACAGCCAGGGCGATGAAGTGAATGGCTTCAGCGCGACCGCGCGCGGCTATTACGGCGTGTGGAATTCGAGCGACCAAATTGCCGCCAGCTACGGTGCAACGAATTTCTTTGGGGCCATCAATCCGACCGACGGCGGCACTTCGCAGCGTTACAGCCTGCAAGCCGAATGGCACCGTGCGGATGCCAATTCCGAGACCAAAATCACGGCCTACGCCTTTTATTACTACCTCGACTTGTTTTCCGATTTCACTTACTTCCTCACGGACACGAACAAAGGCGACCAGTTCGAGCAGCAGGACAGACGTTGGGTGGCTGGCCTCGACGCTCACCACACGCTGTTCAACCAGTGGTTTGGCCACGACGTAGAAAACACGTTCGGTTTGCAGGTCCGCAACGACTGGATCAACAACGGCCTTTATCAGACGGAGGATCGCGTGCGCGTTGACAAATTGGATACGGATGCCAGCAGCCTCCCTGCCGGCATCTCTTCCGCCATTCTCCCGGCTGACACGGATGTGAATAATTTAACGGATACGCAAGTCGGTTTTTATGTGGAAAATAAAATTCAATGGGCGGAAAAATTCCGCTCCGTCGCGGCGCTGCGCGGCGACTTGGACTACTTTGATGACACCAGCCTGAGCACTCCGGCTAATTCCGGCACCGCCTCCACTTTTCTCCCCAGCCCGAAGTTGAGTTTGATTTTCGGGCCGTGGGACAAAACGGAATTTTATGTGCAGGGCGGTTATAGTTTTCACAGCAACGACGGGCGTGGCGCGACGCAGACACAGGAACCAATCTCGGCGGATAATCCCACCGGGGGGCCGACTGCGAGGATTCCCGCCTTGATCCAAACCAGGGGCGCGGAAATCGGCGTGCGCACGCTGGTCGTTCCAAAACTTCAAAGTACCGTTTCACTTTGGTATCTGCACAGCGATTCCGAACTTGAGCAGGATGGCGACACGGGCGGCACCGTCGCTTCACAACAGCCAAGCAACCGCTATGGCGTCGAGTGGGCAAACTATTACACGCTGACCAAGCACCTGGCATTTGACCTTGACGCGGCGGATTCCATTGCGCGTTTCACTTCGGTAGATCCGGCGGATGCCGCGCCGATCAGTCCCGGCAGCACGACGCTTGGTCCTGGCGGCGATCATGTTCCCGAAGCGGTCGGGTTGGTGATTTCATCAGGCCTCACCCTGCATGATTTCCATGGCTTCTCATCAAGCCTCCGCCTACGTTATTTTGGCCCGCGCGATCTGACCTCGGACGGGGAGTATAAATCCAGCGATACCATTTTGCTCAACGCGGAAGCTGGCTACAAAATCAACAAGATGTGGCGCATCTCCGTCGAATTCCTAAACTTGCTTGATCGCCACGACCACGACATTGATTATGCCTACACCTCACAAGTAACGCCAACCGCCGCCCCGGCATTCCAAGATGTTTATCATCCCGTCGAACCCTTTCAGGTGCGGGTCGGCCTGACCGCGCAGTTTTAAGAGCCAACGATTGAATGGATAACATTTATGCAAATCGAATTTTGCCCGGTTACGAGATGAAAGATGAGCTTACCCGGCTTTGCCTTCCTCCAGTAATCTGGGGACCGCAACCAGCAGTTCGCCTGGGTGAATTCGATTTGCATCCCCTTTCTCCTGATTGGCCTTACCGGCGCGCGGCGCGGCTTGATTACCATGAAAATCCGTTCCAGCAAATCCAGGAAATCGGAAAAACCTTGCTGCGGAGGAGAAAAATCCAGAATAAACACCAGTGTTGTTCGCGGGCTAGAAACCAAATGAGGAATGTCAATTAAAACCAAAACAGACATGGAGACAAACATGAAAACAAATTCGATTCAACCATCGTGCCGGTTCGCGTGGCTTGTGGTCGCGGCGGTTTTGCTGGCGCTGGCGCCGCAGGCGCGGGCGCACATCATCGCCGGCGAGGCGGGCGGCTTCAAAAGCGGCTTCCATCATCCGTGGTCGGGACTGGACCACATCTGCG
>Ga0181520_10002973_pt1 | contig 30528 bp, 18 predicted proteins | sample PEATcosm2014_Bin_29_FD_132451 | JGI IMG/M metagenome (GOLD analysis project Ga0181520, IMG submission 132451) | Peatland microbial communities from MTU Mesocosm Facility, Houghton, MI, USA - PEATcosm2014_Bin02_30_metaG | ecosystem: Environmental > Terrestrial > Soil > Wetlands > Peat | place...
GGTGAGCAGGCCCTGGGCGAGCGGGCAGAACGCGATGCCGCCGATGCCTTCGGCGCCGAGCACATCGAGCAGACCGCCCTCGACCCAGCGCTCAAACATCGAATACTTTGGCTGGTGAATGAGGCAGGGCGTGCCCAGATTGCGCAGAATCTTCGCTGCTTGGGCGGTTCGTGCGGCGTCGTAGTTTGAGACGCCGGCATACAGGGCCTTCCCTGAGCGGACTGCCTGATCGAGAGCGCTCATGGTCTCCTCAAGCGGTGTTTCAGGATCGGGCCGATGGGAGTAAAAGATGTCGACGTACTCGAGGCCCATCCGCTTGAGGCTCTGGTCGAGTGAGGCAAGCAGATATTTGCGCGAACCCCAGTCACCGTAGGGCCCATCCCACATGGTATAGCCGGCCTTGGAGCTGATGATGAGCTCATCGCGATACGGCTTCAGGTCGAGCCGGAGAATCTCGCCAAAGTTGCTCTCGGCGCTGCCGGGAGGGGGTCCGTAGTTGTTGGCGAGGTCGAAGTGCGTGATGCCCAGGTCGAAGGCGCGGCGGACCATGGCTCGACTGTTCTCAAAGGTGTCGACCCCGCCAAAGTTGTGCCAAAGGCCGAGTGAGATGGCCGGCAGCTTGAGGCCGCTCTTGCCGCAGCGGCGGTAGTGCATGGTGGCGTAGCGCTGTTCATTTGCGAGGTACACAGTTAACTCCTAAATCTGCAGATTCAGCATCAAGGTGGGTCGATCGAAGAGGGGTCTTCCGCCGCCGCTTGCTTCTACGACAAGCTGATGCTGGAGATTTTCGTTCCGGGAGGCAAACCATGCGTTTGATTGCGCAATTGACGGGTGATCTCCCAATATACGTCCAGATTCGACATCTCGATGTTATCGAGCCGGTCCTTGCCTCCCAGGAACAAAGGGATTCGGTAACCCACACAAATATCCGCCGATGGATTTCCCCCGCCATTTGAACGCCATTCGCGCCAAAGACCGATATTGAGCGCCTCCTGTGCGTGGTCAACGAATTCGTCTTCGTGTGCAACCTCCAAGGAATCGGCAATCTCGAAAGCCTCTCCGCTTGCGATTTGAAAGAGCAGGACGGCTGGTTTCGTGCCTCCGCGCCAGGCGAACTGGTTTCCCTGCCAGTCCTGACCAAACGGAGTGATCCCTTCTGACTCTGCCGGAAATGCGCTCCTAATCTTCGGAATCCAATTTCGCGAGTTCGATTTGGAGTGGACTCTGTAAAGGCCGTACTCGAATTCAAATCCCCCATAGCTTTCGAATAGATCGTCGATTTCAGAGGGAGGAACTCCCGCAGCCTCGCCTCGCTCGGCCTTGGCGGTTACTCGGAACGACATGTCGAACTTCCTGAATGCCGACAATCTATCCTCGCCTTCATGCATCCTATTCCCACTCTTAGCTTAGAATGCCCGTGACCTTGACGTCCTTGCGCCCGTCGGTTGGGATGGGCACGACGCTTCCGGTGACTGGTTCGCCATCCACGGTGAGGGAGATGGAATTGCCCGGTCCTTTGCGCTGGATGGTGATGGAATAAGCGACGCCGCGGAACCGGCGCTTTGCGGTGAAGCCGGGCCATTTCTGCGGGATTACCGGAGCAATTTCAAGGCCATCGAGCGAAGTGCGAATGCCCAGAATCCACTGCGAGATGGCGTAGTAGTTCCATGCCGCAGTCCCGGTGAGCCATGAATTCTTGGCTTCGCCGAATGTGGGCGCATCTTTGCCGGCGATCATCTGCGCGTAGACGTAGGGTTCGCAGCGGTGCAGGTCGCTGATCTCTTCCCGCGCGGATGGGTTGATGCGCGTGTAGTAGTCGAACGCCGCATCGCCGCGGCCCAGACGAGTTTCGCCGATCATCACCCAAGGGTTCACGTGGCAGAAGATACCGGCGTTCTCCTTGTAGCCGGGGGGGTACGAGGAGATTTCGCCAAGCTGCAGGTAGTAGCGCGAGTAGGCGGGCTGCTGGACGACGATGCCGTGAGGCGTGGCCAGGTGGTCGCGCATGGCGTTCATGGCCTTCAGGGCTTTGCCGTCTTCGAGGCCGATGCCTGCCAGCGCACAGAATCCGTTCGACTCGATGAAGACCCTGCCTTCCTCGCATTCCTTTGATCCGATCTTTGCGCCAAAGTCGTCATAGGCACGAAGGAACCAGTCGCCATCCCAGCCGTGTTCGTTTATGACGCCTTCCATCTTGCCGGCCTCGGAGCGATACAGAGCTGCTTCGTCCTTCAGGCCGCGGCGATCGGCGATGGCCGCAAGCTCGCGTCCGGCGTAGACAAACAGTCCCGCAATAAAGACGGATTCGGCGACTTTACCCTCCTTGTTCGTTGTGGTCTGGAAGCTCTGGCCTGGCGTGTCAGAGAAGCAGTTCAGGTTGAGGCAATCGTTCCAGTCGGCGCGGCCTATGAGCGGCAGGCCATGGGGCCCGAGGCGTTCGAGGGTGTAGTGGAAGCTGCGCTGCAGGTGCTCGTAGAGCGGCTTCTCGGAGCCCGGTTCATTGTCGTACTGCACGGGCTCGTCGAGGATGCTCCAGTCGCCCGTCTCTTTCAGATAGGCGCTGACACCCACGATCAGCCAGTGCGGATCATCGTTGAATCCGCCGCCAATGTCGTTGTTGCCGCGCTTGGTGAGCGGCTGGTATTGGTGATACGCGCCCCCGGTGGGAAGTTGCGTGGCGGCCAGGTCGAGGATGCGCTCGCGAGCACGCGACGGAACCATGTGGACAAAGCCGAGGAGGTCCTGGTTCGAGTCGCGGAATCCGAGACCGCGGCCGATGCCCGACTCGTAGAACGAAGCCGAGCGGGACATATTGAATGTGGCCATGCACTGGTACGCATTCCAGATGTTGACCATGCGGTTGGTGTGCGCGTCCGGCGTATTCACCTGGAAGATGCCGAGCGTGTTCTCCCAATACTGGCGCAGCTTCTCGAATGCGGCATCAGCGCCTGCGGGGTTCAGATATTTGGCTAGCACGGGCTTCACCGTGCGCTTGTTGACGATCTGCGAGCCGGGCGGATCGAACTTCTTCTCCACTGGATTCTCGTGATAGCCGAGGACAAAAACGAACTGCGCAGTCTCTTCCGGGTCCAGCTCAATGTTCACCTGGTGGGCGCCGATGGGCGACCAGCCGTATGCGATGGAGTTGGTCAGCTCGCCGGCTTCCACTGTCTTCGGCTTGTCCCACCCGCGATAGCGGCCAAGAAACGCCTCGCGCTGCGTATCGAATCGGCTCGGCGCGGAGCACCCGAAGTAGGCGAAATGGTTGCGGCGCTCGCGATACTCGGTTTTGTGGTAGACGACGCCGTCTTCCACCTCAACCTGGCCGGTCGAGAAGTTGCGCTGGAAGTTGGTGGCGTCGTCCTGCGCATCCCACAGGCAGAACTCGATGCTGGCAAAGCCCTTCAGCGTTGCGCGGGTGTTGCGGTGGTTGGTGACGCTCAACTGCCAGATCTCGAGATTCTCATCGAGCGGCACAAAATAGCGCGTGTGCGCCTCGATGCCCTTGTAGCTGGAACCTATCGTTGTGTAGCCCATGCCATGACGGCAGGTGTACTCGACGATGTCGCTTTGAGTCGGCTGCCAGCTCGGCGACCAGAACTCGTTGGTCTCGTCGTCGCGCAGGTAGATATAGCGGCCGCCGAGGTCGAAGGGGGCATTGTTGTAGCGGTAGCGGCTGATGCGGCGGAGGCGCGCATCCCGATAGAAGGAGTAACCGCCTGCCGTATTGGAAATGATGCCGAAGTATGCCTGGCAGCCCAGGTAGTTTATCCAGGGCAAAGGTGTGTCAGGCTGGGTAATCACGTACTCCCGATTGCGATCGTCGAAGTATCCGTACTTCATTGCACTTGCTCCCTCGTTTCCTGTGCCGCGCCTCGCGGGATGGCCGTGATCCCTCACCAACGGCGGGTACGGTTACGTTACCGTCCTGCGAGTGCCGGAGCCGCGCTATGGGGTCATCGGACTGCAAGCCCAAGACCCAGGCACAACCTGTCAACCTCTGCGGGGGCTCCGGAGAATCGCCTTAGTATAGTCTTCGGACTAAAGCCGATCAATCGTTTTTGCAGAGGAGTTGCAGCCGGCTGAATTGTGATGAAATCGATTGCCATTGATCCCAGGAATGTGAAAAAGTATCTGCGCAAGCCAATCAGGGTACTCCGCGTTGGGAGTGGAGTGATCGGTCCCATTGAGGACGCGTACTTGGGGTCCGCTTTCACGCGGGTTGCTGTCTGATTCAACAAGAGGTAAGTCGTCCATGGCAAGCTCATTATGCCCGCTTTCATTTGCCCTGCGTCTTCGGCATCAAGTGCTCATTTTGGCAATGATTTTCACCTTATTGGGGATTCACGCAGGGATTGTCCACGGAGAAACGGCCAAAGCCGCTCCCAAGGCAACTACCTTGATCAAGGTGGACCAGGTGGGCTACCCGGTCGACGGCCCCAAGGTTGCTCTGATCGGCGTTGCGGCCGGGGGCTCCGCGCAATCGTTCGAACTTCGACAGACCAGCAACGATGCAGTGGTCTGGAAGGGGAAGCCAAGCGCTCCAGTCTTCGACTCGGATACGGGCGATCAGTTGCAGGCAGCGGATTTTTCCAGCTTTCACAAAACCGGGACCTACTATATCGAGGTTCCGGGCGTAGGCCGCAGTTGGAACTTCATCCTAGGCAAAAACGTCTTTGAGCACGCCTACTACCTGGCCATGCGCGGCTTCTACGGGCAGCGCTGCGGAACGGCCGTGGATATGGGCCCGGAGTTCCCCGGATATTCCCATCCGGCCTGTCACCTGAAGGGCGAGTTTCATGCTTCTTCCGGCGCCAGCGGACCACGGGACAACCCCGGCGGCTGGCACGACGCGGGCGACTACGGCCGCTACATGGTCAACTCCGGCATCTCCACAGGGACGCTGCTTTGGGCGTGGGAGATTTATGGACGGAAACTGAAAAGCATCAATCTGAAGATTCCGGAGTCCGGCAATGGGACACCGGACACTCTCAACGAGGCGCGCTGGAATCTGGAGTGGATGCTGAAGATGCAGGACTCGGATGGCGGAGTCTGGCACAAACAGACCAGCGAGCACTTCTCAGGGTTTGTGGCTCCGCAGGACGACCATCTGACGAGCGAGGTAATTGGAACCGGATCGGCTCCGTTCAAGAGCACCTGCGCAACTGCTGACCTGGCCTCGGTGGGCGCGATTGCCGCGCGCGTCTACAAGCCCTACGACGCCAAGTTCGCTGACCGGGCACTCGAGGCCGCGCGCCAGGCATTTGCCTGGACGGAGAAGAACCCCAACGTCACCTTCCGCAATCCCAACGGCATCTCCACCGGCGAGTATGGCGACGCCAACTGCAGCGATGAGCGCCTCTGGGCCGCCGCGGAACTCTATCGGACCACTGGGGAGAAGGCGTACTCCGACTACTTCCTCGCGAACTACGCCGCTTTTCTTCCCAAGCTCGATTCTCCCCCGGCAGAAAGCTGGAGCCAGGTGGCTCCGATGGGGTTGTGGACGTATGCGCTCGCCCGGCGTGGGCACGCCGACAAGACCGCGGTGGAGGCAATCCGTCAGCGCACCATCGCCGCGGCCCAGGCAGTGGTAACGCGTACGCGCGCCGGCGGCTACATCAACAGCATGAAGACCACGGACTACGTCTGGGGATCGAATGGGATCGCCGCCGGGTACGGCATGTACCTGCTTATCGCAAATCAGTTTGCTCCGAATCATGAATACGTCGACACCGCCCGCGACAACCTGCACTATATTTTTGGGCGCAACACCTTCTCGCTCTCGTGGGTCACGCAGCTGGGCGAGAACCCATTCATGCATCCCCATCACCGTCCGAGCGCTGCAAGCCACCTGCCTGCGCCCTGGCCGGGGCTTATGTCCGGGGGGCCGAACCGGGGCCGGAACGACGCAGTCCTCGCGGCGATGCCCAGGGAGACGCCTCCGGCAAAAGTCTACGCCGATCAGCTTGCCTCCTACGGAAGCAACGAGATCTGCATCAACTGGCAGGCTGCACTGGTGTTTCTGTTGGCGGGAGAGCTGCGCTAGGCGGGATTGAGACGCATTTCAAATGAAGGAATTGAGGAACCTGCATGCTGCAACTTCACACGCTTGACATCGTCATCATCGTCGCCTACCTGCTGTCGACGGTGCTCATCGGGTACTGGGTCTCCCACCGCGCCTCGCAGAGCATGCAGAACTACTTCCTGGGCGGCAACACGATGCCGTGGTACATGCTGGGAATCTCGAATGCATCGGGCATGTTCGATATCAGCGGAACCATGCTGCTGGTGTCGTGGATGTTTGTTTACGGCATCAAGAGCGTGTGGATTCCATGGCTGTGGCCGACGTTCAACCAGATCTTTCTGATGGTCTACCTGTCGGCGTGGCTACGGCGGTCGAAGGTGATGACCGGCGCTGAGTGGATCAAGACGCGCTTCGGTACCGGACGCGGCGCACAGGCATCGCATCTGATCGTGGTGGTTTATGCATTTGTGAGCATCATTGGATTCTTCACCTACGCGTTCAAGGGCATCGGCAAGTTTGCGCAGACCTATCTGCCATGGCATCTTTCCGCCAATGAATACGCGCTGATCCTGATTGCGATTACGGCCATCTACGTGATCAAGGGCGGCATGATCAGCGTGGTGATTACCGAGGTGGTGCAGTTCTTCATCCTGTCGATCGCTTCGTTTGCGGTGGGCTTTATCGCCATGGCGAAGGTGTCGCCGGAGATGTTTCATCGCGTTGTGCCGGCGGGGTGGGACAACATCTTCTTCGGGTGGCATTTGAATCTTGACTGGTCTACGCTGCTGCCCGCGGCGACTGAGAAGATCCACCAGGATGGTTATGGGCTGTTCGGCTTCTTTGTGATGATGCTGCTGTTCAAAGGGATTCCGATTTCGGCTGCGGGGCCGGCGCCGAACTACGACATGCAGCGCGTGCTCTCGGCAAAGAACCCGCGCGAAGCCTCAATGATGAGCGCTTGGGTGAATGTGGTGCTGACGCCTCCGCGCTACTTCCTGATCATGGGCCTCACGGTGTTGGCGGCTGCGTTCTTCGGGCCTAACCTGCGCGCGATGGGCGCCAAGATGGACTTCGAGCTGGTGTTGCCCTATGCGCTGGGAAAGTTTGTGCCGGTGGGTCTGCTGGGCTTTTTGATTGCCGGGTTGCTGGCGGCGTTCATGTCGAACTTTGCGGCTACGGTGAACGCGGCGCCGCCTTATTTTGTTAACGATATCTACAAGCGGTATATCAACCCCAATGCTTCTCCGAAGACATATGTGCGGTTGAGTTATCTGGCGTCGCTCACAGTTATCGTGGTGGGCGTGGCGATTGGCTGGAATGTGACGTCGGTGAATGAAGTGGTGGTATGGATCGTGTCCGGATTGTGGGGCGGCTACACAGCATCAAACGTGCTCAAGTGGTATTGGTGGCGGTTCAACGGGTGGGGCTATTTCTGGGGCATGGTGACGGGGATTGCGGCGGCGCTGGGCATGCCTTCCATCGTGAAGCAGGTGCCGATTGTGCAGCAATTACTGGCGAGCTACTCCATAAACATGGAAGTGGTTTTCATCTTTCCCATCGTGGTGGGCATCTCGCTTATCGGATGTCTGTTGGGTACTCTGCTGACCAAGCAGGAAGATGATGCTGTGTTGATTGACTTCTACCAGCGGGTGCGGCCGTGGGGGTTCTGGGGTCCGGTCCTGAAGAAGGTACTTGCCGAGGATCCAACCTTCAAGCGCAACAAGGACTTTTTCCGCGACATGTTTAACATCGCGGTCGGGATAACGTGGCAGATCGCGCTGGTGGCGCTGCCGCTGTACATTGTGATTCGCGAATATCAGCGCGCTGCGCTGGCGGCCGCGATCATTTTGGTGACTTCGGCGATATTGAAGTTCACCTGGTACGACCACCTGTCGGTGCGCGAGGTGGAGACGGACAAGGCCGCAGCCGGCGATAGGTAGGCGGCAGAAATGGCGGGCGCGCAGATCGATTATCACGGTTGGAAGGACTGCTACCGGCTGGAAAGCACGACGCTTGAAGTGATTGTGGTTCCAGACCTTGGCAGAATCATGCAGCTTCGGCGAACCGGCGACGATGCAGGCGTGTTTTGGGAGAATCGCGAGCTTGATGGGCAGCTGCCCAAGCCGAACTCAGGTACCTGGGCCAACTTTGGTGGAGACAAGTGCTGGCCGGCGCCACAGTCAGACTGGCCGCGTGTACTGGGGCATGATTGGCCTCCGCCGGCAGGATTCGATTCCAGCGCATTTGAGACGTCGGTGACAGAAACAGGGCTGGTCCTCAAATCGCCTGTTGATCCCGCGTGGGGGATTCAGGCAGTGCGCCATATCGAGCTTGATCCTTCTGCGCCGATCATGCGGGTCCGCACAGAGTTTCATAAGGTGTCGGGCAAGCCAGTGCGCGTCGCGATCTGGACGATTGCACAGTTCAATGACCCCGCGTGCGTCGCAATCGAGTTGCAGCTCAACTCAAGGTTCCCCAATGGCTACACGCATCTGAGCAAACCTGATCCGCAAGACCTTACGCTTAACGGAAGGCTGCTTACTTTCGTGCGCCATCCGAGCAAGTTTGTGAAGATCGGGTCTGATGCTCATGAGATCGTCTGGGTTGGGCCGACTTCTGTTGTCCGCATCGAAGCCGTGATTCTGCCGGGCGAGTATCCAGACGGCGGCTGTCCCACTGAGGTGTATACAAATCCCGGGGAGCAGAAGTACGTGGAGCTCGAGACGCTTGGGCCTCTTGTGAACCTTGAGGCCAGCCGGACCATATCGCACACCACAACATACACGGTGCTGCCGCGGACTACGGCAGATGCGCGGGTTGAGGCGCAGAAGGCATTCTGAGCCAAGCGCTCGCTTGCCATCAGGTGCGAACCTTCCCGATCGTTTTTCGGATTATCGGTGCGTCAACTGCGCACCGGTGCGTTTGCTCAGCACGTCCTTCTCATAGGCGCGTGCGCGGCTGAGCCACTCAATGCCTCTGGGTACGTTCCGCGAAAGGCAGTAGTGCTCCCACACGGCCGGCCAGGGCATTGACTTCTGCTCTTCCAGCAGGGCCAGCCTCTCGGTGGCATCGAATCTGCCTTCGGCCGCCAGCAAGGTGGCGCGCGGTTCGAGCAGCGCCTGCAAGAGCGCCTTGCGCACATTGCGCGCTCCAATGACCCATGCTGCTACGCGATTGATGCTGGCGTCAAAGAAGTCCAGGCCGATGTTTACGCGCTTGATAGCGTCTCCGCGCACGATCTCCTGCGCGATTGATGTTGTGGCCTCGTCGAGAAGGACAACGTGGTCGGAGTCCCAGCGCACAGGCCGAGAGACGTGCAAGAGAATCTCGTCGAGGAATTGCAGCGCGGTCGAGATCTTGTCGGCAACGCTCTCCGTCGGATGGAAGTGGCCTGCATCGAGACAAAGCAGCACCTTCCTGGTGGCGGCATAGGCGAGGTAAAAGTCGTTCGACCCGGCTGTGAAACTCTCTGTCCCAATGCCGAAGAGTTTGCCCTCAACCGCAACCTTATGCAGCTTGCCCGACGGCATGGCGAGGATCTGGTCGAGCGAGTCAACAAGGCGCCGGCGCGGGCCGAAGCGGTCCACGGGGATATCTTTGTCACCATCCGGAATCCAGATGTTCATCACGGCTGGAAGACCGAGTTCAATGCTGAAGTACTCGCTGATCTCACGCGACCGGATGCAATGCTGAATCCAGAAACTGCGGATGGCCTGGTCGGGGTGAGTGAGCGTCAGGTTTTGCGCGCTCAACGGATGAGAGAAGAGCGTCGGGTTGAAATCGAGCCCGATGGCCTGCGCCTTCGCCCACTTCACCCATCCGGCAAAGTGCTCTGGGCCGACCGCATCGCGCTCGACAGGCTTTGCGGACTCGAGGTAGATGGCATGGAGGCTCAGGCGCTTGCGGCCGGGGATCTGCGCGAAGGCGACTTCAAGATCGCTGCGCAGCTCGTTCGGCGTGCGGGCGCGGCCGGGGTAGTTGCCGCTGGTCTGGATGCCGCCGGTCAGTTCGCCGTTCGGGTTCTCGAAGCCCCTTACATCGTCGCCCTGCCAACACTGAATCGAGAGAGGGATCTCATCCACGGCGCGGATGGCTGCATCGGCGTCGACGCCAATTGCGGCGAAGCGCTCACGGGCCAATTCGTATGCGGATTCAATTCCGCGCTCAGTGTTGCTCATCGGCCATGTCCTCCGGCCCGCACCTACGGCAGGCTTCGAGGCTGCGCCTCAAGCGAACCGCCGCCGATGCAATCCCGGCAAGTATAGCTTCTGTCCGCCAATCTAGCCGAGGGCGGGCACTTCCACGCCGAGCACCGCGGCCAAGGCATGCACCACCATGGCGTGATCGGTGCGCTGATCGAGACCGCTCGAAACAACGGTGCCGACAAGGCCTGTCCCCTTGAGGATGATGGGAAAACCGCCTCCGTGGGCTGCATAATCGGCCAGCGAAATCTCGTGCCGCTCCGCGAACTCTTTGCCTTCGAGCTTGAGCTGCAGACCCACGGCATAGGAGGACTTTCCAAACCGCATCACCGTGTTCCTCTTGCGGCGGATCCAATCTGCCTGGCTAGCGGATGCTTTGTCTGTGGAGCATGCAAAGAGCACACGTCCGGCAATCTGAATCTCAAACGTCATCCCAGCTTGGCGCGCGATCGCATCTGTCCGCAGAGCGCAGCCCACAGCCCAAGCGGTATCGGCGCCGAAGCCTTCGAATTGCAGAAGTCGCTCCTGCTCGGCAACTGTGCGCAGATCGTCTTCGAAGGATGGCATTTTGGCTCCTGGTGGCACTTTCCGATCGCGGCTCTACAGCCTGCAGATCAGCAGTTCCCGTTCGTAGATCATCTCCGGCGGAATGTGGTCGTGGATGGCGATGAAGAGCTCTTCGTGTCCGATCACTTCGCGCTTCCACTGGTCGCGGTCCACTTCCTGCAAGACCTCGAAGTCGGCCTTGAGCTTTTCGAGCGGAACGTCGAGTCCGGTCCAGTCGATGTCGTCAAAGTGCGGGGTCCAGCCGATGGCCGTCTCCTTGCCCTGGGCCCGGCCGTGCACCCGGTCGACAATCCACTTGAGCACGCGCATGTTCTGCGAGAACCCGGGCCACAAGAACTTGCCCTGCTCGTCCTTGCGAAACCAGTTCACATGGAAGACGCGCGGCGTAATGGAGAGCGAACGCTGCATCTTGATCCAGTGCCGGAAGTAGTCGCCCATGTGATAGCCGCAGAAGGGAAGCATGGCCATGGGGTCGCGGCGCACCTTGCCCAGCGCGCCGCCGGACGCGGCTGTGATCTCAGAGCCCATGGTGGCGCCGGTGTAGACGCCGCTCGACCAGTTGAAAGCCTGGTACACCAGCGGTAGAGTGGTTGAGCGGCGCCCTCCAAATACGATCGCGTCGATGGGCACGCCATTGGGGTCTTCCCAGTGGGGGTCGATGCCGGGGCACTGTCTTGCGGGAGCCGTGAAGCGGCCGTTTGGATGCGCCGCCGGCTGGCCCGTCTCCTTGCCGATGGCGGGCGTCCAGCGCTTACCGCGCCAGTCGGTCACCTCGGCCGGCGGCTCATCGGTCATCCCCTCCCACCAGACGCCGCCCTGGGGCGTGAGCGCAACATTGGTGAAGATGGTGTTGGTGGCCAGCGTTGCCATGGCGTTGGGATTGGTCTTCATGCTGGTGCCGGGAGCCACCCCAAAGAAACCTGTTTCAGGGTTGATGGCGCGGAGTTGGCCGGTTGCGTCGGGCTTGATCCACGCGATGTCGTCGCCGACTGTCCACACCTTCCATCCTTCGAAGCCCGCGGGAGGAATGAGCATGGCGAGGTTGGTCTTGCCGCATGCACTCGGGAAGGCCGCAGCAATGTAGGTCCGCTCGTGGGTGGGAGACTCGATTCCGACGATGAGCATGTGCTCGGCCATCCAGCCCTCGTCGCGAGCGATGTTCGAGGCAATGCGCAATGCGAAGCACTTTTTTCCGAGCAGCGCGTTGCCGCCGTAGCCGGAGCCGTAGCTCCAAATCTCGCGCGTCTCGGGAAAATGCACGATGTACTTTTCGTCGTTGCAGGGCCAGGGCACATCCTTCTCGCCGGGCACGAGTGGCGCGCCCACTGAATGAAGGCAGGGGACGACGCGCTTCACGTCTTTGTCGATCTCGGCGAAGACGGGCGCACCAATGCGGGCCATGATGCGCATGTTGACCACCGCGTATGCCGAGTCGGTGAGCTGCACGCCGAGCTGCGACATGGGCGAGTCGATGGGCCCCATCGAAAACGGCATCACGTACATGGTGCGCCCGCGCATGCATCCGCGGAAGATCTGCTTCAATTTTTTGCGCATGGCGTACGGATCTTCCCAATTGTTGGTGGGGCCCGCATTATCTTTCGAGAGAGAACAGATGAAGGTACGGTCTTCAACGCGGGCCACGTCATTGGGGGCCGAACGCGCAAGAAAGCAGCCCGGCCAGAGGGTCTGATTGAGGCGCGTGAAGGTGCCGGCTTCGGCCAACTGGTTGCACAACATGTCGTACTCGGCCTGCGAACCGTCGATCCAGTGAATTGTGTCGGGCTGACAGAGGTCAGCCATCTTCTCAACCCAGCGGATAAGGTGCCTATTCGTGGTTGCGGGGGCTTGGGCAAGGGATAAGGATGAGGTCTTCATTTGTTACTCATCTTCATCGAAACTCCTGCCGGAAACAAGAAGATTGACGAAGATTCCCGCAAAATCCTGCGGTTTGGTGGCCTTTCCGCAGCCCGCGGGGCTGCTCCTCGGGTATATACTCACCTCGTTCAGGGGGCGAAAGTGCACACATCGGATTCGAGTGCATCTGCTTCGTCGTGGCATCTCTCGCAGCCGTTTGATCGGGACTTATTAGTGTTCGACGTCGAGACGACGGGAATCAATCCTCGCGTGCACCAGATCGTATCGATCGGCGCGCTGCTACTTGACCGCACTACACTCGACACCGTTAAGTCGATGAGCACGCTCGTTCGACTCACGCCTGAAGCGTTCGCGCAGGCGAGCCCGAGAGCGATGCAGATCCACGGGCTCAAGCTCGGTCAACTCGAGGCCGCGCCCACGCCTGCTGAGGTGGTAACGCAATTCCTCGATACCTTTGGAGCTGACTTCTATTTCTGCGGCTGGAACATCTGTTTCGATACCCAATTCCTCAGGGCGCTCTTCGACCAGGCTGGCCGCCTTGACGACTTCGACAAATTCCGTTATCACAGGCTTGACCTATGGAGCCTTCTTGAGACTGCATGGTTGGGGGGGCAGCTCCAAGCTGCTCCAGACTCGCTATCGATCGCCAGCGGTCTGTTCGGAATCCCGCGTCCCTCCGTGCACGATGCCATGGAAGATGCTCGCGTTACCGCTCTGATCCTGAGAGAATCATTGCCCCTGCTGATTGCGGGGCGGGATGAGGTGAATATGGAACCTTCTGGAGCAGCATCCAAATCCGGAGGCGAAAAGCCTCCGGCGACCCCAATTGCGAGCCTCGAAGGCACGATGGATTTGCGCTACCTGCTGGCTTGCTGGCGCAGGGTTGCGCACAACGGTACAGACGGTCACTACGACGCGCAGCGCCGTTTCAACCGGCGCGGCCGCTGGTTGGGAGGCTTCGCAACCCTGCTCACCACGCTCACAGGCGCAACCGTCATCAAGCAAGTCAGCACAGCTGCTCCTAGCGGGGAACTCAATGTGACCATGGCGATTCTGGCGGCAACAGCGGTCGTACTCACGGCGCTCCACACCTACCTCGGGTACGAGGCACGCGCGGCGAACCATCGCAGCACAGCGGCAGGATATGCGGCGGCCTTGCGCAAAATCGACGAAGCCATCATCTTCGGTTACGCCTCGGCCAGCGAGGCTCAAAAAGCGGCCGACGAAATTCGCCTGTCCCTGGATGCGCTCTCGCGAGACGCACCGGAGGTGCCTAAAGACATTCTTGAGAAATACGGAAAGCGTGTCGACACCGCACCTACCGGCGCGGCCGCAGAGCCAACGTCAGGCGCTGCCTGACGGTCGCCTTAAGCTGACGGGTCGAGACGTACGCGTCGAGCAATTAGGGATTGCGGTCGCGAAAATCGCGAGGCGCGCATTGACCGCAGGCACTCCGGGATTCCAGAATCGACACCCTTGGCGCCGCAGGGCCCATCGATGGGGTTGTGACCGGGTTGTCGCTAAACCGGAGAATTCGACTAGATGTAGCCGAGGCCGCTGAGGCGTTCGAAGATCAGGTCCTCGCCGTCGGCGCCGCCTTCGCCACCGCTCTTTGTGTCGCGCTTCTCCATGCCGGCCACCAGCGACTTGCCCTGCATGCTTTCGGGAATGCTGTAGCCGGCGAGGTCCATCAGCGTGGGCGCGATGTCGAGAATGTTCGCTCCTTCATACTCACCAGTGAGCGGCAGGTTGGCAGCGCCCAGCACGAACATGCCGTACTGCGCATGGTTGCAGGCGTCGGGGCCCGAGTCGTTTTCGCGCAAATGGATGGTAGGGTGGCCGACAGTGCCGATGGAGCGCCAACTGAGCGCGCCCAGGTGAACGATCAGGTCGGGCGCAACGTTGCGCACCTTCTGGTAGATCTCCTCGGGCAGGAAGACAAGCGAGTTGAGCGGCTTGCCCTCTGCGTCGGTGATGGCTTCGAGCTTGGCCTTGAATGCCGCGCGGAAGGAGTCGTACTCCGCGGCGGGAATCGCGCCCTCGGGCTCGCGCCCCTCGACGTTGAAGAAGATGCGGGCGTAGTAGCCGCCTTCACTCCAGACTTTTGTCTTGGCCCAGTTGACGTCGAGCTTGGCGAAGGGAACGACGCCTTGAGGCGGCTTGTTGAGGACCAGCAGGCCCTCGTCAATCAGCCACTGGTTGATGGCGAAGCCGCCATCGAGCGGCTGCGCGCCGTGGTCGGAGACAAGCAGCAGGACGGTGTCGTCGTCGAGGACTTCGAGAACCTTGCCAACCTGTTCGTCGAGCCAGAGATAGTAGTCGGGAATGACCTTCTCGTAGGGATTGCCGGCAACGTAGTCGACGTGGCGCGGGTCGAAGTAGTCCCAGAAGCCGTGATGGACGCGGTCCATGCCGATATCGACGAAGTGGAAGTAGTCCCACTCCTGGTTCTGGAGCAGATGGTGGACGACCTTCCACTGTTTGCGGCTCATGGCGAAGATTTCGTCGCGCAGCCAGTCCTTGTTGCCGGTGCGGAAGTTGGCCACGTCTACCGGATAATCGCCGCCGGCGACTTCCAGGATCTTGGCTTTCAACTCCGGCGGATGGACGAACTCGTCCTTCGCGGGTTCGGGCGTGAGAAAGCACCCGATGCTCACGCCATTGACTTTGCGCGGGGGAAAGTTTGGCGGCACGCCGACGATGATCGACTTCTTTCCTTCGCGAGCCAGGTAATCCCAGATGGCCATTGCCTTGATGGAAGCCGAGTTTGCAAACTTCAAATTGCTGTAGCCGTTGTCGGCGCGGTTGCGGAAGCCGTAGATCCCGAGTGAGCCCGGATCCTGGCTGGTGGTCATGCTGGCCCAGGCCGGCACGGTGATGGGAGGGATGGTGGACTTGAGCCGGCCGTAAGTTCCGACTTCCATCAGCCTCCTGATATTGATGAGGCGCTCGTCGTTGAAGATGACATCGGGCGCGGCACAGTCAAATCCGAGAACACAGATTTTCATACTTCACTCCTGGTGGGCATTTCGATCGGCTGGCAAGCTTCCGTTGAGCATGCGGGCCTGCATTCTGCCGGAACATCAAAACAGAGTAGTCCCTTCCAACGGATTGGAGGGAGGAACACCAAAAAACTTCAGAATCGTCGGAGCCAGATCCATGATGTGAGGGTTCGTGCCGGCTATGGGCCGGTTCATGAACAGAATGCCGGGCATCGCGGCGGGGTTGAAAATGTGGTCGCCGCTCCAACAGCGCATGTTGTTTTCAAAGAGAGCGCCGGCAAAGTGGCCGACCGTGCTCTGCCATGAGACGCGAAATCCGGGATTGAAGTTCACCAGCAGGTCCGGCGACTCCGCTGCAAATGGCCCCGAGTAGATGGCGGAGCGCGGCGAAACGCTGTCAATGGCGTGAAGTTGCGTCTTCGCGTCGACAGCCTGCGGCAAGCCGGAGATGATGGCGTTGGATACCCGCTCGGCTTCAGCGCCGGGCGCAAGCATGCCCGCCGCCTCACGGCCGCGAAGGTTCAAATAAATGCCGCCCAGCCCCATGCAATAGGCAGAGCTCTTTGACCAGTCCACCTGGGCAAAGTCCACCTCGAGCGAGGGCTTCGCGCCGCCCTTGAGCGTAAGGAGTCCCTGCTCAACCAGCCAGGTGTTGGTGTCAAAGCTGCGGCGGAACGTTCCCATGCCGTGATCGGAAAGCACTATCAGCAGCGTGTCCCCGTCAAGCCGCTCCAGCACCTTGCCGACGACCCTGTCGCAGGCTTTGTACATCTCTTCGATTTCGGGGCCGAAGCGCGCGGCCTTGTCGGCTTCGTAGCGCGGGTGTTCCTTGTCGCGAAACCGCCAGAGCATGTGCTGCATGCGGTCCGGCGTATCGAAAAGGATGAAGAAAAAGCCCTCGGAGCAGCGGTCGAGCTCCGCCAGCATCATCTTCTCGCGCTCTTCAAAGACCCCGTAGGACTGGCTCAAGAACGCGGTTTCGTCGATCCGCTCGTTTTCAAGGCCGGTATGATCCTCTGCCATGCCGAGCGTGGCGTAAGGGCCAATCATCTGCTGTAGTTCCTGCGCGTACGCGGGCGGGGCCGAGATAGGAAAGAAGGGATTGTCTGGATCGAAGTTGACGGGAGAGACGTAAAACGCAAACGCAGGTTCGATTTGCGGAACATGGAAGCGCACCATTCCGCATATGGTTTGCAGGCCGGACATCTTGAACTGCACCTTGACCCATGAGCTCCAACCGCCCTCTGGCACCTCCACCGCGGGCGAGCCGGCCACTTCGAAACGCACCTTGCCGGCCGCCGCGTCGATGCGGACCTTGAGCTCTGTCACCAAATCGCTGATTGGATTTGTCTTGGTATTGCGGGGACCAACGAGACGGGTATTCAGCTCGTTGCCCGCGTCGAGCGGAATGACGTGCTCAAACTCTTTTGCTTTTACGGAGCCATCGCGCGTGTAGAAGCTGCCGGTTCCCTGGCCGCCGCGAATGTCGGGAACGCCGACTCCGGCCAGCACCGTACCTTCGCCCGCATCCGGGGGGTAGGTACATGGACATCGAAGAACCGTGCTGCGGACGCCTTGCTTTGCCAGCATCAGCCAAAAGGGAACACCGCGGCGGCGATTGACGAGCTTGGGGCTGCCGAAGAAGCTCTTCGCCCTCTCGAATCGGCTGAGTGCCATCCCCGGCATGTAGTTTTGCGGATCGCGGCAGATGAAATCGAAGATGCCGTGCCCACCCGGGTTGACGCCGGTGGCAAAGGACGACCATGCAACGGGGGTCTGGGCGGGGTAGGTGGTTCGCAGGCGCCGATAGCCGCCGGAATCACGCAGCTTCTTGAAGTTCGGGAGGAGCCCGGCCTCGAGCATTGACTCTACGATTGTGGGTTCCAGCCCGTCCAGGCCGATGACGACAGCTTTAGGGTTGCTCACGGATTTGCTCACCATTCGCAGGGACTTTCGCGTCTGCTGAGGCAATCACTTCAGGTTTCGATTTGAAGCGCGCAACCAGGCGGTGGAACGCTACTAAAAGCTTGTTCCAGAACATCAGGGCGACAGCCAGTAGCGCCGCTAATCCTGTTTGCAGGGGGATGATCTGGTCGGGACCGCCATAGAACAAGGCCAAACATCGGGGGGTCATTTTGATCTCCTTGGGTCGCCTACGGTTGGGGAAGTTGAGATAAGAATCGTCTCGGTTCGGGTACCTGGGGACAAGGGCCGCAGGAAACACGGAAGCGAAGCGCATTTGTCTGCCGCAAAACCTTCACGACATGAAGTGATTATATGCGTTAACGCTCCACCCCGCCTCAGGACCTTGGTAATGGCGGCTGACCAGAATATCTCAATTTGAGGCCAAGAAATCAAGTATTTTCCGTGCAGCCTGCTCCGGGGTGGTCTGAGTCGTGTCAATAGTCAATTCCGCATCGGTCGGAACCTCATAGGGATCCGAAACTCCGGTGAAGTGTTCGATCACGCCGGCGCGAGCCTTGGCATAGAGCCCCTTAGGGTCGCGCTCTTCGCACACGCCAAGAGGGGTATCCACCAGGACCAGAATAAACCTGCCTTCGCGCTCCACCATGCGCCGCACCTCTTTGCGCACGTCATCGTAGGGCGCGATCACCGCACACACCACGAAATCCCCTTCGGCGGTGCGTTCGGCTGCCAGGGCCCCAACCCGTCGAATGTGCGTATTCCGGTCTTCTCTTGAGAACCCCAGGCCAGCCGACTGCATCTTGCGCACCACATCGCCATCGAGAAGAAAAGGCTTGCGCTGATGGGGGGGCTCTTCCAGCATGCGCACAAGAGCGCCGGCGATGGTGGATTTTCCTGCAGCGGAGAACCCGGTAAGCAGCACGGTGACGCCGTTCTTTGCTTGATTTCCCATTGTTTCTTCCAGCTCCATTTGTCCGAACGACGCGGCTTCGGCCATGCCGCAGGATGATACACCGGTCCCAATGTTCAAATCCCGGACACTTCCAAGTGTCAGTGTGCCTTGGTTTCGCTACCTTCTGCCGCTTGAATCTGCGCCCGGAAGGCAGCGCATTCGGTGGGATGAGCGGCGCTTAGATCGTGGATCTCATCGGGGTCGGTTTTCCAGTCGAACAAGAGATCTTTGCCTTGCTGGCGGATGTAGTGCCACTCCGGGGTCACAATCGAGAAAACCGGGCCGTTGTAATTGGGAGCATCCTCGGAAAACCCGTGAAACCTCGCAAGCTCCGAGATTGATTGTGGCCAGCTCGAAGCTGTTTGAGTGGAACTCCAAAGCGGGGCCAGGGAGCGACCCGGCAGCTGATGCTTATCATCCGCGACCGTCAAATCCAGAATCGTTGCGGGAATGTCTTTTATGCTGACCGGCGTCGGCACGCGGATGTCAGCGGGAACCAGGCCGGGCCTCCAAATAACCAGCGGAACCTGGATCTCTTGCCGGTAAAGCGACTTTCCGTGACCGTAGATGTCGTGCTCTCCGAACTCCTGCCCATGGTCTGAAGTAAAGACGACGATCGTGTTCTGCAGTCGGCCATCCTCATTCAACCAAGAAAGCAGGTCCTGGACGCTGTCGTCGGCGTAGCGGACGGCCCCGTCGTACACGTCAATGAACTGCGGCTGCTCTGAGGCACATTGCGGTTTCTTCGCGTCCTCGCAGTTTTTCTCAATGTACATGCTTTCATTCCGAGCCTCCGGGTTCGCGGTGTACCTGTGCAGGTAGGGCTCGCGAGGGAGGACGGGCTCGTGAACGTCAAAGTAATTGATCACGACAAAGAACGGCCGGGTTCCCCTCCTAATCCAGCTCATCGCATCTTTGTCGATCGTCTCAGCACCCGGCGCGTTCTTCAGGCCGAGGAACGAGAAGTCTTCCCCGATCGTAATCCGGGACAGGTTTTTGAAAATGAGATTGCTTAGAGGGACTTTCTCGAGGATTCCGCCGATGCTCTGCTCATATTCTTCAAAGTGCGAAAAGCCATGAATAAAACCATGGTCTCTGGAAAAGAACTGATAGTTGGCGGAAAACGCCGCGGTCCGATAGCCGTGCTTCTCCATGGCATCGCCAAGGGTTAAGAGATTTCCGGAGAGAGTATCCTTATAAGTCTCGATCCGATCTTCGTGCGGATAGAGCCCTGTCATCATGGAGGCATGGGAAGGCAAGGTCCAGGAGGACGGTGAAATCGCGTTCTCAAAAAGGACTCCCTGTTGCGCCAGATGGGTCAGGTATGGGGTTGTATCGCGTGTATATCCGTAAGTGGAGAGGTGGTCGGCACGGAGGGTATCCACAATGATGATGAGGACATTAGGGGAGTTCGGCGGGCTTGGAGGGAGCGCGGCCCGTTCGGAGATCTCACGTATGGGTCCATAGCAAAGAGCGCAGAGAACCATGAGCGCAGGCACGGCAATCATCCATGCCGCCAATCTGCTGTGCCGATGACTGTTGACTGACCGAGCGATCTGGAAAGCTCCCAGCAGTGCAATGAACCACGCCAGACTGTGAGCGACGCCAGGCAATACGAGCTTGATCAAATCCGGAATCGCCAAAAAACAGAAGAACCCGACGGCAAACAGAACACCCGACCAGATTTTCCTGCGGAGAATTAGTCCGAGCGCCAGTGCCAGCAAGAGAATGACGATCTGGATGCCAACATCGACGCCGATCGAATACGCAATGAATGCGGGATCGAGAAAGTGCCGGTAGGCCTCGAACGCAACCCCCGTAATCAATCCGGCGGTCGCAGAAGTCGCCAGGGGAAAAACCACCAGATCGCCAACCCGCGTTGGCTCAGTTCTTCCGAATTCCCTCCGCCAGAATGCTGATAGCGAGGTCATCCAGCCACCCGCGGTGTTCTCTGTTTGGGAATCTGATCCGGAAACGGACATGAATCCTTCTTCCACAGCCGAAAAGCTGCCTTGTTGCTTTGAGAAGCGGCGCGATTTTTTTGAGCTTATCGCCTTGACTGGATGATCAGCAGTTCGATTCCCTACATGGGAAGAAAGGATGGCGCCTTGAAGTCTTTTGAATTACGATTTTTCCACACGGCTGGGGGCCTGTCAATCGCGCCGGGTGACTGAAGTGCCCCTCTACGTTGCGCCCTCTTCTCCGCCTCCTCAGACCGGGCGCAGCATCTGAAGAAAATGCCATGCGGGGGGGCGTTACAAGTTAGTGTGTCCTGGTCCCGCTGCCTTCAGCCGCTTGAATCTGCGCCAGGAATGCTGCGCATTCGGTGGGATGACCGGCGCTCAAGTCGTGCATCTCATCGGGGTCGGTCTTCCAGTCAAACAAAAAATCTTTGCCTAGTTGGTGGATATAGTGCCACTGCGGGGTCACAATCGATCGAACCGGGCTGTTGTAATTGGGAGCCGACCTATCGAACCAGTGAAGTCGCGCAAGCTCCGAGCCCGGTGGCGGCCAGCTCGAGACGATTGGACCGGAACCCCAAAGCGGCTCGAGAGAGCGGCCCGGCAACGCCTGCGGCGCGGCCTGCGTGCCGGCGTTGTTCTCACCGGGGGCGGTCAAATCGAGAATCGTTGCGGGAATATCGGTGGTACTGACCGGCGTGGGCACCCGGACCGATGCAGGAACCAGCCCGGGTTTCCAGATAATCAGAGGAACCTGGATCTCTCCCCGGTAGAGCGACTCGTTATGCCCGTAGAGGCCGTGATCTCCGAACTCCTGCCCATGGTCGGCGGTAAAAACGACAATTGTGTTTTCCAGCATGCCGCGCTCATTCAGCTGAGTGAGGAGATGCTGGATGCTCTCATCCACGTAGCGTATAGCCCCATCGTAGACGTCAACATATTGCGGCCGCTCCGACTGACACGACTCTCCCTCTGGGGACTCTGTGCACCCGTCCGGAAAATACAGACTTTGGGACCGAGCCTTTGCGTTCGTGGTGTACATGTGCAGGTAGGGCTGCGGTGGGAGTACAGGCTCGTGCAAATCATAGTAGTTGAGCACAACAAAGAAGGGTCGACGGCCCTTCGCAATCCAGTTCAGCGCATCTTCGGTGATATTCTCAGCGTCCGGCGCGTTTTTCCTGCCAAAAAACGCATGCTCCTGCCCGGATGTGATGTGGGACAGGTCTTTGAGAATGAACTCGCTGAAAGGGACTTTATCGAGGATGGAGCTGAGGCTCAGGTCGTAATCGTCAAAGCGAGAAAAGCCGTGGATGAAACCATAGTCTTTGGAAAAGAGCGGATAGTTGGCGGAAAACGCCGCGGTCCGATAGCCGCGTTTGGCCATGGCATCGCCAAGGGTTGGAAAACTGCCGGAGAGGAAATCTTTTTCTGTCTCCACCCGGTCTTCATGCGGGTAGAGCCCGGTCAGCATGGAGGCATGAGACGGCAGGGTCCACGAGGCCGGTGCGATTGCATTTTCAAAGAGAACTCCCTGTTTTGCCAGTTGGGTCAGGTACGGGCTCGTGTCGCGGCTATGTCCATAGGGTGACAGGTGGTCCGCGCGAAGAGTATCCACGATGATGAAGAGGACATTGGGGGAGTTCGGTGGGTTTTGAAGCGCACTTCGCATGGAGAGCTCGCGTGCGGGGTCATAGGAGAGAGCGAAGAGGGTGACGAGCGCGGGGGCGGCTATCATCCATACCGCGATCAAGCTGTGCCGATGACGGTTGACGGTGCGAACGATCTGGAAAGCTCCCAGCAGTGCAATACACCACGCCAGAGGGTGAGCTACGCCTGGCAATACAAGCTTAACCATACCGGGAAGGGCCAGGAAACAAAAAAACCCGATGGCAAACAGAACACCCGACCAGACTTTCCTGCGGGTAATGAACGCGAGCGCCAGTGCCAACAAGAGAATGACAATCTGAATGCCAATATCTACGCCGATCGAATACGCGATGAATGCAGGATCGAGAAAATGCCGGTAGGCCGCGAACGCAATCCCCGAGATTAATCCGACGGTCGCAGAAATCGCCAGGGGAAAAACCACCAGATCGCCAACCCGCGTCGGTTCAGTTCTTCCGAATTCCCGACGCCAGAACGCGAACAGCGAGGGCATCCAGCCACTCGTGTTGCTCTTTGCCTGAGAACCTGATCCGGAAACGGACATGGATCCTTCTTCCACAGCCAAAAGCTGCTTTGTTGTCTTGATAATCGGCGCGATTTGTTTGAGCTTATCGCTTTGGGTGGATGATCAGCGGTTCGATTCTCTTCATGGAAAAAGGGGATGGCGGCTTGAAGTCTTTAGAATCACGATTTTTCCATACGGATGGAGGCCTGTCAATCGTAACAGGTGACCAAGGTGTTCCTCCTTGTTACCCTGCGTTTTCCACCTGCCCAGCCCGTGCGCGGCACTTCTGAAAACTTGGCTATTCCCCCCGACCGGAGCACCCCAGCGCCGAAGACGTGTCGCCGTGGCCGCGGGGTAGAAAGTCCCTTGAGTGTGTGCTTTTGATCGACACGGATTGCGAAGATGCTATAGAACGGGAAGTCTCAACAGAATGGAGGCTCGATGTTTCAGCAAAACGAAAGCCGTGGGATGACGCGGCGCCGGTTACTCCACACGATGGCAGTCGCGGCAGGCAGCGGGCTCTTGCCTGCGGGCCTTCTCTTCGCGGAGAATTCCTCAGGCCGATCGCAAGAGGACGAAGCCTTTCTGGACGATCTTGAGCGGCAGGGCTGCCTATTCTTCTGGGAGCAAGCAAGCGCAACGACTGGGCAGATCCTCGATAGGGCGCGCAACGATCTGCGCCCAGGCGCGCGGGACCCCCGGCGAATGGCGAGTACCGCGTCGACTGGATTCGGCTTGACCGCCCTCTGCATTGCCGATCATCGTGGCTATCTGCCGCACGCGCAGATCGTGGAACGTGTCAGAACAACGCTGAGCTGGCACTTGAACCATCTCCCTGAGGTGCACGGGTTCTTCTATCACTTTACCGATGTGGAAACCGGAAAGCGCTTTTCCGGGTCGGAGCTTTCCTCTATCGACACTTCCTTGCTGCTTTGCGGGGTTCTTACGGCGAGGGGATATTTTGAGGATGCGCAGATCAAGCAACTGGCTACCCAGCTCTATGAGCGAGTGGATTGGCCGTGGATGCTGAATGGGGGCAAGACCTTTTCGATGGGCTGGCATCCCGAGACAGGCTTCCTGGAAGCGCGTTGGAGCCACTACTGCGAACTGATGATGATTTATCTGCTGGCGATCGGTTCACCCAGCCATGCGGTGGCGCCGGAGTACTGGAATAACTTTACTCGTCCCGTGATCCATTACGCGGGATTCGATTACATCAGCGGCAACGACCCTCTTTTTACGCATCAGTACTCGCAGGCGTGGTACGACTTCCGCTATAAGAGCGACGCCTATGCCGATTACTTTGCCAACTCAATCAAGGCGACGCGCGCTCACAAGGCATTCTGCCTTTCCTATCCCAACTGGTACAACGAGGACTACTGGGGAGTCACGGCCTCGGATTTTGCGGGGGGTTATACGGCGTGGGGCGGGCCTCCAGCGCAAGGACCGCTGGATGGAACAGTGGTTCCTGCAGCCGCGGCAGGTTCACTGGCGTTCCTGCCCAGGGATTGTCTCGCGGTTCTGCGCGCCATGCGCTCGAAGTGGGGAAAGCATGCCTGGGGACGGTACGGCTTCGTGGACGCCTTCCATCCCGCCGCTGACTGGTATGACGCGGATGTGCTGGGCATCGACCAGGGAATCTCGGTGCTGATGGCGGAGAATCTGCGCTCCGGGCTGGTTTGGGAGTGGTTCATGCGCAACCCGGAGAGCGTGGGCGCCATGAAGCAAGCCGGATTTCATGGCCTTCCGGCGTAAGCCGCCCATCAGGATGGATGCAGCTCAAAGATGCCTGGGAGAGTTGCGATGTGTTTGCCCTGGGGCGTCGACCTTCATTTACGGACTGTTGTAATCAGGTCGGGCAAATGGAACCGCCTGGAAAACGTTGGAGCACTGGGTGGAGGCTGATTCCGCCCAGTGCCCCTTAGAACAGCCGCCTAAAACTGAATTCGAGCGATGAACTCAATTACGCGGCCGGCGTCGGCTCCCTGCGCGTACCCGAAGTACTGGTTGTTGATATTGGCTCCGGGATTTCCATTGCCGTTTGTGATCGGTTGCAGTTGAAGAATGTTGAACGGGTTATACATGTTCGCCTGGATGCGCAGCACCGAGTGGTGGTCGCCGAAATCGTACGCAAACTGCTTGGCGAAGCTGAGATCGACATCCTGGTAGCAAGGTCCGCTAAAGCTGTTGCGGCCGATGCCGGGAACATAAGCGTGAGAGTTTGCCGGGGGCGTGACGTCGAAGTAGTTGAGGCCCCCGCTGGTGCCGCCGGCGCCGCGGTTCGGGAAATCGGATCCGGTGGTAAAGAGACTGTTGGAGCAGCCGTAGACCGCGCCGCCATAGTATGCCAATGGCCGTGTCGGACTGACCACACCAGATCCGAGGGTAAAGGCAGTGGTTTGCAGGTTGTAAGTGACCGGGGTATATGGGAATCCGGTGTGCCAGGTATAGGTGCCGTTCAATTGCCAGCCGTTTATCATCGTGTCGGCAACGGCACTTCCGGAATGCACGTGAGGCACCTCCCACAAAGCCGTGGCAACCAGGCGGTTTCTAGTGTCGAAATCCGAGGGCCCCCATTCGGTTTTGTTGTTTGCAGGATTGGTCTGGTTGGCGTTCGAGTCGGCCAGATCGCCATTGGAAATCTCATCGAGGGCCTTGGACCAGGTGTAAACCGCGCTCATTGCGAGCCCATGCCTCAAAGTGTGCCTGAGTTGCACATTCAATGCGTTGAAGTTCTGGTCAGAGTCGGTTTGCGCAAAATAAGCGGCGTACACCGGAGAATTGGCGTTGTTGTAGAGGAAATTCTGGTCAACCAGGCGAGCGAAGTGATGCCCTTCGCTGCCGGCGTAACCGGCGGTCCAAGTAAGATTCCAGGGCAGCTGGTATTCGATTTCGAACGAATACAAGGCGCTCACTGGCGGCCTGGTAGATGGAAGCGCCCCATAAACCTCAACGCTGGGAGTGCCGCCGCCATAGGGGTTCGGGAACCCGGCAGCATTCGTACCAGTGGCAAGTGCCGGATTGATTGGGAAGCTGTAGGGCGAATTGCTGGTGCCCACTTCATACTTGATTGAGCCGTTAACAAACGGTGTACCGAAGTCCATTGCGTTGGTGCCGCAGCAGAGGCCGAAGTTGGCTATGCCCGGACCATCTTCCAATGCATTATTGAAGAGAGCGACGTCCAGGTGGTTATAGGCTATTGCGAAGCCGCCGCGGACGACAACTTTCTCGTTTGTCCCGGCGGGCTGCCAGGCAAACCCAATCTTTGGGCCAAAATTGTCCCAGTGCGAATTCCACAGATCGTTATGCGGAACGAGGGTCATGCCGCTCAGCTCGGAGCCAGCGGGCCCGAGGACGGGATAGTTGATCATGAATCCGTGGTTTGAGAGCGGTGTGAAGTCCTCCCACCGCAGGCCCGTGTTGAGTGTGAGTGTCGGCGTGACTTTCCAGTCATGCTGGGCATACACCGCGATGTCTTCATCGCGGAAGTAGCGCTGCGAGATCGGGATGCCTCCGGTGTTTGGGTTGGTGTCGATGGCTTCATAGATCGGGGCGTCATTGACCATCGACCACAAACCCTGCATGGCATAGACCGGACGCGCATCGCCGGAAAGATTGTCATTGTCCTGTTCCAGCCGCAATTCCCCGCCCAGGCGCAGCGCATGATTGCCCCACGTATGGGTCACCATGTCGCGGCCTTCGTACGTATTCTCTGCGAAGACGGCCGGGGTGGTGCTGGACTGTGCCACGCCGTATTGTGGGTCGTTGCTGATCGGCAAACTCTGCACATTGATGTACGGGATGCCGTAATCGACCGTGTTTCCCGCGTCCTTGATGCCGTTCTCTGCAAAGCGAGTGCTATTGACGCGAAGCTCATTCAGCCAGGTCGCGGAAAACGTATGGATATAGATGAACGTAGCGGCTGAGTTCAGTGGCTTGAAGGGAACATCGTCGGCCGGGCGCGCGCCATTGGTGCTGCTGGCGCCATCGCTGTCCAGCTTGGTGAAATAGACGATGCCGGCTACCGTGTCCCTTGAAGTCAGATAATAGTCGCCGCGCGCATTGAACTGATTGCCGCGGGCCTGATTTGGGATACGGATGGCCGCGTTGTAGATATCGGGAACACCATCGAGGCCGCCGCCAGTAACAACATTCGAGGTGGGGTTGGACGAGTAGCCAAGTCGCGGATAAACCCCCAACTGAGAATCGCCACCCGCGGTGGGAGAGCCGATGTCGATTCCATCGCCGACCACCTGACAATAAGGGCCAGAGGTGGCTGTCTGCGTTACTGTGGCTCCGACGCCATTGATGGGAGTAGGCGAAAATTCGCCCTGGTTGTTGGACCACGAGGTGCAGTTTGTAAGCGACGAGTTAATCCCTACCACGCGGGGCGCCATCCCTGGCAGACTGAGAATTGCGGTGCTTATGCTTCCCGGGCGGTCCGTCGCTATCAGGCTACGGAACTCAGGAGTCTCTACCCACTGATTGTCGATGGTGGTGTTGTGTACGCTGAATCCGGAGTAAGAGAGGAAGTAAAAGAGTTTGTCCTTGACCACCCGCCCACCTAGCGATCCCGCCCAGGTGCGTTGAGCATTTTGCACCCGCGTAGGCATCCCTGCGGCCGGGCCGGCAAGCCTGTCGTAGGCATTCAACCCAGGTTCGTCGTAGAGTAAAAATGCGCCGCCATGCATTGAGTTCGATCCGCTCTTGGTGACGACCTTGATCTGCGCTCCCGTGTTGCGGCCGTCGGAGGCGTCATAGGACGTGGACACGATGGTCATCTGCCCGACGGCTTCCTCATTGGGCGTGACTACGGCATTTCCGCCATGGGTAAGCGAGTTGACGCTTACGCCGTCGATCATGAAGTTGTTGTCAGCCTGGCGCTGACCGTCGGCAGCAATCTGCACACCGTTTTCGGTTTGGAAGGTGCCGGAATTGGACCCGCCGGGGCCGGCCCCATTGGGCAGAAAGACTGCATTGCCATTGCCGGCGCGCGCGCCATCTCCGATAATGCCTGGAGCGGTGCGGAGCAATTCATACGGATCGCCGCCCGCAATCGGCAGCCTCTCAATCTCTTCGCTGGTAATGGTGGAGCCGATACTGGCGTCCGCCGTCTGCAGTTGCTGCTCCTGGTCGGCCGTGACCGTCACCGATTCCGTCGAGCCACCGGGCTTCAGCGTCACGGTCAAATCGCGCGGCGATTCAGCTTCAATCGCCACATTGGGCAGATCGGTCTCCTTGAAACCTGGAGCCGTTACGGCAAGGGAGTATTTCCCCGGACCCAATTCGCTGAAATGATAAGCGCCCGTAGCATTCGTGGCGGAGACTAGTTTTTGCTGCGTTGCCGTATTGGTCAGCGTTGCAGTGGCGTTGGGGATGGCCGCCCCGCTGGAGTCCAGCACTGTGCCGGAAAGACTGGAGCCGAATTGCGCGCGGGCGGGAAGAGTAACGAGGATGAGGAACGCCAACACCCACGACCATTGCCGGTGAAGAGATGACACGGACGCGAGAGTCTTCTGAAAGTTACCTGTCAAGCTCTTGAGTTCGATTCGTTGCATGGGGCCTCCTTAAAAGCAGTTGCTGTGTCCGAATTGAATCGTTCGCTTTCCTTGAGGGGTAGCAACGCGTCATCCGCGCGGCGCAAACTCTGCAGTGAAGCGGGATTGTTGCCATTGCCGACCCTGCCGAAAATTCACATTTGAGATCTGCGCATCGGCCGGTAAGCTGAATCCCTGATACGCAATGGGAAGAGGGAAGCAAATCCGGTTCTTCGTTCATTTCCAACACATCCAGACATTCTTAGGGGCGTAACTGGTTGCCTTCTGTTCAAAATAGCTCAGTGTCGAGAATGAGGGCGGCCACCGAGTTTGCGAGTGCGCGACGGTCTTTGCCGGCGATCACTCTCCCTGGCTAAGTGCTGGTTTTCGTGATAGTTGGGCGGCGTTTCGAAGATGGAGACGTGAAGAGATCCTCAATTGGCGGCTTTTTGGGCCCGGGGCGCGAGAGATCAACCCTCCGTTCAGGCGCAGCCCAGGTGGGTATTCGGACCGAACGGAACCTGAAGTGTTAGAGTTGGGGGCGGATGACCAGCAAACCGAGAGGTTTCCCCGATCAACGACATCAGCCCAGATCGAGATCTCAGACCCAATGCGAATGAGAGTTCTGAATTTCAGGTGTACGGTCGCCAACTGCCTTCGGCCATTTATGTGGATCGTGGATCGCGGTGGCGAAACTACGTGAGAGCCCGAATACGATCAGGCGGGTAGAGTTCACGGGATAAATTGCGAGATAGCAGTTGACTTATGACCTCAATCCGAGGTAAGTTGGAAGGGTAATGATGAACCGAGTCAATCACGGCTTTACACCAGCGACGGCGCAACCGTGGCAGGGTGCACCTATGTGATTGCTCGGAGGATTCCACATCTGGATTCCACTTACCCTCTGAGCCAATTGGCCAGAGGGTTTTTAGTTTTATGGCGCTGATCCGAGATAGCTCAGCGGTAGAGCGGCCCTGTGTGAGTTTGCATTACTCCGAGATAGCTCAAGGGTAGAGCGGCTTCCTGTTAAGAAGCGAGACGCCAGTTCGAATCCGACTCTCGGAGCCAATCTGTTTTGAGTTGTTCCCGGCTCGTCTAACTGGCAGGACGGCACGCTCTGACCGTGTAAATGGGGATTCGAATCCCTCGCCGGGAGCCAAGCATTGAATATGTTCTCGGATCGGTTAACGGTAAGCCTGAGGTCTTTGAAGCCTAGAACGGTGGGTTCGACTCCCCCTCCGAGAGCCAGGTTCGCGGAGCCCCGATGATTGGTTGTTGATCGTTAGGGTTTTTAGCGGTGATCGTACAGCGGCGTGTACGGCGGTCTTCCAAACCGCACACGCGAGTTCGAGTCTCGCTCACCGCTCCATTTATGAAGGAAAGGAATGCCTGAATTGACGCCCCATTAGCTCAACAGGAAGAGTCTGTGTTTCGTAATCACAGGATTGGCGTTCGAGGCGTCAATGGGGCTCCAAAATAGGTTGCAATGGCGCACGGAGGATTGAAATGAGTTTGATGCGAAGGCCGGTGCTACAACTGAATGCGTCGTATGAGGCTCTTCGCATCATCCCAGTCATGCGAGCGCTCAAGCTTGTGACCAAAGGGAAGGCAACGGTGGAGTTAGCCACGAATAAGTTGCTCTATCCTGGCATCTACCTGCCCAGCGTGATTCGATTGCTGGTGTATAAGCACGTCCCTGTCCGGCTGCAGGTGACCACGCGCCGCAACATTCTTATGCGGGATGGATACCGCTGTCAGTATTGCGGACTGAAGTTTCATGGCGGTGATTTGACGCTCGACCATATCATTCCCAGATCGCAGGGAGGAAAGAATACCTGGGAGAACCTGGTGACATGTTGCCGCAAGGACAACCACCGCAAGGCGGACAGGACGCCGGAGGAGGCAGGCATGCCGCTTTTGCGCAGGCCGCTGCCGGCAAGCGTGCACACCGGCAGGTTCATTCTGCGGTCGATGGGCCTGGAAGTGAATGAGTGGAGCCGGTACTTGTACGCCGACTCCGATGGCGATCGGCGTTTTGCGGTTCGCGGATGAAGATGGGGCCGGTATAGCTCAAGCGGCAGAGCAGCGGTTTTGTAAACCGCCGATTGGGGTTTCGATTACCTCTGCCGGCTCCAACATTGATATAGGGGATGGGGACTGAAGCCAAACGGTGCGGCGCGTGATTGTGGATCACGTTTTAGAGGGTTCGACTCCCTCCTTTCCCTCCAGGTTTTACGTGGGCCTGTAGCTCAGTTGGCAGAGCGCCGCACTTGCAATGCGGAGGTCGAGATTTCGACATTCTCCAGGTCCA
>Ga0181520_10002974_pt1 | contig 30516 bp, 28 predicted proteins | sample PEATcosm2014_Bin_29_FD_132451 | JGI IMG/M metagenome (GOLD analysis project Ga0181520, IMG submission 132451) | Peatland microbial communities from MTU Mesocosm Facility, Houghton, MI, USA - PEATcosm2014_Bin02_30_metaG | ecosystem: Environmental > Terrestrial > Soil > Wetlands > Peat | place...
GTGCTCATGTGGTGTACTCCGCATTGATCCGCACGTAGCCGGCGGTCAGGTCGCATCCCCAGGCGTGGCCGCGCCCGTCGCCGGCACCGAGGTCGATGTCGATCTCGCTCCGGGGCTCGCGCAGCGCGGCGACGACCGGGCTCAGGTCGGTGTCGAGCGGGGCACCGTGCTCGAAGACGGTGGTGCCCGCGAAGGTCACCCGGACCCGGTCGAGGCTGAAATGAGCCCCGCTCCGGCCGAGGGCGGCGACGATCCGTCCCCAGTTGGGATCGGCGCCGTGCACCGCCGTCTTGACGAGCGGGGAGGCGGCGACGGTGCGGGCGGCGAGGCGCGCCTCGGCCTCGTCACGACCGCCGGAGACGGTCACCCGGAAGTGCTTGGTGGCGCCCTCCGCATCGGCGACCACCTGTTCCGCGAGCGACTCGCAGACGCCCTGGAAGGCCTCGCGCAGGGCCGCGAAGCCGGTCTCCCCCGGCACCAGCGCCGGCCCGCCGGCCGCGCCGTTGGCGAGGGCGAAGAGCGTGTCGTTGGTGGACGTGTCGCCGTCCACCGTGATCGAGTTGAAGCTGGATTCGGCGACCTCGGCGAGCAGAAACTGGAGGTCGGGTGCGGCGACCTCAGCGTCGGTCGTCACCAGCGCGAGCAGGGTCGCCATGTCGGGGTGGATCATCCCGGCACCTTTCGCCATCCCGCCCACCCGGTGCTCCACGCCGTCCACGCTGAAGGTCGCGCTGGACATCTTGGGAACCGTGTCGGTGGTCATGATCGCCCGGGCGGCCAGCTCGCCGGCATCCCGGCTCTGGCTGCGCGAGGCCGCGCGGAGACCGTCGCCGACCCGGTCCATCGGCAGCGGGCGGCCGATCACGCCGGTGCTGCAGACCAGCACCTCGACGGGATCGCGCCCCAGGGCAAGGGCGGTGAGGCTGCACATCCGGAGGGCGTCGCGCAGCCCCTGGGCCCCGGTGCAGGCATTGGCGTTGCCGGCGTTGGCGACCACGGCGTGAATCGGCGTTCCGCGGCGCAGGGTGAGCTGGGAGATGACGACGGGCGCCGCCTTGACCAGGTTCCGGGTGAAGACGCCGGCGCCCGCGCAGGGGCGATCGCTCATCACCACCGCGATGTCGGCACGGCTCATGTTGCCATCGCCGCGGATGCCGGCCGCCGCCGTCCCGGCCGTGAAGCCGCGCGGCGTGCAGACGCCGACACCGCTCACCGCGACGGTTTCGGGATCCTCCGCCGGGGAGCCGCCGGTCGCGAAATCCTCGGCCTCAGAGGTCCCCGTCTGGGTCACGGCCACGGCGACGACACCGGCAGCCCGGTGGTCTCGCCCAGCGCAAAGCGGATGTTGGCGGCCTGCACGGCCTGGCCCGCGCCGCCCTTGACCAGGTTGTCCTCGGCGACGGTGACCACCGCCACCCCGTCCTGGTCGGTGACGTTGACGGCGGCAGTGTTGCTCCCGGTCACCGACTTGGTCGCGGGCGGAACCTCGTCATAGCGGAGAAACGGGTTGGCAGCGCAGACGCTGCGCATCAGCTCGACGACGTCGGAGACGCGGCGCCCCGCGACCGGGTGGAGGTAGGCGGTGGCCAGGATGCCCCGGGTCATGGGGATGAGGTGGGGCACGAAGGTCAGCCGCACCGCGCGGCCGGCCGCCGCATCGAGCTCCTGGACCATCTCGGCCTTGTGGCGGTGGCCGTCCACGCCGTAGGCACGGACCGATTCGTTCATCTCCGAGAAGTGGAATCCGAGGGACGGCGACCGGCCTCCGCCGCTCGCCCCGCTCTTGGCGTCGACCACGACATCGGGCTCGACCAGCCCCTCGCGGAGCGCGGGGAGGGTGCTGATCAGGCTGGCGGTCGGGTAGCAGCCCGGGATGGCCAGCAGGTCGGCGGTGGCGATTGCCTCGCGGTTGAATTCGACCAAGGAGTACACCGCCTGCCGGCAGAGGTCCGCGGCGGGGTGCTCGAGACCGTACCAGCGCGCGTAGGCGTCGGGGTCGGTGAGCCGGAAGTCGGCGCTCATGTCGACCACCACATGGCCGGCGCCGAGCCACTCCCGGGCGTGGGAGGCGGCCACCGTGTGGGGCAGCGCGGCGAAGACGACATCCACGTCGCCGACGTCCAGGCCGGCCTCGACCTGGAGGCCGACCCGGCTTCCCGGGACGGCGGCGGCGAAGGGCTTGCCGGCCGAGCTGCGGCCGAGCAGTCGCACCAGCTCGATGCCGGGGTGCCGGTCGAGGATGTCGACGCACTGGGCGCCGATGTAGCCGGTGGCGCCACAGACGGCGGCGCGGATCACGGAGGCGGGCATGGTCGGTGGATTATACGGAGTTGGTGCATGTTTATGCAACGGGCGGACCGGCGACCTCCCCCACCGCCACCGTCCGCTCTCACCGGCCAGCCGAGGAGCGGCTGGAGTCCGAGGCGGCTGACCCCGCCGGCCCGCAGCTCGGCGCGGGCGCAGTGGCCCAGGTCAGGGTCAAGCGTTGCGGCATCAGCGGCGGAGCTTGTCGGCGTGCTCGCGCTGGAACTCGTAACGCCAGGCGGGAATACCCCCCGGCTGGCTGGCCCGCCAGGCGACCTGCACCTTCGTGAAGTTGAGCAGCCCGGTCCGTGCCGGGCCCTGCTGGATCGGGACGCGGAGGGACGTGTACGAAGGGATGGCCAGACCCTCGCGGCCATGTCCGGCGGCGAATCGCTCCGGCGACGGCGCCAACACCACGTACATCGGCAGCGGGACGACGCCAGCGATATCCCTGGACCAGACCAGCTCCTCGATGATCCTGGTCCCGTCAAGCAGCAGCGCTCGACGGTCGGTGGCCACCAGGGCGCCCGTGGCCCCCGAGCTCTCCACCGTCGAATCCGCGGTGAGGGCGAAGCAAACCTGCTTGACCGGGCCGATGCGCACCGCAAACCGCTCGCCCGGCTGGAGCGTGCCGTCCTTCAGGGAGCGGTCCCGCAGCCGCCCCGATTCGAAGATCTCCGACCATTGCAGTAGCTCCTCGATGAGCTTGGGTGGTCGGAGGAAGGGGGCCATCATTGGTTCCTCAGAAGGGGTGAGGTTGTACAGCAGACTGACGGCCCGGAGATCAAGTCGTGGCCGGCATTCTCGGCATGAGGCACCGCGGTGCTTGCCACCTCGGTTCTGGCGCGCGGATGCTAGACGGGCACCATGAAGGACAGCGTGCTGGTGGTCGACGCGGCCACCGGGCGGACCCCCGTCCCCATCGCGAAGAACTCCACGCCGTGCTCGCCCCAGACCTGGTTGCTCTCCGCGACGTGCACCCCGACGATGCCGGTCGCGCCGTCGCGCTCGCCCTCGGCCTGCATGCGCGACATGGCCAGCTCGCGCGCGGAGTAGATCGCCTGCGTGTACTGGGGGATCTCGACGTTCTGACCGGCCTGGCGGAAGGACTGCCGGATGGATTGGTGTGCGATGTGGAAGACGCAGCAGCCCATGACCAGCCCCGTGGGTGCCCAGCCGTAGCGCAGCAGCTTGAAGAAGTCGCCGCCGGAGAGGTCGGAGCTGAAGGGCTTGCCCGAGGGGGCCTTGAAGGTCCCGGGGGCCTTCTCGAAGCGCACCGCCGTCCCCACCGCCAGGAACTCGAGGATCTCCCCCGCGCCGACGTAGCCGACCCTGCGGAGGTCGACACCGACGATGCCGTCGGCGTTGAGCTGCACCGCCTCGGTGACCATCCGCTCGATGGCGAGCTCGCGCGCGTTGTACATGGCCTGGCTGAGGACGGTCAGCTCCACGGACTGCTTCCAGCCGGCGTACTGCAGGCCCATGTGGTACATGGAGGTGCCCATCACCAGGCCGAGGGGCACGAAGCCGCTCTCCCGCACCAGGACAAACTCGTCAACGCTCAGATCAGAGGTGAAGCACCTGCCCTGGGCGGTCTCCGCCAGCCGGCCGGTGCCGCCCTCGGGCACCCACTGTGCGGTTGGAGCATCGGTCACCGTGACACCTCCGACAACGGGAGAACTCGGGCGGAACTATACCCGGGGCGTCAGGGTCACCCGGTCGAGGTGGTGGTGACGGCAGGGGCCGTGCTCGGGTCGAAGGTGAGGAGGCCGCCCTGCGCGGCGCACCACAGCAGGTCGTCCGGCCCGCTGATCATGTCCTGCAGATACTGGAAGGCGCCCGAGACCTCGACCGAGAAGGCGCTGATGGTGCCCGACGGCACCAGCTCGCAGACGTCGGACCAGGGTGTCGCGCCCCACACGTCACCGGCAGCGTCAATCGCGATGTCGCTGGGCCCTCCCGCACCGTTGGAGCTCACTGCGCAGGCGGAGGCTCCGGCCGACTGGAGTGGATGGCTGGTCACGGTGCCATCGGTCGCAATGTGGACGAACCCCACGTTGGGCTGCGCCAGCGACGACATCCAGATCGAGCCGTCCGACGCCACAGCCAGGTTGGCCTGGGGGAGGATGCCTGAAGCGGTGGCCCCCGCGATGGGCAGGTCGGTGATCTGGCCGGACGGGGTGACCCTGCCGACGTAGGTCCCACCGGAGACGGAGAACCAGACGTCGCCGTCGGCCGCGACCAGGGAGGCGGGTGCCGCGCTCTGGTTGGGCAGGGTGAACGAGGTCACGGCTCCCGCGGTCGTCATCCGGTCGATGCCCCATCCCGAACCTGGCGACCCGGGCCCCGTGAACCAGATCTCGCCGTCTGACCACGTGATCCCTCCGGGAGGCAGGCCGGGTATCGGGTAGTCGGCAAGCAGCTGACCGGCGGTCGTCCACTGGTCGATGTAGGGGAAGCCCGGGCTCCCGTGGGTCGCGACGGCCCAGAGGTAGCCGCCGCCCGAGACCAGCGGCCCCGACGAACAATCGCCCCAGGCGGCTGGCGCACCCCAGATCTCCGTGTCGCCGGCGGCTGTCATGCTACCCAGCCCGCAGTACATCTGCGGAAGGTACTGGGACCAGGTGAACCACACCGCGCCGTCGGGGCCGACGGTCAGGTAGTTGACCTCATCCTCCGCGTATTCGGAGGGAAGCCGGTGGAATGTCCCGGCCAGCACGCCGCCGCCGTTCGGCGTGCCGTTCGGCGTGCTGGTCGGGGTTGCCTGCGGCGTGCTCGTCGGCGCTGCCTCCGGCGTGCCGGTCGGAATGCCGGTGGGGGCTGCCGTCGGCGTGGCGGTTGCGCTGCCGGTCGGCACCGCCGTCGGCGTGGCGGTGGCACCGCCGCTCGGCGCCGCCGTCGGCGTGGCGGTTGCACCGCCACTCGGCTCTCTCGCCGGCGCGGAGGGGAATGTGGAGGCGGACCGAGTGGTGGCGGCGGTCGCCGCGTGCCCACCTCTGGAGAACGCGCCGAAGGCATATTCGCCAAAGAGCGCGCTGGATGTGCCGATGATCGCGCCCGCCACGAGCAGGCATGCGACCATCACCGGGCTCATCCTGCGGCGTGCCGATTCCGGCCCTGGGCGCGGATCAGGCGGGGAGTCCATCGCAACGGCTCCACCAGCCTCGAGGGATCTGCGGCATCTCAACCATCCAAGGACCTGAACAACGCGGGTACGGCCAGAGTACCTCCCACCACGAGCCAGCGTCGATGGGACGGGCCCCGCCGGGACCGTCAGGTGTCGACGCTCTCGTCCCCGACGACGTCCGGCGCTGTCGACTCCAGACCAGGCGCAGGACGGACCAGCCAGCTGGCCGCGTCGAGACCGCTGACCGCGGCCAGGGCGGCCGCACACGCCTCCGCCGCGCCCCGGTCGACGAGGGTGACGACGCTGCCGCCGAAGCCGGCGCCCACCAGGCGGGCGCCGTGACAGCCGGGGACCTGCCGTGCCGCCTCGACCATGGCGTCCAGGCGCGGTGTGCTCACCTCGCAGTCGCGACGCAGCGACTCGTGGCTCTCGTCCATCAGCCGCCCGAGCCCGGCGACGTCGCCGGCCTCCAGCGCCCGGACGGCAGCGTCGGCGCGGAGCGTCTCGGTGGCGATGTGGCGGCCACGGGGTTGAAGTTGAGGATCCAGCTCCCGCCAGCGCTCACCGATCTCCGGGCAGGTCGATGCACCGAGCGCGGCGCAGGCCGCTTCCGCCGCCTCACGGCGCCGCCGATACTCGTGGCCTCCGACATCGTGCTGCTCACCGCTCGCCGCCACCAGCAGGGCAGCCTCGGGCCACGGCCATGGCGCGCTGCGCCGCGCGCCGTCCGCGCAGTCGAGGGCGAGCACCTCTCCGGCGCGGGCGTGGACGATGGCCCGCTGATCGAGATCGCCGCAGGGGATCCCGGCGATGTCGCGCTCGGCGGTGAGGCCGAGCTCGACCAGCTCCGCCGCGCTGATCCGGCGGCGGGCGAGACGGAGCATGGCCACCGCAGCGGCAAGGATCACCGCCGCCGAGGAGGCCAGGCCGGCCGAGGCCGGCAGGTCGCCGGCGACGGCCATCTCCAGCGGCGGGATCGAGACGCCGCGCCGATCGAGGGCCTGGACCACCGCGAAGAGGCGGTCGCCGATGTCGCCCGCCATCGCGGGCTCGCGACGCTCCACGCGCTGACCGAGCCCGCCGACCCGCCACCACCCATCCGGCGAGGGGCGCACCGCCACGGTGAGCACCAGGTCGACGGCCATGCAGACCACGTGCCCGCCGACATAGTCGACGTGCTCACCGACCAGGGTGACCCGGCCCGGGGCGGTGCCGATGGAGGCGCGGGCTCCAGGACCGAAGGTTCGGTCGAGGTTGGGGGCGGCCGGGTGGGCCGCATCGCTGATGGGGCCGGCCTCGCCGCCCGGGCTGGTGCCGCCGGCGCGGGTCACGTCGCCGCGGTTGCTGCGGCGCGGCCGCCGTCGGGGAGCCCGTGGATGCCGAGCCGCCGGTGGCGGGCCCGCTCGATGTTGACGGCGGCACCGATCAGGGCCAGGTGGGTGAACGCCTGCGGGTAGTTGCCGAGCAGCTCCCCCGTGGCTCCGTCGGCCTCCTCGGCCATCAGGCCGAGCGGTGATCCGAAGGCGAGCAGCCGCTCGAAACGGCGGTGGGCCTGCTCCACCTCCCCGACGTGGGCGAGGGCGTCGGCCAACCAGAAGGAGCACATCAGGAAGCCTCCCTCCGCGCCGTGATCGATCCCGTCGTCGGTCTCATCGGGACGGTACCGGTTGACCAGCACGCCCCCACCGAGGTGGCGGGCGATCGCCCGCACCGTGCTGACGACGCGCGGATCGCGGTCCTCGAGGAAGCGCACCTGGCTGGCCCGGAGCATGGCCGCGTCGACGGTGCGCCCGCCCAGGGTCTGGGTGAAGCTGCGCAGCCGCCGGTTGTACCCCTCCGCCGTCACCCGCCGGTGGATCGCCCGGCGCGCCTCGTCCCAGCGCTCCCGGTCGGAGGGCAGCCCGAAGCGCTCGGCGAGCCGGAGACCGCGGTCGACGGCGACCCAGCACATCAGCTTGCTGTACGTGTAGTGGAGCTCGCGGCCGCGGCTCTCCCAGATGGAGGCGTCGGGCAGCTCCCAGCGCTCGATGGCCAGGTCGACGACCGCGTGCAGCTCCTTCCAGAGCGTCCGGCTGATCTCCCCCCCGAAGCGCGCGTAGAGATAGGCGCTGTCGAGCAGCTCGCCATAGACGTCGAGCTGGAGCTGGTCGACGGCACCATTGCCGATCCGGACCGGGGTCGATCTCCGGTACCCGCTCCACTGGCCGAGCACCTCCTCGGTGACCCGCGTGCCGCCGTCGACGCGGTAGAGGTTCTGAAACCTGCCGCCATCGCCGATCCCGGTGGTGCGCAGCCAGCCGAAGAAGCCTTGGGCCTCCTCGTGGAGCCCGAGCTGAAAGAGGCCAAAGAGGGTGAGGGAGGCGTCCCTCAGCCAGGTGTAGCGGTAGTCCCAGTTGCGCCGGCCCCCGATGGCCTCCGGAAGTGAGGTGGTGGGCGCGGCCACGATGGCGCCGGTCGGCGCGTAGATCATCAGCTTGAGGGCGAGTGCGGACCGCCACACGGCCTCGGGATAGTCGCCGGCGTAACGGACCTTGCCGATCCAGCGCCACCAATAGGCCTGGGTCTCGCGGAGCAGGCTGAGCGCCCGCGCCACCGACCAGCCGCCCTCCGCGGTGGCGCACTCCCCGTGGGCGTGCTGGCAGCGGAGCGAGAGGGCGACGGTGTCGCCGGCATGGAGGGTGAAGCTGCCCATGGCGGCGCGGATCTCCGCCGTCGACACGATGCAGAAATGAAGCCCACCAGCGTCGCCGTGGAAGCGGCGTCCCTCCGCGCGGAACGCGCTGGGCGCGCGCCCGTAGTCGGGCCGCGGCACCAGCCGGTGCTCCATGCTCACCGATCCGGTCAGGCAGTCGACGATGCGGACGATCCGCGAGCGCCGGTGGGGACGCGCGTGGTGGCCGATGGTCTCCTCGTCGATCGGCATGAAGTCGATCACCTGGACCCTGCCGCCGGCGGTGGAGAAGATGGTCCGGAGGATGTTGGTGCGGTCGTCGTAGCGCTGCTCGGCCCGGTATGCGCCGCGCGGCCGGATCTGCCAGTGCCCGCCATCGCGCGCGTCGAGGATCCGACCGAAGAGCGATGGCGAGTCGAAGCGGGGCAGGCAGCACCAGTCGATGCTTCCGTCGATGCCGACGAGGGCGGCACTGCGGCAGTCGCCGATGAGCCCGTAGGCCCCGATGGGGAGGTAACCGCCGGTACGGTCCACCCCCTGCGGCATCAGTCGGGATCCTCGCTCGGGGCGAAGGAAGCGCCGAGATCCGGCGCGAAGGAGGCGCCGAGATCCGGCGCCAAGGATTCGCCGATGTGCGCGGCCAAGGTGTCGCCGAGGCCCGGGGGCGGGGCGATGAAACAGGAACGGGCGCCGGTGTGACACGCGGGACCGGCGGGCTCTACCAGAAGCAGCACGGCGTCGCCATCGCAGTCCACCCGAACCTGGATGATGTGCATGCTGTTGCCGCTCGTCTCGCCCTTCTGCCAGAGACGCTCCCGGCTCCTGCTCCAGAAGGTGGCCCGCCGGGTGACCATGGTGGCCTCGTAGGCGGCCTGGTTCATGTGCGCGACCATCAGGACCTCGGCGGTCCCCGCGTCCTGGACGACGGCGGTGATCAGCCCGCGGCTGAAGTCGGGGGTGCGGCCCTCCGGCTCCGGGTCCAGGGAGAGTGCCGGAGCGAGCGCCCGTCGGCGCGCCGAGACGCCTTCGAGATTGACACGGTAACCGTTGGGCGAGAAGACATTCATCGCCCAGCCGTCCATCGGCTCGCCGAACTGAGCCGGGGTCGTGTAGCGGTAGCCAAACTTGACGCAGAGCCTCGCCACCGCGGCGAGATCGTCCACCCGAAACTGCCAGAGGACGGTGTCGTTGGCGGCACGGGCGCGGAACCGTTCGCTGATCTCGATGCCGAACTCCACGTCTCCCTGCCGCATGGCGACGAACCCGGAGAACTCGTCGCCCTCGTCGAGGATGCTGAATCCCAGGTCCTTGTAGAACTGCACCTCGGCGTTGAGGTCCTCGACGTGGATGACGGGGACGAGCTTGGTGAACCTCACAGCCGCACCTCGATCCCGTGCTCGCGCAGATAGGATTTGGTCTGCGGGATGGGGTGGGTGCCGTCGTGGAAGATGGACGCTGCCAGGGCGGCGTCGGCTCCTCCCTCGTCCAGGACCGCGCGCAGATGCTCGGGCCCCCCTGCCCCCCCGCTCGCGATGACCGGGATGGTGAGCCGGTCGGCCACCGCGCGCGTGAGCAGGAGGTCATAGCCGTCCAGCGTGCCGTCCCGGTCCATGCTGGTCAGCAGGATCTCGCCGGCACCACGCTCGGAGGCTTCCTCGACCCAGGCGAGGGCGTCCCGCCCGGTGTCGCGGCGGCCGCCGTGGGAGAAGACGTGCCAGCCGGCGCCATCGCGGCGGGCGTCCACGGCGACGACGATGCACTGCACGCCGAAGCGCTCGGCCGCCTCACCGATCAGCTCGGGGCGGGCCAGCGCCGCGGTGTTGAGCGACACCTTGTCGGCACCGCTGCGCAGCATCAGGTCGATGTCCTGGAGCCCGCGCAGCCCGCCTCCCACGGTGAGCGGGATGAACACGGAGTCGGCGGTGCGGCGCACCGCGTCGAGGAGAATCTCGCGGGCGTCGCTGCTCGCGGTGATGTCGAGGAACACCAGCTCGTCGGCGGATTCGGCGTCGTAGCGGGCCGCCAGCTCGGCGGGGTCGCCGGCGTCTCGGAGGTTGACGAAGTTGACCCCCTTGACCACCCGGCCGTGATCCACGTCGAGACAGGGGATGATCCGCTTGGCGAGGCTCACGATGCCCCCGCGCCGCCCGCGACCTGGGGGAACCGGATCATCGCCGCACGCAGGTCGAAGCTCCCCTCGTACATGGCGCGGCCCACGATCGCGCCGGCGGCTCCCGCCTCGGCGCAGCGGCCGATGTCGTCCACGGTGCTGATCCCCCCGCTGGCGATCACCGGTCCCGGGAAGATGCGGACAGTCTCCTCGAGCCCCCTGAGGTCGGGACCGCCCAGCATCCCGTCGAGGGCGACGTCGGTCCTCACCAGGCCGCCGAGCGGCCAGGTTGCCCATCGCTCCAAGTGGGCCGCCGCGCTTCCCGCGCCCTCGGTCCAGCCCTCGGCCTGGGCGACGTCGCCGCGCACATCCAGCGAGACCAGGCAACGCCCCGGCAGGGCGGCGCAGATCGCCTCGGCGGCATCTGGTTCGCGCACCGCCACACTCCCCAGCACGACGAAGGTCGCGCCGGCAGCCAGCCAGCGCTCCGCCGCCGCCAGGGTGCGGACGCCGCCTCCGACCTCGATCTCGACGCCTCCCGCGCGGGCTGCCTCGAGCACACCGCGGGCCGCCGCGGCGGAGTCCACGTCAGCCGTTCCCCGGGCGGCGTCGAGGTCGACGAGGTGGATGCGGCGGGCGCCGCTCTCGACGAGCCGCCGGGCGACCCCGGCGGGATCGCTCTCGTAGACACGCTCGCGGTTGTAGTCGCCCTGGATGAGACGGACGCAGCGGCCCCCTCGGATGTCGATCGCGGGGATGACGATCACAGCAGGGACGGCTCAGCCGCCCTCCGCTCGCCCATCGTCGCGGCCACCAGGTTGGCGTAGATGCGCAGCCCCGCGGGGCCGCTCTTCTCGGGGTGGAACTGGGTGCCGGTGACCACCCCCCGCTCGCAGATGGCAACGATCTCACCGCCGTAGTCCACGGTGGCGACCACGTCCTCGGCGGCGGCATCAGCCGCATAGGAGTGGACGAAGTAGCACCGGGTACCGTCCTCGACCCCCGCGGTGAGCAGCGCCGGCCGGCGCAGCTTGAGCGAGTTCCAGCCCATGTGCGGCACCTTGAGCGGTGGGGCTGCCGCGATACGGCGGATCCGACCGGGGAGGAGGCCGAGCCCGGCGCCGCCCTCCCCCTCCTCGCTGGAGTCGAAGAGCAGCTGAAAGCCGAGGCAGACCCCGAGGACAGGCCGGCCCCGCATGGCCGCCTCCCTCACGGCGTCACCCAACCCGGAGCCGAGCAGCAGCGCCGCGGCCGGCGCGAAGGCGCCGACGCCGGGGAGCACCACCCCCTCGCAACCGGCGACGACCCGCGGGTCCGGGGTGATCACGCTCTCGGCGCCGGCGCGCGCCAGCGCCCGCTCGACACTGCGCAGATTGCCGACCCCGTAATCGACGATCGCCACCCGTGGCATCAGAGCACTCCCTTGGTGGAGGGCACCCCGCGCCCGACCACGGTCAGGGCGTCGCGGGTGGCGAGCCCCAGGGCCTTGAAGGCGGCCTCCGCGACGTGGTGGAGGTTGACGCCGCGGATCAGGTCGACGTGAAGGCTGATCCCCGCGGAGAGGGCCAGGCCCTGCACGAACTCGTGGAGGACGGTCACGTCGAAGTCGTTGATGCGGCCCTCGAGAGCGCTCATCTCCCACTCCAGGTGGGGCCGGTTGGAGAAGTCCAGGACGCAGCGCACCAGTGACTCGTCGAGGGGGGCGTAGGCGTGGCCGAAGCGCCGGATCCCGGCGCGGTCGCCGATGGCCCGGCTGATCGCCGCGCCCAGGGCCAGCCCGCAGTCCTCGACCAGGTGGTGGGCATCGACGTCGATGTCGCCCGAGCCGTGGAGCCGGACGTCCATGCCGCTGTACTTGACGAAGGATTCGAGCATGTGGCGAAAGAAGGGCAGGGGAACATCGACGTCGGCGACCCCGCCACCGTCGATCAGGACATCGACCTGGATGCGGGTCTCCTTGGTGACCCGCTCCTCGGTGGCGGTGCGCCGCGTCACCGGCCCGGTGGCGCTCTCACTCATCGGACACATCCTCCATCCTGAGCCGGATCGCCCGCTCGTGGCCGCGCAACCCCTCGGCGGCGGCGAGGGCGCAGGCGACGGGGGAGAGGTCGTCGAACTCCTCGACGGAGAGATCGACCACCGACTGCCAGCGCTGGAAATCCATCACCGCGAGCGGCCCGCGGTGGCGGGCTGCGCCACCGGTCGGCAGGGTGTGGTTTGGCCCGGCGACGTAATCGCCCATCGAGACCGGCGAGCGGCGGCCCACGAAGACGGCGGAGGCGGTGTGGGCCTCGCCGCGGAGCGCTTCGGCGGCCTCTCCCTGCAGGGAGAGGTGCTCGGCGGCAAACTCGTCAGCCAGGCGGCGAGCCGCCTCGAGCGACTCGGTGACGACCACCGCACCGTGGCGCCCGGCGGCCTGCGCGATGATCCCGCCCCGCGCCGCGGTCGACGCCTCTTCGGTGAAGGCCTCCGACACCCGGGCGGCCAGCGCCGCGGAGTCGGTGATACACACCGCCCAGGCCAGGGGGTCGTGCTCCAGCTGGGAGACCAGGTCGGCGGCCACCAGCCGCGGGTCCGCGCCGTCCGAGGCGAGCACCACGATCTCGCTGGGACCGGCGATCCCGTCGATCCCGACCTCGCCGAAGACGGCGCGCTTGGCCAGGGTCACGAAGAGGTTGCCCGGCCCGGTGATCTTGTCCACCCGGGGGATGGCCGGGGTGCCGTAGCCGAGGGCACCGATGGCCTGGGCACCGCCGACGGCGTGGACCTCGGCCACCCCGAGGCGGTGGGCGCTGGCGAGCACCAGCGGGTGGACGGACCCGTCGGGGCCGGGAGGCGAGACCAGGGCGATCTCGGCGACGCCGGCGAGCTGGGCCGGGATCACGTTCATCAAAACCGTGCTCGGGTAGGCGGCCCGGCCGCCGGGGACGTAACAGCCGACCCGGCGCAGCGGCAGGGGTCGGAGGTGTGCGGTCGGCGTGCCCCGGATGGCCGTGTCGCGCTGCGGCTCGTGGATCGCCCGGATGCGGGTCGCGGCGGCGCTGATGGCGTCGCGCACCTCGGGAGCCGTCTCTTCCCAGGCGCGGGCCATCGCTCCCGCCGGCACCCGGGTCTCGGCCACGTCCACCTGATCCAGCCGCTCCGTCCAGCGCCGGACGGCCGGGTCGCCCTCGCGGGCGACGTCGTCGAGGATGGTGCGGACGACATGCCCCGCGGAGACCGGCAGCTCGAACCACGCGCCGAGCGGCCCCGCGCTCTGGCCGTCCAGGAGGACGGCTGGACCCTGGCGCTCGGCACGGACCTGCGCCCGCCACTCCGCGGGGGTGAGGGAGCGGAGCTCGACCGTCACCGGGAGGTCCCGGGATCGCCGTCGGGGAGCGCGGAGGCGCGCAGTGCCGGTTCGGAGGCAGCCGGACCGGACGTCCCGGACACGGGCGTGGCCGCCGCCATCACGGTGCGGCGGAGCGCGGCGGCAAGCTGGTTCACCGCCTCGCTCCGGGTCTTGAGCGAGGCCCGGTTGGAGATGAGCCGGGCCGTCGAGCGTCCCGCCTCGGCGACCTCGACGAGGTGGTTGGCGGTGAGCGTGCGTCCGGTCGCGGTGATGTCCACGACGCAGTCGGCCAGGCCCATCGCCGGAGCCAGCTCGACCGACCCGTGGAGCTTGATCAACTCGACGGCCAGTCCCAGCGAGTCGAAGAAGCGGCGGGCCGCGATCGGGTACTTGGTGGCGGCCCGGAGTGACTGCGGGAAGCGCCCCTCGGCCAGCTGCGAGCCCTGCGGCGCGGCGAGCACCAGCCGGCAGGCGCCGAAGCGGAGGTCGACCAGCTCGTAACAGTCGCGCGGCGATTCCCAGAGGATGTCCTTGCCGACGATGCCGGCGTCGCACGCGCCCATCTCCACGTAGACCGGCACATCGGTGGGTCGCACCTTCACGACGGTGGCGGTCGGGGTGGCGATTCTGAGCTGCCGGTCGAACCGGCCGGCGTCGATGTCCGCCACACCGGCGTCCGAGAGCAGCCGGCAGGCGTCCTCGAAGAGAGCTCCACCGGGCAGGGCGAGCCGCAACCCGCCGCTCACCGCGCCCCCTCCGTGCGCGCGGCGAGCAGAGCTTCGACCCCGCTCCCCTCCTCTCCCCGGTACCGCCAGAGCAGCGCGCCGTCGTCGTCCAGGCGAGCCGCGCCGTCGACCACCGGCTCCCCGCGGTTGCCGATCGCCGGCTCCAGGTCGAGGGCGACGGCGACGCCCGCCTGACGAAGGCGAGCGGCCAGGGCCTGCGCCTCGCCGGCCCGCCCGGGGGAGTAGCCGAGGCGGAGCGCGTCAACCTTGCCGTTCTCGCCGGAGCCGCGGAGCAGGGCGTCGCAGCACCGGTCGACGTGAAGGACGAACCCGGTGGCCGGCGCATCGGTGCCGAAGGCCGCGAGCAGCCGGTCGTAGCGGCCACCCGCACCGAGGGGAAAACCGAGATCGGCGCTGAACAGCTCGAAGGTCGGACCGGTGTAGTAGTCCCAGTCGCGCACGGCGCCGAGGTCCAGGTGGACGTTGGCGGTGATCCCGTGGCGCCCGAGAACCTCCCAGAGCTCCGCCAGGTCGGCGAGAACGCGCCGCGGTCGGGGGTCACCGATCCGTGTGCCTGCGGTGTCGAGGATCTCGCGGCCGCCGCGCAGGGTGGGGAAGGCGAGCAGCAGCTCCCGCTCGGCATCGCCCGCCTCGGTGCCGCGGAGGGCCTCCTCGACCGCCACCAGGTCACGCCCGCGCAGCGCGCCGGCGACCCGCTCGCGCGACGCGGCGTCCAGGTTGGCCGAGTCGAGGAGGGAGGGGACGAAGTCGGCATGGCCGACGTCGATCTGTACGCCGGTGACGCCGGCCCGCTCGAGCGCCGCGGCGGCCACGGCGATGCACTCCGCGTCCGCCGCGAGGCCCGCGTGGCCGATCAGCTCGCAGCCCGCCTGCATCGCCTCCCGGCGGCGGCCACCGAGGGGAGGACGATTGAAGAGCACCGGCCCCGCGTAGCAGAGGCGGAGAGGCGGTTGCGCCCCCTGAAGCTGGGTGGAGACCACCCGGGCGACGCTCACGGTGCGCTCCCCGACCAGGGCGAGCAGGCTGCCGTCGGCGTCCATGAAGCGGAAGAGCTGAGCCTGGAGCCCGCCGCCCACCCCCGCGGCCACGGTATCCAGCGGCTCCACCAGCGGGGTGGCGAGGTACTCGTAGCCCCAGGCGGCGAAGGTGTCGACGAAGGCTTCGGTCACGGTCCGCCGGCGCTGTGCCGCCGCACCGATCCAATCAGCGAAGCCGCCCGCACGACCCCGCGCCGGATTCTGCAGGGCGCTCATACGTGCGAAGTCTAGACAGGCTCCGCCTCGCATCGGGGCGATCCGATGCGGACGGCTGCTTTGAGCGAGATGACGCGCTTTGACGAGGGTGGAGGGCCACCGCCCGCGCGGGACGGCGGCCCTCGATGCTCCTCGCCTATGCCGCGACGGTCAGAGGCCGGCCGGAGGCGGCGGAGGAGGCGTCTGGTTGAAGCCCGAGAAGTTCATCGGCGCGGTCGCCGGCTGCGCCTGGCTCTTGGTCAGATAGCCGCCGACGGCGATCGCCACGGCGGTGATGAGTCCCACGAAGAAGCCTATCGAGATCCCGGAGCTGAAGCTGTAGTCCGGACCGCTGTAGCTGCCGCTGGCACCCCCTGCATAGGTCAGGAAGAGGACGACCATCAGCAGGATGAAAGCGCCACCGCCGGAGTAGATCATCCAGTCGGCGACTGGGAGTGGCGGCAGCACGTTGGGGGCAAACGTCCTGAGCGCGAAGAGGGCGATGAGGACGAGCAGGACGATGAAGCCGAGGACGCCCCAGATGTCGCCGAAGCCACCGATGCCGGAGCTGGAGTTGGCAGCGGCGCCGAGGCCGTCGATGTTGGGACCGGTGTAGCTCGAGGACTCGGCCCACCACCACGGGATGAACCAGTTGATCAGGGCGAGGATGAGGCCGCCACCGATGGCGAGCTCGCCGTTGGAGTAGGTGCGTCCACCTATCTGTGCTGGCATTTCAGGTACTGAGCTCCTTTGCGCATATCTGGTTTGGGCGACTGACGAAGGCTACCGCCTGGCGGTGGCCTCTCACAACTAGGAAGAATTGTTCACATACGCGGATGTCGCAACCCCTGAGCGGTCGGTGCGCCGCCCCCCGATCCGGCGCACCTCCCGACAGGCCAGCCCCCTCGCGGAGCGGCTCGCCCCCTCTCGGAGCGGGCGGCGAACCCTGCCGCACCTGCTCCGCCGCTCCGGCCGAACATCTCAGTCCCCCTCCACGCTGGGCAGGACCAGCAGGGTGTCGAGCTTGGCCTGGGCCAGCTCCAGGAGGTTGGGCACCGCCTCCACCGGAAGATCCAGCCGGGCGGCGATCGCCGCGTTGTCGGCTCCCTGGTCGCGCAGGCGAAGCGCCTCCGCGTAGGCCGGGGTCAACTCCGACAGGGCCAGCTCCCGGTTCATCGAGGGGCACGCTAGGCAGATCCGGAAGCTGCGTCATGAGTACCCGGGTACCCAGCCGGGGCACGCCCACGCCGGCAGGTACTCAGAAGATGCTGTCAGTACTCAGCCGGCGCCTGCCGGGACGGTGGCGAGCACCACGGCGAGCTGCGCGCGCGAGCGGACCCCGAGCTTGGAGTACGCCTGCTGGAGGTGGTTCTCCACGGTGCGGACGGAGAGCCCGAGCCTGGCCGCGATGTCCGCGCTCGTCGCGCCCCCGGACGCCATCTGAGCCACCTGGAGCTCGCGGTCGGTGAGCGCGCGGGGGGTGGACAGGCGGGCGATGATGGGTGACCGGCTCTGCTCGCAGTCCGCCATCAGAGCGGCGCTTCGGAGCATGGGCACCTTGGAGCGGTTGGGCATCCCCTCTTTCCGGTAGGCCTCGGCCGCTTCCGTCGCAGCCTCGGCGGCGAGCAGGGTCAGGCCCATCCGCTCGAAGTCGAGGGAGATGCGCTCGAGAGCCGGGCCGTCGGCGTCCACCTGCGCCTGCACGTGGGCCGCCAATGCGGGGATGAGATCCCCTTCGCAGCAGCCCGCCAGGACCGCGAGCCGGTCGGCGCCGGAGAGATCGCCGAGCCGCGCGGCGTCGTGGAGCGCCCACGCCTCCATCGAGGAGAAGCCGGACTCACGCCAGCCGGTGGCAGCTCGCATGGCGGCCGGAGCGGCTCGGGTGGTCTCGTCCTGAGCCCACAGGACCCACGCCTCGCAGAGGTCGACCCAGGGCAGCTCGGTGGGCAGCGCGGCGGTCGCGGCGTGAGCCGCGGCGAGCGCAGTCTCGGCTCGCCGGAGGTCGCCGCGCGCGCCGGCCGCCTGCGCCAGAACCCCTTCCAGCGTGACCAGGTGACCGCCGCCGGCCATGTAGCGATGGCAGAGGGCCGCTCCCTCCTCCAGCCACGACCGGGCGGTCCGGCTCCTGCCCGACAGCAGGGCGGCCCAGCCTACCAGCCCGGTCCAGTAGCCGCGCAGCGGTTCGAGGCTGGCCTCGACCAGGCGATCGTGGACTTCCTCGGCGAGCCGGCCGGCCTCGGGGATCCGGCCGGCGAACCAGAGAGCCATCCATCGCCCGGTGAGCAGGCTGGAGCGGGTGGCGAGGAGCTCTGGGGAGTCGCGCAGCAGCTCGGTCCCCGTCTCGAGGACGGTGACGGCCTGGAGAGGCCGGCCGGAGAGGGCGAGCGCCAGACCGCGGACCCCGGCGGCTCCGATCTGCGCGGCAAGGGGAACGCCCGTGCCCTCGGCGACGCCGGTGGCCAGCGCCTCGGCCATCGTGAGGTGGCCGGCCGAGACCTCGAAGCGGGCCCGGGCCACGATCAGCTCAAAGGCCGCGCCCTCGGGGGTGCAGCTCAGCGCCTCGCTGAGCACCTCCTGGGCTCGATCTGGGCGCCGCAGCCCGTGATGGAGGTTCTGCGCGCTGGTCAGCGCCAGCTCGGCTGCCTGCAAGGGACCGACGGGGCGTGCGGCCTCGAGGACCGCCTGCGCCTCCTCGGGACGCCGGAGCCCCGTCATGGCCCGAGAGAGGGCCATCTCCGCGGGGAACCCAGCGCCAGCGTCGACCGCAGCCCGAGCCAGCGCCTCGGCGGTGTCGAAACGGCCGGAGCCGAGCATCGCGCGGGCGGCCGCCAGGGCAGAGTCGGCGTGGACCGGCTGTCCCGCCTCCAGCCGGATCATGGTCAGCCGGCTGGCGTCGTCTCCCCGCCGGAGCGGGGTCGCCTCCAGGGCGTCGCCCAACCGGCCCAGCAGCTCGCGCCTCCGGAGCGGGGTCAGGCCGCCGCGGAGCGCCTCCGCATAGAGCGGATGGGCGAGCCGCACCTGCCACCGCCGGCGGTACGCCTCATTGACAGTGGTGGTGGCGATCACCGCCGCCGCCTCGAGTTCGCGGATGACGGCGGGCGCCGCCAACCTCTCCAGAACATCGAGGGGCAGGGGTTCTGCGAGGGCCAGGGCTTCGGCCGCCTCGCGCTGGGGTGGAGAGAGGGGGCGAAGCCGCTGCTGGATGGCCTCGAGCGGGCCGCCCGCCGCCACCGGCTCTCCCTCCCAGCGCCATACGCCGTCCCGCTCGGCCAGCGCCCCGGAGCCCAGCCCGATCTCGACCAGCTCGTGGAGGAAGAGGGCGTTGCCCTGGCTCAGACGGCTCAGCTGGTGTCGCGTACCGGCGTCCAGGTGACCGTCGAGCGCCTGGCCGAGGAGCGCCTCCACCTCGGTGCGGGAGAGGGGCTGGAGCTCGATCCAGCCGACCGCCCCCTCCTTGCGCAGCCCCACGATCGGCTCGGGAAGGGTTTCGCCCGAACGTGCCGTGAGCAGCAGCGACGCGGTCTGGGTGCTGGCCAGCTGATGCAGGAGAGCCGACGAGGCGGCGTCGAGCAGGTGGGCGTCGTCCACCGAAACCACCAGCCGGCCGTTCCCGCGCTGCTGGCGCAGCTCGCGAACGCTGTGCCGGAGCACGTCCAGGGGGCTCATGGAGAGCGCCTCGGGGAGGAGCGGCGCCAGGGGTCCGAACGGGATGGTCGCCGCCGCCTCGGTGGCGGTCACCTCGCGAACGAGCCAGCCGTCCCGGCGCAGCCGGGCGAGCGCCTCGCCGCGAAGCCGGGTCTTGCCGACCCCCGGAGCGCCCGCGATGATGACGCCGCACGAGGCCGGACGCTCGAGCTCGCGAGCAATCAGCGCCAGCTCCTCGTGCCGGCCGACGAGTGGCCACGGCGACCGGCTGGCGGTGGAGGGCATGTCCAGTGACGAGCATTGTGCCAGCGTCGACGCGGGCCCGCTCGGGGTTTAGTACTGGTCCTCCGGACGCACGTCCTCATCGACGTCGTCGTCCTCACTCTCCACGGCCTCGAGCGCCGCGGGCTCCTCGAACTCCTCGTCGGGCGTGAGCGCCTCGGCCTCGTCGGGGGGCTCCCCGGCCTCGCCGGGCTCCTCGTCGTCCTCACCATCCCCCGCGGACCCCTCGCCCACCCCCCGCTGGGCGAGCAGGGACTCCTTGGCGTAGGGCCTGAAGTCCTCACGCCGCTGGCGGCTGACCGGGAAGGACGACTTGCGCGCGTTCTCCGTGGACTGGAGGGCCTCGCGGATGATGATCTCGATCTGGCTCTCCTCCACCCGCGCCACCACCGCGGTGTAGCGGTTGCCGGTGGCGATGAGCGGCACGAGCCGGCGGGCGATCTTGCTGTCGACGTCGCCGAGCACGACGCCCGCGATCGTCTGGGCCTGGAGACCACCGTCCCGGAGGTGCAGCTCGACGACCTCGCCGGGGGCGACCACGATCACCACTCCGGATTTGGGCGGGTTGAGCACGGTGAGGGCGCTCTTGCCGGGCTCCTCGGCGAAGAGGTCGACGTCGATCGCCCCCTTGGCCCCGGCGATCCTCTCGCGGCTCTCGAGCAGAACCCGCAGCTTGCGGACGTTCTTCTGGGCGATCACGTTCTGCGGGTTCATCTGGAGCGCCTGCGAATACGCGTCGAGGGCGGCCTGATGCTCGCCCAGCTCGGTCAGCGCCTTGCCAATCCGGTTGAAGGTCTCCTCCACGCCTCCATGCCGCTCCACCAGGGCACGGTTGATGGCGAGGGCGTCCTGCCATCGGCTCTCGAGCGCCGCCTGGATGGCCTCTTCCACGTACAGAGTGCGCGGCTTGACACGTTCGGCTTCAGCCACTGACGAACTCCCTCAGCGTCGACTCGATCGTTCAGCCCGCTGCCGAACTGGCTTTGGCAATAGGCGGGGTCCGCTATGATACCGGCTCAGTGCGGCGCATCTGTTCGACAGGATTCTCCACCCCCACTCCGGCTCAGGTCGCTCTGTGACGCGGGTCATCGCCATCGCCAACCAGAAGGGCGGCGTGGGCAAGACCACCACCGCCGTCAACCTGGCCGCCGCCCTCGCCGAGGCGGGCGCCCGGGTGCTGGCCGTCGACCTCGATCCGCAGGGTCACCTGACCATCAACATGGGCGTCCGCCGGCCGGATGAGCTGGAGGTGACCGTCTACAACATCCTCACCGAGCCGAGCACCACCGCCGCCGAGGCCCGGCTGCGCTCGGAGCCGCTCGGCCTGGACTTCCTGCCCGCCAACATCGAGCTCTCGGGCGCCGAGCTGCAGCTGGTCACCGAGTTCGGCCGGGAGTCGGTGCTGCAGGACAAGCTCTCCCCTCTGCTCCCCGAGTTCGACTACGCGATCATCGACTGCCCCCCCTCGCTCGGCCTCCTCTGCGTCAACGCGCTGGTGGTCGCGACCGAGGTGATCATTCCCCTGCAGTGCGAGTACTTCGGCATGAAGGGGATGCAGCAGCTCCAGAAGACCATCGACCGGGTCCGGGCCAAGCTCAACCCCCAGCTCAGCATCTCCGGCATCCTGCCGACGATCTACAAGCCGCGGACGCTGCACAGCCAGGAGGTTCTCGAGCTGGTCAGGGAGCGCTACGGCAAGGAGGTCTTCGACGTCCGGGTGGATGCCTCCATCCGCTTTGCGGAGACGCCACTGGCGGGTCTCTCCATCCTCCAGTACGCGCCCGAATCCCCGGGTGCGAAGGCCTACCGCGCCCTCGCCCGCATCGTCATGGCCCAGGGTGCCGAGACGCCAGCACCGGTGCAGGAGACGGCCCCGGCACGACCGAAGGCGCGGGCGGGGCACCCGTGATGCCCGGGTTCCGCCGCGCCCAGCTGCGCGGATCGGACGAGCTGTTTCGCAGCACCGAGGAGCCCGCCTCCGCAGCCGAGCCCGCGCTCCCGGAACCGCCCGTCCACCCGGTTCCGACCGCACCCATCCACAACCTTCGATCGCTCCGCCTCAGCGAGGAGGACATCCAGCTCCTGGCGGAGGCCGTCCAGCACCTCAAGTTCCCCGGGAAGACGCCCGCGCGCCCGTCGATCGGCGACTTCGAGCGCCTGGAGGCGCTGAGGCAGAAACTGCTCCGGATCCTCTAGGGGAGCACTCCAGGGAGACCCCTTCCCAGCCGCGGTCCGGGCTGCTACGTTGGCCCGGAGCCCGGCGTCCGCACCGTGGGCCGTGGACCGGGCGGTTGGGAGGAACGCTGATGCGAGTGAAACGGAGTTCCGCGCTTGCCCAGATGGTCGCGGTGAGCGCCATCTCCTTACTGGGCGGAGGAGCCGCGGCGGCGGCCCCGGTGGCCGCGGCGGCGCTGCGGCTCATACCGGACGCCACCGGGCACATCGTGGTGGATCAGCAGTTCCCGGCGCCGCCCACCACCGCGGAGTGCGAGCAGGAGCTGGGCTTCGCCTGCTACGAGCCCTTCCAGCTGCAGCGCGCCTACGACCTCCAGCCGCTCTTCGACCGGGGCATCAACGGGCGTGGGGAAACCATCGTCATCGTCGACGCCTTCGGCTCGCCGAGCATCGCGAGCGATCTCCAGACCTTTGACCAGACCTTCGGCCTGCCGGCCCCACCCTCGTTCAACGTCATCACGCCCGAGGGAGCTCCGGGGCCCGCCTCGGCCTGTGGCAACGATCCCTTCGGCTGCAGCGACTACTACGGCTGGACCGACGAGACGAGCCTCGACGTCGAGTGGTCGCACGTGATCGCGCCCCAGGCCAACATCCTGCTGGTCGAAACCCCGACCTCGGAGACCGAGGGGATCCAGGGCTTCCCCGACATCATCGCGGCGGAGAACTACGTCATCGACCACCACCTGGGTGACGTCATCACCCAGAGCTTCGGGGCGACCGAGCAGACCTTCACAAGCCCCGCGCAGATCTACTCGCTGCGCAGCGCCTACGAGAACGCAGCGGCACATGGTGTCACCGTGCTGGCCGCGAGCGGTGATCAGGGATCCACCGACTACCTCTCCAGCCTCACCTGCTGCTACGCGACGCCGGCGATCGACTGGCCGTCGTCCGACCCGCTGGTGACGGCGGTCGGAGGCACCCAGCTTCACCTCGACGCGCAGGGCTATGCCACGTCCCCGGCCAGCGTCTGGGACGACCCGTCCACGCTCTTCGTGCCTGGGCCCGAATACACCTGGGGCGCCAGCGGCGGAGGCCACTCGACGATCTTCTCGCGCCCCTCCTTCCAGGACGGCGTGGCGCGGGTGGTCGGCAACCAGCGCGGCACCCCTGATATCAGCATGAGCGCGGCGGTCAACGGCGCCGTGGACTTCTACGACACCACCGACCCGTCACTGTCGCCGGGCTGGAGCCTGGTGGGAGGCACCAGTGAGGCCAGCCCGCTCTTCTCCGGCATCGTCGCGCTGGCCGACCAGGTGGCGGGCCACAGCCTCGGCTACCTCGACCCGGAGCTCTACCGGATCGCCGAGCAGCCGTTCAGCGGCATCGTGCCCGTCACCCAGGGGAACAACACCTTCACCTTCTGCAACGCCGCCGATGTCAGCGCAACCACCGGCGCATGCGCCAGCAGCAGCGACCTCACCACCGTCCCCGGCTTCCAGGCGGACGGCTTCTACAACGACGCCACCGGATGGGGGACGGTGGACGCCGCCCAGTTCGTGCCGGCCCTGGCCCGCGGGGCAGGACCGCCCTTCTTCTGATCTGACCCCGACTGAACCCGGAGGCGGCCGCCCTCGAGGCGGCCGCCTCCTCGCTTCCCGGGACCGGCGCGGAAGCACCCGAAGGTCAGTGCCCGTGCCGGTCTGCTAGGTTGCCCGGGATGGTGATCGGAACCCTCATCGTCCGCCTCCAGGTGCCGGCGAGCGAGTCCCTCAAGGACAAGCGGCAGGTGGTGCGCTCGCTGGTGGCCCGCGTCCGCCGCACCTTCGAGGTCGCGATCGCCGAGGTGGGCGACCAGGATCTCTGGCAGGCGGTGGAGCTGGGGGTGGCCTGCGTCTCCAACGACGCCCGCCACGCCGACGAGGTCTGCCAGAAGGTGCTCCATTACATCGGCGAGGACGGCGAGGCGCTGCTGGTGGATTCGCGCTTCGAGATCGTGCGCCTGTGACCGCGGCACCCGGGACGGCCCACAGGCTGACCCTCTCGGGCGCGGCAGGCCGCTGGATCCTGGCGGCGACCGTTCTTGGCTCCGGGCTGGCGCTCCTCGACACCACCATGGTCGTCGTCGCCCTTCCCGCCATCGCGCGCACGGTCGGCGGTGGGCTCGCGACGCAGCAATGGGTGCTCGATGCGTATCTGATCACCCTCGCAGGGCTCGTGCTCCTGGGCGGCTCCCTGGGTGAGATCGCGGGCCACGGCCGGGTCTTCCTGACCGGCGCCGCCGCCTTCGGCCTGACCTCCGCCATCTGCGGCGCGGCTCCGGACGAGGCCGTCCTGGTGATCGCGCGGCTGCTCCAGGGAGCCGCGGCGAGCCTGCTCGTTCCGGGGGCGCTGGCGATCGTCTCCACGAGCTTCTCCGGCGAGGAGCGGGGACGGGCGATCGGGGCGTGGTCGACCCTCTCAGGCGGCGCCACCGTGGTCGGCCCACTCCTCGGCGGGCTGCTCGTCGACCACGCCGGCTGGAGATGGGTCTTCTTCATCAACGTCCCGCTGGCCGCGGCCGCGATCGCAGCCGCCATCGCTCACCTCCCCGCCAGCGAGGTCGGGGCCGCAACGCGCGGCGAGCATCTCGACGGCGCCGGAGCCCTGACTGCCACGGCCGGCCTCGGCCTCCTCGTCTGCGGTCTGATCGAGGCCCGTCACCTCGGTGCGGTGCTCGCGGCGGTCGCGGTGCTGCTCGGGCTCGGCCTGCTGGTGGCCTTCGGGGTCATCGAATCCCGCCGCGAGCGCCCGCTGCTCCCGCTCTCGCTCTTTGCGCTGCGGGGATATGCGGTGGCCAACCTCACCACCCTCCTCGTCTACGGCGCCCTGAGCGTCTCCCTCTTCCTGGTCGTCCTCGAGCTGCAGCAGGTGACCGGTTACAGCGCCCTGGCCGCCGGAGCGGCCATCTTCCCCATCACTCTGCTGCTGTTTCTGCTCTCCCCGCGACTGGGAGGGCTGGTCTCCCGGATGGGCGCGCGGCGCCTCATCACCACCGGACCGCTGGTCGCTGCGCTGGGCCTGCTCCTCTTCCTTCGGGTGTCGGAGGTGGCTTCGTATCCAGCGGTGGTGCTGCCCGCCGCCCTGATCTTCGGGCTCGGGCTCTCCCTCACCGCCGCACCGCTCACCACCACCATGCTGGAGGCGGTGCCCTCGACACGCACGGCGACCGCCTCCGGGATCAACAACGCCATCACCCGGGTGGCGGGCCTGCTCGCGGTGGCGGCCGTGCCCCTGGTCGCAGGGCTCAGCGGCCCGGCTGACGCGGCGGGGAGCGGCTTCAATAGCGGCTTCCACCACGCCATGCTGATCTCCGCCGTGCTCTGCCTCCTCGGCGCCGCTATCGCCTTCGTGGGGCTCCGAACGCCCCGGCATGCTGCCCCTCCGGGCGAAGTGGCCCGCGAGTGACGACGGTCGGTGGAGGGCCCGCTCCAGCGGGCGCTCCCGTGCCCAGAGCGACCGCCACCGGCCCGAGCGCGGCCAGCCTGGCGGCGGCCTTCAGCGCCCACGTCGGGCTCACCCTCGACCCCTTCCAGCTCGAGGCCATCGAGAAGCTGGAACGCTCGCGCGGGGTGCTGGTCAGTGCGCCCACCTCGAGCGGAAAGACGCTCATCGCCGAGTACGCGATCTGGCGCTGCCTGGCGGCGCCGCCAGACCTCCGGTGGGACGCCGGAACGCCCCACCGGGTCATCTACACCACCCCGTTGAAGGCGCTGTCCAACCAGAAGTTCCGCGACCTCGGGGAGCGCTATGGCGAGCAGAACGTCGGACTGGTCACGGGAGAGCACACCGTCAACGAGGCGGCTCCGGTGGTGGTGATGACGACCGAGATCCTGCGCAACATCCTCTACGACGAGCCGGAGCGGCTCGACACGGTCGGTGACGTGGTCCTGGACGAAGTCCACTACATCGACGATTACCCGCGGGGGACCGTCTGGGAGGAGGTGATCATCGAGGCTCCGCGCCACATCCGGATCACCGGGCTCTCCGCCACCATCAGCAACGTCGACGAGGTGGCCGCGTGGATGAGCGGCCTGCGGGGCGGGATGGAGGTGGTGACCCAGACCGAGCGCCCGGTCGCCCTGGAGCTGTGGCTCTGCCTCGACAACCAGCTCTGGCCACTCTTCGACGAGCACGGTCAGGTCGCCCGCAGAACCCTCGAGCAGGCCCAGAACCTGAGTGCCGGCGACCTGCGGCTGCGCTACGCGCGCCGCGCCCCGGAGAACGACCTTCTCCAGGTCATCGAGCGATTGCGCGCCGGCGCGATGCTGCCGGCGATCTACTTCATCTTCTCCCGGCGCGGCTGCCGTGAGGCGCTCTCCCGGTGCGCGGTGCACGGGCTCGACCTCACCGGCCCGGCCGAGAAGTCGGCCATCGACACCGAGATGGCGCGCCGCACCCAGGGCATCGCGGACGACGACGAGCGACGGGTGTTCGTCGACGCCCTCGACACCAGGCTGCTCCGCCGCGGCATCGCCATGCACCACGCCGGCATGCTCCCGTACGCCAAGGAGACCGTCGAGACCCTCTTCCAACGCGGGCTGATCAAGGTCGTGTTCGCCACCGAGACGCTCTCGCTCGGCCTGAACATGCCGGCTCGGGCCTGCGTCGTCTCCTCGTTCACCAAGTTCGACGGCACCGGGTTTCATGCCCTGACCTCGACCGAGCTGACCCAGCTGATGGGTCGTGCCGGACGCCGCGGCATCGACACCCTCGGTCACGGCATCATCCTCAAGGAGTCGGACGTCGACGTCCGCGACATCTACGACGCCGCCATCGGCGGTGAGATGAGCGTCGAATCGAAGTTCGCGCCCACCTACACCATGGTGCTCGCGCTGCTCAAGACCCGCAGCCTGGAGCGGGCCGAGGAGCTGCTCGACCGATCCTTCGGGCAGTACCAGGCGCTGCTGCGGAGTGAGCACTGGGTGCACCGCAAAGCCAATCTCGAGGGTTTGCGCGTGGACCTGGGACAGAGGGTCTTTCGCCATCCCCGGCATGCCTGCACGGAGGCGACGCTCACCCGCCATCTGCGCCTGGCCGCCCAGATCGAGGTGATGGAGACCGAGGTGCGGCGCGCCCAGCGGCAGCACTGGCGTGACAGCCGCGCCGGCCGCTACGGGGGCCGGGCCGCCGACCCCGGGGGAAAGTTCGAGACCATGCGGCGCTCGCTCAAGGCGTCGCGTGCGCAGCTGGAGCAGAGCCCCTGCACCGGCTGCCCGTATCTGAGCGAGCATCGCAGCCACCGCCGGGAGAGCCAGGAGGTCGATGAGACGCTGCGACACGGCGAGGAGGAGCTGCGCTCGGCACGCGGCCGGTACCGCCGCGAGTTCCGCGCCCTCCGCGGCGTGCTCCGCGAGGGCGGGTTCCTGGAGAACGACCGGCCGACGGAGCTGGGCCTCCTGGCCGAGGCGCTCTTCGGTGAGAGCGCCCTTGCGGTTGCCGACGCTGTCTCGTCCGGGTGGTTGGAGGAGCTGGAACCGGCCGAGCTGGTCGGGGTGCTGACCATGCTGGTCGCCGAGGATCGCGGGCGGGAGCGGCCCCAACCGGCTCGCCGGCAGTGGCCGAGCCGTGGCGTCGAGCGGGGATACCGACTCCTGCGCACCGACCTGCAACGGCTCGCTGCGATCGAGGAGCACCACGGTGTCGCCACCCTCCGGCCGCTCTCCTTCGACTTCGTCGCCGCCGCCTACCAGTGGGCCTCCGGGGTGGCGCTGGCGGAGATCGACGTCCCTCCCGGTGCGGACGTCGGAGACGTCGTGAAGGTGGTCAAGAATCTCTACTCACTGCTCCGCCAGATGGAGCAGGCCCTCCGCGAGCACCCCCTCGCGCCCCGGGTCCGCCGGGCCCGGGCAGCGGTCGAACGGGAGATGATCCGCCGGATCTAGCCGGACGCGGCGGAACCCTCGACGGTTCGGAACGTGCCCCGCACGCAGGGCCGGCGTACCGTTGGGGGCACGGACCCGAAGCCATGAGCGACAGCGACGCCGCCGGTACCGAGGGAGAGCCCCCACCGCACCGGTTCGACCGACCCGCCTCCGGCGGCTTGGACGACGAAGCACGTCACCCCGCGCAGCGGCTGCGGCGAGCCCTGGCCGGCGAGAGCGCGGGCCGGCGTGACGATCAGATGGCCGAGATGGCGCCGGGCGACCCCGAGGTGGAGTTCGAAACCCTCTCCGCGGAGGCCTCACCCTCTCCCCGGAGGCGCTGGACCCGGGGGGTCAACCGCCGGACCCTGATCACCGGGGTCACCCTCGCAGCCCTGGTGGCGGCGGCCACCGGCACGCTGGTGCTGACCCCCGCGGCCCGCCACCCGGCGGTGGCGCTGGCACCCACCCCCCGTCCGATCCCACTCGCGCCCGCCCCGGCGAACCGCCCCTCGGCCCGGGATGATGCGGCGATGGCCTACGACCAGGCGGACAGCGCCGTGATCCTCTACGGAGGGCTGGTCATCGACAGCGAGGGGATCGACGCGCTGGGCGACACCTGGAGCTGGGACGGCGCCCAGTGGACGGAGCTGCATCCGGCTGAATCGCCGCCGGGCCTGAGCGGGGCGCTGCTCGGCTATGACCCGGTGAGCACCAACCTGGTGCTGACCGGCGGGGACACCAGCAGCCTCGGAGGCCACCTGGAGGAGATCAACGACACCTGGTTGTGGAATGGCTCCGACTGGAGCGACGAGCCGGCCGCCCTCCCGGAGGGGCAGGACCCCACCGCGCTCGCCACCGACGACGCCACCCGGCAGCTCATCCTGGTGACGACCGGGGCGGGGTGCCAGGGATTCGACACCTGGGAGTGGGGGGGCAGAGCCTGGGTGCTGCTCCATCCGGCGGCCTCCCCGCCTCCCACCTTCGAGGCGGGACTGGTATTCGACCCCAGAACGGACACTCTGGATCTCTTCCCCTCCACGCCGGGATGCTCCGGGGTCGACGAGACCTCCTCCACGAACCCGCCGGTGTGGTCCTGGAACGGCTCCACGTGGAGCACCGCCCCCGCCCAGCCGGATACGGTGCTGAGCGGTTCTTGGGAGCTGGCCACGTCGTCGCACGCGGCTCTGGCGGTCACGGCCGGAGGCACCTATCAGTGGAGCGGGGGTGTTGGCGGCGGGTGGACCCAGGTGTCGACCAGCCCGGCGGCCGGCGACGCCGCGACCGCATACGACGCGGCGGACGATCAGGTGGTCCTCTTCGGCGGGATCTGCAACAGCTGTGGGGGCACCTCGGTCGCCACCACATGGACCTGGGACGGAACCTGGACGGCACGCGCGGTCACGGCGCCCACCCCCACGCCCGCGCCGGCGCCGAAGGCGGGGCGATCCGGCGCTGCGCCACCGACTCGCAAGCCGTCGGCGGGGTGACGGAGAGAGCAGGGTGGCGACGATCGAGGTTCGCGCCGAGGGCGGCTCCGCCTTCCGCGTGCGCGTTGACGGGCTGAGCTTCGCGGTGACCGTGGCCGACGCGCTGGTGCAGGAGCTGGGTGCGCCCGACCAGCGCTCGCTGGTGGTCGCCTCCTTTGAGTTTCTCCTCGCGAGAGAGGGGGCTGCCTCGATCCTTCCGAGCTTTGATCTGACGGTTATCGAGCGTTACTTCCCGCAATGGCGCGCCGAGATGCGGCGCCGCTGGCACTGAGCGGCAGCGGAGCGCGAGCAGCACGCGCGTCCCGCTCAGGGGACGGCGTCGACGGCCTGCTGAAGCCAGCGGCCGATCACGCCGCGGCGGAGCGCCTCAGTCTGGCGCAACCAGCCCTGCGCGTCCTCGGGCAGCGGGACCTGGCGCGACCACGCGGCGAGGAGCGGGGCGTCCATCTCGATGTGGAATTGAAGCCCGTATGCCCGGCCCAGCCGGAATGCCTGGTTGGCATACGCATCGCTGCTCGCCAGGTGGCACGAGCCACGCGGGAGGTCAAAGGTGTCGCCGTGCCAGTGCAGCACGGGGAGCGCCGCTCCGCTGCCGGCGAAGATCGGGTCGTCGAGCCCCGACCCGGTGAGCGTGATCGCCCCCAGGCCGAGCTCCTGGCCGTGCTCCCCCGGCTTCACCGCCGCCCCGCAGGCGAAGGCGAGCAGTTGCGCACCCAGGCAGACGCCCAGGATGGGCAGCCCGCGAGTCACCGCGTCGTGGATGAGCGCCACCTCGTCGCGGAGTCGCTCGTCCGCGTGGTACACGGACTGGGGACCGCCCATCACGACCAGGAGGGGCATCCGGTCGAGGTTGGGCAGCGGTTCGCGCAACCCGACCCTGAGCACGCGCAGACCCATCCCGGCCGCCATCTCCCCGATCAGACCCGGCCCCTCGTCCTCGCCATGCTCGATGACGATCAGCAGCGGCGGGCGCGCGAACTCCTCCGCGCCGGCTGTCATTCCTCGCGGACCATCGCCTCAGGGACGGAGACCACCCGGTAGGGGAGGTCGGTGATGTCGTAGTAGCGGACCTGCTTGTGGAAGCGCTTGGCGATCCCGATCTGGACCTTCACGCCGAGCGAGATGGTGCCGAACACCCACATCTCGTCGGACTTGACGATCAGGTTGTTGAAGGCCTCACGGACGGTTTCCTTGGGGACGGTGTGGAGCAGGTAGTAGTCGAACAGCATGAAGGGGACGATGGGCACGGCCCCCTCGTCGAGCACGAACTTGCTGATGTGCTGGCGCCAGTAGAAGTTGCGATTGCTGATCGCGCAATAGACGACCCGCCGCGGCCGGCGCAGCACGCGCTCGGCCTGCTCCGCGGGAGAGGCCTTGGGCCGCGGTGTGAAGATCCGCTCGAGGATGTCCTCGGCGTCCTTGACCACCCCGCTGACGGTTGGCGTCGGAGTGGATTCGGTATCGGGCACGGAGGCGCCCTGGCCCTCACTATGCGAAAACAAA